>Ga0316224_1000416_pt1 | contig 61709 bp, 52 predicted proteins | sample TBH18013metaG_FD_206254 | JGI IMG/M metagenome (GOLD analysis project Ga0316224, IMG submission 206254) | Freshwater microbial communities from Trout Bog Lake, Wisconsin, USA - TBH18013 | ecosystem: Environmental > Aquatic > Freshwater > Lake > Hypolimnion/Profundal zone | place: USA: Wisconsin... | reverse complement strand
TTCGAAATAGCCGCCCGTCGGGGCCGTCAGTGTCGTGCCCGTGTTGTCAAACGTGCCATTCAACAATGCCCGACCTCCGCTGGTCAGCACCACGTTGCCGAGGTTGGAGATCAGGTTGCCATTGCCCTCGAACTCCAGGATGCCGCTGTTCGTTGCGTCCAATGTGCCCAGGTTGACGATATTGTTCAGGGCGACCGTCGTGCCACTGCCGTTCGCCGTGATCGTGCCGCCGCTCTCGTTCGTGATGCCCGTGTTGTAATAATACCCCACGTTCAACGAGCTGTTCGCCGTGATCGTCCCGTAATTATTGAATGTCGGAGCGTACAAATAGCCCGTGCCGGAGTTCTGTGTGATCGTCCCGTAGTTGTTGACCGTCGCCCCGGTTGTGCCCGCGAGGTACACGTCACCGCTGAGCGTCGTGGCGCTGTCCAAAGTGAGGGTATCGTTATAGCCGACCTGGAAGTAGCCATATACACCCGCCGTCGTCCCGGACGTGATGGTATTCCCGGTGAGGGTTCCAATCTGGTTCCAATTCAGCGTCGAGTAATTGCCCAGGTTAACGTTCGCCCCGGTCGGGATGCTCGTGTTGCTGCCCAGCGTGTTGTTCAGCGTCAGCGTCGAAGAGGCGCCGAGATTGATATCACCCGTCAGCGTGTCACTCGACAGGGTGACACTCGTGCTCGCCGGGAGCGTCACCGGAGCCAGGAACGTGGCACCGGCAATCGTCCCGCCACTGCCCGTGAAGATGAGGGCGTTGGCTCCGATCGTCCCGTGGTTGATCGTGCCGCCGTAGAGTTCGAAATAGCCGCCCGTCGGGGCCGTCAGTGTCGTGCCCGTGTTGTCAAACGTGCCATTCAACAATGCCCGACCTCCGCTGGTCAGCACCACGTTGCCGAGGTTGGAGATCAGGTTGCCGTTGCCCTCGAACTCCAGGATGCCGCTGTTCGTTGCGTCCAGTGTGCCCAGGTTGACGATGTTGTTCAGCGCCACGGTTGTGCCGCTGCCGCTCGCCGTGATCGTCCCGCCGCTCTCGTTCGTGATGCCCGTGTTGTAATAATACCCCACGTTCAACGAGCTGTTCGCCGTGATCGTCCCGTAATTATTGAATGTCGGAGCGTACAGATAGCCCGTGCCCGAGTTCTGTGTGATGGTACCGTAATTGTTAATCGTGGAGCCCGTCGTCCCCGCCAGATATACGTCGCCAGACAATGTCGTCGCGCTGTCCAGGGTCAGCACGTCGTTGGTGCCCACTTGAAAATAAGCGTAGGTGCCCGCCGTCGTTCCCGACGTGATGGCTTTTCCCGCCAGCGTCGCGACCTGGTTCCAGTTCAGCGTGGAATAATTTCCCAGCGTCAGGTTGGTCCCCGTGAAGGTCGTGCTGCCTCCCGTGAAATTCACGGTGGTGCTTGCGGGCAGGTTCAGATCACCCGTGTAGCTGACATTGTTCAGCGTACCCCCATTGCCGGTGAAGGTCAGCGCACCCGTGGCAACGGTGCCGCCGTTGATGGTGCCGCCGTAAAGCTCGAAGATGCCGCCAGTCAGATCATTGAGCGTCGCCGTACCCGTAGTGTTGTCGAAGGTACCCTGGAGCAGCGCACGGCCCCCTGTTGCCAGCACCACGTTGCCCAGGTTGGCCGTCGTGCCGGTCGCACCTTGGAATTAAAGGATGCCGCCGTTCTGCGCGTTCAGCGTGCCGTTGTTGATGATGTTCTGGAGATAAACGTTGGCGTTGCTGCCGTTCGCCGTGATCGTGCCGCCGCTCGCATTGGTCATGGTCTCGCCCGAGTAGTAGCCGAAGTACAGGTTGCTGCCGGCGTTGGCCGTGATCGTGCCGCCGCTCGCGTTGGTGACCGTCGGTCCGTAGATATAACCGGTGCCCGAGTTCTGCGTGATCGTGCCCTGGTTGGTGATCGTCGAGCCACTGTTGCTGCTGTAGAGGTAGATGTCTCCGGTCAGCGACGTCGTACTGCCCAGCGTCAGGGAGTTGTTGGTGCCGACATCGATATAGGCGTAGTTGCCCGCCGTGGTGCCTGAGGTGACGGTTTTGCCCGTCAACGTCCCGTTCTGGTTCCAGTTGAATGTGGAATAATTCCCCAGAGTCAGATTGCTCCCGGTGAAGGTCGTGCTGCCACCCGTGAAGCTCACCGTGGTGCTCGCCGGCAGATTGAAATCACCCGTATAACTTACATTATTCAACGCGCCCCCATTGCTGGTGAAAGTAAGGGCTCCGGCGGCAATGGTGCCGTTATTGATCGTTCCGCCGTAGAGTTCATACGGGCCACCTGTCGGGGCAGTCAGTGTCGCACTGGTGTTGTCGAACGTGCCCTGCAGCAGGGCCTGGCCGCCGCTCGCCAGCACCACGCTACCCAAGTTTCCCGTCGTGTTGTTCGCGCCTTGGAAATACAGCGCGCCGTTGTTCGTGGCGTTGATCGTGCCATTGTTGATGATGTTCTGAAAATAGATGTTCGCGTTGGTGCCGTTCGCCGTGATCGTGCCGCCGCTCGCGTTGGTGATGGTTTCCCCCGAGTAGTAGCCGATGTACAGGTTGCTGCTCGCATTCGCCTGGATCACCCCGCCGTTCGCGTTGGTGAACGTCTGCCCGTAAAGGTAACCCATGCCGGAGTTCTGCGTGATCGTGCCCTGGTTGATGATCGTTGATCCGGCATTGTTACTATAAAGGTAAATATCCCCGGTCATCGAAGTCGCACTGTCCAAGGTCAGCGAATCGTTTGTTCCTACGACAATGGCGCCATAGGCTCCGGCAGTAGTGCCAGCGGTGATCGCCGTGCCAGCAATGGTTCCATTCTGACTCCAATTCAGCGTGGCATAGTTGCCCAGCGTGAGGTTGGTCGCGGCCTGAAAGGTGTACCCCGACGAAAAAGTCGCGCTCCCGCTCGCATTGATGATGTAATTGCCGGAAACACTGCTGGGACCCGCGTAGGGCCCCGAGAGTACCGTCTGGCCCTTGAGCCACGAGCCGGCCATGACGGCGACTCCGATCAATACCAGCTTCAGACGACGATGGAGGTGCACAATGTCTGGGGTAGACATGACCGATTAGAACGCCCTCATCTCAACCACATATTGCAAGTCGTTGGAAGTAATAAAAACGGGGAAAATCCCTTTCCGGCGAAGCACTAACGTCATTTCGCGCGATTGCGCGGATGAAATTTAGCGTGCTGGTCCAGCAGGCGCTTCGACTCGACTGCGGTGTAGATCTGCGTCGTCGAGATACTTGCGTGCCCCAGCATTTCCTGGATCGCGCGCAGGTCGGCGCCGCCGCCAAGCAGGTGCGTCGCAAACGAATGCCGCAGGCCGTGCGGCTTCACATTTTTCGTGATCCCGGCGCGCTGCGCGTTCTGCTTCACGATCATCCAGAGTGCCACGCGGGAGAGCGCGGTGCCACGCGGGTTCAGAAACAGTTGGCTGCCGGTCTTTGGCTTCACGAGCTGCGGCCGCCCCGAGGCGAGATAGGTTGTCATCGCGTCCGCCGCCCGGCCGCCGATGGGCACGACGCGTTCCTTCGAGCCTTTGCCAAACACCCGGAGAAAGCCCTGCTCCAAGTTCACCTGCTGCAGCGTCAGCCCGGCCAGCTCCGACACCCGCAGGCCGCTCGAATAAAACAACTCCAGCAGCGCCCGGTCGCGCAGCGCGCGGGCATCTCCGCCCGTCGGGGCCGCCAGCAGCCGGCCGATCTCCTCCGGCGTGAGCGTACCGGGGATGCGACGCGTGAGCTTCGGCCCGGACAGCAGGTCGGTGAAATCGTCGTCGCGGATTTTCTCGCGGACCAGGAAGCGCGCGAGCCCGCGCAGCGCGGTGAGCTTGCGCGCGAGGCTGGCCGGCGCACAGACACGGCCGTTCAGCGAGTGGATCCAATCCGCCGCCTGCGCGCGGGTCAGGCCGCGCCAGTCAGCCGCACCGCGCTTTGCAAGGAAGGCCGCCGCCTGGTCGAGGTCGCTGCGGTAGGCCGAGAGCGTGTTTTTCGACAGCGCGCGCTCGAGCCCGAGGAAGGCGAGGAACGCCTCGATATCGTTCGCGAACGCGGGGGCAGCCTGGCTGTGATCAACCCGCATGGCGTGGAAGGGGACGGAGACCGGCGCTGCCGGCGGCGCTCAGAAGCGGCGGCGCGGCGGCGGCGGACGATAGCCGGTGTTCTGTTCCTTCACACGGAAGGTGATGCGCGCCTTCTCCAGGTCGTAGGGGCTCATCTCCATCTTCACGGTGTCGCCTGCGGCGATCTTGATGAAATTCTTCCGTAGCTTGCCCGAGATGTGCGCCAGCACGACATGGCCGTTGGCGAGCTGCACCTTGAACATGGTACCCGGCAGCACGGTGACGACCTTGCCCTCCACTTCGATCGAATTGCTATCAGCCATGGTGGGGGGTGTCGGACGTGGTTTGGGTCATAGGTGGGTCAGCGGTATAAAAGCCCCTTGTAAGGCGGAAACGCCCTGCGTAAGCAAGGCTTTCCCTCGGTCACCCGACCCACCACGCATCCATGGCCGATCCCCTGCCCCCGCCCTGTCCGTTCGAGAAGCGCTTCCCGTCGCAGCTGGTGCGGGACGATGCCTTCTTCATGAGCCTGGCCTTCAACCAGGCCATCGATGCGTGGCGACTGGACGAGGTGCCCGTCGGCGCCGTGATCGAGCTGGGCGGCGAGGTCATCGCCGCGGCGCACAACACGGTCGAGGCGGCGCACGACCCCACCGCGCACGCCGAGATGCTCGCGCTCACGCAGGCCGCCACGAAGCTCGGCAACTGGCGGCTCGAGGGCGCCACGCTCTATGTGACCAAGGAGCCCTGCCCGATGTGCTCCGGCGCCACGCTCATGTCGCGGCTCAAGCGCGTCTGCTACGCCGTGCCCGACCCGAAGATGGGCTGCCTCGGCGGCGCGACCAACCTCAACGACCTTCCACGCGTGAACCACCACCTCGAGCTGACCGCCGGCGGCGTGCTCGAGGATGAATGCCGGGAATTGATCCAGGCGTTCTTCAAGCTAAAGCGGAACGAAGAGTGAAGGTAACGCAGGCATCCCCGCCTGCCCTGTGACTTGATCTGTGGTAGGGCGGACCCGCTGGGCCCGCGGTCATGTCCGACTGTATTATGTGTCTATCACATACGTTGCACCGGCTTGCCCGCGAACCGGACATCCAATCTGCGGTCCTTGACCCGGCAAAACCGCCTCGGCAGTTGACGGCGCCGGTGAGTCGCGGCACGTTCCCGGGGTTTCCCTTCAACCTGTAATACGAAATATCATCATGGCCTACACCCTTCCCGCCCTCCCCTACGCCTTCGACGCCCTCGTGCCGCACATCGATGCGAAGACGATGGAAATCCATCACGGCAAGCACCACCAGGCGTACATCACGAACGCCAACAACCTCCTCAAGGATCACGCGGCCCTCGCCGCCCTCGACGTCAACGCCCTCATCGCCGACCTCAGCCAGGTCCCCGAGGCGATCCGCGGCGGCGTGCGCAACAACGCCGGCGGCCACTCGAACCACTCCTTCTTCTGGACCATTCTCGGACCCGGCAAGGGCGGCACGCCCAAGGGCAAGCTCGGCGAGGCCATCACCGCCACGTTCGGCGGCTTCGACAAGTTCAAGGAAGAGTTCGCCAAGGCCGGCGCGACGCGCTTCGGCTCCGGCTGGGCCTGGCTTTACGTCACGGCGGACAAAAAACTCGCGATCGGCTCGACCGCCAACCAGGACAGCCCGCTGATGGGCAAGGCCGTCGCCGGCATCGAGGGCAAGCCCGTCATCGGCCTCGATGTCTGGGAGCACGCCTACTACCTCAACTACCAGAACCGCCGGCCCGATTACATCGCGGCCTTCTGGAACGTCGCCAACTGGGACGCCGCCGAGGCCAACTTCGCCGCCGCGACGAAGTAAGGCCGCCGCGAATTCATTTCGCCCAACAAAAAGCCGCGCCAGCAAAGGCGCGGCTTTTTTGCGGATGGGTTGAACGACCAAAGGTAGGGCGGGGCCGCCTCGGACGTCGCGGCCAAATTTCGTTCGGCGCGCCCAGCGGTCACGCCCCACCTCGGAAAGTCAGAGCGGGTCAGAGACCCGTCCTATCTTACTGCGGCGTCCAGACGCTCGCCTGCATCGCCGGACCAAAGCTGATCGGGCTGATCGGCGTGCTCTTGCCCGTCTCGGTGTCGAGGATGCAGAGCCGACTCGTGCGCCGGTCGCGCGCGGTGTAGACCACATGGCGGCCGTCGGCGAGCCAGCTGGCCTCGATGCCGTCGAATGGCGCCTTGGAGACAATCTCCGCCTTGCCCTTGGACATATCGTACACCGCGATCTGGTAGGAGTCGGGGCGGACCGTGCAGACAATCTTGTTAGGGTTGACCCGGTTCCAGTCGGGCTCCGCGGTGAACCTAAAGCCCGACACGAGCCGCGAGGGGGTGCCGCCACCCGCCGACATTATGTAGAGCTGCGGGCCGGGTTCCATCGCGAACACGAGCCGTGAACCGTCCGGCGACCAGCACGGCGAGGCCTTGGTGGAGTCCGAGCGCGTCTTGCGCGAAACCTGCCGGCCCTGGGCGTTGCTGATGTAGATCTCCGGGTTGCCTTCGCCGCTGAGCACCATCGCCACCTGGCCGCCACCCGGGCTGTAGCGGGCGCCGCCGTTGGTGCCCTTGAAGCTCACGAACGACGTGCGCTGATATGAGTTAAGGTCGATCTGGAAAATATCCGGGAACCCCGATTTGAAGAAACTCGTGTAGAGCAACCGGCCGCCATCGGGCGACCAGCGCGGAAACAGGGCGATCGCGTTGTCGTGGGTGATCTGCGTCACACGGCGGAACAGGAGGTCGCTGGTGTAGATCTCGCGGCGGCCGCCACCTCCGCCGATGAAGGCGATCTTGGCGGTGAAAAAACCCTTCAACCCAAGGCCGTTCGTCTTGACCACCGCGATGTCCGCCGCACGCAGCAACGCATCCTCCCCATTCCGGCCGGTCGCGACATCCGAGGAAAACGGCGTGCCGGCCGAGCCCTTCGCGATGTCCACGCGCACCTGCGTCGGCGTCACGAGCGAGAACCTGATGTCGTAGGCGTAGCCGCTGGCGGTGAGCCGGTAGCGGCCGTGCACGTTGAAGGCCCGGAGCGCGAGGTCGTTCAACTCGGGCGTATTGGCCGAGACGCGGACCGGGATGGTCTTGTTCTCGCCGATGACGGTGACTTCACCGAGGTTGCGCTGGGCCAGGACGGGGGCCGCCGCAACGGCCAGCAGGAGAAAAAGGCGCAGGAGCTTATGCATGAGGGAAAGTGTGGCTTAAAGGTGAGCTAGGCTGGGCATTTCTATTTACACACCGACCGCGCATAACAACTTTATTTCCCTGCCGCCCGGCATTTTCTCCCGCGTGACGCCCGACGAACTCAAGGAACAGCTCAAGCAAGTGAAGTATCCCGGCTTCAGCCGGGACATTGTGTCGTTCGGACTGGTGCGCAGCGCCGCGCTCATCGGGGGCACAGCCAAAGTCTCGCTCGCGCTTACCACGAGCGACCCGAAGATTCCGCTCTTCCTGAAGACCGAAGTGGACAAGTGCCTGCGCGCCATCCCCGGCGTGAAGGAAACCATCATCGATGTTGCCGTCTCGCCGGTGAAGACCCCGGCCGCGGGCGGCGGCAACCTCGGCGGTAACGCCGGTGCCCCCAAGAGTATCAGGCACTCCGTCGCCATCGCCTCGGGCAAGGGCGGCGTCGGCAAGAGCACCTTCGCCGTCAATCTCGCCTGCGCCCTCGCCCAGCTCGGCGTCGCCGGGGGCCGACCCGGCCGCATCGGCCTGATGGATTGCGACATCTACGGCCCGAGCGTGCCCCTGATGATGGGCCTGCAGGGCCGCCCCGCGGTCGAGAACGACTTCCTCGTGCCGATGGAGCGCCACGGCGTGAAGGTCATGAGCATGGGTTTCCTCGTGGACGACAACACGCCCGTCGTCTGGCGCGGTCCGATGATCATGAAGACGATCCAGCAGTTCGTCCAAAACGTGAAATGGGGCGAACTCGACGTGCTGCTCGTGGACCTCCCGCCGGGGACCGGCGACGCGCAGCTTTCGCTGGTGCAGACCCTCCCGCTCGACGGCGCAATTCTCGTCACCACACCCCAGCCGGCGGCGACGAACGTCGCCCGCAAGGGCGGCCTGATGTTCCAGAAGGTCAACGTGCCCCTCATCGGCGTGGCGGAAAACATGAGCTGGTTCATGGACCCGGCCGGCCGGAAGCACCTGCTCTTTGGCTCCGGCGGCGGGATCCTGACGGCCGAGAAACTCGGCACCGCGCTCCTCGGCCAGGTGCCGCTGATCGAGGCCATCCGGGAAGGCGGCGACGCGGGCCTGCCCATCGTCGTCAGCACGCCGGACAGCCCGGCAGCCGAGACTTTCCGGACGATCGCCCGAACGCTGCTCGACCGGCTCGCCCGGCCGGGCACGCCCCGGATGTGACAATTGGGAAAATTGCAGGCATTGACACCCATCGCCGCCTCGCTCTCATCGTTCCCGCCTCGCTCAGCTGCATGACTTCTCCTGCCCAAGAACCCGCGACCACTCGCGAATTCGTCAAACAATCCAGCCTCTACCAGGAATTCCTGGCCGAGCGGGAGGAGATCCTGAAACACAAGTGGCTCGAATCCGAGCGGCTCGGTTACGACATCGGCTTCGAACGCGCGCTGCTCGACTGGATCCGCAAGCACCGCGAAAGCTGGCGCGCCGCGCGCCGACAGCAGGTGGCCGCCGGATCCGCCGCCACCGAGAAAAAGGCCTGACCGGCCTTTTTTCGTTTATGGGATTCGCAGCGCAGGCACAAAAAAAGCCGGGCTTTGGGCCCGGCTTGGAAAATGACGCGGAACAACGCGCCCGAGGCTTACTTGATCTCCTTGTGCAGCGTGTGGCGCTTGAGGAAGGGGTTGTACTTCTTCTTCTCGATGCGCTCGGTGACGGTCTTCTTGTTCCGCTTCGTGAGATAGCGGGAGACGGGCTTGCCCTCTTTCTTGGCCTCGGTGCATTCCAGGGTGACGGTTTCGTTCATGATTTTTAAATGGTTGAGGGGTCAGGACACAGGCCCGGCCGGGTTGGCGCAATCTCAAAGTTGGGGCCGCCTTAGCCGAACATCATACATCCACCATTGAACTTCGAACACCGAAACGAAAGACGCGCAAACGTCTCCGGCCAAGTTGGATGTTCAGGGTTCGATGCTGGACGTTCGATGTTCGCCCGAATCGCCTACCGCCGCTTCTCCGTCAACGGCAGCATCACCCCGCGCCGGAAGAGCGTCACCTGACCCGTGCTCGACGACACCACGATGGCGATGCAGTTGGCGGCCACGCTGATCGCCGCCGCCGCCGCATGCCGGCTGCCCAGCCCGCTGGGCAGCGCGTGGTCGCTATCCGTCGCCTGGATCAGGCTGCCCGCCGACTCCACGACGCCATCGCCGCGGATCACGAACGCCCCGTCGATGGAGGAAAACTCCTTTACGGTCTCGTCCATGAACGGGTTGAGAATGTTGCGGTCCTCCTCCTTGTAGCCGTAAAACGGGTTCAGCACGAGCGGCTTCGTGTAGGTCTCGACCTTCTCGATGTCGCCCACCACGAACAGGCATCCGACCGGCCGCCCCTCGCGCCCCTCGACCGCCAGCTCGGTGGCCACCGCGATCACGCGCTCCAGCACCTCGGGCTTCACGTCCTCCGGCAGCAGGTCCGCGGTCTGGCCCGTCAGCAGCGTCTGGAATTCGCGCTCCACGTCCACGACCACCAGGGTGTCGAACTGGTTGCTCCCCGTCATGCCCCCGACGCAGCAGATGCGGTCGGTGAAGCTGATAATGCCGCGGGTCAGCGCGACGAGCATCGCGCTGCGCAGCTGGGCCAGCCGCTGGCTCGAGAACGACCGCACCTGGATCGTCTCGGCAAACGCGGTCTGGTCCTCGCTCGGCTCGATGGGATTGCGCGTCACGAGGATGGTCTTGAGCTTCGAGCGCACCGCCCCGGGCTCGATGCCGCCGATGAACGTGTCGCCAAAGATCATGATCGCCCGGCAATCCGCGCCGCGCGCCACGCGTTCCGCCTCGCGGAACATCAGGCGGTTGACGCGATTCTGCTGGGTCTGCACCGGCCGGATCCCGCCGAAGCCGCCGATCAACCGCTCGTAGAGTTCGTCGAGGTCGGGCGCATGGACCAGCTTCTCGACCAGCTCCGGCTCCTTCACCTGCCGCGCGATCGAAGCCAGCACCTGCAGGTAGTCGCGGGCACTTTCGCCCGCGATGAGCATGACGATGAGGTGCACCCGCTCGTCGCCCACCGCCCCGTCATGGCGGATGCCGAGGCGGCTGCGGCCGATGGCGAGGACGTAACGGCGGCGCATCTTGACGCGGACATGCGGCAGCGCGACGCCGAGGCCGAGATAGGTCGTCATCGTGCCCTCGCGGGCCAGCAGGCCCTTGAGCAGCGACTCCGGCTTCAGGTCCGGGAAACGCTCCACGGAGACGGCGAGCAATTCCTGCAACGCCCCCTCCAGGTCGAGACTCCGCAGGTCGATGATGCGGCCGCGGGAGATGATCTTGTCGAGCCTCATGGGTTAAGGGGATTTCAGACGCCGAACCTCAGGCTCCAAGATATTCGGACCCCGAAAACACCATCCGCATTTTGCCATCGAGTTGGGGATTTGGACCTTTGGCGTTGGGGATTTCCCGCGCGTCGCGCGCGGGCCTCATTTTTCCCACTCGAGCGCGCCCTTCTTGATTTCGTAGACCAAGCCGAGGACGAGGACCCCAATGAAGAACATGATCGGGCCGAGGATCGCGATGCGGTAGGCGAGGAATTCGCGGTAGATGAACGTCCACGGCACGAGGATGACGATCTCCAAGTCGAAGAGCATGAAGAGCAGCGCCGTCAGGAAGAACTTCACCGAGAACCGCGTGTGGACCAGGCCCTCGGCGGGCACGCCGCACTCATAGGCCGAGTCCTTGATCTTGCCGCCCTTGCTGCGCTGGCCGAAAAAATGGCTGGCGCCGACGATCAGCGCGGTGATGCCCGCGGCCAGCACGGCCTGGATCAGGAAGGGAAGGTACGCGGCGGAGATCATGTCGGGTTTAGAATTGGGCCCAGCCGTGCGGCGCTGACAAGCGGTATTATTGCACCACCGGGATGAATTTCGCCGAAGAGATGTGGGTCGAGCCCACGCCCAGCGTCTCCGCAAACTCCAGGGTGCGGATCTCCTCCGAGATCGGCTCAAAGCCGGACTGCTTGCGGAGGCCGTTGATGCGGCTGCGCATCAGGGAATCCAGCAGCACGGGATCCGTGCTCAGCCACAGCAGCGGCTCCGAGGCCGAGTAGAGCGAGTTGAAATACGGGCCGCCGATGAACTGGTAGTGCTCCAGGCTCACGATCGTGAACACCCAGGTCTGCCGCAGCTCGGGGATGGCGCTCATCTCCGCGACCGCGGCCGGCGCGTTGGCGGGCGAGCGGAAGAACCGGCCCGTGTTTGACGCGTTCCACAGGGTGGCGTTCACCAGCGCTCCGTTCACGCCCAGCATCGGGTGGTCGGTGTAGACCGGCAGGTTGATCCAGAAATCGGAGTCGAGAAACAGCGGCGTCGCGAGGAAGCTCTTGCGGTCCTCGTCCTTCGTCGAGTTGTTCGGGTAATCCTTGGTCTGCTGCTCGGCCATGATGGGGTCGAAACGCTGCGGCAGCGGACTGTCGTAGAACCAGACGGGGTCGTAGAACTTGCCCGACTCGAGCACGTAGACCGGGTGGCCCTTGAACGGCGTTTCGCCCGTGACCAGCGACGGCAGGTAGCCGGTCATGCGCAGCCGGAGCTGGTTCAGACCGACCAGGAAGATGTTCTGCTGCTGAAATCCCCGGCGCTCCAGCGCGGCGATGACCGCCTTCACCAGCGGCACGGGCGTCGCCATCCCGGGGCCGGAGTCCGTGTAGATCTTCAGGCCGACCTTCTTCTTGAGCCCGGGCACGAGTTTTTTCCCGGTCGCCGCCTCGAAGCGCGCGATCAGCGCCTCCACGTCCCGCGCGTAGGTCTCGTCGTCGAAGGCCGTCAGCTGGGCCTGCCAGACCGGGTCGGTCGGCGGCGTCCGCAAGACGGCCGATTCGGAGGCATGCCCGGCCAGCGGCGCGAGGGCGGCGGCGAGCAAAAGCGGCAAATGGGAGAGGCGCATAGGGATGAGTGAGTCGCCCAAAAACCGGCAATGTTTCCTCGGCGAGCCGCGAAACTTGACAGTCTCCCCCGTGGGTTGAAAGTGCATTCTTTCGCGCCACCGCCGGCGCGCCGCCCATGCCCGCCATCAAGCCCACCTGCGTCCGCGACCTGAAGTTGCGGGTCAACCTCGCCGATGTGGTCTCGCGGGTCGTCACCCTGAAGAAGGCCGGGGCCGGCCGGCTGAAGGGCCTGTGCCCCTTTCACAACGAGAAGACCCCGTCCTTCAACGTCGACGCGGACAAGGGCTTCTACAAGTGCTTTGGCTGCGGCAAGGCGGGTGACCTCATCACCTTTGTGCGCGAAACCGAGCAACTGGGTTTCACCGAGGCCGTCGAGGCGCTCGGCCAGCGCTTCAACATCGTCATTGAATACGAAGAGGGCTCCGGCGGACCCAGCCGCGAGGAGCGTTCGCTGCGGCAGGAGATCTTCGAGATCCACGAGCTTGCCGCCGAGCACTTCCACCAGGCATTCAAGGCCGCGTCCCCTGCCGGCGACTTCATGCGCACCTACTGGGTGGAAAAGCGCCGGTTCACCCTGGAGCTCGCGGATGAGTTCAAGATCGGTGTCGCCGCGGCGACCGACGAGGGCCTCGGCGCGCTGCTGCTGAAGCGGAAGTTCTCCGAGGACGCGATCCGCCAGTGCGGGCTGTTTTTCGTCCGCGACGGCGCCATGCTCTCGCTCGGCTCGCTGAAGCCGCGCTTCCGCGGCCGGCTGATGATCCCGATCCGCGATCACCAGGGACGCGTGGTGGCGTTCACCGCGCGGCAGACGGACCTGACGCCCGAGGACGATCCGGCGCGCGAGGCCAAGTACGTCAATTCACCCGAGACCCCCATCTTCACGAAGGGCAACCTGCTCTTCAACCTCGACCGCGCCCGCTCACATGTGGGCGACGGCAAGGGGCCGTTCGTGATGGTCGAGGGCCAGCTCGATGCGCTGCGCTGCTGGAGTGTCGGCCTCAAGTCCGCCATCGCGCCGCAGGGCACGTCGATCACCGAGCCGCAACTCGTGCTGCTGCGCCGCTACCATACCCAGGTCGAGTGCTTCCTCGACGGCGACAGCGCGGGCCAAAAGGCCGCCCTGCGTTTCCTGCCGATGGCGTTGAAGGCCGGCCTCGAGGTGAAGTTCCTCGTGCTCGCCAAGGGCGACGACCCCGACTCCCTCTTCCGCGAACGCGGCCTCGCCGCGTACGAGGATGTCCGCCGCGGCGGCCTCTCTGCCATGGCCTTCGCCTGCCGCACCGCCCTGCCGGACCCCGCGGCGGCCTCGGCCGAGTTCAAATCCCGCGCCGCCCAGTCCGTGCTCGAACTCGTCGCTTCCGCCGAGGGCGAGGTTTCCCGCTCCGAGTTCCTGGCGGAGGCGGCCGGCCATCTCCGCCTCGCCCCCGCCGCCCTGCAGCGCGATTTCCAGACCTTCGTCGCCCGCCAAAGCCGCCAGGCCGCCGGCCGGCCGGCCGGCAATCCGGCTACGCCCCCGCCCCAGCCTCCGACCCATACCAGCCAGAGTTCCGAGCACCACCTGCTCCTCCTCTGCCTGCATTTCGAGTCGCTCGGCCGGCCCCTGAGCTCCGCCCTGCCCCATGAGTGGATCGACACCTCCCATCCGGCGGGTATCCTCCTCAACCGTTTCCTCGGCGAATTCGAGCACGAGACCTGGCCGGGGCGCGACCACCTCGACAGCCTGCTTGAAACCCCTGAGCAAAAGACGCTTGTCGCCTCCCTGCTGTTTGATACTCCGGCCATCGACGACCCGGTCAAGGTGGCCAACGAAGGCCTCCGCCAGCTGCGGGCCCGCGCCCTCGAGCCGCGGCTGCGCCAAATAGAACTTGCTTTAGCCAATCACGGTGCGGACAGTAATTCTGACCCAATTTCACTCTTAAAAGAACGCTCCGAAATCCAACGCCAGCTCCGCCAGCCACTCCAGTTGCCCGTGGTGGTCTAGCCCTATTAGTAGAGACCCTTCCTTTTCTATGCCTCGCAAAGCCAAGTCCGCCGCCGCCGATACCCACTCCGAAGCCGTCGAGGCCGTCATCGCCAAGAACCCGCAGACCCCCGCCGCCGAAGGCGCCGCCGGTGACATTCCCGCGGGCGGGATCAACGACAAGATCCGCCACCTGATCCGCCTCTCCAAGGAGCAGGGCTATCTCACGTTCGACGACATCAACGAGGCGCTGCCCGAGTCCGTCGAGAACCAGGAGGAGATCGACAACGTCCTTTCCATCCTGCAGAACCTCGAGATCGAGATCCTCGAGCCCGACCAGGTCGACGATTACAAGCAGCGCATGGAGGAGGCCGAGGAGGAGGAGAGCCGCTCCTCGCAGCACGACATCCTCGACGACCCGGTCCGCATGTACCTCAAGCAGATGGGCCAGGTCCCGCTGCTGACCCGCGAGCAGGAGGTCGAGATTTCCAAGCGCATCGAGAATGCCGAGCTCAAGGCCCAGACCGCCCTCTTCGAGGCCTCCGCCGTCGGCGCCTACATCGGCACGCTCGGCGCCAAGCTCCTCAACCGCGAGGAGCGCTTCGACCGCGTCGTCATCGACAAGAAGATCGACAGCCGCGAGGCCTACTTCAAGGGCCTGCCCAAGCTCGTCGAGAACACCCAGAAGTCCGAGAAGGCCGTCGCCGAGTCGTGGCAGGAATACCTCAAGGCCAAGTCCGACAACGACCGGAAGAAGGTCATGGCGAAGCACCGGAAGCGCGAGAACGTGCTCCGCGCGAATTTCAGCAAGTTCTTCTTCAAGCTGAAGGTCTACGAGGAGTACCTCGAGCAGCTCCGCCCCACCCTCGAGGAGATCGAGACCCTCCACGCCCAGCTCGAGCGCGCGAAGCACCCGAAGACCAAGAAGGACGCCGCCCTCGACGTCCGCGCCATCAACCACCGCCTCAAGCAGATCGAGGCCGCCCAGCGCATCGCCCCCGGCCCGCTCCTCGCCGTCGTCGCCCAGACCCGCGTCCATGTCCGCGAGGCGCACCAGGCCAAGACCGAGATGGTCGAGGCCAACCTCCGCCTCGTCATCTCCATCGCGAAGAAGTACACCAACCGCGGCCTCTCCTTCCTCGACCTGATCCAGGAGGGCAACATGGGCCTGATGAAGGCCGTCGAGAAGTTCGAGTACCGCCGCGGCTACAAGTTCTCCACCTACGCCACCTGGTGGATCCGCCAGGCCATCACCCGCTCCATCGCGGACCAGGCCCGCACCATCCGCATCCCGGTGCACATGATCGAGACCCTCAACAAGGTCATGCAGGTCCAGAAGCAGCTCCTCCAGGAATTCGGCCACGAGCCGACGCCCGAGGAGGTCGCCGACGAGATGAACCTGCCCGTCGAGCGCGTGCAGCAGATCATGAAGATGGCGCAACAGCCCATCTCGCTCCAGTCGCCGGTCGGCGATGGCGACGACACCAGTTTCGGCGACTTCATCGAGGACAAGTCCGCCGAGAACCCGTACGACATGACGGCGTTTTCCCTCCTCCGCGAAAAGATCATCGACGTCCTCGACTCGCTCACCGAGCGCGAGCGCCGCGTGCTTTCCCTGCGCTTCGGCCTCGTCGACGGCTACAGCCGCACGCTCGAGGAGGTCGGCAAGCAGTTCAAGGTCACCCGCGAGCGCATCCGCCAGATCGAGGCCAAGGCGCTCCGCAAGATGCGCCACCCGACGCGCATCCGCCAGCTGCACGGCTTCTTCGACGCCGAGCAGATCGACAACGCGCAGAACCTCATGAAGGTCGCTGCCACCAGCGGCATGCCGCGCCCGCTGATCCCCGGCCTGCCGCCCATGGTCCCCGCCGGATTCCCGCTGCCGACCGGCAAGCCGTAACCGCCCGCCCGCTTTCCCGCTTTACAGGGGGGAACACCGGCATAGCTTGCCCAGCATGGCTACTCTACCCGCTTACTTCGCCGCATTTGGCATCGGTGGGAGCGAACTCGTCCTCATCCTCCTGATCCTCCTGCTGCTCTTCGGCGGGTCCAAGCTGCCGTCCCTCGCCAAGGGCCTCGGCCAGTCGATCAAGGAGTTCAAGAAGGCCAGCAAGGACGACCCGGAAGAGGACAAGGTTCCCGAGGTGAAGAAGTCGCCCGACGTCACCAAGACCGGCGGCCCGAACTGAGTCCGCCTGCCTTTCCCGCCTTTCCCGGCGCGCCCCAACCCGGCGCGCCTTTTTGTTGGGCCATCAGACCCATCCCCTCCGCTCTTTCGACGTTGGGTGCTCCGCGCCCGATGTTGGACGTTCACCTTCCTTCCAAAAACACCCGCTGCTCCGCTAAGCGACTGTCTCCCCTCCCGTCTCCTGCAGCCAGGCCTTGAACTCCCGGATCTGGCCCGGCGTGCCGAGCACCAGCACTTCGTCGCCCACCTGCAGGTATTCCTCCGCGGAGGGATTGAGGATGCGCAGGCCCCGGCGGTTGACGCCCGCGATCTGCACGCCGTGCACGCGGGCCGGCGAGAGTTCGCCCAGCGTGCGCCCGGCGGCCGGGCTCCCCGCGGGGACGGTGACCGATTCCATCAGCACCTCCTCAAAGAGTGAGTCCGTGGCGCCCGACACCGCGCCAAGGAACGCCTTCCCCGCCCGCACCTGCTCCGTCGTGCCCATCAGCAGCACGCGGTCGCGCGGGTAAAGCACGGCGTCCGGCGGTGGCAGCGGGATCATGTAACCCTGCCGCTCGATCCCGACCACCGAGCAGCCGAACTTCGCGCGCAGGTCCAGCTCCGCAATCCTCCGGCCCTGCGCATCCGCCAGGTCGGGCAGCACGCAGTCGACCATGTGCAGGTTCCAGTCCCCGTGCGGCTGCAGCCACGGTGCGGAGGTCGCGGTCATCTTGCCCTCGGCCGAGGTGATCACCGTCTTCAGCTCGACTTCGAGTTGGCTGTGCCAGAAGACCAGCTTGCGCCAGAGGAGCGCCAGCGCCGCCACCGCGATCAGCACGCTCGCCAGGAGCAGCCAGCGCGCGCTCCCTTCGGCCGGCAACAGCGAGAACAGCCAGAAGAAAATCGCCGCCCCGGCCAGCGCCTTGATCCCCGCCTCCACAATCGGTGCCAGCCGGGCCGCCCGCGGATGGCCGGTCGTCGACACCTGCGCGTACATCAGGGCGAGCGCCGAGCAGTTCCGCCAGATGGCCACCAGCGGCGCCAGCACCACCAGGCAGAGCGCAATCCAGAAGAGCACCTGCAGCCCGTGCGGGAACATCCAGTCCCGTCCCAGCCAGCGCTCGGCCGCCGTAAACATCTGCCCGGAAAACACCAGCAGCCCGCTCACCAACAGCACCTCGATGCCGACCTGCATGAAGCGCTTCCGGCTGAGCTGCCAGAGGCGGTTGCGTTGCGCCTGCGCCTGCAGCCGGTCGAGCCACTCGCGGTAGAACCGCAGCGCGTCCGCCAGCCAGCGCGGCTGCCGCGCCAGCAGGGCGTCGGCGATCGGCGTGGACCGGCGCATCGCCACGGGCGCCACCAGCGTCGTCAGCAGCGAGACCCCGACTGCCAGCGGATAGAATTTCTCCGGCACGACCGCCGCGCCCACGCCCAGCTGCGCGATGATGAACGAGAATTCGCCGATCGGCGTGACCGCCATGCCCGTGCGCAGCGCCTCCTTCGGCGCCGTGCCGATCAGGGCCAACGCCACCGTAATTGCCGTGAAGCGCGCCAGCAGCGTGAACACCGCGACCCCCGCGATCAGGCCGGCCGAACCCACCAGCTCATGCAGGTTGATCTGCATGCCGATCGCCACGAAGAACACCGCGCTGAAGATGTCCCGCATCCCCTCGAACGTCCGTTCGACCTGGTGCCGGTGCGGCGTCTCCGCCACGATCGTGCCAAGCAGGAACGCTCCCAGCGCCAGCGAATAGCCCGCATGCTGCGCCACCACCGCCAGTCCGAAGAGCAGCGCCGCGATTCCCAGCGTCTGCAATTCCTCGTCGGCCGAGATGCTCATGCGCCGCAGCAGCCAGGGCACCAGCAGCAGCCCGCCCACGCCCGCCAGCGCGACGAACGCCCCCAGCGTGCCCAGCGTCTCGCCCAGCGATGAGGCGTGCCCGCCGCCCGCCCCGCCCAGCTGCACCAGCGAGTTCAGCAGCGTCAGCATCACGACCGCGACCACGTCCTCGAGCACCGAAACGCCCATCGCCAGCTGGCCCGAGCGCTCGTGGTTCTCCCCGGTTTCCTGCAGGATCTTGCTGATGATCGCCGACGAGGACACCATCAGCATCCCCGCCAGGAACAGGCTCTCCGTCGGGCCCCAGCCCAGCGCCGCGCCCAGCAACCGCGTGAGATAATACATCACCAGCGCCCCGCCGAAGGTCGCCAGCATCAGGGACGGCCCCAGCCGCCGCAGCTTGCGCACGCTCAGCCGCAGCCCGATGGAGAACATCAGGAACACCAGGCCCACCTGCGCCAGCGTCTCGATCCGGTTCACGTCGGACACCAGGGTGAACGGCGGCGTGTACGGCCCGACCACCATGCCGGCGGCCAGGAATCCCACGACCACCGAGAGCCCCAGGCGCTGGCAGATCCAGCCCACCACCCCCGCCACCACGAGGATCACCGCCAGGTCCTGGATGAATTGTATGCCGTGCATGGTCGGGTCCTCGCGCGCTGACCTCACAGGACGCGGCGAACCGCCCGCGCCGTCAAGCCCGGCGGGCGACGGCGCTAGGCTGTAAGCTTGGGAAGGTACGCTGTCAGTCATCAGCTCCGGTCGGGTATCCGCGATGAGTTCGGGGCTGCCTCAAACCCATCGCTCATTGCCTAAAGCCTACGGCCCAAAAGCGCGGCGGCCGCGCCGCCGCGCTTTACCTCGTTGACACCCCGCGCCCCCGCCGATTCGTTTCCGTCGGCGGAAACAGCCCCACCTCGTCAATCATGGCCAACTTCCTCGGTTACTTCTCCAACGACATCGGCATCGACCTCGGCACCGCCAACACGCTCGTTTACGTCAAGGACAAGGGCATCGTCCTCCGCGAACCCTCCGTCGTCGCCCTCGACACCGTCAGCCGCAAGGTCCGCGCCGTCGGCGACGAGGCCAAGCGCATGCTCGGCCGCACCCCCGGGAACATCACCGCCATCCGCCCCATGAAGGACGGCGTCATCGCCGACTTCGACGTCACCGAGGCGATGCTCCGCTACTTCATCCGCAAGGTCAGCAGCGGCTCCTTTCGCGCCCCGCCCCGTGTCGTCATCGCCATTCCCTCCGGCATCACCGAGGTCGAGAAGCGCGCGGTCAAGGACTCCGCCCTCCACGCCGGTGCCCGTGACGTCATCACCATTCCCGAGCCGATGGCCGCGGCCATCGGCGTCGGCCTCCCGATCGACGAACCCGCCGCCAACATGATCGTGGACATCGGCGGCGGCACGACCGAGATCGCGATCATCTCGCTCAACGGCATCGTCTTCTCGAAGTCGATCCGCGTCGCCGGCGACGAACTCGACGCCGCCATCATCAATTACATGAAGCGCGCCTACAACCTCCTCATCGGTGAGCGCACCGCGGAAGAGATCAAGATGCGCGTCGGCTCCGCCTATCCCCTCGACGAGGAGCTCACCATGGAGGTCAAGGGCCGCGATTCCGTCGCCGGCCTGCCCAAGACGATTCACATCACCTCGCAGGAAATCCGCGAGGCCCTCGCCGACACCACCGCCGCCATCGTGGACGCCGTCCGCGTGACACTCGAGCGCTGCCCGCCCGAACTTTCCGCCGACCTGGTGGATCGCGGCTTCGTGATGGCCGGCGGCGGCGCCCTCATCCGCGGCATCGACCGTCTGCTGAGCGAAAAGACCGGCCTGCCCGTGACGATCGCCGACGACCCCCTCTCCGCTGTCGCCAACGGCACCGGCGCCGTCCTCAACGACCTCGCCTGGCTGATGCAGAACGTGTGAGATTCGTAGGGTAGGGCGCGTTATCCCCAACGCGCCGCTGTCTGGCAGGATGGGTTTTCGATCATCGGTTGCGCGGTAACGAGAGCTATGAGGAGAAGGCTCATTATAGCCGCATGAATCCGGTGCGGGCCGGCTTGGTGACCGAGCCGCCGGAGTGGCATTATATCCGGGAAGCAGGCGGAACGTAACGGCGCGTTAGGGATAACGCGCCCTACCTTTTCGCCTTGGCTTGTCATGTCACGTGTCACTCGTCACTTGTCACTGCCGCCCCCGCCGTGCCTTCCAAACGCCTCGATCAAGCCCGTCCGTTCCTGACGCTCATCATCGTCATCGTCGCTTGGCTCGTCGTCCCGGTCGTGGTGAAGACGTTTACCCGCGCGGGATTCTTCGAGTTGCAGGCTCCGCTGAGCGTCGCCGCCTCCTACGCCCGCGACCTGCAGGAATACTGGTCCCTGCGCCTGCACACCAATGACGAGCTTATCGAGGCCAGCCGCGACCTCGCGCGCCTCAACGCCCAGTACGAGGTGGCCGCCCAGCAGAACGCCGGCCTGCAGTCCGAGATCGAGCGGCTCGAGGCGCTCCTGAAACTGCCCGCCTATGCCGAATACCGCTCGGAACACGCCCGCGTCGTGCGGCGGGATTTCTCCGGCTGGTGGCAGCGCATCGTCATCCGCAAGGGCCGCAACTACGGCATCCCCGTCGGGGCCCCCGTCATCTTCAGCGGCGGCGTGGTCGGCCGCGTGACCGAGGTCTATGCCTACACGTCCGTCGTCGAGCTCATCAGCAACCCCGGCGTCCGGCTCGCCGGCGTGATCGAGGGCGAAACCCAGCCGATCAGCTATCAGGGCGGCATCAACCCCAGCTTCGCCAACGCTCGCGGCGTGATCGAATTCGTGCCCCTCAATGTCTTCGCCAACGCCGCCGCGCCCAAGCGGCTCGTCACCTCCGGCCTCGGCGGCGTCTTCCCCCCCGGCCTCAGCATCGGCACCGTCGTCAAGGTCGAGCCCAGCACCGACGGCCTGTTCAAGACCGGCGAGGTCGAGCTGGATCCCCGCCTTGGTTCCCTCACCGAGGTCACCGTGCTGGTGCCACTGAATCCGGAATGAGCATGAATCCGTTGCTGCTCGGGTTTCCGGAGTCGTTTGACACCGACCGGCTCACGATCCGCGCGCCACGGGCCGGCGACGGTGCCGAGGTCCATGCCGCCGTTCACGAATCCCAGGCCGAACTCAAGCCATGGATGCCCTGGGCCCAGACCCTGCCCACCCCCGAAGAGTCAGAGGCCAATATCCGCAAGGCCGTCGCCCAATTCATCACGCGCGAGGACCTACGGATGCTGCTCTTCCTCAAGGGCACCGGCACGCTGGTCGGATCCAGCGGGCTCCATCGCATCAATTGGAGCGTGCCTTCCTTTGAAATCGGCTACTGGCTCCGCACGCCCTACACCGGTCGCGGCCTCATGACCGAAGCCGTCGGCGGCATCACGGCGTTCGCCCGGGAAAAGCTGGGCGCCCGTCGCATAGAAATCCGCATGGCCGACACGAACGTCCGCAGCTGGAAGGTCGCCGAGCGGGCCAGCTTTCCCCTCGAGGCCATTTTGCACCATGACAAGCGGCTCGGCAATGGCACCCTCAGCGACTCGCGGATTTACGCGAAGATTTTCTGAGCCATGCGCCGCACCCTCGTCACCTTTCTCACCCTGCTCGTGCTTTGGGTGCTGGTCGCGCAGGTGAACCACGTGATCGCGGAAACCCAGGTCCACCTCTTTGTCGGCGGCCTGTTCGTGGCGTACGCGGCGCTGAACCTGCCGCTGCGCGACGGCCTCGCGGCCGTCCTGCTCGGCGGCCTGCTTTGCGATGCCGGCGCGCCCGTGCCCTTCGGCACCCACACCCTCCTCTTCGCCGCCGTGCATGCCATCGTGTTCAACATCCGCGACCGTCTGCCCCGCGACGAGACCGTCGCCCGCGTCATCGTCGCCCTGCTCGCCAACCTCGGCCTGTTCCTCGCGCTCTCGTTCGCCCTGATCGGCCGCGGGCCTGCGCCGGGCGCAGTCTGGCCCCGCCTGATCGTGGACCTGGCGTGCTCGCAGGTCCTGCTCGCGTTCGTCGCCCCGTGGTTCTTCGCCCTGCAGTCCCGGGCCCTCGTGCTCGCCGGCGCCGAGCGGGACAACCTCGCCTGAGCCCCGGCCATGGCCACCACGGACACCAACCTGGCCGACCGCTCCGGCAGCCTGCTTGAGACGCACAAGAGCTACCAGCCGCGCGTCATCTTCTTCTACTTCGTCATCTTCGCGCTGCTGGCGACCCTCGTCATCGGCCTCGCCCACGAACAGCTCTTCAACACCGCCCGCCACCTCGACTCCGAGCGCATGCAGAACCAGCGCCGGATCCTCGTGCCGGGCCCGCGCGGCAACATCTACGACCGCGAGGGCCGGCTGCTCGTCGGCAACCGCCCGCGCTTCGCCGTCGTGCTCTACCTCGACGAACTCAAGTCCGAGTTCATCAACGAGGCCCGCATCATCCGCCGCAATTATCTGGACGCCGGAGACAAGGACCTCCCCACCCGCGACCAATTCAACCAGATCGCCCGCGTCAGCGTGGTCCAGCGCTACCTCGACCAGGTCAACGGCATCCTCCGCCGGACCTCCACCGTTGACCGCGTGGACCTCAAGAAGCACTTCGACCGGCAGCTGCTCCTGCCCTACACGCTCATCGACGACCTGGAGCCCGACGATTATGCGAAGCTCGTCGAGCGACTTCCCGTGAAGTCACCCCTCCAGCTCTACGCCTCCAGCACGCGCTTCTACCCCTATGGCTCCGCCGCCGCCCACACCCTCGGCTACGTCGGGGTTGAGACCGACATCGATGTCGAGGACTTCCCCGGCGAGGACCTGAAGACCTTCAAGATGAAGGGCACCATCGGCCGCGACGGCCTCGAGAAGGTCTTCGACTCCCGGCTGCAGGGCGAGGCCGGCGGCACCATCTTCCGCGTCAGCCCCGCCGGCTACAAAATCAATCCGCCCCTCGAAAAGCGCCTGCCGGTGCAGGGCAGGAACTTCGTCACGTCACTCGACATCGATCTCCAGCGGGTAGCCGAGGACTCGATCCAACAAATCGCGGGCGATGATATGGTCGGCTCGGCCGTGGCTCTCGACGTCAAAACCGGGGAGGTTCTCGTCATGGCCAGCAGGCCCGACTACGACCTCACCCGATTTACCCCGCGCCCCAACCGCGACACCATCGCCGACATCGAGGCTCGCCAAGCCTGGGCTAACCGCACCATCAGCAGCGCCTATCCACCCGGCTCCACGTTCAAGATCCTCACCGCCATCGCCGCCATGCGCAGCGGGGTCATCAGTCCCGACGAGCCCATTATCGATTGCGAGGGTACCCTGCGCCGGTTCAACCGGACTTTTGTGTGCTACAACGGCAAGGGCCACCACGGCGAAGTACTGCTGCCGGATGCGATCGCCGAAAGCTGCGACATTTATTTCTACGAGGCGGGCTGGCGAACCACGCCCGAGGTGCTGGCGGCCGAGGCCCGGAGGTTTCATCTCGATCGGAAGACGGGCATTGAGCTGCCCAACGAAACCGGCCGGATGGTCATACCCGACGCTGCATACAAGGAGCGGGTGAAGGGCGAAAACTGGTTCCCCGGCGATACGGCCAACATGGCCATCGGCCAGGGTGACGTGCTGGTCACGCCCTTGGCCATGGCGTGCTTTGTCGCCTCGGTCGCCCGCGATGAAATCTCCACCAAACCCACCTTGGTCCACCATGCCGATGCTCCCGCTCAGCACACCGAGTCCATCGGCCTGACCCCCAAGCAGCGCGCGGCCCTGCTGGCCGGCATGGAAGGTTGCGTGACGCACGGCACGGCCGGCAAGACCCTCGCACTGCCTGATTACCAGGTGCCCGGCATCCGCTATGGCGGCAAGACCGGCACCGCTCAGATTCCGGGCAAGAAAAACGTCGCCTGGTTCATCTGCTTCGCCCCGCTGGAGAATCCCGAGATCGCCGTCGCCGTCGCCATCGAAGGCGACACCCCGAATGAGGAATATGGCGGAGGCCGCTACGCAGCGCCGATCGCTGCAACGATTCTCCGGAAATACTTCGACAAGAAGGCCCACCCCTCCGCCTTCGTGCAGCCCATCAAGCCGGAGTGACCCGCCCGCGGCGGCGCAATTCCCGCACCGCCTGCCGCGCCCGCTGGAACACCGGCTCGGGTTCCGGCCAGGTCCCTGGCGCCCCAAACCGCAGCCGCTGCAGTTCCTCCGTCACGGCCAAAGTATCCGGCATCCGGTATCCAAAATCCGAAATCCGGCGCAGCCAGGCCCCGGCCTCCCGCCGCACCGGATCCTCCTTCGCGCCATGGCGGCCGGCACCGGATCCGAAGATCCATGTCCGGCGATTCCGCCACGCCCAGCCGGCCCCTGCCAGCAGCGCCGCGAGTGCCAGCAGTTTCGCCGCGCGCCGCACGTCCCACGGGCCGGCCAGCCAGGCCTTGATCCGTTCCACCATGGCGGTCAGCGCCGCGCGCAGCTGCCGGCCGGAATTTTCCGTCGCGTCCTTCATCGCCTTCAGCGTCTCCACCTGCGAGCGCTGGTCGAAATTCACGATCCGCCGGTACCAGAACACCCGCAGGCTGTCGAAGCGCGCCGACCAGCTCCGGTCCGTCCGCCGCGCGAGCGCCGCCTCGCCCTTCGCTCCATCCGGCGGCGTGCCGCCGGCCCCCAGCGTCGGATCCGCCCGCAGCCAGGCGCCGGTTGATCGGTCAAACAGCTCGCACCACGCGTGCGCCTCGGAGTTGCGCAGTGTGAAGTTGCCCGAGTAGGCGTTCCAGGTGCCGCCCTTGAACCCCGTGACAACGCGCGCCGGGAACCCCGCCGCCCGCGCCAGCAGCACGAACGACCCGGCGAACAGCTCGCAGTGCCCGCCTTCCGCCGAGTTCATCCAGCGCACCAACGGATCGCCCGGGCCGTCGGGAATCCGCGGCGACAGCGAATACGGGTGGTGCCCCAGCCAGACGTCCGCCCGCCGCGCAAACTCCGCCGCCGGCAGTTCCGCCCCGCCGGTGATCTCCCGCACCCGCTGCTCGAGGACCATGCGGTCCGCCGCGTCCACGCCCAGCTTGAGCATGAGCAGGGTGTCCGATCTCGGGGTGGACTTTTTCCGCTCCCGCAGGCCCTTCGCAAACGCCGGATCCGGCAGCGTTCCGCCCGTGCTCTGGCCTTCGACCCGGTAGGCCGTCATCGTCACCGGCTCCTCGCGCAGCGCCACCAGGCCCAGCTCCTCGCCAAACCGGAAATTCTGCGTCTCCCGGAAACGCAGCTGCTCAAACGAGCCCAGCAGCGGCAGGTAGCGGCTGATCCCGGACTCCAGGTAGAACGTCCAGTACACCGGCTCGCCCAGCACCGGGCGCGAGGCGCCGCGCAGCGCGGTGTCCGTGAACTCGCGCGTGAAGGCCTGGTGCCGCAGCAGCGCCGACAGCCGGAAGGTGCCGTCCCGGTACTCGTCGAGCACCAGCATCCGCCAGTAGGGATTCGCCGGGATTTGCGTGCGGTCCGTCACGTCCACGCTCACCGCCACGCTGGTGTCCTGCTGGATGTCCGTCACGTCGCCGAACTTGATCGTCTCGTTGAACCCGGACCGCGCCTTCTTGGAGGCGAACCGCTCCAGGAACAGGCTGTTCTCCAGCTGGAACCGCGGGATCGCCAGGAACAGCAGCGCCGACACCGCCACTACCCCCGCAAAAAGCGCGGCCCCCAGCGCCACCACGCGCCAGTCCGTCACCTCGCGCACCCGCGCCCACAGCCGCCGCCAGCGGACGTGCGCCGCCCAGGCCGGCCGCCCGCCGGCCACCGGCCGCGCCGCGCCTTTCTCCGCCGATTCCACCAGCGTGACGACCAGCAGGAAGCCCAGCGCGCACGCCGTGAACACCAGGATCTGCGCGGCGAACACGAGCGACACCGTCAGCACGCCCGCCACCACGATCAGGAACAGGCCCAGCACGATCACCTGCAGGTCATCGCGCTTCTGGCGGTAGGTCACGCCGCGGTAGAGCAGCAGGAGGATGTCCAGCCGCACGACCGCCGGCAGCACCTCGCCCGTCACCCAGAGGTCGCCGATGAAGAACGCCACCACCGCGGGAAACACCAGCCGGTGCGTCCACGCCGGCACGAGCGCCGGCCAGTCCGGCCGCACCAGGGCCGTGCTCACCGCCACCGTCGCGAGGCCCATCAGGGTTCACGCGTCGAACTCGAGGTAGAACACGGTCCACACCGAGAGCAGCACGAGCCCGCCGCCGAGCAGCCATTTGAGCTGGTGGAGCTCGTCGAGGCTAAGCTGTGGCCGTTTTTTCTCCATCGGCGTAAGCCGCCACCCCGCGCACCCCGTCGGGCGCGAAGGTCAGCATGTTTTTCCGTTTGCCCGCCATCCCTGGGGACGGGGTGCCCCCACCCCGCGGCGACCCTTCGTGCGGCGAGGACACCCCGCCTGCATTCGTTTCCTCCCGCCGCTGCACCACCGCCAGCCGGTCGAGGAACAACTCCAGGTCGCGCACCCGCCGGATCGGCATCGGCGCCTCGTCATCGACCGCCGCGGCCACCAGCTGCCCTTCGCGGAACAGGTCCTCCGCCAGCGTCGCGCAAAAGCTCACCAGCAGTTCAAACTGCTCCGGCCGCGGCCAGATCGCCTCGTCCGTGCGCAGCCAGAGCGAATAGCCCTCCGCGCTCTCCGCCGCCAGCTGCCGCACCAGCAGCTGCCGCGACCGCGCGCTCGCCTTCCAGTGGATCAGCCGGTGCGAGTCGCCCGTCGCATAGCGCCGCAGCGCCTGCAGGTCCCCCGCGCTGCCCGCGCGGGTCGTGCGCTCCCCGCCGGCCGTGCGCGGCGCCACCGCCACGCCCTGGCGCCGGTATTCGACCGGCGCGGGCCAGACCGTGATTTCCTCCGCCAGCTCCGTGCTGAACGTCTTCCGCAAGAACCCGAATGGAAACAGCGATCCGATCCCGGCCAGCTCCACCCGCAGCCGTCCGCGCCGCGCCGGCTCAAACCGCCACTCCAGCCGCGTCATGCCCCGCGGGTCGAGCCGCTCGCGCAAAAACAGCTGCCCGCGCGCCTCCTCCGCCGCGGCCTTCGCCAGCATTTCCCGGAGATCCAGGCCTTTCCCGGTGATCGTCGATTCCGCCACGGCCGGCGGCCCCTGGTCCACCGCCCGCGCCACCAGGTCGAACCACACGCCGTACGTCGGCAGGAACGTCTTGCGGTTGCGCAGGCCGAGCCCGACCACCGCCTCGTGCCCCGCGCGCAGCGGCGGCACCAGCTCCAGCCGCCAGGCCACGCTGCGGAAATTCAGCCAGGACAGCACGCCGCTCAGGATCAGGCAGGCCAGCAGCAGCGAGAGCGTGATGAACAGGATGTTGTTTGCCGAGTTGTACGCCGCCGACCCGATGCCGAGCGCCAGCGCGATCAGCAGCGTGCCCGACACCGTCGGCACGATCCGCTGCCCGCGCTGCGGGTACACCATCGCCCACAGCAGCGCATTCCAGGTGAACCGGCGGCGCTGGCTGCGCGCCGCGGAAACATCCCACTCCTTGCTGGCCGTCGCGTCAGCCATGGGTCGCTCCCACGGGCGGGCGGGCACGTCCCGTGCCCCCATTTTGAACCATGTCCCACCCGTAGCTCCGTACCTCATCCGCATTCCGGCCGTCCTCTCGCATGCGGGCGCGGGACACGCCCGCCCACCGCCGCCCATCATCTTGGTCCTTGCCCCTTGTCACTGGGCACTTCCCCCGCCGGTTCATGCCGGCGGCGTCAGCACGCCCAGGATCCGTTTCAGCACGCCCACGATCGCCCGCCGCTCCTCCAGTGCATCGCTGGTCTGGCGCACCAGCACCAGCCGGTGGGCGAGGATCGGCACGGCCAGTTCCGTCACGTCATCCGGCAGCACGAAATCCCGCCCGTGGAGCAGCGCCCGCGCCTGCGCCGCCGTGCGCAGCGCGAGGCCGCCGCGCACGCTCACCCCGGTCTTGAATTCCGCCTCCGTCCGCGTCGCCGTCACGATGCGCAGGATATAGTCGAGCACGCTGTCCTCCACGAACACCTGCGCCGCCAGCGCCTGGAACCGCAGCACCTCCGCCCGCGAGACCACCGCGTTCACCGCGATCGCATCGTAGCTGGTGCGCGCGATCCGCAAAATCTCGAGTTCGTCCGCCGGCTGCGGATAGCCCATCTGCAGCCGCATCAGGAAACGGTCCATCTGGCTCTCCGGCAGCGGGAACGTCCCCTCGTAATCCACCGGGTTCTGCGTCGCGAACACCATGAACGGCGCGCCCACCGCGTGCGCCACGCCGTCCACCGTCACCCGCGCCCGGTCCATCACCTCCAGCAGCGCCGACTGCGTCTTTGGCGTGGCGCGGTTGATCTCGTCCGCCAGCACCACGCTCGCAAACACCGGCCCCGGCTTGAACACGAACTCCTTCTCCGTCTCGTCGTAGATCGCGACGCCCGTGACATCCCCCGGCAGCAGGTCGCTGGTGAACTGGATCCGCGAGAACGTGCAGTCCATCGAGCGCGCCAGCGCATAGGCCAGCGTCGTCTTGCCGACGCCCGGCAGGTCCTCGATCAGCAGGTGGCCGCCGGCGACGAGGCAGACCAGCACCTGCTCGATCACCTCGTCCTTGCCCTTGATGAAGGTCCGCATGCTCCCGCGGAGCCGGTCCAGCGCCTGTTTCGTCTCGGTGACCTGGGCCGCCTTTAGAAAGTCGCTCATGGCTCGCGAACATGCGCAGGACCGCCGCGGCGTCAACCTAGGCCGATTGCGGAAACGCGATCCCGCAATAATCCCTCTACTGGTTTTCCAGCACCTTGATCAGGGCCGAGAAATCCTCGTCGCCCATCCCGCGCGCCTCCGCGGTCTTGAGCGCCTCGCGCACCGCCTCGAGCACCGGGAAGTCGTCGCAGGCCGCCGTGCGGGACGCCAGCCGCATGTCCTTGTGCATGTGCTTCACCGAGAATTGCGGCGAGAAATCCCGGCCCTTCAGCTTCGGCTCCTTCAGCTTCGTGAGCCCCGAGTAGCCCGCGTTCCTGCCCAGCGCCTCGAAGAACACCTCGTCCGTCACGCCCGCCCGGCGGGACAGCGTCAGCGCCTCGCCCAGCGCCTGCATCTGCGCCGCGAGGTTGAGGTTCATCGCCAGCTTCAGGGTGCAGGCCTGCTCGTTGGTCCCGATGACGAAGCGGTGGGAGGAGGCCAGCGACAGCAGCGGCTCCAGCTCCGTGATCAGCGCCCGGTCGCCGCCGAGGTAGTAAATCGTCTGCCGCTGTTCCGCCGCCGGCTTGCTCCCGGTGAATGGCGCCGCGAGAAAGCGCGCGCCGCGCGCCGCCACGGCCGCGGCAAACCTCGCGCTGCTCTCCGCGTCAATCGTGCTCGACTGCACCACGATCTTGCCCGGACCCAGCACCGGCAGAATCCGCGCCAGTACGCTCTCCACCGCCGCGGGGTCGGCGACGGCGATCTGGACGACGTCCGACGCCGCCGCGACCGCCTCGGGCGTCGGCAGCCAACCCGGGAAGTCCGGCTGCGGCGTGCGGTTCCACGCCCCGGCGAGCACTCCTGCCGCATGATAATGCCGCGCCCACACGCCGCCAATGATCCCAAGTCCGATTACGCCGATTTTCATGATTAGGTTTCACCACGAAGCGCACGAAGTTCCCGAAGGCAAACTCTCGCTGATAATACCGGCTGAAACACCCGTCCCGGAGATTGGCCACGAAGAGGCGCAAGGGATCGAAAGCTCCGGCTTGAATCTCCCGCGCGCCGATAGGCGCAATGAAAACCCCTGCGCAGCCCCGATCCCCTTGCGCCTTGTTATGACCGTCAATCCGACCGATCGGCTTCGTGTTCTTCGTGAACTAGTGGTGAAACTCCGAAGGCCTGATTCCTGAATTCCAGCTGAACTCACCAACTCCGGAAGAGCAGGCGCTGCTCCGGCGTGTAGCGGGCCAGCGTCGCCGGCAGGATGTTCTGGTCCTCGTCCATCGTGCCGATGTTCTGCGACTTCATCCAATAAGGCCCGTAGCCGATGTGCAGCGTCTTGCGCGTCCGGCCCGAGCGGATCGATTTGCCGCCGTGCCGCAGATGCTCGGTGAACAGGATCGCGTCGCCCGCCTTGACGGGCAGCCCGATCATGCCCGGCTCCGCGTCGGAATCATTGGTGCCGTAGGGCGTCGCATAATTGCTCTTGTGCGTCGCCGGCACGACGCAAAACGGCCCGTCCTCCTCCCCCACGTCGCGCACAAAATACACCATGCGCACCATCATGCAGTCGATGCCCTGGCCGTTGAAACCGTAGCGGTATTTCGCCCCGATGGGCCCGCCCATGTGCGCCGTGGTCTGGTTGCCGGGATAGCGGATGCGGATTTCCGAATTGTTGATCGTCGGCCGCTCCTGCACGATCGCGCGGATGAGCGCCATCGTCGGCACATGCCCGACGAGCAGGTCAAACGCCGGGTCCGCGTTGAAAAAATCCTCGATGATCAGCGTCCTGCCCGGCTCGCGCTCGCCCGAAGCCAGGTAGCCTTTCTCCGGGCTCGCATGATACTCCGGCCCCCAGACGCTCTTCTTCAGCGGCGCCTGCTTCACGCGCGCCGCCGCATGCTCCTCCAGCCCATCCATCGCGGTCGCCAGCCTGGCGCACTCCGCCGCGTTCAGGATGCCGGGCAGCACGAGATAGCCGAGCCGGTCGAATTCGTATTTTTGAATGTCGGTCATGGGGGTTTTGCTCAGCCGAGGATCTCCAGCATCCGCGTGAACAGCCGGTTCACCTTCGCCTGGTTGTCCTTCACCAGGTCCTTGAACTTCGCGAAGTCGATCTCCGTGCCCTCGAGCCCGTTCGCATAGTTGTCGATCAGCGCGAGGCTGTTGTACCGCAGCCCCGCCTCCGTGCAGAGGTCGGCCTCATGTGCCGCCGTCATGCCGATGACGTCGCCCCACGATTGCACGATCCGGATCTCCGCCTTCGTCTCAAACCGCGGCCCGCGCATCTGCACATAGACCTTGCCCGGGTGGATCTTGAATTCCGGCGCGAGTTTTTCGAGCAGGAGCGGAATGAGGTTGTTGGCGATCCCCGGCGCGCCGCCCTTCAGCTCGGTGTCAAAGAACGTCGCCGGCCCCTGCTGCAGGCCGACGTAGTCGCTGCAGGAAACAAACGTGCCCGGCGGCAGCTCCTTCTTCAGCGAGCCTACCGAGTTCAGCGACACGACATCCTGGAACCCGAGATCCGCGAGCGCGCGGATGTTGGCGCGGTAGTTGATCGAGTGGGGCGGCAGCGGAAACGCGTAGCCGTGCCGGTTGATCAGGGCCATGTCGCCCTTCGCCTTGTACGTGACCGGCCCGTGCGCCGTCTCGATGGTTTTCACGTCCCACGCCGAAAACAGCGTGGAGTTGACGATGCTGGTGCCACTGATGAACGCGACTTTCAATTTCGGAGGGCGGATTTCGGATTGCGGATAGTCCAGCACGCCAGCGTTCGCTGGAACGGATTGGGCTATGAGCATTGCGGCCAGCCCGCCTGATTCCGCAATCTGAATTTCAAGCCGACTGACTCATTCCGAACCTTGCCTCTTTTTGGTTTTCCCTCCGAATCCCCTCACCCAGCGCGTCCCCGCGCCGCACTTCTTCCCCAATCTGCAATCCGGTATCCGCCATCCGAAATTCCAAGATGCCTTTAATCGACAAACCCCTCTCCGAACTCAAAACGTACCCCGGCCGGAATCCCCGCCCGGCGGACTATGACGCCTACTGGGCCGCCGCGCTCCAGGAGCTCGATGCCACCGACCCCAAGCCGGAGCTCGTCCCAACGAAGGAGATCACGCCTCGTCATAGCGAGGCGTTCGACCTGTGGTTCACCGGTGTGGGTGGCGCGCGCGTGTACGCCAAGTACGTCCGCCCGAAGAAGTCCTCCGGCAGGAATCCCGCCGTGCTCCAGTTCCACGGCTACACCGGCAACAGCGGCGACTTCTCCGGCCGGCTCGCGTGGTCCGGCGAGGGCTTCTGCGTCGCCGCGATGGACTGCCGCGGCCAAGGCGGACGCTCCGAGGACGCCGGCGCCGTGAAAGGCACGACGTACCGCGGCCAGATCATCCGCGGCCTCGATGACCCCGATCCGCGCAAGCTGCTTTACCGGCAGATCTTCCTCGATACCGCGCAACTCGCGCGCGTGCTGATGAGTTTCCCCGAGGTGGACGCCACGCGCGTCGGTGCGATGGGCGGGTCGCAGGGCGGCGCGCTCACGCTCGCCTGCGCCGCGCTCGAGCCGCGCATCAAGCGCGCCGCGCCGGTCTTCCCCTTCCTCTGCGACTACCAGCGCGTCTGGGAAATGGACCTCGCGAAGGACGCCTACGACGAACTGCGCACGTGGTTCCGCCAGTTCGACCCGCTGCACGCCCGCGAACAGGAAATCTTCACGAAGCTCGGCTACATCGACTGCCAGTACCTCGCGCCGCGGATCAAGGCCGAGGTCCTGATGTTCACCGGCCTGATGGACACGATCTGTCCGCCGAGTTCGCAGTACGCCGCCTACAACAGGATCACCTCCAAGAAGGACGTCGTCCTCTACCCCGACTACGGCCACGAAGGCCTCCCCGGCGAAAGCGACCGGACATTTAATTTTATGCTGGGACTCTGAGGTTCCTCGTTCAGTCCGAATACGTCTACCAACAAAGTGTCATTTAATAGATGACACTTTTGCCACGCGGGATTGGCCGAAAGGGCCGGTTGAAGACAATTGTGATTGAATGGGCGGGAAGCCCCGCTCACCAACCCATGCGGGCACGGACACGTTCGCCCACTTTTCCTTCGCCGCTTCGCGGCTTTGCGATTCAAACCTCCCTGCCTCACTTTTTATGGAATCATCCCCCAACCTCCGCACCATGGCCGAGTATTACATCCGCGGGCTGACCGAGGGTTTTGTCAGCGCCGCGCAGGTCATTGCCTGGGCCGATGAGGTCATCGTCGCCGCGCCCAAGACCGAGGACTGGATGCTCGACATCTCGACCGCCGGCCCCGACGACCGCATGGGCGTCCTGCACCACCTGCACGCCGTCCAGGGCGAGGTCGATGCCGCCGTCCTCCAGCACCTGCTGGGGAAAAAGTAAACCGGCGGGAGTTTAAGCGCGAGGACGCGAAGCGGCAAAGGCCGATCCAAAGATCGGAGTTGGGATTCCCTGACTGCTTTCTTTCCCCCGACCTTGGCGACTTTGCGTCCTGGCACTTCAATCATAAAGTCCGGGCGGTCTCCTTGATTCGCCGTTGCCACCCCCACCCCCATCCCTCAGGCTGAGCGGGTCATGGACCCCACTGAGCGCGAGCTGCGTGACATGCTGGCGGATCGACGCTTGGTCCGCTGGCCGACCGAGCCGCAGTGGAATGCGATCTGGCTCGCCGCCAATGCCAGGGGCCACGCCGGCGGAGTCTCGGCCGCCGTGCACCAGGTGGACGCCAGTCTGCTCAATCCCGAATGGGTCGAAATGATGGGCGTGGACCCGGCGGATGCCAGGATGCTGTGGGCCGAGATCTGCGTCCGGAACTCGGTCTCCCCGTTTGTGGAGGTCAACACGCCCTTCACCGACCGGCAAAAAGCCGAGGCCGCCTTCCAGCAGGACTACCAGGAGCTCACGGCCCAAGGCTGGAAGGTCATCAGCAACGGCCCCGCCGGCCTGGAACTCCAGGCGCCCCGGAAATTCCTGACCGGCTGGCTCTCCCAGCCCGAGACCCGTTTCCTGCAGCGGCCGCCCCCGTAGCCAACCAGGTCGGGGGTTAACTCAGAGGCAGCGAGGACTCGGAGAGAAAGCCCCGTTCCAAGCCGCCTGTTCGCCAGGCCTCCTGCCTCCTCCGCTGTGTCCTCCGTGCCCTCCGTGTCAAAAAATCTTCCTCCTACTCCGAGCCGTTTCCCATTCGGGTGCCTTCGTGTCCATTCGTGGTTTCCTCCCCTGAGCCTCCTTTTTCCGAATTCCCGGGATTGCAGGGAACTCCGGCGCCGGCAAACTGACCTCATTATTCCCATGTCACGCCCCCTTCGCCTGCCCCTCTCGACGGTGTTGCTTGCCCTCGGCCTCGCCTCCGCCGGCCGCGCCCAATCCACCCCGGCGCCCGCGGTCGAACCCGCCCCGGCCACCGCCGTGTTCACCGATCCCGCCAAGTCCTCCGGCTCCGCCGAGGCCCCGGCTCCGGCCGAACCCGCCAAGCCCCGGCGCGAACGCGTCATGTCGGACGAGGTGGCCGCCACGCTGGCCGTCGGCATGCCCAAGTACGATCCGCCCAAGCCCGTCGTGAAAAAGCCCGAGGATGACACCACCAATGCCCGCGAGCTGGACAAGCCCAGGAACGGCATCGTGCGCCTCGAGAAATACATCGTGCGCGAAAAGCGCCCGGCGATCTTCCGCGAGAACGACATCACCACCGCCGCCGGCAAGGCGGATCTCGGGATGAAGCGCAACGCCGGCCTCCTGGGCGGCAATCTGCTCGGGTTGAACAACCCGATCGCCCTGCAGATGTACCGGGAGCAGGAGCGCCTCGACAACATGGCCGAGCTCGCCGACCAGGCGAAGTCCGCCAAACGCTCGGGTGACGATGCCGCCGCCGCCTACATTCTGAAACAGAGCCAGGACACCTACCTGCGGCCCAGCGAAATCGGCGTGGTCAACGAACTCGGCCCGAAGTAACGGCCGCCGGGTGGTAGCGCAGGCATTCTGCCTGGCTTCGGCCTGATGCAGGCAGGATGCCTGCGCTCCTCCGGGCGGGCACTCCGTCCCCACCCATTCAAGCCGGCTTTGCCAGCAGCGCCCGCGCGATCGCCTCGTGCTCCGCCTCAAACGTGACGGTTTTCGCCGGCGGCCGCCGGCCCGCGCGGGCATACCAGTAGCCGGCGTTGGCTTCGTCACCTTCCACCCGGTGCAAATACGCGTGCACCCACGCGCCTTCCGGGCTGCCGTCGTCCTGCGCGCAGGCATGCGCGCGTTCCCAGCCGCCCGGGTTTGCCTTGCCGGCCGCATGCCAGAGCGCCTGCAGCGCGGGACTTATCCCCGCCGGTGGTGTCGTCGCCGCCAGAAATTCCTCAAATGACATTTGCCCAGCCTGCACGGAGGCTGTCTAGTTTCAACTGCGGCCGCACTCCGCCTTCATGCCCAGCACCGAACTTGTCATCCTTCGCGAACTGCTCGCCCGCGAACCCGGCTTCATGTCCGGCGCGGCGCTCGCCGCGAAGCTGGACATCAGCCGCGTGGCGGTCTGGCAGCACATGGAGAAGCTGAGGTCCCAGGGCTTCGAGTTCGAGGCCGCCCGCGCGCGCGGCTACCGGCTCGTCCGGCGCCCGTCCGCCCTGCATGCCCTCTTCATCGCCGCGCACCTCAAGGGCCGCGCGCGCGATTTCCCGATCACGGTGCTCGACGAGGTCGACAGCACCAACGACGAGGCCGCGCGCCAGCTGGCCGGCGGCCGCGCCGCACCGTTCGTCATCCTCGCCCGCCGCCAGACCAGCGGCCGCGGCCGGCTCGGCCGCGCCTGGCACAGCGAGGCCAACGGCAACCTCTACGCCAGCTTCGCCTTCCGCCCGCACCTCGCCCCCGCCCGCATGGCGACCTTCACGCTCTGGATGGGCGTCAACGTCTGCGAACTCATCGCGAACTTCTGCCGCACCGCCCCCGGCATCAAGTGGCCCAACGACCTCCTCTTCGACGGCCGCAAGGCCGGCGGCATGCTCACCGAGGCGCGCATCGACGCCGACGAGATCCGCGACCTCGTCTTCGGCCTCGGGCTCAACCTCAACAGCCCCGCCGGCGCCTGGCCCGCCGACCTCGCCCGCCGCGCCGTCTCGCTCGCCGAGCAGACCGCCGCCCCCCTCGACCCCAACCGCTTCACCGCCGCGCTCATCGGCCGCGTCCTCCTTGCCTACCACCGGTTTGTCGACGGCGACCACCGCGAGACCTTCGCCGACCTGTGGAACCGCCACGATGTCCTCCGCGGCCAGCCGGTCACCGTCCTGCAGGGCGCCAGGCGCTTCACCGGCGTCGCCGCCGGCGTGGACGACGCCGGCTCGCTCCTCGTCCGCCCCGCGGGCGGCGGGCGGCCGGTGCGGTTCCAGGCGGGCGACGTGACCCTCGAAAAAGGGGCGTGAAATCGCCCGCCGCCGCGAAACATTCCTGTTTATTCGTGTCCATCGCTGATTCACCTTCCTCCCTGATGCCCGACACGCCCGCCATTGAAGTCACCCGCCTGGTCAAGGCCTACGCGGGCGTCACGGCGGTCAACGACATCACCTTCCGGGTCGCCCGCGGCGAAATCCTCGGGTTTCTCGGCCCCAACGGCGCCGGGAAGTCCACCACGATGCGCATCCTCACCGGCTACCTGCCCGCCACCTCGGGCAGCGTCCGCATCTGCGGCATCCCCGTCGCCTCGCAGCCCGACGAGGTCAAGCGCCAGATCGGCTACATGCCGGAGAACAACCCGCTGCCCGAGGACATGCGCGTCTCGGAGTACCTCTATTTTCGCGGCCGGCTGAAGGAAATCTCGCGCCGCAAGCTCGGCCCGCGCATCGACGAGGTGCTGGAGCTGTGCGACCTCAAGCGCGTCCGCCACAAGATCATCGGCCAGCTCTCCAAGGGCTACCGCCAGCGCGTCGGCATCGCCGAGGCCATCCTCGCCGAACCGCCCGTGATCATCATGGACGAGCCCACCATCGGTCTCGATCCGCACCAGATCCTCATCGTGCGCGACCTGATCGCCAGCCTCCGGGGCCGCATGACCGTCATCATTTCCTCGCACATCCTGCCCGAGATCGAGGTGACGTGCGATCGCGTGCTGATCATCAACCAGGGCCGCGTCGTCGCGCAGGGCACCCCCGCCGACCTCCGCCGCGAGGTCCTCGGCCGGTCCACCTACCAGGTCGAACTGGCCGGCGACCCCGGCACGCTGCCGCCCGTGCTCGCCGCGGTCGAACCCACGCTGCAGATCACCGCACAGGGCGAGCCCGATGCCGAGGGTTTCCGCCGCCTCACGCTGAGCACCGAGCGCGACGCCGAGCTCGGTGAACCGCTGCTGCGCGCCCTCGCGGTCCCGCCCTACCGGCTCCGCTCCCTCAGCCGCGCCCACCCGACGCTCGAGGATGTCTTCCTCGCCGCCACCCGCCGCAGCTGGGACGTGAAGTCCTCCGACCTCCGCAAGAAATGAAGACCGCCATTTTTTGCCATTGCGAGGAGGCGGTTCGTGAAGCACGGGGCGTTTCCGTCCTGGCTGACGCTCCTGGCCGCCAGGCCCGGCCATCCGGTTTCCGCCATCCGGTTTCCGCCATCAAATGAAGCACTTCTTCACCCTCCTGAGTCACGAGATCCGGATGCTGCTGGTCAGCGCCAGCACCTACATCGCGGCGATGCTCTTCCTCGGGTTCATGGGCTTCGTCTTCACCAGCATCCTCGAGAACTACAGCAAGGTCGCGCAGGAGGTTTCACCCGCGCAGACCTTCTTCCAGTTCTTCTGGTTTCCGGTGCTGTTCATGGTGCCGATGCTCACGATGAAGTGCCTCGCCGAGGAACGCCGCCTCGGCACCATCGAGACGCTGCTCACCACGCCTGTGACCACGACCGAGGTCGTCCTCGCGAAGTACGGCGCCGCCTACTTCCTCTACCTCGCGCTCTGGGGCTCGACCGGCGCGTTCTTCTACCTCCTCAGCAAGTTCTCTGGCGACACGCGCTTTCTCGACGCCGGCCCGCTGGTCGGTGGCTACCTGTTCATCGCGGTCTCCGGCCTGCTGTTCATCGCCCTCGGCGTCTTCGCCAGCTCGCTCTCCCGCAACCAGGCCGTCGCCGCCATCCTCTGCGCCACGATGATTTTCGGGCTCATCTTCGGCCTGAGCTGGCTCGCCGGCTCCAGCGCGCTCAACCGCGAGGCGCTCCAGCCCGTCCGCGACGCCGTGGATTACGCGCAGGTCATCACCCACCGCGATGATTTCACCCGCGGCATCGTGGACACCCGCCAGCTGCTCTTCTACCTCAGCGGCACCGTCCTCGCCCTCATCTTCAGCATCCTCAGCGTCGAGGCGAAGCTGCTGCATTCCTGAGGAAAAGGACCCGGTAACCGGCGCCAAGGAACAAGAAATTCGCCCCGTAAAATGTCCCATCCGCCCCAGCATCATCGGCCGTTGAAACGTGGTCTTTCTGCCCTGGCTCTTGGTCCCTCGCGCCTCGTACCTCGCCCCTCGTAAATCCCGATGTCCCCCTTCGACAGCTTCCGCACGGCCCGCTGGATCCGCACGTTCAACCTCGTGCTGCAGGCGGTCCTGTTCCTCACGCTGTTCGGCGGGCTGAACTACCTCGCGCGCAACCATCCTTCGCGCCACGACCTCACCGCCCGCCACCGCTACTCCCTGTCGCCCGAAACCGAGGCCTACCTGCGCAACCTGCCCCAGCCTGCCCGCGTGGTCGTGACGATCACCCCCGACTCCGAGATCCCCGGGAACCTGCAGGCCTACCGTGACGTCAGCGGCCTGCTGCGCGAGTACGCCTATGCCACCGAGGGCAACCCGAACGGCCGCATCACCGTCGAGTACCTCGATGTCTACAAGAACCGCCACAAGGCCGAGGAGTACGGCATCGAGTCGCCCGAGATCGTCGTGGTGATCTGCGGCGAGAAACGCCGCGCGCTGACCGTTGATGACCTGTACAGCGTGAAGGACAAGCAGCGCGAGGCCTTTCAGGGCGAGCAGGCGCTGACCGCCGCGCTCCTCGAGGTTTCCAGCCAGGGCCGGAAAAAGATCTACTTCCTCACCGGCCACGGCGAGCTCAACCCCGAGGACGTCGATCCCGTCCGCGGCCTCTCCGCCCTCAAGGACCAGCTGCACGCGCGCAACTTCGACGTGGACCGCCTCGACCTCGCGACCGCGGGAAAAATCCCCGCTGACGCCGCCCTGATCGTCGCCGTCGCCCCCGAGGTCGGCTACACCGCCGCCGAGCAGGAAATGCTCCGCCAGTACCTGGGCGCCGGCGCGGGCCGCTTCATCGGCCTGCTGGCGCCCGCCCAGCCACATGGCCTCGCCAGCCTCCTGCTCGACTGGGGCGTGCTCGTGGATGACGACGTTGTCTATGATCCCGCCGCCGGCTTCATGACCGAGGAGGGCGACCTCATCCTGAAGCTCTTCCAGCCGCACCCCATCACCCAGGCGCTGATCGACCGCCAGATGCCGCTGCGCATCGGCCAGGCCCGCAGCGTGCGGCCCGACCCCGGCCGCAGGCTCGGCGGCGGTCTGACCGTCACCACCCTCGCGGTCACTTCCAAGGAGGCCTGGGGCGAGGTCAGCTACCGTCTGCACAACGCGCCGGAATACAACCCCGGCTACGACATCAAGAACGACCGGCCCGGACTCGAGCCGCCCGACCATCTCGGCGTCATCATCGCCTCGGAGCGTGTCGCGGCGCGCGCCGGCCTCGACTTCAGCGTGCGCGGCGGCCGGATCGTCATCTTCGGCACCGGCGACCTGATCGCCAACAACCGCATCGCCCTCCCCGGCAACCTCGACATTTTCCTCAGCGCGGTGAACTGGGCCGTCGACCGCGACACCCAGTTCAACATTCCCGTGCGCCCGATCGAGCGCTTCCAGCTCTCCCTCAGCGCCAGCGAACTCTCCCGCCTCCGCAGCGTCCTGCTGCTCGGCCTGCCCGGCGCCGTCCTGCTCCTCGGCCTCATCGTCTACTGGACGCGCCGGCGGTAGCGCCGCCGCCTTACGCCATGACTGTCATTCTGAACGCCGTGAAGCATCCGCTGGGATAGCAGCGGAGCGCGCCGCGGGGTCCCGCCGGATTCTTCGCTGCGCTCACAATGAGCAACCCCTTCAATTTTCCTTCTCCCCTTTCAACCCACCCGGAACATGCGCACCAAAGTCACGCTCGTCCTCCTTTTCCTGAACGTCGCCCTGTTCTTCTTCATCTTCCAGTTCGAGCGCCGCTGGCGCACGGAGGAAAGCTGGAAGGAGGCCCGCCGCCGCGTCCTCGGCGCCGAGGCCGCCGACATCCGCTCGCTTGAAATCACCGGCGGCACCCACGTGCTCGCCCTCGCCAAGCGCGGCGACACCTGGTTCGTCACCTCGCCCCTGGAGTGGCCCGCCAACCCCAACGCCATCAACCGCATCCTGACCGAGCTCCAGTTCCTCGAGCACGAGACCAGCTTCAATGTCGCCGATCTCGCCAAGAGCGGCCTGACCCTCGCCAACTACGGCCTCGATCAGCCACGCCTGACCATCACCATCACGTCGGGCGATCCCGCCAGCCCCTCGCTGGCCGCCAATCCCACCCGCGTCACGCGCCTGCGCATCGGCGATTCCACCAAGGACGGGCTCCGCCTGTATCTCCTCTCACCGGACGGCGAGCGCATCCATGTGGTCAGCCAGAGTCTCGCCCGCAGCCTCTTGCTCACGGTGGATGACCTCCGCTCGGACGCCCTCTTCACCATTCCCGTCTTTGAGGCCGTCTCGCTCAACCTCCAGACCGCCGCGCCGGCCAATCTCCGCATCCGCCTGCACCGAGCCGGCAGCCGCTGGTCGTTCGAGACGCCGATCACCGCCCGCGCCAGCAAGAACGCCGCCGAGCTCGCCATCAACGGCCTGAACGCCCTCCGCGTGGACACCTTCATCACCGCCAATCCTCCCGCCACGCTGCCCGCCGACAAGCCCTCCCTGAGCATCAGCCTTGAGGGCAACAACCGCCGCGAAACCCTCTTCCTCGGCGATCAGGTCGCCGCCGCCGGCCCGGCGAAGAAATCCGACGCCCCGGCGTACTATGCCCAGCTCAAGGACCGCAGCGCGCTTTTCACCGTCCGGATTCCCGCTGCCCTGATGGACACGCTGCGCACCGCGCAGGTCTCGCTGCGCGAAAAGCGCGTGCTCGATTTTGACGCCGCCACGGTCAGCGCCATCACCCTCGCCGCCCCCAACCAGCCCGAGCTCACGCTGCAGCGGCTCGAATCGGGCACCCCGTCCGCCGACAGCCCCGCCTGGCAGATCATCCGCCGGGGCGGGACCGCCGCCGGGCCGCAGACCCCGGCCGACCGCGCCACCGTCCAGCGCCTGCTCGACCAGCTGGCCCAGCTCACCGCCGTTGAGCCGGACGCCTTCAAGAGCGACGCGCCCACCGCCGCCGACTTGGAGGCCTGGGGTTTCAACCAGCCCGAGCGCGAGGTCTCCCTGACGGTCGCCGGCAGCCCGGTCCCCATTTCCCTGCAGCTGGGAACCGACGCGAAGCATAATGTTTATGCCCGCCTCGGGCCCAGCACCAACCCCGGCTCGTCCATCTATGCCGTCGACGCCGCGATCCTGCACGAGCTGCCCGTGGCGCCGCGGGCCTGGCGCGAGCGTCTCCTCGGCGAGCTGCCCGCCGGCGCGCACCTGACCGCGCTCAAGCTGACCGACCTCGCCACGGGCAAGGTCGTGCTCGACACAGCCCTCTCCGAGACCGGCCAGCCGCCCGCCGGCACGGCCAACGCGCCGGCCATCGCCGCCCTCGCGACCCAGTTGCGCAGCCTGCGCGCCCGGGAGTTCATCCTCGACCAGTTCGCCGACCGGGTGACCCTGGCGGGCGAGGAACGCCCCTGGCGCTACCGCCTCGAGGCCACGGTCACACTCGTCGGCGGCGCCGGCGAGCAGACCCGCGTCACCACGCTGTTCCTCTCCAGCCGCGCCGGCGGCGACCTGCAGCTCGCCGGCTCGCCCGCGAAGGAGTACAACGCGGTGTTCGCGATCGGCCAGCCGCTGCTCGACGCGCTTTGGACCCTGACCGAATCCCCGCGCGACCCCGGCCCGCCGCCGCCCGCCGCCGACCCGAAGCCCTGATCCCGCCTTCCGGTCCCGATGAAACCCTGGCTGAACACCTGCTGGCAGGGCACGCGCCTTTGCGGCGCCGGCGTGCTGGGTTTCGCGCGCTGGACCCTCTGGCTCGCCCTGTGCCTGCTGCTGGGCCTCCAGGTCTGGGTTGCCACCTCGCAGGAGCTGGCCGTGCCGGGCTTTGTGCTGCGCCTGCTCGAGGCCCGTCTCGCCGCCTCCCGCGTGCAGGTGAAATTCGGCCACGCCCAGTTCGATCCTTCCGGGCGCATCCTGATCGACGGCCTCACCGTCTCGCTGCCGGCCTTTGCCGAGCCCATCGCCACCACCCGCGCCGCCTATCTCGAGTTTGACCCCTGGCTCCTGCTCGCCGGCAAGTTCGAGCCCCACCGGCTGCATTTGTCCGGCGCCAGCTTCGCCATCCCCGCGATGCTCTCCCCCAGCGGCCGCCCCGAGGATGTGCTGCGCGATCTCGACGCCACCGTTCACCTCGGGGAAAATGAACTCGTCATCGAGCACCTGACCGCCCGGATCGCCGGGATCGCGGTGGCGGCCCAGGGCTCCATCCACCTGACTCCGCAGCCCGGCCCCGCCCAGGTGCAGCCGCTGCCCATCCCCGACTACCTCGGCGCGCACTATCCCGACCTGTGCCGCCAGCTCATCCGTATCGCGGACCGCCTCACCGCGCTCGACCAACCCGGGCTGCAGCTTGACCTGACCCCCTCCAACACCCGCGGGGCGATTGCGACCGTCACCGTCATCGCCCGCGGCTTCACGCTGACGGAACCGTATCCGGTCCAGGCCCGCGGCCTTCGCCTGACCACGCGCTTTCCCCTGCAGGGTGACACGCCGGTCATGGCGCCGCTCAACCTGACGGTGGATGACCTGAAGCTCGGCGGGGAGGTCTTGCTTCACGGCGTGACGGCCCAGCTGCGCGGCCCGCTCCGGCCCGAGCAGTACACCTACGAGCCGCGCGAGATGCTCCTGCGCGCCGACCGGGTTTCGGCGCGCGGCCTGGTCCTGGCCCGGGTATCCGCGCGGATCTCCACCCGCGGATTCACCCTGCCCGCGCTGGCGACGGCCGCGCTGCCCCAGCTGCAGGGCGAACTGGCCGCCGAGCTCGCCGGCCAGCCGCTGGCGATCCGCGGCCTGGCCGACCTCGCGCAACAGACCGCCCGCTTCCGCGTCGACGGGGCCCTTTCCCCCGCGCTGCTCGAACCGATCGGCGCCGCCATCCACCACGACGTCCGGCCCTACATCGGGTTTGGTGCTCCCGTGCAGCTGGGCATCGACGTGGCCTTCGCGCCCGGCTGGCGGTTTGCGGGCCTGACGGGCCGGGTGCGCGCGAGCCAGGTCGACGCCTACCACGTGCCGATTGACGAGGGCGGCGGCGAGATCGAGTTCGACGGCCGCCATTTCACCGCCCGCCATGCGTTCGCCCGGCTCGGCGAGAATTTCGCCCGGGGCAGCTTCGAGCAGGATTTTTTCAACCTCCGGTTCCGGTTCCTGCTCGAGGGCCGCCTGCGGCCCCTCGAGATCTCGGGCTGGTTTGGCCGGTGGTGGCCGGCCTTCTTCGACGACTTCGTCTTTCCCCAAGTGCCGCCCGATGCGAGTGTGGACGTGACCGGCCAGTGGAAGCAGGGCCGGCTCTCGACGGTCTTCGTCTACGCGGACAGCTCCGCACCCGTGATCCACGACGTGAAGTTCGACCATATGCGGACGCTGATTTACATCCGGCCCAACTTCTTTGACGACCAGGAGCTGTTCGCCACGATCGGGTCCGGTTCCGCCCGGGGCTCGTTCACCCGGGAGATCGATCCCGGCACCTACGCGCTGGTCGGCATGAGCCTGAACTTCGACTCGACCCTCGGCCTGGACGTGCCCGGGAAAGTCTTCGGCCCGGCGGTGACGGACCAGCTGTCAGCCTTCCGTTTCGAGCACCCGCCCGTGGTGAAATTCCGGGCGCAGTTCGACGGCCCGGCCTCGCCCCGCGGCGTGCACCAGGCAATGCAGATCGAGGCGCAGTCCAACGGCGGGTTCGCCTGCAACGGGTTTCCCCTGAGCAACCTGTCCTTCCGGGCCGACCTGCACGACGACGAGCTCAAGCTCGACGACGTCACGGTCAACTTCGCCGGCGGCACGGTCAGCGGCAAGGCCCGGCTCTGGGGCCAGGACGCCGCCCGCCGCCTGGGCTTCGATTATGCCCTGCGCGACGGCAGCCTCGGGCAGGCCGTGCGCGTGCTCGAGGAGTTTGCCGCCCACCAGAAGGGCCAGCCGTCCCCGCCTCCGGGAAAGTTCGTGCAGGACAAGGCCGGCGTGAAGCTCGAGCTCGCCGCGTCCGCCGAGGGCCTGTACGCCGATCCCTACAGCTTCAAGGGCGAGGGCCATGCCACGCTGGACGGCGCCGCCCTTGGCGAGGTCCACCTGCTCGGGCTGCTGTCGGAACTGCTCCCCTTCACCTCCCTCCGCTTCACCTCGGCGCAGGCGAATTTCAGGGTCGAGGGCCCCCGCCTGGTGTTTTCCGAGGTGACCGCCACCGGCGCCAATTCCGCCATTGACGCCCACGGCAGCTATGCGCTCGACCAGCACACCCTCGACTTCAAGGCCCGCGTCAATCCCTTCCGCGAAAGCAAATTCCTGCCCACCGTCGTGATCGGCGCCGTGCTCACGCCCTTCGCCAGCGTCCTCGAGGTGAAGCTCACGGGCACCCTGGAGAAGCCGGCCTGGAGCTTCGTGAACGGCCCGACCAATTTCCTGCGCAACCTGACCCGCCCCGCGGCCACCCCCGCCGGTTCGGGCGCGGACAAGCAGCCGGATTACCTGCACCGCTGAGGCGGCGGACCCCTGCCTTGCGCCGTCCTCCGGGGATCGCGCGCTATTTCCCTCAAGCCCGCGGGCAACGGACCGAATGAGAGCAAGTGAGCGAGGGAACCCGCCGAAAGAGACCGCAACCAAAGCCCCTGAACCTGGGCCAGCGTTCGCCCTCATGGGCCGATGCCTTCAGCCTGTTTGCGCAGCGGCAAAAGGCGGAAAACACGTTGCGCCCGCCGGCGAGGCCTGTAGTCAGGGAACCACTTTCCATGGCGATCCTGCTCACACTGCCGCGCCGCCCCTGGCTTGAGCGCCTATCGCTGCTGCTGGCCGGGGCCCTGGTGCTGCTGGGGGCGTTCAGCCTGGCCGGCTGGTGGTTTCATTTCGACGGGCTGGTGCAGCCGTGGGTCCGGTTCGCCCCCATCACCGTCAACGAATCGCTCTGCGTCCTCCTGCTCGGCGGAGCCCTCCTCGGCCTGGAGTTGAAGTGGTTTCCCCCGGTCTGGTGCGCCCTCCCGCCCGCCATCCTCACGGCGCTCACCCTCGGGGAATACGCCCTGAATGCGGATTTCAGGATCGATGAGCTGCTCGCGCATGATCACCTCCTCATCGACACCGCCCAATCCGGCCGCATGTCGCCGGCGGCGGCGGGCTGCCTGCTGCTCGTCGCGGCGGCCTTCGTCTGGCGCAGCCTGGCGCGCGGCGCGCGTTCGCAGGCGTTCGCCGGCGGCGTGGCCGGCTCGATCGTCGCCGCGGTGGGCTTCTCCACCCTGCTGGGTTATCTCGCCGTCGTGCCGGCCGTCTACAGCTGGGGCACCGACACCGCGATCTCCCCGCTGAGCGGTCTCGCCCTGCTCCTGCTCGGCCTCGCCCTCCTCGGCCTCGCGTGGCGCGAGGCGGTCCAGGCCGAGGGCGGCACGCCCAGCTGGGCGCCGATTCCCGCCGCCACCGCCTGCCTCACCCTCTCCCTCATCCTGTGGATCGGCCTCCGCGCCCGCGAGCACGGCTACATCGGCGCCAAGACCCAGACCTCGATGGAGGGCCTCGCCACGACCATCAACTACGAGCTCGACCACCAGAAGTCGCTGGTCGAACGCCTGGCGGCCAACTGGGCCAACGGCCAGGAAAACGCCACGGCCGTCTGGGAGACCGACGCGCATCTCCAGATGGACGAGTTCCGGCAGCTCGGCTGCGTGTCCCTGAGCTGGGTCAACCTCAGCCTGCGCAACACCTGGGTCTACCCGCAGCAGGACAACGAGGCCGCGGTCAACCTGGACCATCGCCGGGACGAGGTGCGCCTGCGGGCCTTGGAGACCGTGCGGACCGAGCGCAACACCGTGGTCTCCGGCACCACCGACATTGGCGATCGCGGCAAGGGGTTTGTCGTCTATGCCCCCGTCTCGCGCAACGGCCAGCTCGCGGGCTTCGTTGCCGCCGAATTCCTCTACCGCCCGTTTTTCACCGGCATCGTCGAGGAGCGCAAGCTGGCCGGCGACTACCACATCCTCGCCGGGATCGGACCCGAGCGGCTGTACGACTCCGCGCCCGGCACCACGGACCACAACGCCGATCTCACCCTCGAGAAATCCTATCCCATCTTCGACCGCCGCATCCGGCTGAGCTTCACCCCCTCCGACGCCGCGCTCGCCAGCGACCGGCGCTTCCTGCCCGAGCTCGCGCTCGCCGCCGGCCTCGGCATCACCGTGCTGCTCGGGCTCAGCGTGCACCTCGCCCGCCGGGCCGGCTCCGGCCAGCGCGCCGCCGAGCTGTCCAACCGCAAGCTCGTCGCCGAGAACGAGGAACGCCGCCGGATCGAGGAGCGCCTGAAGGTCTCCGACGAGCGCCTGCGCCTCGCCCTCGACTCGACCCAGATCGGCATCTTCGAGTGGAATATCGCCGCCGGGCACGTGTACTACAGCCCCGGCCTGTGGGCCATGCTCGGCTACGAGTACCACCGCATGCCGGCCACCGTCGAAGTCCTGCAGTCCCTGATCCATCCCGACGACCTGCCGCTCTACCGCGAGCGCGTCCAGGCCCAGCTCGAGGGCCGCACGCCGTTCATCGAGCCCGAATACCGGGTGCGGGCCGGCACCGGCGAGTGGCGGTGGGTCTACACGCGCTCCAAGGCCGTCATCGGCCCGGCCGACGGCCGCCCCACCCGGATCATCGGCACCGTGCAGGACATCACCGCCCGCCGCGAGGCCGAGCTGGCCCTGCGCGAGAGCCAGGCCGAGACGCGCAAACTCTCCATCGTCGCCTCGAAGACGGACAACCCCGTGCTCATCGGCTCGCCCAGCGGGATCATCGAGTGGGTCAACGAGAGCTTCTGCCGCGTGATGGAATACTCCCTCGCGGACGTCGTCGGCCGGAATCCCGCCGAGTTCATGGTCGGGCCCGACACCGATCCGCGCATCGTCGTCCAGATCCGCGCCGCCATGTCGCGGGGCCAGGGGCTCAGCACCGACGTGGTCAATTACTCCAAGTCGGGCCGCAAGTACCACCTCCACCTCGAGATCCAGCCCGTGCGCAACGAGGCCGGCCAGCTCGAGAACTTCATCGCGATCGAGTCCGACATCACCGCGCGCGTCGAGACCGAGGCCCAGCTCCGGCTCGCCAAGGCCGAGGCCGACGCCGCCTCCCGCGCCAAGAGCGAATTCCTCGCGTCCATGTCGCACGAGATCCGCACCCCGATGAACGGCGTCATCGGCATGACCAGCCTCCTCATGGAGTCGTCGCTCAGCACCGAGCAGCGCGATTTCGTGAACACGATCCGCATCTCAGGCGAGGCCCTCCTCACCATCATCAACGACATCCTGGACTTCTCCAAGATCGAGTCCGGCAAGATGGACCTCGAGCGGATGCCGTTCGAGCTCGTCAGCTGCGTGGAGGAGACGCTCGACCTGTTCGCCCTCCAGGCCTCGGCCAAGAAGCTCGAGCTCGTCTACCACCTCGAGCCCGGCGTACCGGCGTGGATCATCGGCGACATCACCCGGCTCCGCCAGATTCTCGTCAACCTCGTCAACAATGCCGTGAAGTTCACCCCGCGCGGCAACATCTCCATCGAGGTCCGGCCCGTCCCGTCGCCGGTCCCCGGCGTCACCCTGGAATTCACCGTCCGGGACACAGGCATCGGCATCCCGCCCGACCGCGTGGACCGGCTGTTCAAGGCGTTCAGCCAGATCGACTCCTCCACCACCCGCAAATATGGCGGCACCGGCCTCGGCCTCGTCATCTCGCAAAGCCTCGCCGCCCTCATGGGCGGAAGCATCACCGTCACCAGCACGGTGGGCCATGGTGCGGCGTTCACCTTCACCATCCAGACCGAGGCGGTCCCTCTGCCCGGCGAGGCCCCGGCCCCCGTCCTTGCCCCCGCCCTCCGCGCCGGGCCCGTGCTGTGCGTCGAGGACAACCCGGTGACGCAACGGCGGCTCCGCACCGTCCTCACGTCACTCGGCGCCACCTGCGTGTTCGCCGCGGACGCCGCCGCGGCCGTCGCACTCCTCCCCACCCTGGCGGTTCCGCCCGCCCTGCTCGTCCTGGACGGGGATGAAACCTCCGGAACCTCCCCGCTCGAGCCGCTGCTCGGCCTCAAGGTCCCGCGGCTGCTGATGCTGCCGTTCGGGCAGACGGCGCCCGCCGCGCCGGCCGACGGCCAGCCGTTTGCCGTCGTCTACAAGCCGCTCAAGGCGAATACGCTCCTGCAGGCGTTCACCGCGCTTGGATCGCCGGTCGCGCAGCCGGTCGCGACCCAGGGCCTGGCCGCGGCTCCCAAGCTCCAGCTGGCCGATGAATTCCCGCTCAACGTGCTGCTCGCCGAGGACAATAACGTGAACCAGAAGGTCGCCCTCCGCTTCCTGGAACGGCTCGGCTACCGGGCCGATGCCGTCAGCAACGGGCTCGAGGTGATCACCGCGCTCGAGACCCGCCAGTATGACCTCGTCCTGATGGACCTGCAGATGCCCGAGATGGACGGCCTGGAGGCCAGCCGCCAGATCCGCCGGCTGCTGCCGCCCGGCCGCCAGCCCAAGATCGTCGCGCTCACCGCCAACGCGATGCAGGGCGACCGCGAACTCTGCCTCGACGCCGGCATGGACGACTACATCAGCAAGCCGGTGAAGCTGCACGAAATCGGCGCCGCCATCCGCCGCCTCTTCGACAAACCCGTGCCCACCCCCATGGGCGAGCGGCTGATCGGGTGATCCGGCGTTATCCCGTTGACGGCCGATCCCCCTGCGAAATGCGAGTGGATTGAAAGGTGGAACGCGTTGCCCCCAACGCGTTGATTGGCTCCGACGACGGTTATTCGCTGACTGAGCTGTGCAACGCGTTGGGGGCAACGCGTTCCACCCCAGCTGCCCGGCGCCGGCCGGATCGTGTCATTGCGAGGGGCGGGCGCCGAAGCAATCCAGCTGGATCGCCACGGCGCGCTTCGCGCACCTCGCGATGACCTGGGGTGGGCCGCCAGCTCACACCCACTGCTTCAGCTGTGCCATTTCCTCCGCGCTCGCCGGATCACCGGCGAGGTTTTTCATTTCCAGCGGATCCCGCTCCAGGTCGAAGAACAGCCAGGGCGAGCCGTCGGCGTTGAGCACCAGCTTCCGCGCTTTTGTCCGCACGCCCCGCCACACCCGGTCGCACTGGTGCGGCAGCGCCACCACCGACGGCATCGAGACTCTCGCGTAGGTAAGGCGGTTTATCCCTGGTCCGCCGGCCGCGCCACCCTCGGCCCATCCTTCCATCCAGCTCCGCAATTCCACGAGCGACACCGCCGCCGCGTCCTTCCTCGCCGCCACACCCGGCATCCGCACCAGCAAAGGCACGCGCACGCTCTCCTCGTAAGGCCACCCTTTCCGGAAAAGCCCATGCGCCCCGTGCATATCCCCATGCACGCTGGTAAACACCACGATCGTGTCCCGTGCCCTGCCTTCATTCCCTGCTCCCTGCCCCCTGCTCCCTGCTCCAGGCGGCACCGCCGCCAGGAGCCGCCCGATCGCCCGGTCCGTCGCCTCGATGTGCGCGTAATAGCCCGCGAGTTCCCGGCGCGCCCTGGCCTCTTCCTCGCCGCCGCGCGGGACATTCGCCGGCAGCACAATCGCCGCCGGATCGCGCGGCACCACGCCCGCCGCCGGTGCGTCATAGGGCGGATGCGGCGCTTCCAGGCTCACCATGCAGAACCAGTTTCCTGGCTCGCGCTTGGTCCCGTCCGTCATCCACTGCGCCGCCCGTTCGGCCAGCACATCGCTCTGGTAGCCCGGGAGCTTCACCGGCACCGGCAGCCGCGTGCCGTGCAGCCACGGGTCGTTCAGGAGGAATCCGCTTTCGAATCCTTCCCAAAATTCAAATCCCCCGCGCGCTTCGGGCGGCACCACGGTCCTGGCATGGGCCTCGCCCACCAGCGGCGCCGCGACCTCGCGCCTCCCCAGGTGCCACTTGCCGAAAAACGCCGTCGCATATCCCCGGTCACCCAGGTCGTGCGCCACCGTCCGGGCCGGCGGCGGCAACGGATCAAAATAGCCGCGCACCCCGTTTTCCGGCGACGGCACACCCGTCAGCATCGCCGCGCGTGCAAACGGCCCGAACGGGTGCGGCGTCACGGCCTGCGTGCAGTTCACGCTCGCCGCCGCCAGCGCATCGAGGTGCGGCGTACGCGCATTCGGGTCGCCCGCAGAGCCCAGCGCCGATGCCCGCCACTGCGTGGTCACGATCCATAAAATATTCGGCGTGCGTGCGCTCATGCGTCGGTCTTAGGTAACACACCAAGTCTCCCCGTCCCATGACAATCCAAGACAGCGAATTTATCGATCTCGCCACGCCCTCGGGCCCGATGCGGACCCAGGTCTTCCGCCCGAACGCGCCCGGGAAGTATCCCGGCCTGCTCCTCTACTCCGAGATTTTCCAGATCACCGGTCCCATCCGCCGCACCGCCGCCTTCCTCGCCGGCCACGGCTTCGTCGTCGCCGTGCCGGAAATCTATCACGAATTCGAACCCGCGGGCACGGTCCTGGCCTACGACCAGGGCGGGGCCGAGCGTGGCAACGCCCTGAAGACCACGAAGGAACTTGCCGCCTACGACGCCGATGCGCGCGCCGTGCTCGCGTACCTGGCCCAGCACCCGCAGTGCACCGGCAAACTCGGCACCATCGGCATCTGCATCGGCGGACACCTCGCCTTCCGCGCCGCGATGAATCCTGGCGTGCTTGCGGGCACCTGCTTCTACGCCACCGATCTCCACAAGGGCGGACTCGGCAAGGGCATGAAGGACGACTCCCTCGCCCGCATCCCCGAGATCAAGGGCGAGCTTCTCATGATCTGGGGTCGCCAGGATCCGCACGTCCCGCTCGAGGGCCGCGGCAAGGTCCACGCCGCGCTGTGCGCCGCGGGCACGAACTTCACCTGGCATGAGTTCAATGGCGCCCACGCCTTCCTCCGCGACGAGGGCTTCCGCTACGATCCCGAGCTCGCGCACATCTGCCTCGGGCTGGCGGTCGGACTCTTCCGCCGCAAGCTCGGCGACGGCGACCTGCGCACCGCCGCGTCCGGCCCGGCCGAGACGAAGCACTGAGCCAAGGGGTCAATTCCGGATACCGGACACCGGATTGTCGGGTACCCCGAATCGCCCTCAGCGTCGAGGCGGGTTGAACCTCCCCGGTTTCCGGTATCCGGTATCCGCAATCTATGAAGCCTTTCATCCCCGGCCGGCCCCACTGGTGGCAATGGCCGACCGTCCTGTCGTTGGATGCGCCGGCGGTGGCGCTGCTCTGGCAGTGGCTGCTCGCCCGTGTCGCCGGGGTGAATCTGGGCTGGCCCCAAGGCTTCGTCCTCGGCACCTCCGTCTGGCTGGCCTACGCCGCCGACCGCTGGATCGAGGGCTGGCGGCTCGACCCCGGCCAGATCCAGACCCAGCGGCATGACTTCTACCAGCGCTGGCGGTGGCCGCTGTGCTTCGTGTGGTGCGCCGTCCTGGGTGCCGATCTCGCGGTCGCCATCCTCGGCCTGGCCTCGCGGGAGTTCACCGCCGGGCTGCTGCTCCTGCTCCCGGTCATTGCCTACCTGCTCTCGCACCAGCTCGTGCACCGCCATCATCTCTGGCGCGTGCCCAAGGAGCTCTGCGTGGCCCTCCTGCTCGGCGGCGGCGTCTCGGTTTTCCTCTTCGCCCGGCCCGGCGTCACCGTGCGCCCGTTGCTCGGACCCCTCGGCCTGTTCACCCTGCTCTGCTTTGCGAACTGCGCCCTGATTTCGCTCTGGGAACAGGACGTGGACGAGGCCCACGGGCAAACCTCCCTCGTCCTTCAATTCCGCCGGGGCCGCCGGTTCGCCCGCGGCCTGCCATGGGTGCTTGCGCTGGCCGCGCTGGCCTTTGCGCCGGCCGCCAGCGGCCCGGTGCGCACGGTGCTGGTGTGCGCCGTGCTCAGCGGCGGGCTGCTCGGCCTGCTTGACCTGGCGCAGTCCCGCCTGGGTCCGCGCCCGGCCCGCGTGCTGGCGGATGTCGCCCTGATGACCCCGCTCGCCGTCCTGCTCTTCGAGCGGCTGCTGTTCCCGTGAGCGCGGCCGCCGCCAATTTCGATTCCGTGGCTCGAGGCTATCGCGCCTTGGAGTACCTCGCCCTGGGCGGCGACCTTGAACGCGCGCGGTTCGGCCTGCTCAACCGCCTCACCGGACGCCGCTCCATCCTGATTCTTGGCGAGGGCGACGGCCGGTGCCTCGCGCGCCTGCTGCCCCTCGTGCCCGGCGCCCGGATCCACTGCCTCGACGCCAGTCCCGCGATGCTCGCCCTCGCCCGGGCCCGGATCGCCGGCACCGCTGACGCACACCGCGTGACCCTCGAATGCGCCGATGTCCTCACTTATGTTTTTCCACCCGCCCGCTACGACGCGGTGATCACGCTGTTCCTGCTCGACTGCTTCGAACCGGCGCAGGCCGCGAACCTCGTGACACGCCTTCAGGCGGCGCTGCAGCCGGGCGCCGGCTGGCTGTTCGCGGACTTCCGGCTGCCGGAGCGGGGACTGGCGCGGATTCGCGCGCGGGCTTGGCTCGCGCTCCTGTATGCATTCTTCCGCTGGCAAACCGGCCTGCACACTCGCGCGTTGCCGCCCTCGGAAGAATTGATCCGGCAGGCCGGTTTCCGCTGCGCCGACTCGCGGGATTTCCAGTGGGGACTCCTGCGCAGCAGCTGGTTCGTATCTGCAAACCGGTAGGGCGGGTCAAAGACCCGCCCTGCTCCGAACACTCTCCCCCGTTCCCTCCGTCACCTCCTGCTAAAATTCAGAAGGTTTGAATCCCAGCTCACTGTAGCTTCAACGGCAGCGCCATTTTCCGGGCCGTGAGCGCGCTCAGCAGGTCTGCGGTATGCTGTGCCGTCACGTTGTCGCCGGTGCGCAGGGTCTTGTTCGGGAGAAAATTGTTCACCACGGCGCAGTAGTCGCTGTTGACCATGATGCCGAGGAGTTCGCCGGTCTTGCTGAGCACGAGGTCGCCGCGGGACGGGGCGAACACGCCGAAGATCCGCTTGAAGAGCCGGTTGTCGACCTGCACGTAGCCCGGCTGCGACGCGTCGAGCTTGAAGCCGACCTCGCCGTAGCCCTTGCCGCCGCCGTTCACGAGCACCGCGTCGGGGAACTTGAACGGCTCCAGCGCCGTGGGATAGACCTTCACCCCCAGCGCCGCCGCCTGCGCGGCGTCCACGGGAATCGCCACCACGCGCGGATCGAGCGAGAGGAAGTGGATCGTCCCGGCCGGCGACGGCCGCCCCGTGCCCCGGGAGAATGTCACGCCGACCTTGTCCCAGTCATACGGATTTTCGCCGAGCTCGAACGGCGTGTCCTCGATGTGGAGCAGCGCGTAGATCTTCTCGCCATCGGTGACCAGCACCGTGTCGGCGGCCTTGACGGTGGTGGCCGGGCTGAGAAACCCGGGACGCACCGCGGTGAAGGTGGCGGTGACGCGGTTCGCGAGAAAATCGCTGAAGAGCACGTTCGCGTTGATCGGGCGGTTGTCGCGGATCTCCTTCGTGAGTTCGCCGGACTTTTCCGCCAGCTGGCCGACGCCCTGCGCCAGCTGCGTGGCGGTTTCCTGCACCTTGAGCCGGTCCTGGCGCTCGGCCTCGACCTGCGTCTTGAGGGTGTCGGCGGTCTCCCGCAGGAGCTGCTTTTCCTGCTCGGCCACCTTCACGGCCACGGTGAGCCCCTCGATCTTCTGACGCGCCTCGGCCTGCTGCTGCGTGAGCGCGGCCAGCGCCTGCGCCTGCCGCTCGGCCTCGGCGCGCTTGTCCTCCAGCATCCGCTGGATGCGGGCGAGCTGCTCCTTCGTCATCGTCGCATCCTGCGTCGCCGCGGCCACCTGCTCGCCCAGCGCGGCGGCCGTCTGCTGCGTCGCGTTCAGGGAGGCGGCCAGCTTGGCGCGGTCGGCCTGCAGCTGCGTGAGATTCTGCTCCCGCTGCGCCAGGGTGGACTCGGTCGAGGTCAGCTTCTGCGCCAGCTGCTCGCGCGTCGCGCGCTCGTCGGCCAGGGAAAGCTTCATGGCCTCGACCAGGTCCTGGTCCTTGGTCGCGGCATTGGCGGCGAGCTCGGGCACGGGCGGCTGCTTCGCGCGCGCCGGCTCCGCCTTCTCCCAGCGGGTGAGCGCGAGGAGGTTCAGCAGGAGAAAGTCGCAGAGGATGAGCAGCAGGGTCTTGTTCATGGCGTGGCCTTGAGGGGAGCCGCGGCCTGGGACTCAAGGATCAGCTGGCGCTTGTACGGCCGCACGTGGCGGATCTTCACGAGCGCGACGCAGGTGATGCCGAACAGGTTGGAGGAATAGGCGGCCAGCAGGTTGGGTTCGATGATCCCAAGGACCTGCAGCACGAGCGCCGTGGCGGTGCCGCCGATGCCGACGTAGAGGCCGCCGTCAAAGAGGTTCTCCTCGTTCTCCATGAGGCGGAGCTTGACGAGCGGCGGCAGCGGCGTGCGCGCGACCTCGCGGATCTTGAGGAGGCAGGTGAAGTACATGGCAATTTGCAACGCGGCAAAAAAGCCGATGGAGATGAGGGTCGAGGCATCCATGGTGGGAGTGGGTTTGGCGTGGGGAGGGAGGGACGTGGTGGAAGTGGACACGAGCACGGGCAGGACGAGCCGGAAGCGGAACTCCGAGGGTGGCGCGGCCTTCAGCAGGAAGGGCTCCGTCGCGACGATCAGGAGCGAGGCGAAGAGCAGGGCAAGCACGCCGCTCTTCATGTGCGGCAGCCCCGGTGGCGAGGCGGGGTCCGGGGCGACAATCCAGCGGTCGAGCCCGCGGAAAACCAGGAACGCACCGAGCACGTAGCCGAGGTATTTCAGCACGATCATCAGGCGCGGATGCAGCAGCACGAGCGTGGCGGCGGTGTCGAGGCCGGCGCCGGCCCCGCGGTTGACCGGGACCTGCCAGAGGAGCAGCTGGTCCACCGCCCCCTGCCCGTCCGCCAGCGCGAGGCGCAGATCCTCCAGGCCGGCCTTGCCGTATTTGATCAGGTACGTCGCCACCCGGTCGGCCGACCCGGAAAACAGGGCGGCGGTGTAGATCACGGGCAACTGGTCGGGTGCGACCCGGGCCAGGTGCGCATATTCGCCGACGGTCTTCGTGGTTTCGGTCCGCCGCAGCAGTTCGCCCAGCTGGGCCCAGTCGAGGCGCTTGCCGAGGGAAAGCACGTCAATGAAGAACGGCTCCAGTTCGCCGAGGTCCTTCTGGGTGAAGGCCGTCTCGGCGAGGGCGCGCAGGTCGCGCTGCAGCGGGGGCGCCAGGTGCTCCCCCTGGTAGAGCAGCGCAGTCAGCAGGATCACCGCGTCGAGGGGCTGGCCGCCCGGCTGCCCGACCGGCACAAACCGCCCCGTCCCGGCAACCTCCCGGGTGCGGAGGATCGCCTGCACGCCGAGGGACCGGGACGTGGCCAGGTAATCCCGGAGCGTCCCGCGGGCCTTTTCCGTGATGAAAAACGTGAGCACCGGCGTGCTCGCGACCCGGCCCTTGTTCTCGTGGAGGTTGAACAGCGGATCGAGGAAGGGATCCCACCCGCCCCAGGCGACCAGCTCCGGGGCATGGGCCGAGAGTGCGGCCAGGTCCTTCTCCAAGACGGCGGCACCCGGGTCGCCCACTGCGCGGGCCGCGGCCAGTGTCAGGGCCGCGGGACCGATTTTCTCGGAGTCCACCAGCTGGCGGCCGAACTGCGCGAGCGTGGGCGTGCCCCCGCCGGCCACGCGCAGCAGGGCGGGGCTGACGGATTTGAGGTTCACCGGCAGCGACCAGGCCGCGAAGGCCAGCAGCAGCCCGGCCACCACGGCCAAAGGCGCGGTGAGCGGCTTTTTGAATGCATTGGCCGGCAGGCTCATCGAAACGGAGTATTTATTTGCGGGCCGCGGATAGCAAACCCACGCTCGCGGCTCACCGACCGATGTCCCTTCCAATTGTTCACTACAACCACCCCGTTTTGCGGAAGAAAGGCGAGAAAGTCACCGTGTTCGATGCGGCGCTCGCCCGGCTCGCAGCCGACATGATCGAAACCATGCACGCCGCCAGCGGCATCGGGCTCGCCGCCCAGCAGATCGGGCGCGCGCTCCAGCTCTGCGTCGTGGACCTCCGCCGCGCCGACCCCGATTTCACCTGGGAGCTCGACGGCGCCAAACCCCCGCTCGACCTGTTCATGCCGATGGCCGTGGCCAACCCCAGGATCGCCGTGGTGCGCGGGACGGACGAGCTCATCTACGAGGAAGGCTGCCTGTCGTTCCCGAAAATCCACGGCGACGTGGTCCGGCCCGACGAGATCACCGTCCACTTCCAGGACGAGCGCGGCGTGCCGCACGTGCTGCGCTGCGACGGCCTCCTCGCGCGCTGCGTGCAGCACGAGGCCGATCATTTGAACGGGGTGCTGTTCATTGACCGCATGGAAAAGAAGGTCCGCGCCACGATCAACGATGCGGTCAGGGCCCTTGCGAAGGAGACGCGCGAGGCGGCGAAGCCATGAGCGGGACGCGCTCCATCGCCACGCGCACGGGCGACGACGGCACCACCAGCCTGCTCTACGGCCAGCGCGTGCCGAAGGACCATTTTCAGGTCGAGGCGGTGGGCGCATTCGACGAGCTCAACGCCGCCCTCGGCTTCGCCAAGGCCCAGTGCCCGGACGCGGAACGCAAGACCGGGCTGGAGCTGATCCAAAAGGACCTCGTGGCGCTGATGGGCGAACTCGCCTGCGCCGAGGCCGACGTGGAGCGTTATGCCGCGTCCAAGTTTCAGAAAATCAGCGAACGCGAGCTCGCGCGACTCGATGCCGCCATCGCGGCGCTCGAGTCAAAGTCCCTGCGCTTCGACGGCTGGGCCACGCCCGGCGGAAACCTGCCGGCCGCCGCCCTTGACCTGGCCCGCACCGCCGCCCGCCGGGCGGAGCGCCGGCTGACCGCGCTGCCCGCGCAGGGCCGCAGCGTCCGCCCCGTGCTGCGGCAGTTCGTCAACCGCGTCTCGGACCTCTTGTGGCTGATGGCCCGGGAAGCGGAGCAGTAAGACGGCAAGGTCGGCGGGCATCTCTCCTGCCCGCATTCTGTGCCACCCTGTCCGCTTATGACGCGAGCCCCTTTCCCCAGCAGCTCCGCCCCACCCATGGGGCACGGGACGTGCCCGCCCACCCCAGTCTTGTCATCGCGGGTTTTTCCCGCCAAGTATCCCGCCATGCTCACTGCCATTGTCATGATCGTCCTCGCCGCCGGCTACCGCATCGCCGCCGTGTACGAACCCGCAATGTCCAATTTCGCCCCGCTGATGGCGCTGACATTCTGCGGCGGCGTCTATTTCCGCGACCGCCGGCTCTGGCTGGTCCCGTTCGCCGCGCTGGTGCTGTCGGACCTGTACATTGATCACTACTACGCCACCCAGTATGGCTACCTCTGGACCTTCAGTGGCGCGGTTATCCGCGCGCTGTGCTTCATCGTGGCACTCGGGCTGGGCCGGTGGGTGGCGCAGCAGAAGACCTGGCTGAACCTCTTCTCCGGGACGCTTGGCGGAGCGGTGTTCTTCTATCTCGTGACCAACACGCAATCCTGGTGGACGGATCTGGGTTACGCCAAGACCTCCGCCGGCTGGTGGCAGGCGATGACGGTGGGCCATCCGGAGTACGCGCCTACCCTGCTGTTCTTCCGCAACACCCTCGCGAGCGACTTTCTCTTCGTCGCGGCCTTCGTGCTGGTGATGGAATACCGTGCCCTGCGCACGGCGCAGCCGAGTCTGCTCAAGCGGCAGGCCGCTTGAGGGCGGCAGGCGGTAAGCGCCAGGCTTTTCCCTGCGCCGAAATCCGGCGACGCCTTGGGGGCTGCAAAACCCGTCATCCAACGGGGGTTATTCTGAGCGTAGCGAAGAATCCAGGGCGACTCCGCGGTGGCTTCGATGCCGTCCAAATGGTTCCTTCGCTATGCTCAGAATGACAATCGGGAAGGCCCGCCTTGAATCCGAACCCGCCTAAAGCCCACCGCCTATCGCCGCTGTAGCGCTTCGCGCTACAGCAGATCCGCCGCCAGCTCGGCCAGCCTCGAGCGCTCGCCCTTGGTCAGCTTCACGTGCGCGGCGATGGCCTGCCCCTTCATGCGGTTGTGGCAATAGACCAGGCCGTTGCTGCGCGAGTCCACGTAGGGATTGTCAATCTGCGCCGGGTCGCCAATCAGGACGATCTTCGAGCCCTCGGAAATACGGGTGATGACCGTCTTCACCTCGTGCGGCGTGAGCTGCTGCGCCTCGTCGAGGATGAAGAAGCGCCGGGCGATCGAGCGGCCGCGGATGAAGGCCAGCGCCTCGATCTCGACCAGGCCGCTCTTGAGGAGGCGCTCGTAGGGTTTGGCCACCGGCGCACCGCCGTGGCCGCCGCCCTGGCTCACATGCGCGGGCTGGGTCGAAGTCATGGCGGCCAGAAAGCCGTCATGCTTCTTGTGCTTCTTCTTGGAAACCTTCTTGGCCGCGAACTGCGGATCCTTCTGCGGCTTGGAGGGAATCAGGACCTCCAGCGCGTCGTAATACGGCTGCAGCCAGGGCTTCATCTTTTCCTCCAGCGTGCCGGGCAGGAAGCCGATGTCCTTGCCGAGTGCGATGACCGGGCGGGAGATGGAGACGCCGTCGTAGCGCGACTGGTCGTCATGCGTCTGGTGCAGCGCGCCGGCGATGGAGAGCAGCGTCTTGCCCGTGCCCGCCTTGCCGAAGCAGGTCAGCATGTGGATGCTGTCGTCCAGCAGCGCATCGAGGAAAAACTGCTGCTCGAGATTGCGGGCCCGGATCGGGATGCCGCCGGGTGCCTTGACGAAATCGGGGATTTTCAGGCGTCGGACGATGCCTTCGCCGTAATAGCGGGCCGGCATCGTCTTGCCCTCGTCGGACCGGAGCAGGACGTATTCGTTGAGGTAAAGGGGCTTCGACGCATCATCACCGATGTCGAACTCCCCTTCGGAGCAGAACCGCTGCAGCTCGTAAAGATTGGTCGGGATTTCCCGGTAGCTGGCCTCCTCGGTGTCCTCCGGGACCTTGTCGTTGAGGTAATCCTCCGACTCAAGACCGACGGCCCGGGCCTTCAGCTGCACGTTGACATCCTTGGTGACCAGGATGGTCGGCGGCGGAAACTGCTCCTGGACAAACAGGGCCGCGGCGATGATGCGGTTGTCCTTCTTCGAGAGATCCGGCAGGATGGCCCGCAGGCGGTCCATCGCAGGCGAGGTGCGCCCGCCCTCCATCAGGTAGGGATTGATGATGATCGAGAGGGTGCCGCCGGTGGGCAGTTCCACCCCTTCATGCATCGAGCGCGAGTCGGGCAGCAGCTCCTGCAGGATGCGGTGCACGCGGCGGGCGTTGCGCCCGCGCTCGGTGGACTGTTCGCCCTTGATGGCGTCCAGCTCCTCCAGGACCTCGACGGGAATCGCGAGGTTGTTTTCCTGGAATTTGTAGATCGATTGCGGATCGTGCAGAAGAACGTTCGTGTCGAGCACGAAGGTCTTCACTTTGGCCGAAACCCTGATCCGCGAATTTGGAGCTAACGCCCCGCGCAGGTTTTCCATCGTGTGGATATCTTGTGAACAACTCTGCAGGTACCGTGCCACTTGTCGATCATAGACTTGGGCGTTTGGAAAAAAGTCACCTGCCCGCCACACACCGCCTGCCGCGCCCACCCAAAAAGGAAGGCGGGCCGCCTACCCCTAGACGGCCCGCCCATTGCTTTCTGACTAACCCCAATCTCCCGCTAGGCGGGAGCGTGGAACGGAGCGGTAGACGTTGAAACGCGGCCAATGTTCCCGCGTCTGAAATCCCGGCGGTGGCACAGCCTGCCCTGTCATCGCGAGCCCGGCGACACGGGCTTCTTCGGGCGCGGCGCGACCCACAGGCGGAGCAGGTGCTCCGCGAGGTTCTTCATGCTGGTGCGCTGCTGGCCCTCCTGCCGCGCCGCTTCCCTGAACACCGGGACCACGGCGCTCCGCTCCTGGTAATAGCGCCACAGCTCCCCTTCGAGCCGATGCGCCGCCGCATGGGGATCCGCGGAGTCGGCGGCGATGGTCTGAACCTTGCCCAGCCAGTAATGTCTCTCCTCCGCGTGACCTTGCAGGTAGTCGAACACCCGTTGTTCGCTGCGGTTAAGGCTCATGCCGCCAACCTGCTTCCCCGCTGGTAAAAAACAACCGCAAAGCCCCGCGCCGCATTTGTCACCGCATTATTGCTTTCCTCCCGTATCTGCTTCATAGCCATCCACCATCAACCCCTCACCGTCCATGTGGCCCAAACTTAAAGAGCAATTACCCACCGTCATCCTCACCGCGCTCATCATCACCGGCGCCGCCTTCTGGCTTCATCAAAAGACCGTCAACGACATGGCCGCCCGGGAGCAGGCCGAGCTCGCCCCGCTGCGCGAGCAGAACGATTCGCTCAAGGCCTCCGCCGAGGAAAACCGCCGCCAGATCGAGGCGACCAACAAGCTGCTCAAGGACGCCATCGCGAAGCGCCAGGCCGACATGTTCATGACCGACGAGGAGTTGAACAAGCTCAACGCCGACAAGATCAACGCCCTCGCCGAGGCCGTGGCCAAGAAGGTCCAGCCCTACAACCCGCTCCCGAAGAGCCCCGAGGAGGCCGAGCGGATGCAGAACGAGCAGGTGGACAAGGTTTCCTCGCGCATGACGGACAAGATCAAGCCGATCCTCGCCGAGATGGCCAGCGACCAGCACCTCACCCGCGACTCCATCGCCGCCTACAGCCAGAAAATTTCCGACCAGGTCGGCAATGTGCTCACCTCCGAACTCGCGAAGAACCAGCAGCTGAACAACAACCTGGCCGCCACGCAGACGGTCGCCCAGGACTCGCTCAAGCTCTCCCACGAGATCACCGCGCTGTATCTCAGCTCGTTCAAGGACCAGGGCGTCATCACCCGCCTGCTCACGCTGCCGGCCAACATCGTCAAGGACGCCGCGAGCCTGAGCATCGTCTCCAGCAGCGACCGGAAGAAGGTCGAGGACGACCTCCTGAAACGGATGAGCGAGATGGACCAGCGCCTCGCGCAGATCCAGGCCGAAGCCCCGAAGAAGTAACCCGGCCGCGACTCGCGTCATTTTCCCAGCCGCGTGGACCCCACGCGGCTTTTTCATGCCCTGACTCCGAAAGTGAGACACCCAGGGATTCGAGCCAAGGGACATGACTGCCTCACGCAGAGGCGCAAAGACGCGGAGTAAGGATCGTGGGTATCGCACCAGAGGCGGGTCCTGTTCAGGAAACCCTTGGTCTTGCTTGCTCTGCGCCTCCGCATCTCAGCGTGAGTCCACTCAGGTATGGGTAAGACAGAGACCTTGGAGCGGCAATGCGAAGGCCCCAAAGACTCTAAGGCCTGAGGACGGAGAACCCCCGGTATGGCTTTCGCCGGATCACCGCGTTGCTGCGGCAGGAAGGCTGGCGCGTGGGTAAGCGCCAAGTGCAACGATTGCGGCGCATCGATGGGCTGCGGGTGCCGCCGACGAAACGTC
>Ga0316224_1000414_pt1 | contig 61903 bp, 46 predicted proteins | sample TBH18013metaG_FD_206254 | JGI IMG/M metagenome (GOLD analysis project Ga0316224, IMG submission 206254) | Freshwater microbial communities from Trout Bog Lake, Wisconsin, USA - TBH18013 | ecosystem: Environmental > Aquatic > Freshwater > Lake > Hypolimnion/Profundal zone | place: USA: Wisconsin... | reverse complement strand
GGCCAATGCCAGGACGGGCGAGGCGAAGACCGTCGCCCCTACGGCCAAGATCATGGCGTGCCGCGATATCCGCGACAAATGGGATGCGTATTGGGTGATGCTCATTGATAGACCCCGGCTTAGTTGATGAATATTCGATTGGCGACACAACCGGGGTATACATTTCGAAAAAATACGAAGCAATGATATTTTTTCAGCATGTTTCCAATATGTATTGGATTTATTGCGTGTCAGGAAGTCACTGAAAATATGGGTAAATCATTGACTCATAAAAAAAACTTTAATCAGAAATTACAAGAAAAAGTCGGCTTAAAATTTTTTTAAGGATATGTAAAAAAATTATATATCGAACTGTGATGCATTTTTGGCACAGGTGCGGCTGAGGGGCAAAAAAAATGGCCGGGGAATCTCCCCGGCCATTCCGACGCAATGTCGTACTCTTAAAATTAGGACTTCGGCAGCTTGAACACCCAGAGCATACCGCCCTGATTGAAGTCCTTGACCGCCTTGGCGACTTCGCCGCCCCACAGCGGGACCGCGCCGCCCCAACCGGAGGCTACGGCCACATATTGTTCGCCGTTTTCTTCCCAGGTGATGGGGGAACCGACGACGCCGGAACCGGTTTGGAACTTCCACAGTTCGGCGCCAGTCTTGGCGTCGAAAGCCTTCAGATACCCTTCGGGAGTTCCGGTGAAAACCAGATTACCCTTGGTGGTCAGAACGCCGCCCCACAAGGGAGCCTTGTTCTTGTATTCCCAAACGATCTTGCCGGTGCTGGGATCGATGGCGCGCAGGGCGCCGATGTAATCGTCGTAAAGCGGCTTGATGGTGAATCCGGCGCCCAGATAGGCTCCGCCACGCTTGTAGCTAACCGGTTCGTTCCAAATGTCCATGCCCCATTCGTTGGACGGAACATAGAACAGTTTGGTGTCTTGGTTATAAGCCATAGGCATCCAGTTCTTGCCGCCCAGGAACGACGGAGCGGAGAACACGACCTTGCCCTTCTGACCATCGGCGGTGGGAGCGCCGGGGCGGTTGTCGTCGTTGTATTCGGGACGACCGTCCTTGGTGAAGCCCTTGGCCCAAGTGATCTTGGACACGAACGGCGTGGCGCTGATGAATTTGCCGTTGGTGCGATCCAGAACGAAGAAGAAGCCGTTACGGTCGGCCTTGGCGCCGGCCTTGATGGTCTTTCCGTCCTTGGTCAGGTCGAACGAAACGAATTCGTTGACGCCGTCATAATCCCAACCGTCGTGCGGGGTGGTTTGATAGTTCCACACGATCTTGCCGGTGTCCGGATCGATGGCGATCGTGGACGAGCTGTACAGGTTGTCGCCGGGACGGATATGGCTGTTCCACGGGGCCGGTTGGCCGGTTCCGTAGTAAATCAGATTGGTTTCGGGATCGTAGGTGCCGCCCAGCCAAGTCGCCGCGCCGCCGGTCTTCCACAGATCGCCGGGCCACGTGGCGTTGGTCTTGCCGGTGATGCCGTTATCCTTGCCGTTAAGCATACCCATATGCCCTTCGACGGTGGGACGCGACCAAATCAATTCACCGGTCTTGGCGTCACGCGCTTCGACCTTGCCGACGATACCGAATTCGCCGCCCGAAACGCCGGTGATCACCTTGCCTTTGACGATCATCGGAGCGGCCGTGAACGAATACCCACCGGTGTAGTCTTCAATGTCTTTCTTCCAGACGACCTTGCCGCTGTCCTTGTCCAACGCGACCAGCTTGGCGTCCAAAGTGCCGAAGATCACCAGATTGTCGTAAAGAGCCGCACCGCGGCTGACCACGTCGCAGCACGGCATGATGCCGTCGGGCAGACGCGCGTCGTATTCCCACTTCTTCATGCCGGTATGAACGTCGACGGCAAACAGACGGGAATAGGAACCGGTCACGTAGATCGTGCCGTCCTGAACCAGAGGCTGGGTTTCCTGGCCGCGCATCTTTTCGCCGCCGAAGGAGAACGCCCAGACTGGTTGAAGTTTTGAAACGGTTTGCGGATTGAGCAGTTCGAGCGTGCTGTAACGCTGCCCCTGGGTTCCAATGCCGCTGGTGACGACTTCGCCAGTGGCCTTCCCATCATTGGAAATATCCTCGTCGGTGACAGGCTTCGCTGTAACCGTTTGTGTCGCCAGTAAAGCAAACACGCTCACGGCTCCCGCGAGCAAAGTATTAAATTTCATGGCCGTACCCCTTGTTTGCACTGAATTATCGTTATGACCTTGCGTTAAAGGCTATTAGCCATAACGAAGTTCGCAGAAGGCTTAAATCCACCTGCTTAAAAAATTTTAATGTCCATTGGAAGGGGGGGCAATTGCCAAAAGGTCTAATGTTTTTTTCGGCACGGGGCGCAAATCCTATTTTTGCTTCTCGTAAGAAGGCACATAGGACAAACCTGCTGACTTAAATATAGTTGGAATCGTTCCATCTTTGATCAATTCGTCCACGGCGTCTTCGACTTCGTTGGCCAATTGATGATTGTTGTTTTTAACGGCCATGCCGATGACCCACTCACCATTGAATATCCCGGGCAAGGTCATCGGAGTGACCGCGAACTTGCGGCCGGACTTTGCAAGCGAGTCTTCGATTTCGCTACGAGAGCCCATGACTCCGGCAACTTCTGTTCCGATCATGCCGGTTATGGCCTTGTCGACGCTGCGATAGTGGACGACGTTGTTGATCAGATGTCCATCGTGGATGGTCAGAAGATATTGGTCGGCAAGGGTGCCCAGTTCGACCCCCACCTTCTTTTCCAGAAAGACGTCGAGCCCAGAAAAATGGGGGATCTGTTCGGAATCGACGGTGACCGCCACCATATCGCGGTAATAAGGGGCGAAAATGTACGCCTCGGAATTACGCTGCATGAATTCGCGGTCGACGGGAATATGCAGCATGATGTCGGCGACTGTATGGTCCAGGTAATGCCCTTTCCATACCGCATTGCGCAAATCGTCGGATACCGATTCGCCGGCGGTTTGCTCCCGAAAGACCGGCTTAAGTTTCAGCCGTCCGGCCACCGCCTTGGCGATGTCCACGTCGATGCCGACCAGTTCTTCTCCTCGCCGAAAAGAAAACGGCGGATAGTCGCGGTAAACCGCGATCACCATTTCGCCGCGCGCTTTGATCTCGTCATAGGTGGCGGCGTTCGCTTGGCCGAACATGGCCGCCCCCAGAAGGCCCAGAAGAAGAGTCTTATTGCTCCACATGCATGGTCTCCAGCCACGACCGGATGCTCCACAAAGCTTCCTGGCTTAGGATGGGGTACATCTTGGGCATGTACACGCGGCCATCGCGAACCGAGCCGTTCTGCACACGATATTTGAACCACTCGTCGCCATCGTCGCCGACGGGCAAAAAGCGCAGATCGGGGGCGATGCCGCCCGAAATGGCTTCCAGGCCATGGCACCGGGCGCAGTTCTGATTGTAAGCCGAAGCGCCGATTTCAATGGCCTTGGTATTACCGCGGAAGGGATTCGCGGCAAGCCATTCCTGCCCAACGCTGGGCAATCCCGTCGTGTCGACCGCCTGCGGCGTCACATTGCCGTGAGCCGCCGCGACTCCAACCATGGCGACCATGCCGACAAAAGCAGCAGCCGAACCAACCATATATTTCTTCATCGTTTCCATCCCTGTATGTATTCTAAGAAACCCTGACTCGTCGGTCGGGCCTTCGGGTGTTAAACCGCACAATCCAGCGGCCATATTAGGCTTAGAGGCGATTCAATTTGAATTTAGACCAAGGTCTAATACATTCGCTAAGATTGGAAACCCTACAGTTCACGCTCGAAGATATTCTTTCCGTATTTTTTTCTTGGAATGCCCATCATGATTAAAGGCGTTTTGGCGGTCGTTCTCATGGCGACGGTCGCGGCCGCCCCGGCGGCGGCGGCCGAACAGACCGTGCATCTGGGGTGGATCGGAGCATCCAAACCTACTCCGGACTATGTTCCGTTCGTCGATCGCCCGTTTGCGCCAACCATGGGGATGGACGGCGCCAAGCTTGCCGTGGCCGACGACAACAGTTCGGGAAAGTTTTTGAAGCAAGAGTTCGTTTTGCACACGTCCGTCGATGTGGACGAGGCCCATCTTGCCGCCGTTATTCACGATCTTGCCCAAAAAGGCGTCCGATTGATCGTGGCCGACCTTCCTTCGGCCATGCTGCTGAAGGCCGTGGATTTGCCCGAGGCCAAATCCATGCTGTTCTTCAATGCCGGCAGCACGGATGACGAGCTAAGGCGCGGCGCCTGCCGCACCAATCTTTTGCACACCATTCCCAATCGGGCCATGCTGACCGATGCCCTGGGCCAGTATCTTCTGCGTAAAAGCTGGAAACATTGGCTGGTCGTCACCGGAACCGAACCGGAAGACAAGGCCTATCTTGCCGCGCTGGGGCGGACGGCGAAACGGTTCGGGGCGACGGTGGTCGATATCCGTCCGTGGACCTTTACGCGCGACTCTCGACATGTGGCCGGACAGGAAGCCGTCACCATCACGCAGGATGCTCACTACGACGTGCTGGTCGCCGTGGACGAGTCCGGGGCTTTCGGCGACCAACTGCCTTTTGCTACCTGGGACCCTCGCCCGGTGGTCGGCACGCAGGGGCTGGTGGCGGCCGGATGGCATCCCGCCTGGGACATGTGGGGGGCGGAACAACTGCAAAACCGGTTCCGCGCGCAGTTCAACCGGCCGATGACCGAAACCGATTTCGCCGCCTGGGAAGCCGTCCGGGCCGTGGGCGAGGCCGCCATGCGGGGCCGCTCCTCCGATCCGCAAAAACTGATCCAGATCGTCAAGGCCCCGGATTTCAGCTTCGCCGCCTATAAGGGCCGCATGTTGAGCTTCCGCCCGTGGGACGGCCAATTGCGTCAGCCGATCGCCTTGGCGTGGAGCAGGTCCGTTGTTTCGGTCGCGCCCGAAGACGGCTTTCTTCATCCTGAAACCGATTTGGACACTTTGGGATTCGATAAAGGGGAGATCAAATGCGCCCAGCAATAATCGCCGCATTGGCTCTGACATGGCCGTTTGCCTGTTTCGGCCAGACCGCCTACGTCACCAACGAGAAGGACAACACCCTGTCGGTGATCGATCTTAAAAGCATGTCGGTCACCGATACCATCAAAGTGGGGCGGCGCCCCCGCGGCCTGATCGCCTCGGCGGACGGCAAGTCCCTATACATTTGCGCATCGGACAGCGACACCATTCAAGTTTTCGACGTTGCCAGTAAATCGGTGACCCACAACCTGCCCTCGGGAGAAGACCCCGAGCAATTTACCCTGCACCCGGACGGACGCCGGTTGTTCGTCGCCAATGAAAACAACAATGCGGTTTCGGTCATCGACGTGGAGGCGCGCCGGGTTGTCGGTCAAGTGGATGTGGGCATCGAACCCGAAGGCATGGCGGTCAGTCCCGACGGCAAGCTGGCGGTCAATACCTCGGAAACCACCAGCATGGTGCATTGGCTGGACGCGAACCGTCTTACCATGCTGGACAGCACGCCGGTCGGCGCAAGGCCTCGATACGCGACCTTTACCAAGGACGGCAAGCTGTTATGGGTCAGCTCCGAAGTGGGCGGGGTGGTGACGGTTCTCGACGTCGCCACCAAACAGCCGGTCAAAACGATCCCGTTCGCGGTGGCGGGCGTTCCCGTCGACAAAATCCAGCCGGTCGGCATCAAACTTAGCGCCGACGGCGCCACTGCCTATGTGGCGCTTGGTCCAGCCAACCGCGTCGCGGTGATCGACGCAAAAACCTATCAGGTGGAAAAATATCTGCTTGTGGGCCGAAGGGTCTGGCAATTGGCCTTTTCCCCGGACGAACGCTATCTTCTGACCACCAACGGCATTTCGGGCGATGTTTCGATCATCGACACCCAACGCAAGGAAGTGCTTAAAACCTTGGCCGTGGGCCGCTATCCCTGGGGCGTGGTGGTATTGCCGTAGGTAGCGATCCTACCGGTCTCGTCGACCATATAGGCCTTGGACCCTCCGCCTTCCGTCAGCAGCTCGGCGATTTTGTCCTTGGGGGCCACCAGCAAGGCCGTCGACAGGGCGTCGGCGGTTGTCGCTTGCTCGGCGACCACGGTGCATCCCGCCCAATTGGACGCACAGCCGCCGGAATGCGGATCGAAGATGTGGTGGAACTTGCCGGTCCGGTCGAACACGGTGCCATAGCCGCTGGCGCTGGCCACCGCCTTGTTCTCGACCTCAAGCGTCATCAGAGTCCGGGAGGGAGCCCTGGGCGCAGCCACGCCCAACCGCCACGGACGGCCGTCCGGATGCGATCCCAGGGCATAGTAATTGTCCATATCGACCAGCGCCCGGTCCAGTCCGGCTTGACGCAATAAGGACGTGACCCGGTCGGTGGCGTAGCCGCGCGCGATGCTGTTGAAGGTGATTCCCATGGACGGTCGGGCGAATGCCACCGAAGCGCCGTCAATTCGCACCATGCGCCAGTCGACTAGGGCCTGGGCGGCGTTTACCGCTTCGGCGGCAGGACCGTCCGCATCCTTGCCCCAGCGGTCGAAATGACTTGAATACAAGTTCCACAACGGTTGGACCGTCACGTCGAAGGCCCCCGCGGACGCCTGCGACATCCGCATCGACCGATCCGCGACCGCCAGCAAATCCGCGGATGCATTGTCCAAGCGGCCGTTTCTGTTCAAACGGCTTAGTTCGGACCGGGGACGGAATAGACTGAAACTGTTTTCCAGGCGGTCGACTTCGTCCAGACATCGTTCGATCAAGGCTCGTCCCCATCGAGCGTCGGTCACGTATAATGTCAGATCCGCCGTCGCTCCCATGATTTGCCCCGACCAGCGGACGGGAGTCAAAGCCTTGCCCGTTCGGCGCGTCCATAGTGCCGTCCCCAAGCCGACGGCGGCGATCGACAGAAAGGCCCGACGGCCCAGCGTTGCGGATTTGCTCATTTCGGCCTCGTTTCCCGGCGGTCGGCCAACACCAGGGGAACGCAGGTTTTGCGGTCATGATAGATGGCGACGCATTCCAAACATTGAAAGCATTCGGCGTAGTCGACAACTCCGGCGGCATCGATCGCTCCGTATGCGCATCTCTTTTCGCACAATTTACAAGGGGTTCCGCAATCGCTCCGCCTGGGTATCCACGCCCACCGTCTTGTCCTTCCGAACAAGGCCAAGGTCGCCCCCAACGGACACAGGAACCGGCAGAACGGTTTGAATGCGAATAGCCCCCAGATCAACAGGCCCACGGCGTAAACCACATAGGGAACGTCGCGGTGAAATCCCAAAGTGATGCTGGTTTTGAACGGCTCGGCCTCGGCCAGGATCTCGGCCAGCGATGCCTTCCAAACCGTGCCCGCGACCAGAATCGCCAGCACCCCGTATTTCACCCAAATCCCGATACGGGCGAACTTGGCCGCAACGCGCCATTTCGGGAGTCTGGCATAGACGGCCGCCACCGCCGCGAATTCCTGCAAGGCTCCGAACGGACACAGCCAGCCGCAGAAACTGCCTCGTCCCCAGACCAACAGGCAGATCAAGGTGAAAACCCACAAGATCAAACTGGGCGGATCGAACAGCAGAAACCCCATGTCGAAATCGTGAAAGACGGCTTTGACCAGTCCCAGTACGGTGACGATGCTTAGTTGCGCCTGCTCGATCCAGCCGACCCATACCAACGTGACGGCCAGGAAGCACAATCTTGCGGCCGTGAACAGTCTTCGGTTCGCGGTCAGACGCTTTTGAAAAAACAGTCCGAGAGTAAGTCCGCCTAGCAGACAAAGCAGAAAAGCGATCTGCGCCCATTGTTCGGTCCAGGCTTCGATCCAACTGGTGTCGACATGTTTATCGGGCTTGGTGAAGAATTTCGCCGGCATCGCGATGGTTTGGGTAAAACTGCGCGTTTCAACTTCCGGCTTCAGCAATCCGTGCTCGCGCGTTACGACCGCCGACAGCGACCATGGGGCGCTGGGGTCCAACCCGGCGCTGCCGGGAAGTCTTAGAATAATGAAGTCCTGGGCGGGAACCAAGGGCGCCAAGTCAATGGAGAACGGCAGATCGCGCCCGCCGATGGCAAATCCTGACTGTTCGATCTTGATCCGTTGAGGCTGCGTGCCGCGCACGAAATTACCGCCCATGAACGACCAGCGGCCTTCGGTGAACAGGACGATGGCGTGATCGTCCGGTTCCAGATGCTTCTTCAGCTTGCGATAGCCGTCTTCGCCGAAGATCGCGATCCCGATCGAGGGGACGTCGACCAAGGCGAAGTGGATTCGGGTGAACAAGGCTTCCGGTTCGGATTGTCCGTCGGGATCGTCCTGGGCGGCGATAGAACCCGCGAAAGCCTGTTGAACCGTCTTGTTATCCAGCATAAGGGTTCTGACGTAGCCTTGCTTGACCAGTTCCGGCCAATCCAGTTTTTCCCGGTATTCGTCCTTTACCTTCGCGCCGGTGGGGGGGGCCGACCCGGCAAAATGGGTGCGGGCCACGGCGACGGCCGACGAAAGAATGGTGACGTTGGCGATCCGCACCGACGCCGACGCCTTGGTGATGCCGTCCAAAACCACCGCGCCGTCCGCGCCGCCGCTGTCATGGGCGCCGTAGACGCTGCCGACGGAAATATTCTGACGAATATGCTTGCCTTGATATTGTTTCAGGAAATCGATGAAAGGCTCGACGCCCAAGCCGTCGACGAACACCGGCTCGTTTTGGTTAAGCAGATGGACGTCCATGATCGTGCCTTGCGGGTCAAGCGCCACGACCATTTCCATGGGCGTTCCGGAGAATCCGGGAACCGGCGCATAATCCAAGGTATCGAAAAGATAGCCCTCGATCCGTCCGGCCTTGATCAGGGGAAAGGCGAAGCTTTTGGCATCTTGCGGGCCTACGTCGTAACCGGGGGGGGCAAGAGCCGCGGCCAAATCCTCCGTCAGATGCGCGGACGCCGACGCGGGGCAAAGCCATACGATGACGGACGACAACACGAACGCCCATTTCATGACTATCGATTGCAAAGTATTTTTCATCGAACCGCCGCCCTTATTGTTTTTTGAACAGTGTGCTTTTTCACGCCTTTGAGCCAGCTAGACCTTATTCTTATATGTCGATTCACTTCCGTAGGTTTTGAATTCAATCCGGATGTGGATTGAGCGCTGTCATGCCTGCTAATCCGGCTGTTTGTATTTATTAATTTCCATTAAATCGTGACCATAAAGTCTAAATTGACCGGAGCGGATTTTGATTTTAGAATGATCCCACGGTGCGAAATTTTGGATTGACGGCGTGGATATGCTCCACTGGCCCAGTAAGCTGTATTTGCTATTTTGAATAATGCAAATAACAAAATGTAATTTATATTTATACGATACAAAATTATAAGTAACATGTTTACGATATGTCTTTTTTATCGTTTACATGTTGTGCGTCGTGTGTGACAATAGCTGAAATAATACAAAATCAAAAAACAACAGCGGCAGGTAAAAGAATGCAGAACGTCTACAAGGACGGGGCGGCGGCCTCGTATCCTGCGGGGTTGCCCTGCGATTCGTCTTTATTCCGAGTCGTCGAAACGGATGGAACGCTAAGGAATTTAACGTCCGACAGTTTCAAATTCGACGGCAAACCCGGAAAATTGGCGATCGCCTATGTTTCGCCCCATCTGGATTTTCGATCGATTACATCCAGTTTGCGAAACATCGCCGGAAGCACGCAGTTGGTTGCGGTCAGCACGGCGGGGGAATTGTGTTCGCAAGGTGGCGGGGCGTTGTATTGTCCCACAGGCAATTCGTGGTCCAGCGTGGTTGTCACCGTTTTTTCCCCCGACCTGTTTGATGCCGTCGAAGTCAAGGCCGTTCCGCTGTTCTGCGAGGATATTCGCGCAGGCAAACCGTCTTTGGCGCGCGACGACCGGGTTGACAGGATCGCCGCGCAACTGACCGCGAACCGTCCGTCGTTTCGTCTTGATCCATGGGACAGCATTGCCCTGACCCTTATCGACGGACTTTCCAACAGCGAAAACTATTTCATGGAAGCGGTCTACCGCTCGGGCGTTTTCCCGGTCGCTTTCGTCGGAGGATCGGCCGGGGGTAAATTCGATTTCAAGAACACCTATTTGTTCGATGGTTCGCGGATACTGGAAAATCACGCCATCATCGCTTTCATCAAATTGGTTCCAGGCAAAAGGTATGGCGTTTTCAAAAGCCAAAACTTCAAGAAGACGGGCAAGTCCTTTGTCGTCGTCGATGCCGATCCGGATCGTCGCACCGTTTCGATGGTCATCGATCCGGTCAGCAACGATTTGACGTCCATGGTGGGCGCTTTGTCCAAAGCCCTGAACGTGCAGCCTGCGGGGTTGATGAATGCTTTGGCGGGACAGACTTTTGGCATCGAGATCGACGGAGAATTGTTCGTTCGTTCGGTTGCCGCCATCAATCCCGATACCGGAGTTATCAGTTTTTATTGCGACGTCAATCCGGGCGATAATTTGTTTCTTCTTCAGTCCACCGATTTCAACGAACAAACCCGCAGTGATTTGTCACGGTTTCTGCAAGGGAAACCCAAACCCGTCGCAGCGATTCTCAACGACTGCATCCTGCGTCGGCTGAACAATGACAAGAACCTAGCTTCGGCGGCGAATCTTTGGAATTTTCCCGTCGCCGGTTTTTCGACCTTTGGCGAGTTGTTCGGCATCAACGTCAATCAAACACTGACCGCGGTTCTGTTCTTCGACGTGCGCGAAAACGAAGACTTCAAGGATGATTTTTTCGACTATTTTCCCGTCTATTACGGTCGCTTCATCAATTATTTCACCATCACCAAATTGCGGCGCGTGGAGATGCTGAGCACCCTGCGGCGCGACATGGTCAAGAAGTTGACCAACAATCTAAGCGCCAGCGAAGCGGTTGCCAGCGAGATCCAGCATGTCCTTGAGAAAATGGGCGGCATACGCACCGCCATGCATAATATCGAGAGCACCATAAGCGAAAGTTCCAAGGTCTCGGTCGACAAGGACGAGACCGATCAATTGCTGTCGGAATTCAAAAGTCTTTCGCAGTCAATGAGCGGATTGCGACAAGTCCTTAAAGTCATCGACAGCATTACCGGGCAGACCAATCTTCTGGCCTTGAACGCGACCATCGAGGCGGCCCGCGCCGGCGAGGCCGGACGGGGCTTCGGCGTTGTCGCCAACGAAGTCAAGAAATTGGCCAACGACACCAAGGTCGCATTGGGGAACACCCAAAATGCCATTAACGGCATGGAGAATTCGGTCGGAACCTTGGGTGGCAAGATCGATGTGTCTTATCGCACGCTTAACGCCACCAACGAACGATTTCACGGTTTGGTCAAGCAGGTCGAGGAAATCTTCAGCAATGTTGAAAACATCGAATCGGCCCTAGAGTCTCTGCGCCGCGTCGCGTCGGAACAGAATTCCGCCCAATCGGCCATTTCAAAGGACGTGGAAATCCTTAAGAAGCTCGATTAGGCGCCGCCTCCGTTGGTGATGACCGTCCGGAAATGGTCGATCACGTCGGACAGGGTCAGAGAACGCGGCGGCGCTTCTTTCAGCCGTTCCATCCATGTCCGGACCATATGCACTTGTCCGCCTTCGCCATAAACGGACTTGAAGCGCGGCGCCCCAAGTTCGGCATGAACGGTAAATAGAAAGCCGCAATACAATCTGATATCGCGTCCAAGAACCGGCATCATCGCCCCCAACGCGCTGGGTTGGGCAACAGCGATTTGGGCGACCACAATGCGCATCGCCTTGGCGGACTGGTCCGGGAAAAGTCTCGCCATGTTCATCTGTTGGCAGACTTTCCAAAGTGTCTCGGGGTCGATCACCTCTCGCCCTTTGACCAGGATCCGACTGGCGTTGTCCATAAGCAAGGGCGGGCGGCGGGAAATATCGGCTTCGGATTCTTCCGCCAAACCATTGATCTCGGTTTCTTCCCGGAATTCGAATAGGCGGATGCCGACTTTCTTGATGATCGGAATGGGAAGGCGCAGATAATGAGGGATCAAAAGAGTTTGCCATTCGTACCGCAGGTGATCGCGCATCGAGCCGTATAGGGCATCGGCGGTCGTATCACCGCCGCCGGGGATCGACGCCTCGTTGGTCCGGAAGTAACGCTTGGCGGCGGCGCGAACGATCAGGGCGATGGCGTCCGCCAAAGTACGCCCGCACGACAGCATCGTATGGTCCTGGGTAGCGAGTTGGCCGTGCCGATCCTTGACGACGTCCTTGAACAAATCCGATCGTGACCGAAAAACCTTGAAGCATCCGTCCAGGGTGTGCGGATCGTTCATCGCCAGATTGTAGGCGCCGTCTCGGGTCATTTTTCCCAATGATTCGATCTGGCTTTGTAAAATTGAAATTACGTCGGTGCGCAACGCGGTGCGAACCGCTTCCACGCCGCCCGCCTCGAGTACTCCTTGGACAATTCCGTTCATGCGCTCCCCCGATCGGCGATTTATAATACTTCAGGCACAATCGTTACTGTACGTAATCTATGTTGTGGTGCGTAACTATACATCAAGGGTATTAAGACCAATATGATACGAACGGCATAGGCGCGGATGTCATAATTTGGTAATGGCGGTTATTACCGATGTATGGAAGGCGGGCGTCAGAACAAATGCGGTGCTCCCCAAAAAAAGATGCCCCTGCTTGCGCAGGGGCATATAAGGCTGAGGAGTTACACACAATAAGCGCCTTAATGAAAAGGCAACGCGATCCTAGAATGACGTTTGGGTCAATTCAAGCCAATTGCCTTGAATTGAGACCAAAGTCTAAACTTGTTGAAATAATGCGTTCGATCAAAAACCAGTCTTTCAATGGGTGTATTTGAATTATGGCGCCTCCGAATGAAACCTACGGGGAACGATTTGCAATATAGGGGATGAAAAAACATTATACGGAGTTTATAGTGACCTTGTTCGCCTAAGTATGGGGGGTGCGCTTGTAAAAGGTGCGGGATGGACCGATACGAGAAGCCGGTGGCGGGGTATTCCCTGACGGAAAAATTGTGTGAAGAAGGCGTCTGTCAATTGTGGCGGGGGCGAAAGTCCGGTCATGCCCGCGCTTTGTTGAGAACGGCGGCGACCGGTCGCGGCAAGGCGGTCAAGCATCTTGAGAACGAATACGAAATTCGCGGCAGCCTTGACTCGAATTGGGCCGCGGTTCCCCTGGCCATCCGCAGGTCCGGGGGCTTGGCGGTTCTGGTTTTAAGCGATCCGGGCGGTATATTGCTTGCGGATCATGTCGGTTCGCCCATGGAGATATTGCCGTTCTTGGACGTTGCGGTCGGATTGGCCGAAAGCCTGTCCGCGCTTCACGGTAAAGGCTTGATCCACAAGGATATCAAACCGTCCAATATCTTGATCGCCGGGCATTCCAACAAGACATATCTGACCGGCTTCGGCTTCGCGGCGAAATCGGTTTCCGAACAGCGTACCGTCGGGGGCTTGGATCTTATTCCCGGAACGTTCGCCTATATGGCCCCGGAACAGACCGGACGAATGAATCGTTCGGTCGATGCCCGAAGCGACCTCTACTCGTTTGGAGTGGTTTGCTACCAGTTGTTGACCGGAACCCTGCCGTTTTCCGCATCCGATCCCATGGGCTGGATTCATTGCCACATTGCACGGCAACCCGTGTTTCCTGTCGCTTTGCAAAAGGAAATCCCCCTGCAAATTGCGCTGATCGTGCTTAAGCTTTTGTCCAAGTCCGCGGAGGACCGTTATCAAAGCGCCGAAGGCGCGGCCGCCGACCTGAAGCGGTGCAGGGAAGATTGGTTGTCCCAGGGCGCCGTTTCGGACTTTGCCTTGGCCGCACTGGACAAGCCCACTCAATTGACCATTCCCGAACGGCTTTACGGACGGGAAACCGAATGCAAAAAGCTTCTTGAAACATTTGACCAAGTTTGTCGGCAAGGCGTTCCAAGGCTTGTTCTGGTTTCCGGCTATTCCGGCGTCGGCAAGTCGGCCGTGATTAATGAAATGCAAAAGGCGGTGGTGCGAACCAGGGGGATTTTCGTTTCGGGAAAGTTCGAACAATACAAGCAAGATATTTCCTATTTTACCTTCTCCATGATTCTTCAGGGGATCGTCCGGGAAATTCTGAACCGGTCCGAGATCGAGAAAGTTCGCTGGCGCGACGCCATTGTCGGCGCATTGGGAACGAACGGACAGTTAATCGTCGATCTGGCGCCGGATATGAAGATGATTCTGGGCCCCCAGCCCGTTCCGCACGAACTTCCCGCCAGGGAAGCGGACAGACGCTTGCGTTCAACCATCGGGTCTTTTCTTGGGGCCTTGACCGGTGTTGGCTATCCATTGGTTCTGTTTCTTGACGATTTGCAGTGGGTCGACGCCGCCAGCCTGAAAGTCGTGGAAGAAGTCATAATCTATTCGGATATCCGCTATCTGATGCTGGTCGGAGCATTCCGGATCAATGAAGTGTCCAAGTCGCATGCCCTGTACACGGCCATGAAAGCCATTCGCGGGAACGGCCTGGCAATCGAAACGATTGCTTTGAAGCCGCTGTCTCGGGACGAATTGGGTCACTTGATCGCCGATACGCTGGGGTGCCGTCCGGATCAGGCGGAAACCTTAATTCATCTGGTTTACGATAAAACCAGCGGCAATCCGTTTTTCGCCATCCAATTCCTGACGGCGCTCAAAGAAGAGCGGCTGTTGGAATACGACGTCCGGTCTTCGGCTTGGCATTGGGATATCGATGCCATCCATGCCAAAGGCCTGACCGACAATGTGGTCGAACTGATGGTGGCGAAGTTGCGTAAACTTCCTCGCGCCAGCCAGAAGCGCCTGATGGAAATGGCGTGTCTGGGCATCATGGTTCCCAACACGATCATATCGATCCTTAATCAGACGGCCGATGCCGTTCAATCGCGGGGATTGGACGAGGCCATCAACGCCGGTTTCCTGATTCGCCACGACGACCATTTGAAATTCGTTCACGACCGGGTCCAAGAAGCGGCGTATGGAATGATCAATCTTCAGGATCGTCCAGCGGTCCACCTTAACAATGCGCGCCGTATGTTGAAGGGAATGGACGAGGCAAAGCTCGACGGGTTCATCTACGACATTGTGGGACAATTCAACCGAGGGATCGATTTGATTTCCGCCGAGGAAGAGGAACCGGTTTTCCGCTTGAATTGCCAAGCGGGGCGTAAGGCCAAATTATCGGGAGCCCATGCCGCCGCCAGTTCCTATTTTTCCCAGGCCGCTCGATTGCTGCCGATGGATAGTTGGCAAACCAATTACGACGACACCTTTTTGCTATATGCGGACTATTCGGCCAGCGAGTTTCTTTTGGGCAATCACGAGGCCGCCGACGAAATGTTCGGCAAGCTTCTGAGCTATGCACCCGGCAATTCTCAACGCGCCCAAATTTACCGTCAGCGAATTTCACTTTATCAAGTGGCGGGTCGGTTTGACGCGGCCGTCGATGCCAGCCTCGAAGCTTTGGCGCATTTCGGCATTGTTTTTCCGACCGCGGAAAACGATATCGCCGCCGCCGTGGACGATGTTCGCCGCTTGGTGGATGCGGAAATGCTCGGCCGCACCCCGCAAAGCCTGTACGATTCCCCCGTCGCCGTCGACCAGGACGTAAGGGCGGTTCTGGGGATTTTGGGCGATGCCATGCCCTGCGCCTATTTCGCTCGGCCGGCTCTTTACCCGTTGTTCATCCTGACCGCTTTGCATCTGACCGTCACGCGGGGAAATACTCAAGAATCCTGCGCGGCCTATATGGGCTACGCCATTCTTTTGGCCAGCGTTTACAAGAATGTGGATATGGCGTTCATGTTTTCAAACTTGGCTATGGACCTGAAGGATCGGTTCTCGAATCGCTCCGTCGAGGGAACGTTGCTCTGTCGCCACGGCCTGTTCATCAACAGTCAAAAGCATCCCATCGCCGACAGCATCGAAATTCTGGAACGGGCCTTCCGATCTTGCGTCGAAGTCGGCAATCTGGTCTACGCCGGATATAGCGCGCTGGATATCTGCTGGCTGACCTTGGAAAAGGGCGAGCCGCTAGAGGACGTGGCCGCGATCGTTTCGAAGTACGAAGTATTCGCCCGCCAAAGTCGTCATGAAGGTTTGTACAAAACCCTGGCGGCGCTGCGCCTGTTCATCGACGGCATGCGAAACGGAGCTACCGCCGTCAAGGAACGCAAAACCGTTCTGGAGGCTTTAACCAAGGCCAGTTTCGGCGCCGGCGTGGCTTATTTCAATATCGTCAGTCTTAAGGCCGCCACCTTTTACGGCCGTCACGTCGATGCGTTGGAACACGGTCGCAACGTCGCTCCTGTGGTCAAAAGCGTCATGGGGTGGGTCGCCGAATCGACCTACCACTTTTACAATGCGCTGGCTTTGACCAGCATGTTCCACAGCGTCTCGCCCGAGCGGCAGCGTCATTTCCGCGAGCAATTGAGATAGCATGCCGAGGTGTTGGAAGAGCGCGCCCGTAATTGTCCGGAAAATTATCAGGCCCGCCGGGTCTTGGTGCTGGCCGAAATCGCCAGACTGGAAGGGCGGGAACTTGACGCCATGGGGCTTTACGAAAAGGCCATCCAGCTTGCGCGCGACTCCGGCGTTCTTCATCTTCGGGCGTTGACGTGCGAGCGGGCGGCGGAATTCTATTTCAACCGGAACCTTTCGCTTTCGGCGTCGGCGCATATGCGCGAGGCTCGCGCCGCCTACTTGAAATGGGGGGCGGCGGCCAAGGTCAGGCAAATGGATCGCCGTCACCCCGAACTGGTCCCCTCCGCCGAAACGACACCGGCCGCCGAGATGCAGAGTTTGGCGCAGGATCTGGATTTGATGGGCGTCCTTAAAATGTCCCATGCGGTTTCGAGTGAAATCGTTTTGGACAATCTGATCGAGACGATGCTTCGGCTTGTTTTGGAACATGCCGGCGCCGAACGCGGTCTGATGATCCTGATCAAAGCCCAAAAACCATGCATCGTCGCCGAGGCGGGAACCACATCCCAAGGAATTGCCGTGGTAAGACGGCAATGGGAACAGCCCCAATCGAACGACCTTCCCTTTTCCTTGCTGCAATTCGTCGTCAACAGCCAGCGACGCGCCTTGCTTGACGATGTTCAAACCGATCCACGCTTCGCCGCCGACCCGTATGTCCGATCAGCGAAACTGAAATCGGCGTTGTGCGTCCCGGTCCTGAAACAATCTTCTCTCATCGGAGTTCTTTATTTGGAAAACCGGCTGGTGTCGGGCGCCTTTACTCCCGGTCAGTTGGGCGTGCTGGAACTGATCGCCTCGCAAGCGGCGATCTCCATCGAAAATGCCGTGATTTACAGCGAAATGGAGGAACGCATCCGTACCCGAACCGAGGAACTTAGCGTGGCCACGGAAATCGCCAAACAAGCCAGCGCCGCGAAAAGCTCGTTTCTAGCCAACATGAGTCATGAAATCAGAACGCCGCTGAACGCCATAGTCGGTTTTTCCCGAAGCTTGAAGCGCAGTCTTCATGATCCGGACAATCTGGACAAGCTGGACAAGATCGATCAAGCGTCCCACCACCTGCTGGGGATCATCAATGACATTCTCGACATTTCCAAAATCGAAGCCGGGAAAATGTCCATCAACCCGCGGAATTTCAGCCTGTCCAGACTTGTTCGCGGCGTGGAGACCCAAATCAGCCTTCAAGCCGAGGCCAAGGGGTTGACGTTGAACGTCCATATCGATCGGGAAATTCCCGATCATCTTGTCGGCGACGACCAGCGGATCAGCCAATGTCTCATCAATTACGCCAATAACGCGCTTAAATTCACCCGGACCGGAAGCATTGCAATTTCGGTGCGTCCCGAAGCTTGCCATCCGGTCTCGTTGCTATTGCGCTTCGAAGTGAAAGATACGGGTATCGGGATCGCCCCGGAAACCGTCGAGAGGTTGTTCAGCGAATTCGAGCAAGCGGATCAAACCACCACCCGCCAATATGGCGGCACCGGTTTGGGCTTGGCCATAACCAAGCGGTTCGCCGCGTTGATGGGCGGGGATGTCGGCATCCAAAGCAAAGCAGGCGATGGCAGCTGCTTTTGGTTCACCGTCCTGTTGGAGGTCGCCGAAGGCGATTTTACACCCGAACAGGAAACGTCGCAGCAAAACGCCCGCATTCACGGCGCGACGATGTTGTTGGCGGAAGATATCGCCGTCAACCGCGAGGTTTTGCAGGATATGCTGCGCGAGATGGGCGTTACCTGCCACACCGCCGAGAACGGCCAAGTCGCCGTGCGGATGGCAACGGATTCGGCCTATGATTTGATCCTTATGGATATGCAAATGCCCGTCATGGACGGATTGGAGGCGACCAGGGCCATCCGCGAATTGGCCGGTCACCGATCCACACCCATTATCGCCTTGACCGCCAACGCCTTCGCCGAAGACCGGCAAATCTGCCTGGAAGCGGGCATGAACGATTTTCTTAGCAAGCCCATGCGTCCGGAATTGTTGTTGCGGACTTTGTCCAAATGGCTGCCCGAGAAAAAAACGCGGACGGAGCCCACGCCAAACGAAAGGCAAAACGACCTGTCCCGGTTGCAAAATTGTTTCGCCGATATCGCCGATATCGACCTTGGCAAGGGGCTTTCGGCTCGGACCAAACCGGGCCGGTATATATACTATCTCCAGCAATACTCCGAAAGCTTTGACAAGTGTATGGATCGGTTCCGTAAATACATGGATGCGAAGGATCGAAGCGAGGCGCAGCGTCTGGCGCATTCCTTGTGCGGCGCTTCCGGACAGTTCGGTATCGTCGGTATCCAGGCGCTTGCCGCCCGGTTGGAGGAAGCCGTCAAACTGGGCCTTGGCCGATCGGACATAATGAATCTGGCCGACGAGATCGAAGCGAGGCTGGCCAAGGTAGTTGCCGCCATCGCACGGCTGGGGGAGGGGGCCGATGAGTAGGGGGACGATTCTTGCGATAGACGACGAACCTTTGTTTCTTCAAGCTTTGCGCGATACGCTTGAAGATGACGGCTTCAGGGTCGTTACCGCCGAGAACGGACAAAAGGGACTTGACGTTCTTATGGCCGCGCCGGACGAATTCGACGCGATCTTGCTCGACCGGATCATGCCGGTTATGGACGGCATGGAAGTCTTGCGCAAAATGCGCGGATTTCGGGGGAACGTGGCGCTCAGCACCATTCCCGTCATTCTTCAGACGACACAGTCGTCGCCGAAGGATATCCAGGACGGCATCGACGCCGGGGCGTACTATTATCTGACCAAACCCTGGGATTCCGAGACTCTGACGACTATTGTTCGCGCCGCCGTCCAAGGTTATTGGCGCGTGAAACTCGCCGACAGTCTTTTGCACGACTATATGACCAGTCCGATGCGGGGGCTTCATCTGATCGAGGACGCCACATTCCGTCTTCAATCAATCGAGGACTCGAAACGAGTGGCGTGGCTGATCAGCCGTCGTGCTCAAGATCAGGATTTGGTCGTCATCGGTTTGATGGAAATTCTGATCAATGCCATCGAACATGGCAATTTGGCTATTGGCGGGGACCGGAAATCCATCCTTATTCGTGAAAACCGTTGGGAGGAGGAGATCGGCCGACTGTTGAAATTGCCGGACAATCGCCGCAAGTTCGTTACGGTTAAATTCAAGAAGGAGGGCCATACGGTCCAGGTCATCGTCGAAGATCAAGGCGACGGCTTCGATTGGGATGCCTATGAATGCAGGCGTTTCGACCTCGATAACCGGGCGGAAGGGCACGGTATAATGAAGGCTCGGCAGATGTGTTTCACGACCTTGGATTATACCAACGGCGGGCGCACGGTAATCGCCACTTTTCCCGCCGTTTGTGAAGATTGACAACCGTCAGAAAATGACCGGTTGCGCCTTGATGACGTCGCAAGTCCCCTCGGCCTTGGTTTCCGTCGTCTTGATTCCTGTGCCGGTATGGGCGACCGAAATCCTGAACGCCTTGGTCGACCGGTTGGCGTCGATGTTGACCGTCGTTTTATTCATGTACCCTTCGTTGGAAAACCGATAGTTCACCAGTCTGAAGCTTTCGGGGGTTACGGTCCAATGATCGGTCACCAGAAAAATGAACTCGTTGCCCGCATCCAGGCTTACGCCGTAATTTTCCAATTCCATCTGAGCGCGGCAGCTTGACTGGGGGGCGCAGGTGGCGACGACGCAGTGCAGCACGGCGAGATCGGCATCGTCGGCAACCGCCGGGACGGTATGAAACAGAGCCGAGGCAAGTACCGCCGCGCGTCCGAACCACTGTGCTTTCATCGTCAATCCCCCCTCGGAAAAATTTACCGGATACCATATCTCACAATTTCAAGGCCAGCCTGACCGTGCCCCAATGATGACCGGCAACCTCGATGGGGGCGTCCACCTCTTTCAATACCACGAAATTGCCGCCACCCATATCGCGACTATAGGTTTGGACGATCGGCGTGATGCAGCGCGCGGCAAGGATGCCGGTTCGATCGTCGAAAAGGCGGCGATTGCGGCTGTTGGCGGTATTCCATACCGTTTCACCGGGGCGCTGGGGGGTGGAATATTTCTTGTTGTGGGCGGCAATGTAGCCGTTGCGATCGGTGACGCAGCAGAAAATTATTTTGCCGTCACGGCCCAACGGGGGTTCGATCAAAGCGGGGAAAAGCCGTTCGGCCAGTTCGGTGTGTTTCGCCATCAATTGCAGGGGGCTGGTGTCCGAGATTTCTTCGTAGCGGTTGTCGAACAACGCTTCCTTGGAAATCGTCCGGTCGAGCAAGGCTTTTTCAAGCGCCTGAGCTGCTTGGTCCGCAACCGTCCGCGCCATCTCGATATACTGAACGACGCTGGCGGTTTCCCGTTCGACGATGGTCGAGATGGACTGGGTCGTCCGATCGTCAAGGTTGGCGAAGCGAACGTGCAGCCCAAGAGGGTCGTAGGCCACGATGGTGCAGGAAAGCGACCCGCATTCGCTGATCTCGACCGTTCCGGTTCCGCCGGGTTTGGTCTTGATGCCGCCCGCAACCACCAGATAGGCACCCGCATGGGTCAGGTCGCCGGTGAACCCGTCGAAGGATTCCGAACCGATGCGGGCGCTGAATTTCAGGGCTACCGAGGAACGGTTCAACTTTCGACGGTTGCCCCCATAGGAGCCGCGCATAATGATATAAAGTCGGCGTTGCAGCGCTGAAATTTCACGATTGACGCGCCCTGACAGGCGGCTCACGGCCAAGGCGGTTTTCTCCGTCGTTTCCACGCCGGACGTCATGATCGCCACCGATTCGGAGACAAGACGGGTATGATCGGCGGCCTGAGCGGCGCTGTTCATGATCTCCGCCGTGGCCCCCCTTTGCTCTTCGGCGGAGTGCGCGACCTCTCGGGTCATCTCGTTGATGTTGAAAATCGTTTCCGCCACCGCATCGACGGTCTTGACCGCCTCGTTGGTCGTGGCGCTGATTTCATCGGCCTGTTTGTTGACCGCGCCGATTTCCATTTCGGTTTGATTGGCAAGGCTTTTGACTTCGTCGGCCACGACGGCGAATCCTTTGCCGGCTTCACCCGCGCGTGCCGATTCGATGGTGGCGTTCAAAGCCAGCATGCGGGTCTGGCCCGCGATTTTTTGGATCATCCCGACAACGTTGCCGATGCTTGCCGCGGCCGTCGTCAGGGACGACACTTTCTGGTTGGCCTCATCGACCCGATGTTTCGCCGCTTCGGCCAATGACGAGCTTTTTTCCGCCCTGCTCAAAATTTCCTTGGACGAGGCCTCCAATTCGGCGGTGGCCCCAGCTACCGTCTCGACGTTGGCGCTGGTGGTTAGAATGGATTGCGCGACCTCTCTGGCCCGTTGGCCCAGATCCATTGCAACTTTGGTAAGCTGGGCGGCGCTGTCGGACAGTTCCGAGGATTGCGTGGAAATATCGCCCACGGTTTCTTCCACTTCGACCTCAAGCGTTTCAGCCAAATGAAGCAGTTCACGCCTCAAGTTTTCCTCGCCTTTGCGAGCGATCTCTTCGCTTTCTTGAATGGCGAAGCCGAGTTTGGCCCGCAGCGCCCGCAGCTTGCTGGAACACTGGCGAAATTCCACGACCGGTTCGAACAGATAACGCGGTTGCGTGGTGGTGTCGTTGGCCTCGATCAGATCGAAGATTTCGTTAAGCCGGTCTAGCGGTCTGCGAACGGACGTCATCAGGCTGCGCCTGAAATTCAGGACGAAAAGCAAAACCATGACCAGAACGATCGGGGTGGCGATCGAAACGACGCGATCGGCGCGTTTTTGTTTGTCGAAACTATTCATGGCGGCGGATACGGCCTGTCCGTCGAAACGGTCCTGGGACGCTTTCATATCCGCCAACTTCTGAACAAGCTTGGCCGAGACCAAGGCCTGAAGCGCCGCCACATCCTTCGTTTCGGCGGCACTCACGGCGGGCAGGACGATTTCGTCCCTGAACATGCTTTGTTGAGTCAGTACGGCTTTTAAAATCCGTCCTTTATCGTCATTGCCGGTTTGACCGTTCAAATTGGCGAGTTGGGTGTTGAATGCGGCAATATTCTTTTTCACATCGTCGATACGGCCGCCTACGTCCTTGCCTTGGGATAATTCAACGGTCATGGCCGCAATCGAGAACGCATTCGCTTTGGTCAGATCGTCAAGGTCGTTGACGGTGGTCGTGGCCAGCAATCCATCCTGATAAACCAGATTCGTGGTGTCGACCGCGTCGTTCATTCCGTAGATTATGGAAAAGCCGAGAATGACGAGCAATGCGCCGAGAACGAGAAACGCGCTGTTGAAATTCCATACGATCCCATGGAATTTTTCCTTGAGCCTAGAATTCCATCGCCGATCCAATACGCGGCCGTCCTCCAAGGCAAGATGCCGCAGCTTACCTTCACGCATTCGCGCGTAGAGTTTTTCCGTTTCGGCAATCAATTCTCGGCTGGGTTTGGTACGGATCGAGACATATCCCTTGATCCGGTCGCCGTCATATTCGGGAGCCACGTTGGCGAACACCCAATAGTGATCTCCGTTTTTGCTGCGATTCTTGACCACGCCCTGCCACGGTTTTCCATTGCGGATCGTTCGCCATAAATCGGCAAACGCCTCCTTCGGCATATCGGGGTGCCTGATCATATTGTGAGGCGAGCCGATCAGTTCGGATTCGGTAAAGCCGCTGACTTCGGCAAAAACCTGATTCACAAAAGTAATTTTTCCCGCGGGGTCCGTGCGCGACACCAAAACCACCCCGTCGGGATATTCGGTCTCGTGCCCGGTTACAGGCCCTTTGTCTTTCATGATTCCTCCCAACGAACGTTTGTTCGCAGTCCCGGCGCAAGCATTTTAGGGCATTGTATACCTTTTGGCCGACTAGAATAATGTCATAAATTTTAAGTGCATTCTTACGAAAAGTCTGAAAGGAGGATCGGCATTATTCAAGTCCATAGTGCCGACAGAATATGCATCAATAGTTATAATATATTTTATCGTTTAAACTTTAAACTTAGAATTTTTTTGGTCTTTTACGCCGTTGCAACGGCCGGTTGATCGACTGCCCGCGCTTTTGAATTCGGACAAATATATTGCAGTGCAATATTTTTCTTGCTTTTCTTTTTCAGACAGGTAGGATGCGATTATGTTGCGTTGCAGCACAAACAAAGCCGACTCTTATCAACAAGGAATTTTATCATGCCGACCGCTACCGTTGAGAAAATTACCGCCGCGACCAAAGCCAATGTCGATACGTTGACTCAAAGCGGCAACGCCGCTATCGCTGGTTTCCAGGAACTGGCCAAGGCCTATCAGACTTTGGCGACCAAGAACGCCGAGAAGCTTACCGCTTCGATCCAGGCTCTCGCTTCCGTGAAAAGCCCCAACGAATTCATTGAGCTTCAGCAGAAGCTTATCAAGGAAGGCGTAGAAGCCGCCGTCGCCGACGGCCGCAACATCGCCGATCTGACCTCGACCATTTTCAGCGCCGCGTTCGCGCCGATTCAGAAGCAGGTCGAAACGGTTCAGAAGACCGCGAAGAAGTAGATTTTCCTTTCGCGCATCGAACTCGTTATCAGACCCCGCCGCGTCGCAGTGCCGATGCGGCGGGGTTAATTTATTGGTCAAAGGTCTCAATGTCAGGACATTTCCCATGTGATACTTTGGTCGAAACTGTCTTGGGGGAAACCATGCGTCTTACCGTTACCGCCTTTGTCTTTTCAATCGGCACGTTGCTGAGCGGAGCCGTTTACGCCGACGATGCGGAAATCGCCGCCGGACGTCAGGTGTTCGAACATTGCATCGCCTGTCATGCCGTCGATCCCGGCAAACAAGGGTTCGGTCCCGACCTGCACGGAGTTGTCGGCCGCCCGGCGGCCTCTTTACCCAACTTCGTTTATTCCGAGGCCTTGAAGAAATCGAAGGTAATTTGGACGGAATATAATTTGCGGGCTTGGATGTCCGGCAATGACAAGATGATTCCCGGCACGCGCATGCGTCACGTCAGCATCACCGACGTTACCGAGCAGGATTATCTGTTGGCGTTTCTGTCCTCGTTGCAAGGACCCCCGCGCGACCATGCCGTGGACGCTCAGTTGCTGTTGGACAATGCCGTGGAAAAAATGAAGCATGACGGGGCAAAAGCTGCTCTTGCCGCGTTCAACCAGCATTCCGGAGATTTCATCAACGGCGAACTTTACGTCTTCGTGTTCTCCATGAAGGGGCAATACATGGCGTCGGGCGCCAATCCCAAACTTACCGGACAGAACGCCTATGATCTTCATGACGCTTCCGGAAAGTATTTGGTCCGCGAGATGATCGATATCGCCAAAAAAAGCGGCGCTGGCGCCGTCGATTACGTCTGGTTGAACCGGGCGGATAACAAGGTTGAAAACAAGCGGTCGCTGATCCAGAGGGTAGGAAACTACATTGTCGGGGTCGGTTACTACTTGAACTAAAGAATACGCACAGCCATCGTTATAAGGGCGTTGCCGGGCGGTCCGGTAACGCCCTTTTATTTTGCCCAGCCATTATTTGCAGAAAAGTCCATTTTAAATTAACATACCGACAAAACCTTTTTCATTTTTAGAAAAAAGGAAATGGGGGGCATCATGAATGTCGATTCTAAGCTTTGGCTGCAACAGCTCCACGATTCATTAATTTCCATCCATGGGGACGAAACGGGCGAATTGCTTTCGCGCCGATGGGCTCACGGATTTCCCGCTGCGTACTGGGAATGCAACTCGGTTGCTTGGGCGGTGGACGACATCACTCGGATCGAACGGCTTACCGGACTTGGCGATATGGCCCTGGACCTTCGCCCCGCTCAGGAAGGGGAGCCAACCGCCGGGCGTCTTAAGCTTTATCGCGCCGGAGAAAAAAAGATTCCCTTGACCGAAATCCTTCCCATCCTGGAATCCATGGGGTTGCGGGTTCTGGGCGAAATGCCCTGCATGGTGACACCCGCGGATGATCGTCCCCATGTGTGGATTCAGGATTTCGAAGTCGTCAGCCAAGACTTGGTGCCGTTGACCCAGCCGTGGGTTTCCCCGAGCGTCGAGCAGGCGGTTTTGGCGATTTGGCGCACCCTGGCGGAAAGCGACGGGTTCAATCGTCTGGTCCTAAGCGCGGGCCTGTCCTGGCGTCAGGCGGTGATTTTTCGCGCCTACGCCAAATACATGCGGCAAATCGGCTCGGCCTATAGCCAGCCCTATATGGAGCGGGCCTTGGCCGCCAATCCGGAAATCGCCAAAAGTTTGATCGTCCTGTTCGAAAACCGGTTCGATCCGGCTTTTACCGGCGAAAGGGATCGTGAACGGTCGCGCATCGAGGAGCTTCTGGCCAATGTGGAAAGCGCCGACGACGACCGGATACTGCGACGATTCCTGAACCTTGTCGTGGTGACGCTTCGCACCAACGCCTATCAGCCGGACGAAACCGGGACGCCCAAGCCCTATCTTGCCGTTAAACTGGAATCCAGAAAGGTCGAGGGGTTGCCCCAGCCGCGTCCCTTCGTCGAAATCTGGGTTTATAGCCCGCGAGTCGAAGCCATCCATTTGCGGGGCGGAAAAGTGGCGCGGGGCGGTATCCGCTGGTCGGATCGGCGCGAGGATTTCCGCACCGAGATTTTGGGGCTGATGAAGGCCCAAATGGTCAAGAATACCGTCATCGTTCCGGTCGGCGCCAAGGGCGGCTTCGTCGTCAAAAGGCCGCCGAGTTCGGGCGGGCGCGAGGCGTTTCAGGCCGAGGGCATCGAATGTTACCGCATGCTGATTCGGGGGCTGCTCGATCTTACCGACAATCTGACTCCCGATGGGACGGTTCCTCCGGCGTCGGTGGTGCGCTATGACGGCGACGATCCCTATCTGGTCGTTGCCGCCGATAAGGGAACGGCGACTTTTTCGGACATCGCCAACGCCATTTCGGTGGAACGCGGGTTCTGGCTTGGCGACGCTTTCGCCTCGGGCGGGAGCCGGGGGTACGATCATAAGGCCATGGGCATTACCGCGCGGGGCGCTTGGGAAGCGGTCAAACGTCATTTCCGCGAACTTGGCGTGGACAGTCAAAAGGACCCGATCTCGGTCGTCGGAGTGGGCGACATGTCGGGCGACGTATTCGGCAACGGCATGCTGCTGTCACGGTCGGTGAATCTGATCGCGGCGTTCAATCACAGCCATATCATGATCGATCCCGATCCCGACCCCGAGACGTCGTTCCAGGAACGCTTGCGCCTGTTCAAAGCGGTGAAATCCTGGCCTGACTACAACTCCGCCCTGTTGTCCAAGGGCGGCGGCATCTTCCCCCGTTCGGCTAAATCCATCGACGTCAGTCCGCAAATGAAGCAGCGTTTCGGCCTTGGAGCCGACACCATTCCTCCGACCGAATTGATCAGAATCCTGCTGATCCATCCGGCCGATTTGCTGTTCTTCGGGGGTATCGGCACCTATATCAAGGCGCATGCCGAAAGCAACGGCGATGTGGGCGACCGCGCCAACGACGCGCTAAGGGTCAACGGCCGCGACATTCGCGCGCGGGTCATCGGCGAGGGCGCCAATCTGGGCATGACCCAACTGGGGCGAGTCGAGGCCGCCGCCGCCGGAGTCAAGCTGAACACCGACGCCATCGACAATTCGGCCGGGGTCGATACTTCGGACCACGAGGTCAATATCAAGATACTGGTCGACGGGCTGGTCCGGGCCGGGCGTTTGCCCGCCGGTCAGCGGGATGCCTTGCTGACGTCGATGACCAGCGAGGTCGGGGCGCTGGTTCTGCGCGACAACTATCTGCAAACCCAGGCTTTAACCTTGATGGAATCGCAAGCCGTCGAGCAACTGGACGCCCTGGGCCAATTCATGCGGCGGCTGGAAAAAATGGGACGGCTCGACCGGGACATCGAATTTCTGCCCGACGACGATACGCTGACCCGCCGGGCTTCGGCTCATACCGGTTTAAAGCGTCCCGAATTGGCGGTTCTGCTGGGCTATGCCAAATTGTGGCTGTACGACGAGGTGCTCGATTCCGCCCTTCCCGACGATCCCTCGTTGGCGGACGAATTGTACGTGTATTTCCCAACGGTGCTGCGGGGGCGGTTCATCGACGATATCCCCAAGCATCGCTTGCGCCGCGAAATCATCACCACGCAAATCGTCAATGTTCTGGTCAACCGTTTGGGCGTGGCCTTTCTTGCCGATATGGCCGAAAAGAGCGGATATGGGGGAGTCGACATCGCCCGCGCCTTTATCGTCGCCCGCGACGCCTATCGGCTTGTCGGCGTGTGGGGTGAAATCGAGGCCTTGGACGGCATCGTTCCGGCTGCCGTTCAGACGTCCATGTTGACCGAAATAAACCGTCTTTTGGAACGGGTGATCGGGTGGGTACTGCGTTGGGAGACCAAACCGCTAGACATGCACAAGACCATCGATCGTCTGCGTAAGGGCGTCGAGGCCTTGGAAGCCATTTTGGTGCATGCGTTGCCCGAGGATTTGTCCGAAATTCTGTCGCTTCGTACCAGCCAATACGCCAATCAGGGTGTCCCCTTGGCCTTGGCGTCGCGCGTGGCCAATCTGATCGTGCTAGCCTCGGTCGGCGACATTCTGGCCATATCCGAGATATACGACGCGCCGATCAAGCTGGTCGGAAAAGTCTATTTCGACGTTGGGGCGCGTTTCGGTTTGGGTCGCCTGAGATCGGCGGCGGTTCAGTTGGGAACCCACGGATATTGGGAGAAACTGGCCGGCGCGGCGACGCTGGAGGATTTGCACGCCCAGCAGCGCGAAATCGCTCAGCGCATCTTCGGATATTCTCGCGATCGCCTAGATGAGGAAGGGACTTCTTCGGAAAAGCTGATCTCCGTTTGGGTCGAATCGAACAAGGAAGAGGTTGCCCGGTGCGATTCGACGTTGGCGGAGATTCGCGCCATGCCCCGAGTCGATTTGGCCATGCTGGCGGTGGCGGGACGGCAGTTGCGGTCTCTTGCCGACGGTGGCAAGGATTAGACCCTTATGACGGGTGAAGACTGGACCGTCGGGATTCCGGGGCTCTCGGCGCTCGATCAGCCGACGCGGTCGCGTCTTTGCGCCTTGTCGCGCCCCATGGCGGCACCGGCCGGAACCATTCTTTTCCGCGAAGGTTATGCCTGTCAGTCCTATCTGATCGTTCTGTCCGGCCAAGTGCGCGTTCAGAAACTGGGCGAGAACGGCCGCGAGATCGTCCTGTATCGCGTGGAAGAAGGGGAGACCTGCATCATCACCACGGCGTGCCTGATGAGCGGCGCCGACTATGATGCCGAGGGCATCGCCGAAACCGACATCGTCGCTCAAGCCCTGCCGATGAGCGGGTTCCAGGAAATGCTGGCGGTGTCATCCAGTTTTCGTTGCTTCGTGTTCAATGCCTACGGCACCCGCATCGCGGATCTGTTGATGCTGATCGAGGAAGTGGCCTTCGGGCGCATCGACCGCCGTCTTGCCGCGTGTCTGATGCAGCACGCGCGGGGCGGAAACGCCGTAAACGTCACTCACCAAGAGTTGGCCGTGGAATTGGGAACGGCCCGTGAAGTGGTCAGCCGCCAACTCAAGGAATTCGAGCGTAACGGCTGGGTGCGCTTGGGACGGGGCCATATGGACATCGAGAATGCGAAAGCCCTGGAGGTCCTGATAACCTCATGATTTTTCTTATGTGACTTAGTCACTGACAGGAAAAATCACGGTCGCTACCGTGCGAACGTCCTAAGCATGATGGAGTTCAGCAAATGTCGAAAAATATCGGAAATCCGGAACGTGTCGTTCGCGCCGTCATCGGCGTCGTCTTGATTGGCGCGACCCTGGCCGACGTGTTGCCGGTTTGGGGTTGGATCGGCGTGGTGCCGCTGGCAACCGCGGCGGTCAGTTTCTGCCCGTTGTGGAGGATATTCGGCGTCAACACCTGCAAAACGGGGATGTGATACCGAATCTCGATGGGCTTAAACTCATCGAGATTCGGTTAAGCCCGCGCGACGCTTGAGCGAAACCCGTTTGCGAAGAGTCGAAGACACAGAGCAACGGTATGACGGCTTCGACGTCATCGTCCGGAGTCATCGCATTGACCCCCCGGCGATGCCGTGAGTAAATGGTTCACGGCGATTACCTGCGGGTGTTTAACGATGGATGCGACCTTTGTCGGGCTGATTTCGGGGGCGGCCATCGGACTTGCGTTGGCTTTGACAGGTGCCGGCGGGGTACTGGCCGTTCCGCTGTTGATGTTCGGCCTCCGGATGCCGATTAACGAGGCCGCCCCGGTCGCTTTGATCGCCGTCGGCATATCCGCCGGGGTCGGCGCCGCTCTCGGTTTGCGTGAGCGCGTCGTCCTGTTCCGGGCGGCGATGGTCATGGGCATAAGCGGCATGACGGTTGCTCCGTTGGGCATATGGTTGGCGCAACGCATTCCCAATGCCCCTCTGTCGATCGGGTTTGCCGTCGTGCTGGCGTTTACCGCTTGGCGAATGTACGGACATTCCGTGCGATTGCGTGGCGGCGTCATAGAGGGTGGACAACCCGCCTCCGTCGCCGTGCCGCGTGTTTGTCATTTCAACCATGGCGTCGGGCGGCTGGATTGGAACGCAAGCTGCGCTTTCGTTCTGGTGACGATCGGAATCGTGTCGGGGCTGCTGAGCGGGCTGCTGGGCGTGGGGGGCGGCTTGGTGATCGTTCCGGCCCTGACCCGGTTCACCTCCATACCCCCGTTCGGCATTCTCGCCACTTCGCTGTCGGTGATCTCTCTGGTTTCCCTAAGCGGCGTCGTGGCGGCGTCGTTCAGCGGCGTGGTGATGTGGTCCATTGCCGTGCCGTTCGGCTTGGGCGCGGTCTTGGCGTTGCTGTTGGGGCGGGCGGTGGCCAAACGCCTCCATGGCGACCGTCTTGTCCTGGCTTTTTCCATGGTCTGCGCAATCGTTGCCGGTTTGCTGCTTGCTCGGGGGTGCGGTTGGATTGACTGAGAATATTTCTTTCAAAACCCTGTTTCTCGCCACGCGGCCGATGTTTGTTCCGGCGTCGATTCTGCCGGTTCTGATCGGGACCGCCTGGGGATGCCGAGGGTCTGGGCATCTGGATTTCGGATCGTTCGCGGCGGCGCTGGTCGGCATGGTGTGCATGCACGGCGGAGCCAACGTCCTTAACGACGTGGGTGACGATTTGAACGGGTGCGACTTGATCAATCTGGATCGCATCGCCCCGTTTACCGGCGGCTCCCGAGCCATTCAGGACGGGATTCTGACCCGCCGACAGATGACGGTGTTGGGGACCGGGTTGCTGGCCTGCGCCGATCTGATCGGGTTGGTTCTGACCGCAGCCAAGGGAGCAGCGGTTCTCTGGTTCGGTCTTATCGGGGGCGGTCTCGCCATCGCCTATTCGCTGCCGCCGTTTTCGCTGGCGTCGCGGGGACTGGGAGAAGCGGCGGTTGCCGTGGCCTTCACATTGCCGGTTTGCGCTTGCGCTTGGTTGCAATCCGGACGGTTTGACGACGGAACGATTTTTGCCGCGCTCGCCTTGGGCGGGTGGTCGGCCTGCATTCTGATCGTCAACGAAATTCCCGACCGTCTGGCGGATTCGTTAAGCAACAAGCGAACCTTGGTCGTCCGCTTGGAACCCGGCACTGTGCGCCCGCTGTATTTGGGGGTTCTGGGAGTTGCGGCGCTTTCGGCCGATCTTGCCGCGCTATCCTCCGATGGAGCGCTTTGGACGTATCTTCCGCCGGTATTGCTGCTTTTGATCGGCGCAACGCTTCCAATCCGCTGTGGAAACGACCGCAAGCAAACGATCATGTCCATTCGCGCGACGCTGGGTATCCACCTGGCGGGCGGTTTGTGGCTGACCGCTTTGGCCTTCGTCGTTTAATTTGCCCGGATAGAATCCGCACTCGGGATGTCTTTTGCAATTTCGCTTCGATCTGGTACTTTAGAAAATCCTAATACTCTTGAACGCGCGGACGCATCCCATGAAAGACGAAGATTCCCTTTACCGCCTTTCCCTCGACAGTCTGGAAGGGATAACCGTTTCCGCGCCTCTTAAGGAGGGCAGCGTCTTCAGGCATTTGCCGTGGGGAAATAAAATCCATGCCCTTTACCCGGGCTTTCTGACCGCTTTGACCATCGGTTTGGCTGCTACTTGGTTGTCTCAGCATTACGGCGCGCCGGTCATGCTGTTCGGTCTGCTGCTGGGCATGGCGTTTCATTTCCTGCACGAGGAACAAAGCTGCGCCGCCGGAATCAATTTTACATCGCGTGAGGTTCTGCGCTTGGGCGTCGCCCTGCTTGGCGCCCGCATCACCGCCGCCCAAATCGCCAGTCTGGGCGTGGCGCCGGTGCTCATGGTGGCGGCTGGGGTCTCGACCACGATCGGGTTCGGTCTTGTCGCCGCCCGTCGGTTCGGACAAAACCGGACCTTCGGAACCTTGACCGGCGGCGCGGTGGCCATCTGCGGCGCCTCGGCGGCTTTGGCGATCGCGTCGGTGCTGCCCGCCCGCAAGGACGGCGAACGCGACACCATTCTGACCGTGGTGCTGGTGACCGCGCTGTCCACCATCGCCATGATCGTTTATCCGATCATCGCCACCAGTTTGGGTTTGGACAATGTGCAAGCCGGCGTGTTCCTTGGCGGCACCATACACGATGTCGCCCAAGTGGTTGGAGCCGGCTATATGATCTCTCCGCAAACGGGAGACATCGCCACATACGTCAAATTGCTGCGCGTCGCCATGCTGCTTCCCGCCGTTTTGGCGATTACCATTGTCGTCAACAGGACCGCCGCCGATACCCAAAGGAAGCGCGGCCCGTTATTGCCGTGGTTCCTGGTCGCATTCGCCGTGCTGGTCGCCGTAAACAGTCTGGGCTTGCTGCCGAAACCGGCGATCGACGCAGCCAACGACGTGTCGCGGTGGTGTTTGGTTACCGCCATCGCCGCCTTGGGCATGAAGACCTCGTTCAAGAACATCATGCAGGTCGGATGGCGTCCTATCGGATTGATGCTTGCCGAAACGGCGTGGATCGGCGTGCTGGTTCTGATCTGTGTAAAAATCTTTATGCGTTAACCGGCATTTCTAAAACCCGCGACGTCGACGGTTAGATGGGCAACTCGTACCGCTTCTCCCTGAACAGGCGCAAGCAGGCGTCCGCCACATCGGCGTCGTAGGCCGATCCACGTCCGCGCTCAATTTCCGCCAAAGCCTTTTCAATGCCCAATCCAGGGCGATAGGGTCGATGCGAGGACATCGCTTCGACCACGTCGGCAACGGCGACGATCCGAGCCTCGAATAGAATTTCATCGCCGCGAAGGCCTTGCGGATAGCCGCTGCCGTCCATGCGCTCGTGGTGCTGCAACGCGACTTGCGCCACCGGCCACGGAAACTCGACGCCTTTCAGGACATTGCAACTGGCCAAGGCATGCCCCTGCACCAACTGATATTCGATCGAGCTGAGTTTGCCGGGCTTGGAAAGGATTTCCGACGGAATGATAATCTTGCCGACGTCGTGCAGATGTCCAGCGACCTGCAATCCCTCTTGCCGCCCCACGTCGAATCCAAGTTCGATGCCTATGGCGACGGCAATTTCCGCCACCCGCCTTTCATGCCCGGCGGTGTAGGGATCGCGCATTTCGCTGATGGTTGTCGCGACTTCGACGGTGCTTTTCAGCGCGGTTTTGAGTTGCGCGACGTAACGCCGGATGGCCTCGTCGGCGCGAGTCTTTTCCGAGATGTCTTGCAGCATGCCGATCAGGGCCGGTCGATCCTCATGCTTCGCGCAAGTGGCGTTCGCGCCGACCTGGACTGTGGTTCCATCCAAGCGCAACGCATCGTATTCAAACGCCACGCTTGATGTTTCGCCGTCGTGCAGAAGATTGCGCAGGCTTTCGGAAACCTTGTCGCGGTCGGCCCGGGAAACCCAATGAAACAGGTCGGTGCCGATCAGCGTGTCCACCGACTTTTCACCGACAATCTCGGCAAAACGCGGATTTACATAAACTAAAATTCCGTCCTGAATAATGAAAATACCGGCGATCGCGTGTTCGACTAAGCTGTGGAACTTCTGTTCCGCCGCGCACAGCCTTTCTAGTGCTTGCATGCGCTCGGTATCGCGGTCGAAATTATCGAGTGCGAAGCTGATGTCCGACGCGAAATCTATCAGCAAATTTTTCGTCAATTCGTCGAAACAGTCGATCATGTCGGAGCAAAGGTTGAAAACGCCGACGACGCTACCGTTCCGGGTCAACGGTAGCGAGGCGATGGCGGCGATGCCGACGCGCCTGCCGCGCTCGCGCCCGTGGGCGGTTGCCGGGTCTTTGACGTAGTCTTGGCACCAGTACGGCTGATTTTCGCGGATGGCAGTGCCGGTCGGCCCGCTTCCTGACTGGCTTTCGGCGTCGACGGAAATATCGATATCCCTGATATAGTCGCCGTCATCGCCAAAACTGGCGACCGGTCTGACCCTATGGGTTTTCGGGTCGATCATGCCGACCCACGCCATCTTCATGCCGCCGAAACGTACTGCCGCCTGACAGATTTGATGAAACAATTCATCCTCGTTCGTACAGCGCACAATGGCCTTGTTGCAGTGGCTTAACGCCGAATACAGTTTTGTCTGCCGCTGGAGCTTGTTATCCGATATTTTTCGTTCAGTAATATCGCGGATATTACACTGAATTACTTTTATGCCTTCGCAATCATAAGAGTTGCTTACAAATTCCACATCGATGTGTTTTCCGGTGGATGTTTTAAGCGGCAGATCGTCGTAACGAACGGACCCTTTGGTTTGAAGTTCCACGAACATTGATTTGCACTGCGCCGTATCTATGATCGCGCCCACTTCCCATAGTTTTTTGCCCAGGAATTCCTTGTGCGAATAACCCAGCATTTCGATCAAATACGGGTTGACGTCGTCGATTTGGGCGGTATCTGCATTTAAAAGCAGAATCCCGTCGTGGGCCGTTTCAAACAGACGGCGATAACGGCTTTCGGACACCCTGATCCTTTCATTGGCCAGATCAGCACGGCCTTTCAAACCTGTGCGGTCGGAGGTAAGGGGCAATTGGTCTTGCATGACGGAAGTTTCCCTAATCGCGGGGTTCTCGGCTAAATGGCGGGCCAGATTCGGGCTGTGGGCTTACACCTCATTATATGCCGTGCCAGATTTTTAATGTAGTTAAAATAATATATAATTGATTTGGTAGGTGTATATTGTACAATACTCTACTATAACGTGTTATCGTGCGGAATAATTAAGTAATAGAATTATAACAAATTTTAAAATTTAATATAATTAACACGAGTGGTTTGGAAAGTGATGATGTCGAACCTGTGCCGAACCTGCGGAGCGACATCTTGAAAGCGTTTTCCATTTCGATCATCGCCATGTTGCATTCAGTGCGGTCGGCAAGCCGTCATTGTGAATAACGCATCAAATCCGGAAATGACTTCTGACCGTTCTTCCCCCGTCGAGATTAGACAAGCCACCACGAAGCATGACGTGCATGGAGGCGGGATTGTCCGCCTCGCTCTTAAATATCCCCGCACCTGGATCGTGGTCGCCATCGCCATCGTTTTCCTTGGCGTTTCTTCGGTGATCAAGCTTCCCGCCGACGTTTTCCCCGACATCGACATTCCCGTGGTCACGGTCATTTGGACCTATGCCGGTCTTTCGCCCAAGGAAGTCGAGCAACGCATCTCGACCTTCAGCGAGTTTTACATCTCCAATACCGTCAACGACATCAAGAACATCGAATCGCAAAGCATTCCCGGCGTTTCCGTGCAAAGGATTTATTTTCAGCCCACCGTCAAGATCGACTTGGCCATCGCCCAAATCGTCTCCATTTCCAATTCCGTCCGTTCGCAAATGCCGCCAGGCATCAACCCGCCGATCATTATCCGGTTCAGCGCTTCCAGCGTGCCCGTCCTTCAACTGGCCATCCACGGCAAGGGCATGTCGGAACAGCAGCTTTACGATTACGGCGTCATCCGGGTCCGGCAAGGCATCACCTCGGTTCCGGGCGCGACGGTGACGGCTCCTTATGGCGGCAAACCCCGCATGATCATGGTCGATTTGGACCCCGGCCGGTTGCTGGCGCTTAAATTGACGCCGCTTGACGTGACCAAAGCGATCAACGCCGAAAGTTTGACCGTTCCGTCGGGCCAAATGAAGATCGGTTCCGAGCAGTATCTGGTCGAGACCAATGCGACTCCCTCGGCGGTCGAGGCTTTGAACGCCATACCAATTCGCGACGTTAACGGGACGATGGTGTATGTGCGGGACGTGGCCCATGTCCGCGACGGCGCGGCCGTTCAGCAAAACATCGTGAGGACTGACGGCAAACGGTCGGTGCTGATGACCATCCTGAAAAGCGGTAACGCCTCGACTCTTGATGTGGTCAACACCATCAAGAACCAGAGCTTGCCGTTGATCAGGGCCGCCGCCCCCCAAGGCCTTAAGATCGATACCTTGTTCGATCAATCGGTGTTCGTGACCCGCTCCATCGACGACGTGGTCAAGGAAGGTGCCGCTTCGGCCGCTTTGACCGCCTTGATGATTCTGGCGTTTCTGGGAAGCTGGCGCTCGACCTTGGTGGTTCTGGTTTCGATCCCGCTGGCGATTCTGTTCTCGCTGACGGTGCTTTACGCCATGGGGCATACCATGAATATCATGACCCTGGGCGGACTGGCCCTGTCCATCGGCATCCTGGTCGACCACGCCACCATCACCATTGAAAACACTCACCGCTTGATGGAAGAAGGCAAGGGGCTTATGGCCGCCACCATCGAAGGCACCATCGGCGTCGGCAAGCCCGCGCTGGTTGCCACCGTGGCGATCTGCGCCGCGTTCGTCTCGGTGTTTTTCCTGACCGGACCGGCCAGATATTTGTTTGTTCCCCAAGCCTTGGCGGTGGTTTTCGCCATGCTGGCCTCTTATGGATTGTCGCGGACGCTGGTGCCCATTTGCATCAATGCCTTCCTGCAAGGCGAGACCCACGATCCGAAAACTTTCATCATGCGGTTCCACCAGCGTTTCAATGTCGGCTTCAACGCGTTGCGGGACGTTTATGCCGGTCTGCTGGCCTATGTCCTGAATAACCGCGCCGTCGTTCCGGTGGTTGGGATCATTTTGCTGACTGCCTCTGGGGGTATCGCGTTTTCGGTGGGACAGGACTACTTCCCGCAAGTGGATGGCGGGCAGATGCGCCTACACGTTCGCGGCCGGTCGGGATTGCGCATCGAAGAAACCGAGCGGTTGTTTCAATCGGTCGAAACCGTCGTTCACGACGTCATTCCCGAAAGCGATCTGGGGCTGATGATCGACAATATCGGCATGCCCGCCAGCAACACCAATCTGGCCTATAACGACAATTCCCTGGTCGGTCTTAACGACGGTCAAATCCTGATTTCCCTGAAGGACGGGCATCGTCCGACCGAAGGCTACATGCGCGAGCTTCGTCTTAAACTGGCAAGCCGTTTTCCCGACGTGATGTTCTATTTCCAAGCGGCCGACATCATGACCCAGATTCTGAATTTCGGACTTCCGGCACCGATCGACATTCAAGTCATCGGCAAGGATGCGGACCAGAATCTGACCATCGCCCAGGACATCCGGACCCAGCTTAGAGCCGTCAAGGGCGCGGTGGACGTGCATTTGCACCAGATCGTCGACGCTCCGACCTTTCATGTGGAAATGGATCGCGAACGCGCCGCCGAATTCGGCGTCGATGCGCAAGACTTCGCTCAGAATCTCAACATCAGCCTTAGCTCCAGTTATCAGGTGGCGCCGAATTTCTGGACCGATCCCAACAACGGCGTTCCGTATCCCATCGCCGTGCAAACCCCGGAATACCGGATGGACAGCATGAATGCCTTGCTGGTCAGCGCCCTTGCCTCGAAAAAGGGTGAGTCGGTCGACGAACAGTCTCCGACCTTGTTGTCGAACGTCGCCACCATCACCCGCGGCTATGAGCAGGTCGTCGCCAATCACAGCAACATTCAACCGGTCTTCGACGTTTACGCCAATATCCAGGGCAAGGACCTTGGATCGGTTGCCGCCGCCATCGAACCCATCGTCAAGACCGCCGAAACCAAATTGACGCCCGGCAACGTGATCGTCGTTCGCGGCCAGATCGAAAGCATGAGAACGGCCTTTTCGGAAATCGGCTTCGGTTTGGTGTTCAGCGCAGTATTCGTATACCTGCTGATGGTTTTGAATTTTCAGACCTGGATCGATCCTTTCGTGGTCATCTGCGCCTTGCCCGCGACCATGTGCGGCATCGTTCTGATGCTGTTCGTTACCGGCACGACGTTTTCCATACCGTCGCTGATGGGCGCGGTGATGAGTATCGGCGTGGCTTCGGCCAACTCCATCTTGCTGGTGACGTTCGCCAAGGAAATTCAAGAAACGGGGATACCGGCGGCCCGCGCCGCCATGGAAGCGGGAGTCATCCGGTTGCGTCCGGTGCTGATGACCGCGGGCGCCATGATCGTCGGCATGTTGCCGATGGCTTTGAATTTGGGTGGCGGCGGCGAAGCGAACGCGTCCCTGGGGCGGGCCGTCATCGGCGGCCTGATGGTGGGAACGGCGGCCACTCTGTTTATCGTTCCGTATTTATTCATGGTGTTCCACGGCATGCGCGAACATCATCCGATGGAGACTTCACGATGATTCCGATGCACTCCCATCCTCAAGCCCTTACAAGATCGGGGCGCTTGCGATTTGCTTTCGGCTTGACGGCGGTTTCCGTCCTCCTTTTGGGATATGGCGCTTGGCGACATGTGATCCGCGACCACGAGGCATCCGCGAATCTGGCCGCCGCCAATTCGCTGACGCCCGAGGTAAGAACAGTCGTGGTGCGGATGGCGGAACCGACCATGTCCGTCGATCTTCCCGGATCGACCGAACCGTTTGATAACGCCTCGATCTATCCGCGCGCCACCGGATACGTCGCCAAGCTTTATGTCGATATCGGCTCGCGCGTCCGCAAGGGACAGTTGCTGGCGACGATCGAATCGCCAGAATTGGATCAGCGCTTGACGCAAGCCCTGGCCGAATTGAAACGGGACGTGGCGGCGCTCGCACAGGCGCAAGCCAACGTCAATCTCAGCGCCATCACGTCGGAGCGTTACCGCGCGCTGGCGGCCAAGAAATACGCCACCCAGCAGGAAGCGGACACCTATCGCCTGACCGCCGAAGCGCGTCTGGCCGATTTGGGCAGCGCCAAAGCTTTGGTCGAATCGCAACAGGCCGAGGTGCAACGGCTGAAAGACTTGGCTAAATTCGAAAAGGTCGAAGCGCCGTTCGACGGGGTCATCACCTCGCGCCGGGTCGATCAGGGCGACCTGTCCAACGCCGACGCCAGCAATCTTGTCGCCGGGGGCAATTATCTTTTTAAAGAAGCCAACGATTCCGTGCTGCGCGTCCGCATCGACATTCCGCAAAGCGCCGCCGTCGGCGTCAAGGACGGGCTGACGGCGCAAGTGACCATTCCGGAAAATCCCGGCAAGGCCTTCAACGGGCGCATCGCCCGCATTGCCGATTCTCTTTCGTCGCAAACCAGAACCATGCAGGTCGAAGTCGATCTGGACAATCAAGACCATGCCATCAAACCCGGTTTGTACGTCACCGTCCATCTGGACATTCCGCGCAACGCCGATGTGGTTCGCGTTCCCGGCGATGCCCTGATCTTCAATCACGGCGGCATGCAGGTGGCGGTGGTCGAAAACGGCCGCATTCGCCTTCAGCCCGTTTCGATTGGGTTGGATCAGGGGGTGACCGTCGACGTGACCGACGGGTTGAAGGGCGGCGAGCGGTTGGTCTTGAACCCGTTTGTCGACATGACTGACGGATTGCGGGTCGAGGTGGCGGAGGATAAGCCTGCGCCATCGATTGCCGAACCCCATTAGGGCGGTGGAAAATGCGGATGAAACACTGCCTTCTTGCCGTCTTCGTCGGTTTGACCGCCACCGGGTGCTCGATCTGGGAAGACCCTGCGCCGCCGGAAATCCAAACGCCCACGGCGTGGATCGGCGCGCGGTCGGAACAAGGACAATGGCCGTCGGAAAGTTGGTGGCGTCAGTTCAACTCTTCTCGCCTTAACGGCTTGATGTCCGCGGCCATGAGCGGAAATGCCGATATTTCGGCGGCCATCGCCAGGGTCAAGCAGGCCGATTCCCTGGCCTCGGCGGCGGGGGCGCCGCTGCTTCCCCAAGTCGATGCGGGATTTTCCGCGCAACGGATGCGGTCTCCGGCGCTGCACGATATACAGACCGTCAAGCAAGGCGACATTTTTTCTCCCAGCCTGACGGCAAGTTTCGAACTGGATTTCTGGGGCAAGAACCGGGCCGCCCAGGAAGCGGCGCTGGCTCAGGCCCAAGTCAGCCGCTTCGACCGGCAAACGATCCTGCTTTCGACCCAAGCCTCGGTGGCCGATGTCTATTTCATCATCCTCGTCACCCAGGAGCGCCTGGACGACGCTCGTCAGAATTTGCGCGACGCGCAGACCATTCTCGACGCTTTCCGCGACCGCTTGGAACTGGGGGCCTCGACCGAATTGGACGTGGCCCAGCAAGAAGCTCAGGTCGAGCGGCAAAAAGCCGTCATCCCTCCGTTGGAAGAACAGGTGCGTCGGGAAATGGACGCTCTGGCGGTCCTGACCGGACAGATGCCGGAAGCCATGCCCGAGGAAACGGAACGGCTGACCGACATTGCCGTTCCTTCACTGTCGGTCGGTTTGCCGTCCGAGCTTTTGTTCCGGCGCCCCGACATCCAGCGGGCCGAGGCCGCCATGACCGGCGCCAAAGCCGACATCACCGTGGCTCGGGCCGCCTTGCTGCCCGATATTACCTTGTTCGCGCAAGGCGGCTCGGCCGCCAACAGCGCCTTTGTGATGGCCAATCCGCCCGCCGCGATGTTCACCTTGGCCGGCAATCTGGTCCAGCCCATCTTCGATTACGGCCGCATCCTGGGCGGCATCGGTTTCGCCAAGGCCCGCTACGAGGAACTGATCGAGAATTATCGGAAATCCATCCTGATTTCGTTCGCCGACGTGGAAGATTCGCTAATCGCCATCAACAAGTCGACCGAGGAAGAGAATGCTCAGAGACGCGCCCTGGCGGCGGCGCGGCATGCCTACGAGGTGGCCGTGGCGCAGATGGAGGGCGGGACCGCCAACATCGTCACCGTTTTGATCGCGCAACGCGATTTGTTCCAAACCAAGGACGATCTCGCCAAGGCGCATTTGCGTCATTTGCAAGCCGCCGTCGGTCTGTTCAAGGCGCTTGGCGGCGGATGGGAGAACCGTCCGGCCGGGTGATTTCTATGCCCGCCCGAACACCCGCTTGAAAATGGCGTTTACGTTCTTGGTGTGGTAGCCAAGGTCGAACAGGCTGGCGATGTGGTCCGGCGACAGGCGGGCGGTAACGTCCGGGTCCGCGCGCAGCATGTCCAGGAAATTGGCTCCGCGTTCCCAAACCGCCATGGCGTTGCGCTGGACCAGCCGGTATGAATCTTCGCGGCTGACGCCCGCTTGGGTCAGGGCCAGCAGCACCCGTTGGGAAAACACCAGACCGCCCAGCTGATTGAGATTGCGGGCGATGGCTTCGGGATAAATCACCAGTTTGTCGATGACGCCAGTTAGCCGGGCCAAGGCGAAGTCCAGGGTTATGGTGGCGTCGGGGCCGATCATTCGTTCGACCGAAGAATGGGAAATATCCCGTTCATGCCATAACGCCACGTTCTCCAAGGCAGGCGTAACCATGCCGCGAACGATGCGGGCCAAACCAGTCAGGTTCTCGGTCAGCACCGGGTTGCGCTTGTGAGGCATGGCCGAACTGCCCTTTTGTCCGGGCGAGAAATATTCCTCGACCTCGCGCACTTCCGTGCGTTGCAAATGGCGGATTTCGATGGCGACCCGCTCGACGGAACTGGCGATGACTCCCAAGACGGCGAAGAACGCGGCGTGACGGTCGCGGGGGATGACCTGGGTCGAAATCGGTTCCGGGGTCAGCCCCATTTTTTTGGCCACCCATTCCTCGACGAACGGGTCCACATTGGCGAAAGTGCCGACCGCGCCCGAGATGGCGCAGGTGGCGATTTCCTGACGCGCTTGCAGCAGGCGAGTCCGATTGCGCTGAAATTCGGCGTGAAACGAGGCGAACTTCAAACCGATGGTGACCGGTTCGGCGTGGATGCCGTGACTGCGTCCCATGCAGACGGTGTCCTTGGTTTCGAAAGCCCGCCGTTCCAGCGCCGCCAACAGGGCGTCGATATCGGCCAGCAGGATGTCGGCGGCTTGGGCCAATTGCGCGCCCAGGCAGGTATCCAGCACATCGGACGAGGTCATCCCTTGATGGGTGAAACGGGCTTCCGGTCCGACTTGTTCCGCCAACTCGGTCAGAAAAGCGATGACGTCGTGCTTGGTTTCGGCCTCGATGGCGTCGATGCGGGCGATCCGTTCCGGCGTATAGGGTTTCTCGCCCTTCGCCCAGATGGCGCGGGCGGCTTCGGCGGGAATAACGCCCAATTCGGCCAAGGCGTCGCAGGCGTGAGCCTCGATTTGGAACCACAAGGAAAACCGATTGGCGGAGTCCCAGATGGCGGTCATCACGGGGCGGCTGTAACGGGGAATCATGGAAAACCTACTCCTGGATTAACGCGGGCGGCCGTGGTGGATATAATCGCTCCAAGTCCGTTCTAGCCGTAGCATGGCATCCCTGGTGACGTCCAGTTGCTGACAGAAATTTTGGTCGACCGTGTTCGCCAGATGATTTTGCAGTTCCTTGATGGCGTTACAGAGACTTGTTCCCTTGTCGGTCAATTTAAGCCGAACCGACCGTTTGTCGCGGGGGGTGCGTTCCTGGATAAGGTATCCGCTTTCGGTCAGTCCCTTGATGTTGTAGGAAACATTCGAGCCGTGATAATAGCCCCGGTCCCGCAAATCGCGAATGACGACGTCGTTTTCGCCGATATTGTACAGCAGCAAGGCCTGCACGGCGTTGATGTCGTCGATGCCGATGCGCCTTAGCTCCGCTCTCAAGACGTCGAGAAAATGGCGGTGCAGGCGCTCGATCAGGTTGATGATGTCGAAATATGCTTGGTTCATATGCGGATTATAAGTTTATGACCGCCTTTATGACAATCGTCTAATTTGGCACGCTCGTAACCGTCATGATCAGCCACGCCAGCAAACCGGATGCGGCGGTCAGCGCGGCGGCGATGGCGACGATCGTCCATAACCGCATCCGGCGGCTTACGGGCGTGGAAAAATCCTCGTCGGACGGAACTTCGTCGATCCAGCCCTGATCGTCGCTGGACAACGACGACGGCTCTTTGATGTCGCCGCGCCACAGGCGTAAATTATTCAGGATCTCCCGGTCCCGTTTGCTCCGGTCGTCCAAGGAAAGATTGGCGAACAGGTCGAACGACGTGCCGATTTCCGCCGCCGCTTGACGATAGGCGCTGCCCGCCAATCCGTCCGGGGACAGAACGGCGACCGGCATGGAACGTTGCGCGGCGGCGATCACATCGTCATCGAAGGGAATAAGGGACGCGCAGACGCGGTGGCCGAATTCGGCTCTGGCCGTTTCGATCCACAAGGCGGGACCCTGACCCTCGGCGGTCAGGGTAAGCAGGATGGCGACGTTGGACAGCGAGGCGCCCGGAACCCGTTTCATGCGCTGGATTTCCTGCCATGTGCTGACCAAACCTTCATGGGAAAACGGATCGGGACGGCTGGGGATCACGACGCCGTCGGCGATGGATAGGGCATTGACCGCGATGATGCCGAAAGCGGGTGGGCAATCCAGGACGACCACATCCATGCCGCTTTCATCCAAGCGGCTGCGCAGGACGTCGAAGCCGTCCTCGTTCTGAGCCGCGGACAGATCGACCGTGCGCATTTCCAGACAGGCGGGAAGCAAGGACAGGTTGGGGTAGGCGGTTTCGATCGCCGCTTCCGTCAAGGGCAATCTGCCGTTGGTCACGTCCAAAACGCCGCGATCGGCCATGCGGATCTGGCCGAGAGACGCGCTGGCATTGCCTTGAGCGTCCAAATCCGCCAGCAAAACCCGCTTGCCGGCGGCGGCCCAGCAGGCCGCCAGATTGCAGGCGGTGGTGGTTTTGGCGATGCCCCCCTTGTGATTGAGGACGGCGATGATCAGGGGGCGGTTCGACAGCTTGGACATGTTTGGCCTTCGGCTAAAACCGGTTCTATATCAAGGACAAGGATTTGAAACTGCAATGGCCTTTGCGGCCGATGACCAGATGGTCGAATAGGGCGATGTTGACGGTTCTTAGGGCGTCGCGGACCTGCCGGGTCATTTCGATGTCGGCCTTGGACGGCGTGGGGTCGCCGGTGGGGTGGTTGTGGACCATGATGATCGATGCCGCGTTCAGTTCCAAGGCGCGTCGAACCACCTCGCGCGGGTAGAGCGGGGTGTGGTCGATGGTTCCCTGTTGCTGAACCTCGTCCTTGATCAGCATGTTCTTGCGGTCCAGGAACAGCAGGCGCAGGTGCTCGGTGCGCAAGGACGCCATGGCGGCGCTGCAATAATCCAGCAAGTCGGACCATGCCGACAGGACCGGTTTTTCGGTGACCGGGGCGCGGGCCAAACGGATGGCGGCTTCCCGCACCACCTTCAAGGTCGTCGCGGACGAGCGGCCCAGTCCCTTGGTTTCCTGAAGGTCGTCGATGCCCGCCGAAATCACGTCGGCGAAACTGCCCCATTGATCGATCAGATCTTTCGCCAGCGGTTTGACGTCCTTGCGGGGTAGGACGGCGGCCAGCAGCAGTTCCAGGATTTCGTAATCGGGCATCGCTTCCGGCGATTGCAAGAAGCGTTCGCGCAGGCGGTCGCGATGTCCATGGTAATGAGGGGAATCAGACGTTTCTTTGGTCACAGGGTCCGGCAGAACTGATTGAGCCAATCCAGGCGGCTTTCCAGGGTCGCGATTTCATGGTCCAGCCAATCGCCCAAGGTGCTAGCAGCGCCAAGCGAACCGCGCAAATCGATCAAACGCGTCAATTCGCCTTCGACGCCGTCGATCATCAAATCGATTTGGGCTTGTTTCTCAGACCCGTCCAGCAGATGCAGGAACCGCATCTTCAAAGCGACGATCAGCCGGGACAAATCGCTGCCGGGGCGAAGGCGGGCGATCAGCAGATGATGCAGTTCCTTGCGTCCCGCATCGGTCAGGGTCAGGGGCGAATCGTCCTCCATGCCCTGGCCGCCGACGGCTTCGATCAAGCCTTCGTGACGCAGCAACTCGATCGAGGCGCCCATCAGGTCGATTTGCGGTCCGGCCATGCGGGAAATGAAATGCCGGACCTCGCCCGCCAGCAGCCCGTAGCGAATCGGTTGGCTCTGGTCATGGGATGCCAACAAACCCAGCGCGCACATGCGCACCGCCTCGCGGGGGGTAAGGGTGTTATCAGCGAACATTCAGGTCATCCTATATTCCAACTTTTCCAATATACGCTTGCAAACGCGCGGCGTCCAGTTCGTCGCGTGCCTCTATACGTTAAGAAAGCGGATCGGTTCGCCCAAAGGCGGGGCCAGCAATTCGTCCTCGCGCATGACCACGTGACCGCGAATGACGGTGGCGTGCGGCCACCCGGTCACCTTGACGCCGTCGAACGGGGTCCAACCGCTGCGGCTGGCGATCCAGTGATTGGCGATGGTGCGTTCGGCTTTTTCGTCGACGATGGTGAAATCGGCGTCATAGCCCACCGCGATGCGTCCCTTGCCGCGCGTGTTGTAGATGCGGGCCGGTCCATAGGCCATCAAATCCACCAGCCGTTGGATGCTAAGGCGGCCGTTGTGGACATGATCCAGCATGATCGGAACGATGGTTTGCACGCCGGTCATGCCGGACGGGCTTTCGGGGTAGGGCTTGGCCTTTTCGTCCATGGTGTGCGGGGCGTGGTCCGATCCCAGGACATCGACGATTCCGTCGTTGACGGCTTTCCACAAGGCGTCGCGGTGGGTGGCGTCGCGAATGGGCGGGTTCATTTGGGCAAGGGTGCCCAACCGCTCATAGCATTCGGGCGCGGCCAAGGTCAGGTGCTGGGGCGTGGTTTCCACCGTCGCCCAGTCCTTGTGGTGGGCCAGGAACTCCATTTCCTGCGCCGTGGTCACATGCAGGACATGAACGGGCCGACGGGCCGCTTCGGCCAGGGCGACCAACCGTTGCGTGGCGATCAGGGCGGATTGCTCGTCCCGCCACACCGGATGGGCCCGGGGGTGGGCTGCCTCGACGGCGATGTGTTTACGGGCGACCAGACGGTCCTCGTCCTCGCAATGGACGGCGACCCGCCGTTTGCCGTTGGCCAGAACCTTGGCCAGGGTGGCGTCGTCGGACACCAGCAGCGAACCGGTGCTGGACCCCATGAACACCTTGACACCGGCGCAGCCCGGTTCGTTTTCCCAGTCGCCAAGATGGTCGACGTTGTCGGCGGCGGCTCCCAGGAAAAAAGCGTAATCGACCCAGGCGCGGCCATGCGCCCTTGCGACCTTGTCGGCGATGGCGGCGGCGGTGGTTGCGGAGGGCTTGGTGTTGGGCATCTCGAAGATGCCGGTGACGCCGCCCAAGGCCGCTCCCATGGTGCCGGTCGCCAAATCCTCCTTATGTTCCAACCCCGGTTCCCGGAAATGGACCTGCGTGTCGATCAGACCGGGAAGAATCGTCAGCCCGTGCAGATTCATGACCTGACGCGCCACGCTGGTCGAAGGCGCGCCGATCGCGGCGATCTTGCCGTCGACGACGCCGATATCGGCCAGAACGATGCCGCTGGGCGTGACGGCGTAGGCGCCTTTCAGAAGCAGGTCGAAGGTTTGAGGCATGGCGGCGATCCTTAAGGTTTAAGGTATCGACAGTTTAGCAGATTGATCTTGCATTGATAGGTTCCTCGCCACACATTCTCTTTTGCCGTCATCTCCAGACGCAAGGACGCTTAGGACATGGAATTCACCCGTTTGGGAAATCGCGCCGTCGCGGTAATCGAGGGCGAGGATCGCGCCGCCTTTTTGCAGGGGCTTATTTCCAACGACATCGATAAAGCGGCTACGGATCGCGCCATTTGGAGCGGATTTCTCTCGCCCCAGGGCAAGTTTCAATACGACTTGTTTATCGCCTTGTCGGGGGCATCCTTCTTGTTGGAAACCGAAGCGGACCGACTCGACGCTTTCGTCAAGCGGTTGAGCGTCTTCAAGTTGCGCTCGAAGGTAACGATCCGCGCCGATGCCGGGCTTTCGGTGTGGGCGGCGTGGGGGCAGGGGGCGGCGCAGGCATTCGGACTGTCCGACCAGGCCGGTCAGGCAGCGGAAATCGAGGGTGGCACGGTCATGGTCGATCCCAGGTTGGCGGCGGCGGGATTGCGGCTGGTTCTGCCCGCCGGTCGGGCCGAGGAAATCCTTAAAGCCAGGGGATTCGCCGAAACGCCGTTCGAGCGCTGGGACCTCCACCGGTTGGCGTTGGGACTGCCCGACGGCAGCCGCGATATGGAGATCGACGGCAATCTGCTGCTGGAACTGGGGTTCGAGGAACTGAACGGCGTGGATTTTAAAAAAGGCTGCTACATGGGGCAGGAAAACACCGCCCGCGGCAAATTCAGGAAATTGATCAAACGCCGTTTGGTACAGGTGGCGGCGGAAGGGGCGGCGCCCGCGCCGGGAACGCCGGTGCTGGCGGGCGGCGTACAGGTCGGAGTCATGCGCAGTTCAGCCGGTTCGATCGGACTGGCCCAGATCGAACTCGGCGCTCTTGCGGATTCGGATAAAGAATACGAATGCGGCGGCGCCAAGTTGACCGCCGACAAACCGGCATGGGCATCGTTTTCCGCCGCGGAGTGAATGTCCCTTCGCTATCCGAAGTTTATTCCGCCGTCCTCACACCACGAACCCGATCGCTTCCTTGATCCGTTTCAGGGTTTGGGCGGCGATCGATCGGGCGCGGTCCGCTCCCTGACGCAAGATTTCTTCCAGGTAGGCTTGGTCCTTGGTCAGCTCGGCATAGCGGGCCTGGACCGGTTCGATGGCGATCATCACCTGTTCCAATACGCCCTTCTTCAAGGCGCCATAGCCCTGGCCGTGGAATTTGTCCTCGATTTCGGCGGGCGTCAGGCCTGACAGCACCTGATACAGGTCCAGCAGGTTGCGCACGCCGGGGCCGCAATGGTCGAATCGGGCGTCGTTGTTGGAATCGGTCTGGGCGCTCATGATCGCCTTCTTGATGTCGCCGTGACCGTCCAGCAGGCCGACCGAGTGGCCCTTCTTGGTCTCGCCGATGCTTTTCGACATTTTGGCGGTGGGGTCGTCCAGGCCCATCACCCTGGCGCCGGCCGGAGGAATCATCGGGGTGGGGATCACCAGCTTGGCGGCGGGGAACATGGTGTTCAGGCGCTGCGCCAAATCGCGGGTGAATTCGATATGCTGCTTCTGGTCCTCGCCCACCGGCACCTTGTGGGTGTCGTACAGCAGAATGTCGGCGGCCATAAGCACGGGATAGTCCAACAGGCCGGTTCCCACCGATTCGTTGTTGCCCGCCTTGGCCTTGAATTGGGTCATGCGGTACAGCCAGCCCAGCGGCGTCAGGCAGTTCAGTATCCACGCCAGCTCGGAATGCTCGGGCACCTGCGATTGCAGGAAGATGGTTGATTTGGCTGGGTCGATGCCGCAGGCAATGTAAAGCGCGGCCACTTCCAGGATCTTGGCCCGGAATTTTTGGGGATCGATGGCCTCGGGAACGGTGATGGCGTGCAGATCGACCACGCAGAAAATGTTGTCGTGCTGGTCTTGATGGTCGGCCCACTGCTTCAGGGCTCCCACGTAATTGCCCAGATGAAGTTTGCCGGTGGGTTGAACCCCCGAAAACACGCGCTGTTTCGACACCTCTGTTCCTCCAGTTAGACGAGGGATGTGATAGCGAAATGCGGTTGAAAGGGGAATATAAATTCTTCGTATCGCGGATTAGCCGGGTGTCCAGCGGCAACAGCGGTTTCTGCCTGAGTTCTTGGCTTGGTACAGGGCCGTGTCTGCTAGCCGCAGCAGGTCGTTCATGCTGTGCGCGTCAACCGGATACAGCGCCATTCCGGCCGAGAAGGTGGCGTTGATAAGGATGCCGTCGTATTCGATGGATTGTCGTGCGAAATTGTCGCGTATCGTCTCTATCCGTTCGAAGGACTGCTCCTCCTGGGTATGGGGAAAGAGAATCAGGAATTCCTCGCCGCCCATACGGATCACCACGTCGCTTTGCCGGACGTTTTGCCGAAGAAAAACACCCGTGGCCCTAAGTACGTCGTCTCCGGCAAGGTGGCCGTGTCGATCGTTCAACTGCTTGAAGTGGTCGATATCGACCATGACGGCGGCGAGCGTCGAACCGGAGCGGTCCGCATCGGCCAGCAAGACTGGGGCCAATTCATCGAAAAAGCGGCGATTATACAGGCCGGTCAACGTGTCCCGAATCGCCTCTTCCCTTAATTGCAGTTGAAGGGAGATGTTGTTCTGGAGCTGCACCTGAAGGTCATCGTGGGCGGTTTGCAGGCGGGCCTCGATTTCCTTGCGATGGTCGATGTCTTGCATCAGCACTAGGTGGCCTATGGTGTGTTCGTCGTATGACAAGGGGACCTGCACGACATCGAAATGGCGGGGGGGATCGCTCATGAAAATTTCTTGGGGGGCTTTTGTTTCTGGAGACAATTCGCTCAAGGCGTGATGAAGGTCGGGTATGTCCTTCAAGGAGGCCCCGATTTGCACCCGATTTTTGCTTAAGGCCCGATTTTCGCTTAAGGATTGCGAGGCCGGATTGCATTCGACGATTCTCGACTCGGCGTCCAGAACCAGAACAGGAAAGGGGATGGCGTCGAAAAGCATGTTGTGGGCAATTGGAATCAGGTCGAACAAATGATAGCGCCGGATAAGCCAATAAAGAATCATGTTCAAGATGACGAAACAGTGCGGCGTTTGGTCAAGATTTGGAACAAGGTCGTAGCCGGCGTTGTGCAAAACGTTTGCTCCCCACGGGATCAGCGAGGTTATGAGCAGCCCGTAATAGTGGACTCTGTAGAAAACATTCGCGTGCAAAATGGCGTAGACGATGGATAACTCGCCGACCACCAGGATTGCGGTGCCAATCGCGTTCGCGACGTAGAACGCCGGTCCATGGGTGTACTTGTTGATCATATAAGGGGGCGAACCGGTTGGAACGATGGAGGAATAAAACAGGTGATGGCTGTCGTTGGTAAGGGCGGTCCCCCATGTAAGCGCCACGAAGATCGCCAAAGCCCATAGTATTTTGGGCGAGACCGGCCGACTTAATCCGAAAATATAGTTCCAAATGAACAGCACCCAAGCTATTGGTGTGGCGATGATGCCCAGCCAAGCCGTTTCGGCCCAGAACCGTTTGCTCTCGGACAAATCCGCCCAATGCTCGAACGCGACCGCGATGCACCACCAAACCGCCGCTGCCTGCAAAAGAAGGAAGCTGCGCCGACCGGGAAAAGCCGCCAATCGCAAAGTCAGTCCGGCGACTGCGATGGAGGCGAATGCGGCAACGATCAAGGTTGCGGAAAACCAATGCGTGGGAACGTGTATGTCTGTCATGTCGTGTCCGTGGCTCGGTCTGAATGCGCCTGTGCATAAGTACGCCAATATATTTTTTAGTTCTACGCTTAACTCTGCCGTAATCGAGCCACATGTTATTAGCGACGTTCAAGGTGGGGTGTGCTAGCGAAATGCGATTCAAAGGCGAACAGATTTTCTAAAGGATTAAAACGATGCCGATTGTGTGGGCTGCCATATTGCCTGTTGTGATGCTGCTGGTGTCCAACGTGTTCATGACCTTCGCATGGTACGGGCACCTGAAATTCACCGACCGTCCCCTGTGGCTGGCGGTGATCGCCAGTTGGGGGATCGCGCTGCTCGAATATTGGTTCGCCGTCCCCGCCAACCGCATCGGCCACCAGATTTACACCACCGCCCAGCTTAAAACCATGCAGGAGGTGATAACCCTGATGGTGTTCGCGGGCTTTTCTGTCCTGTATTTGGACGAGCCGGTCACCACGAACCAGATGATCGGTTTCGCCCTGATCGCCGCAGGCGCGTTTTTTGTTTTCAAGTAGGGACATGACAGGCGGGCGCGGGACTGATAAAGATACAGGTTCCGTCCGATTGCTTGTTTAAAGGATAATGTTCTTTGAAAGCTGCCGTTCTCGTATTTCCCGGTTCCAATTGCGACCGTGACGTTGCCGTGGCCCTGGCCGCCAGCATGGGCAGGCCTCCCCTTATGGTCTGGCACCGTGAGACGAAATTGCCCGACGTCGATCTGGTTGTGGTGCCGGGCGGTTTTTCCTATGGCGATTACTTGCGGTGCGGAGCCATGGCCGCTCGCTCGCCGGTCATGCGCGAGGTGGTGGCTCGCGTTCCCAAGGGCTTGCGGGTTCTGGGCATCTGCAACGGTTTCCAGATTTTGACCGAGGCCGGGTTGCTGCCGGGAGCGCTGATGCGCAACCGCGATTTACGCTTCGTTTGCCGCGACGTTCACTTGCGCGTCGAGAACGCCGACAGCGATTTCTGCCGCCGTTGGCAATCGGGGGACGTGGCGCGCATGCCCATCGCCCACGCCGAGGGCAATTATTTCGCCGACAAGGATACTGTGGCTAGACTTTTCGATGCCGGACAGGTGGCGTTCCGGTACGCCCACGCCGACGGCGTCGTCGACGACAAGGCCAATCCCAACGGCGCCGTCGAGAACATCGCCGGCATCACCAATCCCGAGCGCACCGTTTTAGGGCTGATGCCCCATCCCGAGCGTTTGGCCGAACCGGCGTTGGGCGGGACGGACGGCCGCCGTTTGTTTGAATCCCTGGTGGAGTCCCTATAGGTGAGCGAAGCCGTAACCCCCGAAATCGTCGCCGCTCATGGTTTGAAGCCCGACGAATACCAACTCGTTCTTAAGATTCTGGGCCGTGCGCCCAACATGACCGAACTGGGCATTTTCTCGGTGATGTGGTCCGAGCATTGCTCGTACAAATCCTCGAAGCGGTGGCTTAAGACCTTGCCCACATCCGCTCCGTGGGTGGTCTGCGGTCCCGGCGAAAACGCCGGCATCGTCGATATCGGCGACAATCAGGCGGTGGTGTTCAAGATGGAAAGCCACAACCACCCCAGCTTCATCGAGCCTTATCAGGGCGCGGCGACCGGGGTCGGCGGAATCCTGCGCGACGTGTTCACCATGGGCGCGCGTCCCATCGCCAACCTGAACGCCCTGCGCTTCGGCTCGCCCGATCATCCCAAGACCCGCCATCTGGTGGCCGGGGTGGTGTCGGGCATCGGCGGTTACGGCAATTGCGTGGGCGTGCCCACCGTCGGCGGCGAGACCAATTTCCACGCCAGCTACAACGGCAACATTCTGGTCAACGCCATGACCGTGGGCTTGGTGGACAAGGACAAGATCTTTTATTCCGCCGCCGCCGGGGTGGGCAATCCGATCGTCTATGTCGGTTCCAAGACCGGGCGGGACGGCATTCACGGGGCCACCATGGCCTCGGCCGAGTTCGACGACAAATCTCAGGAAAAACGCCCCACCGTGCAGGTGGGCGATCCCTTCACCGAAAAACTGCTGATCGAAGCCTGCCTTGAATTGATGGCGACCGATGCGATCGTGGCCATACAAGACATGGGCGCGGCCGGTTTGACCTCGTCGTCGTTCGAAATGGCGTCCAAGGGCGGTCTGGGCGTCGAGCTTGACCTGGACTTGGTGCCGATGCGCGAGCAGGGGATGAGCGCGTATGAGATCATGCTGTCGGAAAGCCAGGAGCGGATGCTGATGGTGATCCATCCCGGCAAGGAGGGGCTGGCCCGCTCGGTATTCGAGAAATGGGAATTGGACTTCGCGATCATCGGCAAGCTGACCGACACCGGACGCATGGTGCTGACCCGACACGGCAAGGTCCAGGCCGACTTGCCCATCGACCCGCTGGCGCAGGCCTCGCCCGAATACGACCGCCCATGGACCGAGCCGGTCAAGCGGCCGGTGGTGGGGGCGTCGGAAGTTCCCGATCTGGACCCCATTCACGCCCTGAAGGTCCTGATGTCCTGTCCAGACTTGGCCTCGCGCCGGTGGATATGGGAGCAATACGACCACATGGTCATGGGCGACACCGTCCAGCGGCCGGGCGGCGATGCCGCCGTGGTGCGGGTGCATGGAACCGGAAAGTCAATCGCCATCACCACCGACGTGACGCCGCGCTATTGTTTGGCCGATCCCAGGGAGGGAGGGCGGCAAGCGGTGGCCGAGGCGTACCGCAACCTGTCGGCGGTGGGCGCGGTCCCGCTGGCGGTGACCGACAATCTGAATTTCGGCAATCCGGAAAAGCCCGAGATCATGGGGCAAATCGTCGCTGCCGTTCAAGGAATGGGTCAGGCGTGCCGCGATTTGGATTTCCCGGTGGTGTCGGGCAATGTGTCCCTTTACAACGAAACCCAAGGCGCGGCCATTTTGCCCACGCCGACCATCGGCGGCGTCGGCCTGTTGCCCGAAGGCGCGCCCATGGCCACTTTGGCGTTCAAGGACTCTGGCAGCGCCGTGCTGCTGCTGGGTGAAACCAAGGGGTGGCTGGGCGCAAGCCTGTACTTGCGCGAACTGTGCAACCGCGAGGACGGCGCGCCGCCCCCGGTCGCCTTGCATCGGGAACGCCGGGCCGGCGAATTCGTGCGGCAGGTGATCGGCGACAGGTTGGTCGCGGCCTGTCACGACGTATCGGATGGCGGATTGCTGGTCGCCATGGCGGAAATGGCCCTGGCCGGAAATATCGGGGTGAAGCTGGATTTGCCGCATGTGTCGCACGTTGCCGCATGGTGCTTCGGCGAGGATCAAGGCCGGTATCTGCTGGAAGTGCGGCAGGACGATTTGGCCGGCGTGCTCGAGGAAGCGCGGAATCACGACATCTCCGCCCGGGTCATCGGTCAAACAGGCGGCGCGTCGGTCGCGGTCGGCGCGTCGTCCGTATCGCTTTCCGAGTTGCGTACCCTTCACGAAGGTTGGCTGCCTGCCTATATGGGAACATAAGGAGTTTTCAAAATGGCCATGGAAGCAAACGATATCGAAGCGATGATCAGGACCGCGCTGCCCGACGCCAAGGTGCTGATCGAGGATCTGCGCGGCGACGGCGATCATTATTCCGCCCTGGTGGTGTCGTCGGTGTTCCAAGGAAAAAGCCGGGTGCAGCAGCACCAGATTGTCTATGCCGCCTTGCAGGGCAAGATGGGCGGCGACCTTCACGCCTTGGCTTTGCAAACCGCCACGCCCGAAAACGCCCCCGATTGGGCGAAGGCGTAGGGTTTCATTCGCTCCCGGACCGCGGCAATCGAATCGCACAAGGCAAGGTGGCGTGCGTCTCTGTACGACTTACTTTACGCAGCCCTTACCTTGGCGATGAACAGCTCAACTTCCGAACGCAATTTTTCCGACTGACCGGAAAGGCTGGTGGCTGCGTTCAGCACCTCGTTCGCGTGTGAACCGACTTCCTCTGCCGTTTGGGTAACGCCGCCGATGTTGGACGAGACATCCTGCGTTCCGGAAGCGGCTTGCTGGACATTGCGAGAGATTTCCCCGGTCGCTTCACCCTGTTGGTCCACGGCGGTCACGACGGAAGTCGAGATGGCGCTAATGCGAGCAATGGTGTCGCTGATTGCTTCGATGGCGGCGATGGCGCTGCGCGTCGCTTGCTGGACCGATACGATCTGCCCGCGGATTTCTGCCGTGGCTTTCGATGTTTGGTTCGCCAGGGATTTGATTTCTCCGGCGACCACGGCGAACCCCTTGCCGGCATCTCCGGCGCGAGCCGCTTCGATGGTGGCATTCAGCGCCAAAAGATTGGTTCGGTTGGCGATGTCGGTGATCAGGCTGATGACGCCGTCGATATGAGTGGCGGCTTGATCCAAGCTGCCGACGATGGTGTTGGTCTGTTTGGCTTGGTCAACCGCCTCGTCGGCGATCTGGGCCGAGGTGGAAACTTGGGTTCCGATTTCCCGGATCGAGGCCGACAATTCTTCGGCCGCCGATGCGACGGCGGCGACATTGGACGCGGCAAGCCCCGAAGCCTCGGCGACCGTCCCCGCCTGCTGGCTGGCTTCATCCGCCGCTTGGGAAAACAACTGAGCGGTCGAACGCAATTGGGTGGCTGCGGACGAGACGTTGTCGACGATGCCGCTGACGCTGAGTTCAAAGCTATGGGCCAGTTCCTCCATAATCCTTTTTCGTTCGGCGACGGCCCGATCCTGCTGATCTTCACGCTCTGCCCGTAAGCGGCCGGTTTCCACCAAGTTGTCGCGGAAGATGACCAGGGCGCGCGTTATATCGGCAAGCTCCTCGGCCTTGAATTCCGGCACGTATGTGTGAAGCGTTCCGTGCGCAAGTTCGTGGGTGGCGCTGGCAACCGAAGCCAAGGGGCGTAGGATTCCACGGAGTACGAACAGGGTAACCGCCATGCAGGCGATCAGACCGAGAGCGGCCGCTCCCGCCATGATCTGGGTCAGCCTCGCCATGCCATCGCGATTGGCGGCCGATGTATCGGCAAGCACGCTATGGTTATTGCCTACAAGCAAGTTCACGCCTTCCGCCATGCGGTCGAGGTGTTCATAAAGTCCGTCGACTCGCGCGCTGATTTCAAGCAACAGACCGGGGGGAACTTTGCCGTCGGATTTGGCGGCCTGATCAACCGCCAGCAAGGCCTTGGTCTCAAGACTTTCAAACGAATCGATCGCGACCTGGATGCGTTGCTCCATGTCGTTGATGCCCCCCAATGACGTCATGTTCCGGTCGGAAGCAATTTTTGCCAGGGTCTTGTGAGCGTTCCGGTAATCTGCCGCCACCTTCTTCAGATCCAAGCGTGTGCTGACGGGATCGTCGGAGGCGACGGTCGCCACCTTGTTTTGCGTCACCAAGATATAGACCTGAAGATCCTTAATCGTCTTGAGCAGTTCAAGGTTGGACATCATCCCGGACACGGCTTCATCCGATGCCTCGTTCATGGCGCGGTTACGGTCGGCGACGCCCCAGCCGACAAGCCCTTGCGCCACCACCAGGGAAACCATGAGGACGGCGAACAAAAGGAAACGGGTCCGCAGGGAGGTCGGCATGTTCAATCCGCGCCCAATGACCTTACGCCGCGACTTTCTGTTGGGAGGCGCATCTTCATTAAGACCATCCGTAAAAGAGATGGTTTCCGCGATTGTATTCGTACCCATGCTTCCAGCTCCAATCGAACGAACCGCAGGACGTTCCTGCCAATCAGTGAAATTTTTCAAAAACATGGCAAGGGTAACCCGTGAACTATCATTAAGTTAAATTTGCATTTAGACATGCTGTCTTTGGCTGTTTGGTAAAGCATCGGCGCGACCTTGAGATATGCAATGCGCGCCATACTAACGAAGTATGATGACAGTGGGTTTACGGTTTGATTTCCGTTTCATGAAATTGCCGCACCGCACAAGTCCGGTTAAGCTTTAATTGACGATCTTTCCGGGGTTTGCCATGATCCTAGATTGGTATCGGAGATTAGGATCATGGGCAGTTTTAGCATTTGGCATTGGCTGATCGTTCTGGCGCTGGTTCTGCTGTTGTTCGGCGGCGGCGGAAAGATCCCCAAACTGATGGGGGATATGGCCAAGGGCGTGAAGGCTTTCAAGCAAGGCTTGAAGGATGGGGAAGAGGCTCCGGCATCGCCGCCGCCTTCCGTTACCGCCGAGGCCAAAACCGTCAATCACCAGGATGTCGCCGCCGGTCGTTGACGAGAGTCGGGCTGTTCTTAAGGATTCCGTATGTTCGACATGGGTTGGGACGAAATGCTGCTGATTGGGGTGGTCAGCCTGGTGGTGATCGGTCCCAAGGATTTGCCCAAGGTATTGCGTCAGGCCGGGGTCTGGGCGCGCCGCGCCCGGGAAATGGCGGCCGAGTTCCAGCGCGGCGTCGAAGAGATGGTCCGCGAATCCGAGATGGCCGACCTTAAGAAAGACGTCGAGCGCGCCGTCGATACCACCTTGTTCCGCCAGGAACTTGAACAGGCGGTCGCGTTGGACGAACCGCCGCCTTCCATCATCGATCCACCCGCCGCGCCCATACCGCCGCACGCGCCGCCGATCCCGCCCGAGCCATGACCGAGGATATGCCGCCCGAAGACAAATCCATGCCGCTGCTGGATCACCTGTTGGAATTGCGCCGCAGGCTGATTTGGTCGATGCTGGCGTTCTTCGCCGCGTTCATCGGCTGCTATCTGGTGTCGCGCGATATTTACGGGATTTTGATCCAGCCGCTGGGGGCGATCCTGGCCGAACGCGGGGCGGATCGCGGCATGATCTACACCAGCATGACCGAGGGCTTTTTCACCCATATGAAGGTGGCCGCGTTCGCCGCCGCGTTCATCTGCTTTCCCGTTTGGGGCGGGCAGATTTGGGCCTTCGTCGCTCCCGGTCTGTACCGCGAGGAAAAGAAGGCGTTTCTGCCGTTCCTGATCGCCACGCCCATCCTGTTCGTTCTTGGGGCGGCCTTGGTCTATTTCCTGATCCTGCCGTTGGCGTGGCACTATTTCATCTCGTTCGAGGGGACGGAAGGCGGGGTTCCCATCCGGTTGGAAGCCAAGATCAGCGATTACCTGTCGTTGGTGATGACGTTCATATTCGCCTTCGGTCTGGCGTTTCAGATGCCGGTGCTGCTGACCCTGCTGACCAGGGCCGGACTGATCACCGCCGACAGTCTGGTCGCCAAGCGCCGTTTCGCCATCGTCGGCATCTTCGTTTTCGCCGCCGTGGTGACTCCGCCCGACATTTTAAGCCAAATCTCTCTCGCCATTCCCATGCTGGTGTTATACGAAGTCTCGATCTTGTCGTCCCGATGGGCGGAGAAACAGCGGATTAAATCCTTGGAAGACGAATAGGTGTTTTATGCATGATCTGAAATGGATACGGGAAAACGCGGCGGCGTTCGATCAAGCCTTGGCTCGGCGGGGATTTCCCGCGCAAGCCCAGTCGGTTATCGACTTGGATGCGAAGCGCCGCGCGGCGCAGACCAAATTTCAGGATTTGCAGTCCCGCCGCAACGAGGCGTCGAAACAGATCGGCATCTTGAAGAAGGACGGCCAGAACGCCGACGCCCTGATGGCCGAGGTCGCCTTGCTCAAGGATCAAATTCCCGCCGCCGAGGACGAGGAAAAAAGACTGGGCGCGGAAATCGAAACGATGCTTAGCGTCATTCCCAACCTGCCCGCGCCGGATGTTCCCGAAGGGCCGGACGAAAACGGCAATGTGGAGCTGAAGCGCTGGGGCGATATTCCTAAATTCGCCTTCGCGCCGCTGTCCCACGATGTCATCGGCGGAAAGCTGGGGATGATGGATTTCGAGGCGGCGGTCAAGCTGTCGGGGGCGCGGTTCGTGGTGCTTAAAGGCGCGCTGGCCCGGCTGGAACGGGCTTTGGCCCAATTCATGCTGGACTTCCACACGCTGGAAAACGGCTATACCGAGCTGGCCACGCCGGTTCTGGTCAAGGAGGAAGCCCTTTACGGCACCGGCCAATTGCCCAAATTCGCCGACGATTTGTTCCGTACCACCGGTTCGCATTGGCTGATTCCCACCGCCGAGGTGACGTTGACCAATCTGGTCGCCGACAGCATCGTCGACGATGCCGTGTTGCCCATGCGTCTGACCGCGCAGACCGCCTGTTTCCGGTCCGAGGCCGGTTCGGCGGGGCGCGACACCTCCGGCATGATCAGGCAGCACCAGTTTCAGAAAGTCGAGATGGTGTCCATCGCTCATCCCGATCAGTCGGCGGAAGAGCACGAACGCATGACTCGCGGCGCGGAAACCTTGCTGGAGCGGCTGGGGCTGCCCTATCGGCGCATCCTGCTGTGCACCGGCGACATGGGATTCTCGTCCAACAAAACTTACGATCTGGAAGTGTGGTTGCCCTCGCAGGACCGTTACCGCGAAATCTCGTCCTGCTCCAATTGCGGCGAGTTCCAGGCCCGCCGCATGAAGGCCCGCTTCAAAGGGGCGGGGGACAAGAATACCCGCTTCGTCCATACACTTAACGGCTCGGGACTGGCGGTTGGGCGCACCTTGATCGCGGTTCTTGAAAATTATCAGCAGGTGGACGGTTCGGTCGTCGTGCCCACGGCATTGCACCATTATATGGGCGGACTTACGGTCATCCGTTCATGACGGTCGATCTGTCCAACGCCCGCATCCTGATTTCCAACGACGACGGCATTCATGCGCCCGGCATCAAGGTACTGGAACGGATCGCCCTGGAATTGTCCACGGACGTGTGGGTGGTGGCCCCCGAAACCGAGCAATCGGCGGCCGGGCATTCGCTGACCATCCGCCGTCCGCTCAGGGTGCGCGAATACGGCGACCGGCGCTTTTCCGTGGACGGCACTCCGACCGACGCGGTGTTGCTGGGCGTCAATACCGTCATCAAGGGCAAGCGTCCCGATCTGGTGTTGTCGGGGGTCAATCGCGGCGCCAATCTGGGCGAGGACGTGACCTATTCCGGCACCGTGGCCGCCGCCATGGAAGCGGTGATCCTTGGCATTCCGGCTTTCGCTTTCAGCCAATGCGTCCTTAATGGCGGCGAGCCTTATTGGCGGACGGCGGAACGCTGGGCTCCGCAAATCATCCGTCAGGCGCTGGCGGTGGATTGGGGGCCGAACATCCTGATCAACGTCAACTTTCCCGATTGCCCGCCCGACCGAGTGACCGGCATCGAAGTCACCCGCCAGGGCAAGCGCAAGATCGGCGACGAATTGGTCGAACGCCTGGACCCCAGGGGCGAACCCTATATCTGGATCGGGGCGCAACGTTCCGAAGACAGTTCCGAGCCCGGCACCGACATCGAGGCGGCTTATCGCGGCGCGGTGGCGGTGACGCCGCTTCGTGTCGATCTGACCGATCACCCGGCCATGTCTTTGCTGGCGGGGGCCTTTGCATTATAGTCGCGCCATGATCAAGGCTTCTCTTTCGACGGCGCTGGGATGCGCGCTGCTGCTGGCGGGGTGCGATATGGCGCTGCCGCCGCAGACGGCTCCGGTCGCCCAGCAACATTCCGCGCAACCGGTGCCAGGCTGTTCCGGCGTTATCGTCGTGTCCGGCGGGGATACGGTGTATTCGGTGGCCAGACGATGCGGAGTTTCGGTTCGGGATTTGATCGAGGCCAACGGGTTGCAACCGCCCTATGCCTTGGCGCCCGGCTCCAGTTTGAAGATGCCCGGCGGCGGGGCCGAGATCGTCGTGGGCAAGGGCGATACGCTGCTGGCTTTGGCCCGCAGGAATCATGTGGATTTCAATTCCCTTGCCGCCGCCAACAACAAGGCGCCGCCCTACGTGATTCGCTTGGGCGAGCATCTGAAGTTGCCGGGATCGTTCGCCCAGGCGACTTCCGCGCCGCCGGGCAGCTTCAAACCGGAGCCGGGCGCAAAATCGACGGTTGAAAATCGTCCTCTCCCGCCGCCTCCTCCTCCCCCTCCCGCAATGGCGGTACCGGCCGCCAAGCCCGCCGCCGCCGAGTCCTTGCCCGCGCAGGCGCTGCCGCCGCCGGTGGAAATGCCGGTCCCTAAACCGCAGCAATCGGTGGCGCCCGTGGTTCCGCCGCCGCCGGCTTTGCCGCCTCCCGCTTTGCCCATGACGGCGGCGCCGCCCGCCGCCCAGCCGAGCGCCCAGCCGACGGCCGTTATCGCCAACGGTTTCATTTGGCCGGTCAAAGGCGACGTGCTGCTGGGGTTCGGTCCGCAGGCCGCCAAGGGCCAGAACAACGACGGCATCAATATTGCCGCGCCAAAGGGAACCCCCATTCATGCGGTCGAGTCCGGAACCGTGGCCTATGTGGGCAACGAGCTTAAGGGGTTCGGCAATCTGGTGCTGATCAAGCACCCCGACGGGTGGGTCAGCGCCTATGCCCATGCCGACCAGCTTACGGTTAAAAGAGGACAGACGGTGGCCAAGGGGCAAGAAATCGGGACGGTGGGACAAACCGGATCGGTGAGTCAACCGCAATTGCACTTCGAACTGCGCAGGCAAGGCGAGGCGGTCGATCCGGAAGAATATTTACCGGGCTGAGTAATGGATTTTCAGACGGATTCCCCTCTGAGTCCATCTTTCGCCTGCGTGGGAATGACGAAGGAACACGCTTTTCCGTTCGCAAATTGAATCCGGCCAACAGCGTACTTGACCCGCATTGCGTAAAGACTCGGGTGGATAAGGAAAAGGCGTGAAAGTTCCTGTTTATTAGAACCGCGCAGTTGAATGGAATATCCAAAAATCATAAGTCTCGATCCATTTATAGAAATAATCTGGGAAATTTGTAGTTGTTCATGCCGGGGTTTTCACGGCATTTGATGCGACTAATATAAGATGATGAACAGCGTTCGCATCTGCGGAATATTCAAGGCGGTTTGGACTAAGTCGTTGTGATAAAATTGCAACGCGAATTGTCAAATGTGACAGGCGCCCGCGTTTCGATAGATTAAGATATTCCTTTTCGCAGGGGTTTCCGAGTAATGTCTGCGGACTTCACACAAATATGCCCTCGCAGTTCGAGGAAGGGAGAAGGATATGAAGACTCGTTTTAATTTTAAGGGCGCCTTGCTGGCCGCGCTCGCCACGACGGCGCTAACCGCTGTCGCAAGCACCCCCGCCATGGCCTATTACGCCGGTGAAACTTCCGGTCTGGCTTTGGGCGCCCCGCTGCCGCAGGGTTTCTATTTCGTGCACACGACCAGCTTCCGGCAGTACTCCAATGCGACCGACACGGAAACCTTGTTGGACATTCCCGTGCTCGCTTGGTCGACCCCGTGGGAGTTCCTGGGTGGCCGTATCGAAGCCTACACCGCTCCGTTGATTCCGGTGGCCGTGTACGCTACGCGGGGAACCGCTTCTAACGCCGTCGTCGGCATCGCCGGTCCGGCGATTTTGGTCGGTGAAGCTTGGGACCTCGGCAAGATCGGCCTCGACGGGTTCTACTTCTCGAACTTCGTTGGCGGTTATCTGCCTATCAGCAATTCCATGACGGCCGCTCTGGGCACCAAGGATGCGTTCCTGTTCAACGAACGCGCCGCCTTCACCTATCTGAAGAACGGCTATAACCTGACCGCTCACTTCGTTTACGAAAACTATCAGGCTCAAAGCGAAGGTCTGGGAACGACTCCCGACGACTTCATGTATGACCTGACCGCTACCAAGACCATTGGCAAGTGGGAAGTCGGTGCGGTTGGTTGGGGCGAATACCACGAAGCCGCCACCGGTGGCACCTCGACCGATCACTTCGCTCTGGGCGCTTTGGTTGGCTACAACCTCCCCGGCGCGACCGTTCAGGTCTATGGCGGTTCGGACGTCGAACGTTCCAACCTGACCTACAACGATACGCGCTTGTTCGCTCGTATCATCGTTCCGCTGGGCGACTGGC
>Ga0316224_1000409_pt1 | contig 62160 bp, 81 predicted proteins | sample TBH18013metaG_FD_206254 | JGI IMG/M metagenome (GOLD analysis project Ga0316224, IMG submission 206254) | Freshwater microbial communities from Trout Bog Lake, Wisconsin, USA - TBH18013 | ecosystem: Environmental > Aquatic > Freshwater > Lake > Hypolimnion/Profundal zone | place: USA: Wisconsin... | reverse complement strand
TATGAGATTGCCGCAAAATCTGATAATCTGGCGGCTCGTGAGGGGCTTGACCGTTTCGTTGAAGAGATTGGGAAGCTTGTAGAGAAGCAAGGCGATTAATCATGCCTATGACACCGGGGCTTAATCCGAATATCCGCATGCCGCAGGAGGAGCCCCAGGCGGGCCTTGGTGCCGCAGAAGACATCCTCGTTGAGATTGAAGAAGGCAAGCCAGACCGTCAGCTAGACGACAAAGGCAATGTCATCCGCATTGAGCACGAAGACGGCTCTGTCAGCATATCGCTGGATGGGCGGGCGGTCGAAGAGACGTCAGAGGCAGAGCGTGCCCGCGAATGGTTTGAGAACCTGGTCGACGACATCGACGACGGGGCTCTTGGCACAATCGCCGACGAACTGCTCCGTGGCGTCCAGGACGACATGGATAGCCGGCAGGACTGGATTGAAGACCGCGCGCAAGGCATCAAGCTTCTTGGCCTCAAGATAGAGGTCCCGCAATTGCAAGGCGCGGCAGACGGAGCTCCAGTCGACGGCATGAGCCGCGTGCGTCACCCGCTACTGCTTGAGGCAGTGCTGCGCTTCCAGGCCAACAGCCGCAGCGAGATGCTGCCGACAGACGGGCCGGTCAAGGTCCGCGTTGACAGCGTCAATACGTCAATTCAAGAAGACAGCTTGGCAGACGCATTAGAGAAGGATCTTAATCATTACCTGACCGCGGTTGCCAAAGAGTATTACCCAGATACTGACCGCATGTTGTTCATGCTAGGCTTTGGCGGCACGGCATTTAAGAAGGTTTACTTCTGTCCGTTGCGCGGACGTCCAGTCAGCGAGACGGTCGACGCTGACGACCTGATCGTCAATAACGCCGCGACAACATTGGAAGACGCAAAGCGCATCACACACCGCGTCTACATGCGATCATCAACAGTAAAGCGTTTGCAGATCCTTGGCGTTTATCGCGACATTGACTTGTCCACGCCGCGCATGGAGCAGAAAGACGCCGTGCAGCGTGAGAAAGCAGACCAGCAAGGCATATCTGTTGAGGCAGCAAATCCAGACGATCGCGACAGAGAGATCTACGAGATCTATTGCGAGTTAGATATTCCTGGCTTTGAGCATAAATATAAAGGAAAGATTACAGGACTTGAGATCCCTTATCGTGTTACAATCGATGTGTCGACCAGACAGATCCTTTCGATTGTAAGGAACTACGATGAGCCAAACGGTGAAGAAGGCAACGAGCTGCCTGAAGCGCGCAGCAACTTCGTCAAGTTCACATTTGTTCCAGGCTTGGGTTTTTATGACATTGGTCTCTTGCACATTCTTGGCAATACGACTAACGCCGTAACCGCCGCATGGCGAGAGATGCTCGACGCGGGAATGTATGCGAATTTCCCCGGCTTTCTCATGGCCGACACGGGCGCGAGACAAAACACCAACATATTCCGCGTGCCTCCGGGCGGCGGAGCATTAGTGAAGACGGGCGGACTGCCAATCAGTCAAGCGATCATGCCGCTTCCTTACAAGGAGCCGGGCCAAGCGCTGATGAACTTAGTTCAAAATGTTGTCGAGACTGGCCAGAGGGTTGGCGGCACAAGCGAACTGAATGTTGGCGAGGGCAGGCAGGATGCGCCTGTAGGCACAACACTGGCGCTCATCGATCAAGCGACAAAAGTATTAAACGCCGTTCACAAGAGAATGCATTCGGCGCAGGCAGACGAGTTCCAGCTTTTGGTTCGATGCTTTCGGGAGCATCCAGACAGTTTCTGGAAGAAGTTAAAGGGACCGTCGCTTCAGTGGAACGAGCAGATCTTTTCTCAAGCGATCAACAATTACGAGCTAGTGCCGCAGGCAGATCCGAATACAGCGTCACACACGCAGCGCGTGATGAAGGTCATGGCGCTCAAACAATTGCAGCAATCAAACCCTGGGATGTTTGACGCTATTGCAATTGACCGCGCCGCAATGAAGGCAATTGGCTGGAGTAATCCAGAGCAATTTATGGCCGCGCCTCAACCGCCTCCACCGCCACCGCCTGAGCTTATGGTTGCAATGGAAGAGATCAAGGTTAAGCAGCAAGACGCGAACACCAAGCAAATGCTTGCGCAAGCCAAGATTGCAGAGACGCAAGCCAACATTGCAAAAGACGGTCAAGGACAGCAAGGCGTGCCGCTTGACCCGAACAAACTGATTGACGCGCAACTGAAGCAGGCAGAGCTGAAGCAAAAAGACGCTGACCTGCAGATGAAGAAAATGGACATCATGTCGGACATGCGCACCGAAATGATGAACGACAAAGAAAACGCGCTGGACAATTGGAACCGTCGCAAAGACCGCGAAAGCGCTGAACGCATTGCGGCAGTTAAACTTGCGCAAGACGTGATGAAGACGCCTAATGGTCTTCAGATCATGAAGAAGGTTATTGACCCGAACATGATGAAGGTCCTTGAGAGTAAAGAAGACGAACCGCCGTTTGAGGGTCAATAATCATGGACGATCTATCGGAGAAGCCACAAGACGGATTGACGGGCGAAGTATCGTTTGGCCCTGACGACCCGCAGGTTCAGGCACGGTCGGCCTACGACGTGTCTCCGATAATCGATCAAAATCTTTACAAGACCGCCAGCGCCGCGCTGGAGAGAAATAGAGACAGACCATTTTCTAGCGCGCATGAGTTCGTTCAGCATCAGCTAAACAAAGACGAGCCGCAGCTGCCGCAATACGACCGTGAGGCAGTGAAGGCGTGGCAGGAGGGCGCAAAAGGTCTTGGCCATCTCGCCGCGTATAACATCCCAGTCGTAGGTGAAGGATTAGCGCTATACGACATGGCGAATGCGGTTCATGACATTGCGTCGCCGGAGTTTCGTGAGGCAGTAAATAAAGGCGATTATCTAACGTCAGGGCTGGACGTGGCTAACCTTGCGTTGTCAGCCCTTGGCGTGCCGTGGAAGGCTGCTAAAGGCGCAGCTCAGAGCGTTGGCAAGGCTATCCTTGGCGCACCGGGCAAGGCAGCAGCGGCAGGTGCAGCCGCAGCCGCAGGCATGACGCCAGAAGACGCAGAGGCAAGCTTCTTTAGTAAAAGAGCATTTATGTCTCCCGCTATTCAAAAGGCAATGAGAGAGGCGGAGGCGGCTACTCTCATACACGGCAGAAATCCTCACGAGGTTTTCAAGGAACACGGATGGACGCCAGATCCATCTGGTCACATGGTTAGCGAACTGTCGGATGAGGGCGCAAGAATAATTCCAGAAGGACTTGAGAAGTTCAGGGCTGGGAATACAAATCTATCTCTGGGAGACGTATTGTCTCACCCTGATTTGTTTGACCTTTATCCGTCTTCCTATTCTACAAAGCTCACTCCGTATCTTCCACGGACAAACCCGGAGAAAGAGCGTGGATATTTCAATGCCACAGGGGATCAGATTGGCTCTAACATACGACTGAGTGAAAGAGACTTGCTGGAAAATTTACTTCACGAGCATCAGCATCGAATACAGCGCGTTGAAGGCATGTCTCCCGGTCAAAACTCAGAAGACTTTCAGCGTGCTCATCAATCAATAATGATCCCGCTTGAGGAAAAATTGCGGTCCATGCAAGGCGCTATTACGCTCCGATCGCTAATGAAACAAAACCCAGAATTAAGCGATCCAATATCAGCAATTATGTTTGCCAAGCAGCATAATATAGACATTGGCCCTCAGCCGTTGCCTTATGTAAAGAAAGATATAGAAAGTCTTTTCGACGACATGAGGGACACTCAAAATAAAATTGTTACTGCAAGACAGACTGCCCCAGATCCATTTCAAGAATATCTTAGGTCATTAGGAGAATACACAGCCAGGCTGCCTGGAGAGCGTCTGGGCATGTCCGCGGCAGAAAGAAGAAACGCCTATCCATTTGATCCGGACTATCCAGTTATTGTTAGGGCCCCAGCGCGTGACTTAATGCATCAAGTTGCAAATCCAAAGTGGGAAGCAGAGCGAGACCGTGCTGTTGAGTTAGCCAGAGAGTTGCAAAAAAATCCGATCCCACACAAAGACAAAGGCGGCGCAGTCGCTAAACTACTTGGCAAACTTATGCCGCCAGGCTCTGGCTACGCCGCGGGTGGTGCTATCCCACGCGCTGACGACGAAGCTTTCTTCCGCCGCCTGGCGCTTTGGACCTACTCAGTCGCGCCATTGTTTTCAGGACGCCAGGCGTTAGCAGAAAGACGCCGCGGGTATGACAAAGGCGGAGCTATAGCCAAAGCAATTACGCCGATTAACTATCAAGATCTTTTTAAAAGCGGTGAAAGGTCTATGGAAGACCTTGTATCTGACCCAGTGGCATGGTCGGCATTCCCTAGAGACAATGAATACGGGGCCCTTGAAGGGCTGTATAAAAGACTTGGGTTAGAAAGCGGACTAACGCCTGCACAAGCCCAGGCGTCTGCATGGGTAGGCGGCCATGATATCACTGGCCTTAAGTCAGACGAGACAAAACCATTTCTTGGGTTCTTCCAAGATAAAATCTACGACACGGCGCGTAAAACAAATATGGACCCGCAAGACGTATTAAATAGTTTCATTCAGGAAAAAACGTCTCTTCGTAAAGACGGCGGCTCTGTTATTGATCACGCACTTGATGTAGTATCCAACATTCCGCATAGCGGAAAGCGGGACGCCGCTTAATATCTGGCCGGAGAAATTGAATGTATGAGATGGCAAAAAAGGGCCGTGAGGCCATGAAGTCTAAAGCCCGCCGATTGGCAGGCGAGAAAGACCAAAAGGTCGACAGCTCTGACTGGTCGCCCGCGCCTCCGCTAAATGCGGAAGCAAAGACTGGCATGCGCCCAGTATCTCGCCGCACCTATAAGAAAGGCGGCAAAGTTGTTGGCCAAGAGGCACGCAAGCGCGCTGACAAGCCATCTCGCGCAACGGGCGGTGAAATTGCAACCGCAATGATGAACAAGAATTTAAAGGAAGCCAACGAGAAGCGCGATGGCGTAAAGCACGTCGGCGCTCTTAAGCATGGCGGCAAAGCTAAATATGCCACGGGCGGTGGCATCAAGGACAAGAAAGCGCTTGGCGCAATCGACCCAACGCCAGTTCGTTCAAAAGCTGAGCACTATAAAAAAGGTGGGATGGTCAAAAAAGCAGGCGGTGGTGGCAGCTGGCTTGAGAAAATGGTTGGCAAGCCAAAGACCGGCAGCGACATGAGCCAAGTCGGAAAAATGGGCACTGCACGCTACAGCCAAGAAGACAAAGGAGCTCTTGACCGCGCTCTTCGAGAGAACGACGCCCTTCCGGCTCCAGCAGAAGCGGCAGAAAGCGCTGCACGCACGGGCGACAAGCGCGGCGGCATGGTGAAGCGTAAAGCTCACGCTAAGGGCGGCAAGACGGAAATGCATCCCGACGAGCGTGAGGATCGTTCACTCGTAAAGAAAATGGTTAAGAAGACCGCACTGACCGGCAAGAAAGATGGCGGTGAAGCTGGCGGTAAGTGGATCCAGAAGGCTATTAAAAAGCCAGGAGCTCTTCACAAGCAGCTTGGCGTGCCAAAGGGCGAAAAGATACCTGAAAAAAAGCTTGAGGCTGCAGAGAAAAAAGGCGGCAAGCTTGGCAAGCGCGCCCATTTAGCTGAAACGTTAAAGCGCATCAATAAATACGGCGGCGGATCTCTTAGCCTTGACGCCGCTGGCGGCGAAAAAAAATCAGCATCTAAAACAAAAGAGCCAAAGAAGGTCACGCTGATTTCAGTCAACATTGGAAAAGAAACCGGGAACAAACCACCCGTTTCTCCCGCTGACATTATGAAGCCGCCAATGGTGCCGCCAATGCCTCCTGTTGCGCCTCCCGGCGCTGGCGCTCCTCCTCCCGCACCTCCAACAATGCCTATCCCTGGCGGCCCTGGTGGCATGCCAATGCCTGGAGCTCCAGGTCGCAAGGCAGGCGGACGCATCAGCAAAGTAGCCAAGTCTTACAAGGACATGGAGGCCGGAGCTGGATCAGGCGAAGGCAGATTGCAGAAAGAAGATATCGCTAAAGCGAAAAAGGGTCGCGGTAAGTAATTACTGCGCATGGACTGGGCGTCACCCCCTTATGGCGTCCAGTCCTCTTACATCATAAGGGGAGCCCAAGGGGGTGGGTTGTGGGAACACTAACGCGTAGCCATATGTTTGCTCACGAGCTTGAGCGTTTGATTGAAATTGAAGTCGAGAGAATGAAGGACAATCTTGCACTTGGATTTCTAGAAGACTTCAACGAATACAGGTTCGTTGCAGGAAAGGTCGCCGGGTTGCGCACGGCGATCGACTTAATGGCTGAGGCATCAGCCATATGTGATGGTAAACCGCGCGAACACTAAGGGGACGTTAATGACTAACTTGGTAATGGATCACGCAGAGGATCCAAAACAGAAAATAATAAATGAAATTGGCGATTTATCTAAAATTGAACTGTTTAACAATCAGATACTGTGCGCCGTCTACGTGCGTCCGACAAAAACAAAAAGCGGACTGTATTTGACTGATAAATATGCAGACGAAGATAGGTTCCAGGGTAAGGTTGGCCTACTCATTGGCATGGGCCCGGCTGCGTTTAATGATGAAAGTGGTCAGTGGTTTAATGATACAAGCTTTAATCTGCATGACTGGCTTGTTTATCGCCCATCTGACGGCTGGAGCATTACAATAAATGGCGTTCTGTGCAGAGTTTTATCTGACACGCAGGTAAAAATGCGCATCCCGTCACCTGATACAGCATGGTAATGGAGAAAATTGATGTCTGACGAACAAGATCACGTCGAAGTAGAGCTTGATAAGCCTGAAGAGACGAAAAAAGACGAGCCTGAAATAGAAATAATCGACGAAAAGGCTGAAAAAGAACCTGAAATAGAAAAAGCGCCGATTATTGAGCCGCAAGAAGGCATCCAAGAGCTTAAAAAACGCCTGGAAGCTGAGAAAGCGGCACGCATAGACGCAGAAAAACGCGCACGAGAGGCTAACTTTCACGCTGATCGCGCCCGCGATAATGCAAAAGACGCAAATTATCAGCTCGTCGTGAATGCGCTTGAGACTGTTAAGGAGCGTTCAGATGCTTTGAAGGCTGCGCATAAGGAAGCAATGAGTGTTGGCGACTACGACAAGGTCGCTGAGCTTCAAGAAGCCATGTCAATCAATGCGTATCAGATGAATGAGCTGAAACGCGGCGAGAGAGCATTAAAAGAGCAGATGCAGGCGGAAGAAGAGGCAGCTAAGCGCCAGCCTCCACGTCAAACAGAGCTCCCTGGCGACATTATTGAGCAAATGGCTCAAACGGTATCGCCAAAATCAGCGTCTTGGCTGCTCAAAAACAAAGAACATCTGTCTGGCGAGCGTGAAATACGCAAAATGTTTCGCGCTCACGAAGACGCAGTGGATGATGGGCTTAAGACAGACAGCGACGAGTATTTTAGCTTCATTGAAAGCCGCCTGGGGCTCAATAAGCAGGTTGAAGAAGATGTTATGTCAGAAGCCGCGGCTCCTGCGCCTAGACGCGCACCGCAGCCACCGCCTGCGCCCGTATCACGTAGCCCTCAACGGTCAAATGTCGTCCGTCTAACTAAGGACCAGGCGGAGATGGCGTCAATGCTTGGCATGACTGACAAGGAATACGCGAAACACATGCTTGACCTTCGCAAAGAAGGCAAAATTGCAAACTGATGGAGATTGTTATGAATACGCCTACGGTAAAGAAGGGCATGTTTGCGAAAGCGGCAGCCGGAGCCCCTATTGATGAAGCGCCGCCAATGAGGCCCGCAATGCGTGAAGACGACCCAAGAGAAAGAGCAAGGCAGCGTGCAGCTGAACTGCGTAACCACTTAGAGGAAGTCGTCGACGGCACTGATGACTTCTATGTTCCTCAGGACATTATTCCAGATGGCTGGACGTATGAGTGGAAACGCTTCACGACATACGGCGCTGAGGACCCGTCTTATCAGGTTCACTTAGCGCGTTCTGGGTGGACGGCTGTCCCGGTGTCTCGCCATCCGTCTATGATGCCTCAAAACACAGCAGACAAAGTAATTACCAGAAAAGGCATGGTCCTCATGGAATGCCCGTCTGAGATTGTCCTTGAGCGTATCGACGCAGATAAAAGAAAGGCGCGCATGCAGGTCATGCACAAGGAAAACCAACTTGCCGGCACGCCTGACGGCACAATGACGAGAGATCACGCGCAAGCGCGTCCTCAAATCAAGAAGTCATACGAGGCTATGCCGGTCCCTGAGAAGTAAGTTCTCTGGCAGTAAGCTAGTCCAAGGGGTCGCCTCGTGCGGCCCCTTTACTTTTAGTTTGCAAATATGCGATAATGAAGGCAAGCCACACTGATGGCCTGGGCCTCCCCGGCGCGAGGCGTTAACTTTTTCTGTTCCGTATAATCGCCCCGGCGCGCGATGAAGGAACTCCTGAATAAGGAGAACCCGTCATGGCGAATACAAGTGCGCCTTTCGGTTTTAGACAATATGCAGGAAACGGATCTGCTCCGACGTATGAGCAAGTTCGCTTTCCTATCGCATATAACTCTACAAATATCTTTTTTGGCGACCCAGTAACGGCTGTCAGCGACGGCACAGTTACTCAGTCTGCCAGCACCAGCACACCAGCTGCTCTCGGCATCGCTGGCGTATTTGTTGGCTGTCAGTATTTGTCCACGGTTCAGAAAAGAACTGTTTGGTCAAACTACTATCCGGGCGGCACCGATCCAGTTTCTGGTTCGATCTATGCCTACATCGTAAACGACCCTAACGCTAAGTTCGTTGTTCAGTCCGACAGCACGGGCATTGCTCTTGCTGACGTAAACGCAACAATCGGCTTCTTGATTGGCACAGGCAATACCTCAACGGGTATTTCTGGCGCTTATCTCGATACCTCCACGTTGCAGACTGGCACGCTCGCGAACTACCCATTTAAGATTGTTGGTGTCATCAACGATCCGCCGGGAGCTCAAGGCACGCTGTCGAACGGACAGGCATATGACAATGCTATCGTCATGTTCAACAACGTCTACACCCGCAACTTCCAAGGCGTCTAACAAGGAGTAAGGACCAATGGCTGTTAATCTCTCTGCCATTAAAGACCTCCTCCTTCCGGGCCTCCGGGGGATTGAGGGTAAATACGAGATGATCCCATCTCAGTATGATAAGATCTTCACGAAGCACGACAGTAAGATGGCGCTTGAGCGCACTGCTGAAATGCGCTTCCTGGGTCTTGCTCAGCTGAAAACAGAAGGTGGTCAGACCGCATTCGACAACAGCGCCGGTGAGCGTTACATCTATAACCAGGAGCACACTGAAATTGCTCTGGGTTACGCGATTACACGCAAAGCTATCGACGACAACCTCTACAAATCACAGTTCATGCCTTCGAACCTTGGCTTGATGGAAAGCTTCCACCAGACCAAAGAGATCTACGGCGCGAACGTGCTTAACACGGCGACGACGTATAACGCGTCTGTCGGCGGTGACGGTGTCGCTCTTTGCTCCACGGCGCATCCAATCGATGGCGCTACTGTAGCGAATACGCCTACGGTTCAGGTTGATCTTAACGAAGCCACGCTTCTGAACAGCATGATTGCTATCAGAACAAACTTCAAAGACCAGGCTGGCCTGAAGATCTTCGCCCGCGGTCGCCGTTTGGTTGTTCCTGCTCAGCTTGAGCCTGTAGCAATCCGTCTCACAAAGACGGAGCTCCGCCCAGGAACGTCAGACAATGACGTCAACGCAATCATGATGACAGCCGGCGGATTGCCGGAAGGTTTCATGACCAGCGACTTCTTGACGTCATCGTATGCTTGGTTCTTGTTAACCAACATTGACGGTCTGTCTTACATGGAAAGAGTTAAGTTCGAAACCGACATGCAGGTAGATTTCGTGACTGACAACTTACTCGTAAAGGGTTATGAACGCTACAGTTTCGGCTATTACAACTGGCGCTCAATTTACGGCAACTTCCCAACGTCGTAAGGAGGAAGTAATATGGCTAATGCTGCTTTCTCCGGTCCATTAATTGTGTTTGGGCAAAACCCAACACAGCCGGGTGACTACAACCCAGACATCGGTGGCTCGTCCCTGTTTAATGCAGGGACGGGTATCTTAGATCCACGTCAAGTATACACCTACATCCCCGGTGAAGCTCAGTCTGCACCGGACTTTGGGTGGCTTGGTGTTGACAACATCACGACCTTGAGTGCTGTTCCTTACACTGCATCTGCTACGGCAATTGTCGCGTCAGCTGCTGCTACAAGTGCAACGCTTACTTTGGTCTCTGCTGCATCTTCAACTACCGGCGTATATCCTTCGACGGTGTTTGTTCGTGCAGATACTGGTGCGACTGACTCTGTTCTCGCTCTTGATGCTTATGCATCAGTAACGGGCTCATTCAGCAATGGTGTTCTCACGATCACCACTTCCACCAACCAGATGCCAATTGGTCCCGGTATGGTTGTTCTGACGACTTCGGGAACGGTTTCTCAGGGAACTGTTGCTGGAACGCAGATCGTATCGCAGCTGACGACAACCGGCACATACTCGACGGTTTCTCAGGGCACGACGGGCACTTATCAGACGAACGGCATTTTGACGGCGACTTCTGGCACGGTAACACTTGCCTATCAGACGCCCGGCCAGTGTGCAGTTCCTAATAATGCTCAGACACCGGGTATCTACAATTGGAGCCCACAGGCTCTTCTTGGTCGTGCGGTCTCTGTTACGGCTGCTTCAGGTGCTACAGCTACGACAGCAACTGTCTCTGGCTATGACATCTACGGATACCCAATGACGCAGGCTCTTACGATCTCTGCGGGTGGTGTTGTTACCAGCACAAAGGCGTTCAAATACATCAAGTCAGTTGTTCTTAATGCTGCTGACTCTGGCCATAACTACTCTGTAGGAACGGCTGATGTGTTTGGGTTCCCACTGCGGTCTGATACGTTTGGTGACGTTATCATTAACTATGCAGCGTCACTGGTTGGCACGACATTGATCACTGCCGCCACAAACTATCTGCCTGCAGATAGAACAACGCCTAGCTCGACAACAAACGATGTTCGTGGAACCTTTGCTGCTACTTCAAGCAGCGGGGCAAACAAGCTAATCGTTCGTCAGTCACCACAAGCTTATATGGTGCCTTACGCAACTGGCTTGTTCGGCCTTACTCAGGCTTAAGAAAGGGCTCTAAAATGGTATCTCAGACTAAAGATCCAGATGCTAAGGGCTCCCGCAAGAGCCTTTACAATGCTCAAAACAGCCACGTTGCGGCTGAAGCAGAGCAAGGCACAGACGGCTTCAAAAAAGGCGGTCGTGCTAAAAAAGCTGCTGGTGGCTGTGGCGTAATGTCCTCAGCCGCTAAAGGTAAGCGTCCAGCTCGCGCAGGCGGCGGTGGCGTGTTTTCTTCAGCGGCTCAAGGCGAACCACGCGGCAAAGCTTCTCATTACTGAGATTTGTCGGTGCTAAAGTCGACGAGGGTTTTTTGGAACCCTCGTCTTATTCTTGGAGATTAGATATGGCGAAAACGCCCACTTGGCAGAGATCAGAAGGCAAAAGCAAATCTGGTGGACTTAATGCTAAGGGAAGGGCCTCCGCCAAGGCTGAGGGTCACAACCTGAAGCCGCCGGTCTCGAAAGAGCAGGCCGCTAAAAGCGATAAGTCGGCCTCTCGACGTAAGTCATTCTGTGCTAGAATGACAGGATTAAAGAAAAAACTTACTGGGGCAGCTGCTGCCGCCGACCCAAATAGCCGTGTAAATCTATCGTTAAAAAAATGGGATTGCTAAAATGAGCAAGCCATTTTGGGAAAAAGATGCACCTAAAGACGCAAAGCATAAGGCTTTAAGCGCAAAAGGTGTTAGAATGGCAAAAGCTAGGGCACGGGCGGCGGGTCGTCCTTACCCGAATGCTGTTGATAATATTGCGGCTGCGCGGGCCCAGAATAAAAAGGAAAAGCACTAATGCGTCCTATCGTTATCACTGCCGGCCCTCTTGCCGCCGCCTCTGCAGTAGGCATTGCCGCCAACCAGGTGGTGACTGGCGCGGCAAATATGACGCTTACTTCCTCTACTGTCACCCTTGACGTTCCTCGCCGTGTGTTAATTACCAACGTCGGCAATGATACGTACATAACCTTTACGATTACGGGCACGACGTTTTGGGGTGTTGTTATTTCTGAGACAGTGACAGGCACAAGCGGCAGCTCTGTCGCAACAAATAACGACTTTGCTACCGTCACAAGCATCAAGACAAGCGGCTCAACGAGTGCAAGCGGCGCGTCTGCCGGCACAAATGGCGTGGCAGGAAGCAGTTGGGTGCGCTTTGACGAGTGGTCTCCGTCTAACATTTCAATTCAATGCACCGTAAGCGGCACTGTTAACTACACGCTGCAGTCTACCCTTGATGATCCAAATAGCGCGACAAATCCTGTAGCAATTGGTTCAGTGACCTGGGTTAACTCATCTGACACCGCTGTTGTTAGTGCAAGTGCTACAAAGCAATCAAACTTCTTGTTCGCGCCAGTTTATGCCCGTGTTGTTATAAACAGTGGCACTGGTTCAGTGACGACGACGTTTGTTCAAGATAGTAATGGACCATACTAATGGCCACGGGCGGACTATCTACGACAACCGGCCTTCCTAACGGTTCGGGTCTTACTCAAACGACTGGGACATCTGTCGGCGGCGGGTTAACAAATTAATAAGGGGAACAGATGTCTAACCTTCCGATATCAGGATTAGCGGCGGGTGCAGCTGTATCTGCCACAGATGTCGTCCCTAATGTTCAGACTACAGGTGTCGGCCCGGTCCAGACAACGGCGGCTCAGCTCAAGACATTTATGAGCGCGTCGCCTTATTTTACAGGCAATGTTGGCGTCGGAACATCAAGCCCGCAAGCACAATTTCAAGTAACTTTAGAAACTGGCCTGTCTGGTTTTTATTCTGATTCATACCAAGACAGTAGCGTCTACCACTATTATTCAGAATTACGGAATATAAATACTCAGGGATATGGTGAGGGCTTTTATAGCTCTTACGGAAGAGGTTCTTATTCATCTCCTGCAGTTACGCAAGTATTGGATACTCTTGGATACTTTGGCTGGGGCGCATATAGCAATTCAACCAGCCCTAATGCATTTAATGGATTTGATTACAGCACGGCAATAGCTGCTATTGTTGATGCAACACCTACTGGAACAGGAACGAGCTCTGCACTGACGCCTTCTGCCATTGTATTTATGACACAAGGTCTTCCTGTAGGTGGCTCAACAACAACGACACCTTATGAAAAAATGCGCCTATCAAGCGCGGGCAATTTAGGCGTTGGGACAACAGCGCCGGCAACGCTCTTAACAGTTGCTGGTCCTATTTCTGTCAATAAGCCAAGCACAGTAACGTCTACAACATATACGGTAGTATCAAACGATTCTTCTTTAATTTTCTCTACTAACAATTGCACAGTAACAATGCCTTCGGCTTCTGCATATCCGGGCAGAATCCTTTATGTTAAGAATATTTCTGCTATTACTGTAGATAGCGCGTCATCAAATATCGTTCCTATTGCATCTGCATCAGCCGGAACAGCAATATTGTCTGCTAGTGCCGGCAAGTGGGCAATGCTACAGTCTGACGGAACAAACTGGGTAATAATGGCGTCTAACTAAGGATGAGTAATGTCGACCTCGAACGCATACACGTTCAATCCTTCGCTCGGCGAACTCACCATTTACGCCTACCAACTGATTGGCGTTCGCCCTACGGCATTGCTTCAGGAGCACATCGACGCGTCGCGCACTGCGACAAACATGATGTTTGCCAATTGGAGCAACCGCGGCGTTAATCTTTGGCAAGTTACATCAACGACGCAGACGTTAACGCAAGGAACGTCTCAATATAGTGTCGCCGCTAATACAGTTGTTGTTTTGGATGCCTATGTCACAGTGTCATCAGGCGGCGTATCAACTGACCGTATTATTTTACCCATTAGCCGCACTGAATACGCGTCATACCCAAATAAAACGCAGCAAGGATTTCCTACTGTATTTTGGTTTGACCGCCTTTTATCTCCAACCATTACGCTTTGGCCGGTTCCTGACGGGAACGAGGCGTCACTAACGTATTACAGCGTTCTGCGCATTCAGGACGCTAACATGAATGGCACGGAGCAAGTAGATATCCCGCCGATATGGCTAGAGGCGTTTGCTTACGGATTAGCGTATCGCCTGGCTATGATATGGGCACCAGACAAGGCTCTCCCATTAAAGGCAGTCGCTGATGAGGCTTATTCAATAGCTGCAGCTCAGAACATAGAAACGGCGCAACAGTATATTTCGCCACAAATTAGTGGGTATTTCAGGTAATGGCTTATGTTTATTGCCATTTTAAGGAAGATGATATGGAGCCATTCTATGTTGGAATTGGCCGAACAAAAAAACGCGCTTTTGATATGAGGGGCCGCTCTTCTTGGCATAAAGAAAGAAGTTTAATTGTAAAGAATGGTCACAAAAAACGTAAAATAAATAAATTATTGTCCATGCAATATTGGGGGGCATAAATGGGTTATGCCTCAAAACTTGGTCGCGCAAGGGTAAGCGCACGAAACCCTACAGCAGCCGGCGTATGTGACCGTTGCGGATTTGTTTATTCACACAACAAGCTTTCCTGGCAATTTGATTGGCGTGGGGCTGCTTTATTAAACACACGCGTTCTTGTGTGCCATAGTTGCTACGACACGCCACAACAGCAATTACGTGCAATCGTTATACCTGCTGATCCTACGCCAATTCAAAATCCACGCGTGCAAGATTACGCGACGGCAGAAACAAGCACCAGATATACTTATGGTCAAAATACTGTCGATCCAATTACGGGCATCCCAGTTATTGGCGGAAATGTTCGCGTTACATCTACACCAACTGGCGGTCTTCTGTTGTTAGAAGACGGTTCTGGCGCTATACTGTTAGAAGACGGCGTAAGATATCTTGTTCAGGAAAACACTGGGGCGTCGGCAACAGCAGACGACCGCGTTCTGCAGCAAACAGGCGAGCCTCCTGGCGGATTGAATACGCAACCTGGCACGGATCCTAATGCTCCGGGTGACAATAATCCAGGCTTGCCGTATGATTATACGCAAGTTCCCAAGACAGGGCCGCTAAACTAATGTCAAACCAGCAGATACCCAATTTGCCAGTGGCCATTTCGCTCAATGGATCTGAGCAACTTGAGGCTGTCCAGGGCGGCACGTCTGTTCGCGTTACTTCTGCACAAATCGCCGCATTGAATGGCGGGATTACTGGACCTACTGGCGCTACAGGTAACACAGGCCCCACGGGCTACACAGGCTACACGGGCGCAACTGGAGCAACTGGAGCGACAGGAGCGACAGGAGCGACAGGAGCGACAGGATCAACAGGTCCTACCGGCGCAACTGGAGCTACTGGTTCTCCATCTAGTGTTACTGGACCAACAGGAGCTACTGGAGCTACTGGCCCTACTGGGCGAACTGGTTATACTGGTTACACTGGATACACGGGTTATACGGGATATACAGGGCCTACTGGATATACAGGGCCAACGGGGATTACTGGGCCTGGAGGCGGCATAGGACCAACTGGATATACTGGTTACACGGGATATACCGGAGCGACAGGTCTTGGATTTCCGCCATTATCGGATGGAACTACTTCTGTCACTACTTCATTAGGATCAACTGTAACATTTACTATTGCCGCTCCATATACTTCTACTAATACTGCTTATACCTCTGTTCAATTTGTAGTTATGTCCAGCTCTACCGTTACTATGGTAGGTTATATTCAATCATTTAGTGGCTCTACTCTTAGAGTAGTAATCACTTATCTTACTGGACCTGTCGTTGCTATTACAGGATGGACTACCTTATTATCTGGATATGTTGGTCCAACAGGTGCAACAGGCCCAACTGGTGCTACTGGCCCATCTGGCGGCCCTGCCGGCCCAACAGGCTATACGGGCTATACTGGCTATACAGGCCCTACTGGCTACACAGGCTATACAGGACCAACTGGAGCAAACTCTACAGTAACAGGGCCTACTGGGCGCACGGGCTATACTGGTTATACTGGATATACTGGATACACAGGTTATACAGGCCCAACCGGATATACCGGGTCATCAGGCCCAACTGGATACACTGGCTATACAGGTCCAACTGGCTATACAGGCCCAACTGGCTATACTGGCCCAACTGGCTCAGGCGGCGCGTTAGGTTACTGGGGCTCGTTTTATGACACCACAAACCAGACCGCAGCAAGCACGACAGCTTCTTACACGGTAAATATTGGAAACACAGATCCAAATAGCAGCGGCGTTAGCATTGTATCTGGCAACAGAATTACTTTTGCGAATGATGGCGTTTATAATATTCAATATTCTATTCAGTTTCAGGATACTGCGACAACTGGAAATGATAATGTTGACGTGTGGATTAGGGTTAATGGTTCTGATGTATCGCAGACAAATAGCATTTATTGGATACCTTATAGACAGGGTGGAGTTAATGGCGAACTTATTGCCGCCATTAATTACGTTCTGAAATTAAATGCTGGCGATTATGTTCAGTTGATGTGGGCGGTTAGTAATACGGCCATATCGATTGCAGCTTTTGCATCACAAACAAGCCCTGCTGTTCCAGCAACGCCAAGCGTTATCGTTACGGCGCAGCAAGTTATGTATACTCAAATTGGACCAACTGGGTATACTGGCTATACAGGTCCAACTGGTTACACAGGTCCAACTGGCTACACGGGCTATACAGGTCCAACTGGTTATACTGGATATACTGGCCTAACTGGCTACACAGGCCCAACTGGATACACTGGATCTATAGGTCCAACTGGTTATACTGGATATACTGGCCTAACTGGCTACACAGGCCCAACTGGATATACTGGCCCAACTGGATACACTGGGTATACAGGGCCTACTGGTTATACTGGATCGCAATATGGCTCTCGTGTTGTTGCTTACACAGAAAGCGCCGGAACGATCACGTTAAATGCGAATACGACTGACGTGGCGACCTGCACGACTTCTGCAACCGGAACTTTGACTATTGCAAATCCTACTGGTTCTCCAACAGATGGTCAGAGGATTTTGTTTAGGTTGATTACGACTGCTGCAGCCAGAACACTATCTTTTGGCACACAGTTTGATGGATCAACGGATTTGCCGCTTCCTGCTTCAACCAGTAATAATAAATATGATTATTTTGGCATTGCGTGGAACTCGACAACCAGCCAATGGCAGATGATCTCTAGAGTGCAGGGATATTAATGGTTGACTTCACAACGCACGATCCGATTGATTATCCAGCCGGAACTATTTCGGAGATAAACAATTTGGTGTCGATAACATATTCAGCGACGGACGGCACATACACGTTAAACGATGCCATTGTTGTGTTGGCCGAGCAATATGCGGCGATGACGCCTACCGATATACAGGCTGAAGAACAACGTCGTTGGGATGAATGGATTGCTATCGTTAATCCTCCATCGGAGGTTATAGTCGATGGCTAATCGTTATTGGGTCGGCGGCACTGGTAACTGGAACACGACTGCAAGCTGGTCAACGGCCTCTGGCGGGTCTTCTGGCGCGTCTGTTCCTACTAGCGCAGACAATGTGTTTTTTGATAACAACTCTGCGGCTGGCACGTTTACGGTTACGATTGATACGACCTCGGCTGTTTGCGGCGCGTTTGATGCGAGTGGGATAACCAACGCAGCGCGTAAGATGACGCTGACGGGAACTGCTTCTGTTGGTCAGTTGACGGTAAACGGTAATTGGATAAACCCAGCATCCACATATTATGCAATTACTAACTGGACAAGTGCGCAGGTAAATTTTTCTGCGTCAGGAACTATTACCACAAATTCTGTTTCATTTTCCGCCGCTATTAATATAGCTGGTGCTGGTATAACAGTTACATTAGCAGGGACATTCACAAGCGGTTTTCCTGTAACATTAACAAATGGCACTTTTGATACAAGTTCGACAGGAAATTATGCTTTAACTGCTGGTTCTATAACAGTCGCCGCAAATTCTAATACCAGAACATTAGCTCTAAACGCATCTTCAGTTACGTTATCTGGTGCTAGTCCATACACAGACAGTTCTACAGGCGGCTTTACCCTCAACGCCGGAACCTCCACAATTACCTGTTCCAACGGCAGCCCGACATTAGCTGGCAACGGCAAGACGTTTTATAATGTGACGTTTAGTTCCGGCGCATTGGGCACTACAATAATAAGTGGTGCTAATACGTTTACAAATTTAACATTTACTGCTGCTTCAGGTGCTGCACCTAGAAATTTAGTATTTACAGTTAATCAGACTGTTAGCGGAACTCTAACATTAGGCAACCCGTCTGACGCAAGATTTAGAACAAGCGTATATTCATCTAATGTAGGCACACAGATAACTTTAACTGTAGCTACGATGGCTGCGTTTGGTCAGGTTAATTTCAAAGATATTGTTGCTGCGGGAGCATCTGCGCCTTGGTCTGGGACAAATATCGGTAACGGAACGAACAATAGCAACATTAGTTTTGCTACAGCTAAAACAGTTTATCTAAGTGTTTCCGGCGGCGCATCTACGACTTGGGAAGCGGCTAATATTTGGGCGTTATCTTCCACTACCGCAGGAGGATTAACGGCTAATTTTCCATTACCTCAAGATACTGTTTATGTCGATAATAACAGTATGAGTGCTAGCAATACGCTTACTATTACTTACGCTTGGTGGATTGGAACGCTCGATTTTAATACCTACAGAACAAACGCCATTACGCTTGCAACTGGCACAACAAGCCCAGTTATGTATGGAAACTTGACGTTTAATTCAAACCTAACATTATCTGGAACAGGGGCTTGGTTTTTTTCTGGACAAGGTAAAACAGTATTAATTAACTCTTCTGGTGTTGTGTTTACGCAAGGATTAATAATTAACGCCCCAACTGGCACAGTAGCAATTGCTTCAAATACAACGGTTGGCTCAACGCTCACAACAACGCTCACCGCTGGTACCCTAGACCTCACCAACAACGGCGCTGGTAACTATACGTTATCGACGGGGATATTTTCTTCATCAAACGCAAACACTCGTTCAATTACGTTTGGTGCTGGCAATATTACGATTACAGGCACATCAACAGCGGGTAATGCTACTGTATGGGCGTTTGGTCAGACAGCTGCTTTTACTTATACCGGAACTCCGAATGTCTATATTACGGGCAATTCAACCGCAAATACGCGAACGATTAGCCACGGAACATCTGGAGGTAGTGAAAGTTTAGCAGTATCATTTATAGTTACACAGGGTTCTGACACTGTTACTTTTGCTGGTGGCTCTAATGTTAAAAATATTGATTTTTATTATGCTGGCGCGGGGGCATTTACTGGATTTTATTTAAACGCTGCAACAACAACATATGGCAATGTTTTATTTAAATCTGGAATGACTATATCTGCTTCAGCAAGCGTTTTGACATTTGCAGCAGCTACGGCAACTCAAACAATAACAACAGCAGCTTTAACATTAGATTTTCCAATAACATTAGGAACTGGAACATCATCAAATACACTCCAACTCCAAGACAATTTTACAATGGGTTCAACCCGCACATTTGGTCATTTAAGCGGAACATTAGACCTTAATAATAACACAGCAACGATAAACACATTTGGCTCAACTGGCACTGGCACTAGAGCAATATCTTTCGGCACTACCGGCAAGCTGACTATCTCTGGTTCATCTACATCTGCCTTTACCGCTTCTGGGTCAAACCTGACGACTACCGGCACCGGCATCATCACGATGACCGCTGCGACAGCAAAGACCTTTGCAGGCGGTGGTTTTACTTATGCTGCAACATTAAACCAAGGCGGTGCTGGCGCGCTGACGGTAACAGGCAGCAATGGCTTCTCTGGGCTGTCGAACACGACCCAGCCAGCAACGATCACATTTACGGCAGGGACTACCACGACCTTCACGGGAGCTGCAACGCTTGCCGGAACGGCTGGAAACCTTATAACACTTTCAAGCTCAACGCCCGGAACGCGATATACCTTTACTTATCCAGTATCCACGACGACATCTAGCTTAAGCTACACGTCTATTACGGATTGTATTGGTTATGAAAATGCCTATTGGCGGGCATATCAAAGCAATGGCAATGTTAACGGCGGCAATAATCTAGGGTGGATTTTTGTGCCAATGGTATATACTGCTGGAGGCGGTCAGTTCTTTACATAATGCATAGTCTTTGAAGGGGGGACTTATGCTACCGATTGTTGTTTGCACCGTATCCGGTAAGTGCCTGCCTGTATTAGAGGCAAGCGTTAAGGCGTATGCGCCCCAGTCTCAACTTATATCTCATCACGTTGAACGCTCGACTTTTGGCGAGTGTTATAACCACGCAATGGCTCAAGCTTTTAAAGATTACGATGAAATAATCATTGCTAATGATGACGTGGTATTAAATCCAAATACCTATGAGACATTGATAGAAGATGTTGAAATGCTAAAAGACCATCACGGCAAGCTCCTTGGTCTCGTTGCCGCTTGCTCTGATAATGTCAGAAATATACAAAATATTAGATATAATCCCTTAGATAAGTGCATCAGATCTCAGGCCGTATCTCCCTTATTTGCTTGGGTTTCAAAACATGCTTTTGAAGCCGCTCAGTTCCCTAACACAAACTGGTTTTCAGACGATTTAATGTGTGAGGATTTAAACAGGAGGGGATTTGCGAACTACGCCTCTAGGGCGTATGTGCATCATGCAGGATCTCAAACCGTGGGATCAGATATATATCAATTATATCTCGACGCTATAAATTGGATTGAGATTAATAGGCCAGAATATGTGGCCATTTTTAAGAGGTAAATAAAATGAGTTTTATATCTGGAATAGGCTTGCCATCCGTATTGTCTTATAAAATCGACCTTATCGGCATTGAGATAGGACTTAATCGCGGTGAGACGACACAGCACTTATTTAAAAACCTGCCCGGACTTGTCCTGCACGGAATTGATCCATATTTTGCTTATGAAGATTGGGACGGAAATATATTAACTCCAAACGAAAGAAATTGGACATATCAATTCTTTCTCAACAATACATTTTTATACAGAGATAGAATAATACACCACAGAATGCTGTCAGACGATGCCGCACCTATGCTTCCAAATGAGGCATTTGATTTTATCTTCATTGACGGACTTCACACCTACGACCAAGTCTTGAAGGATTGCCAGAACTATTACCCAAAAATCAAAAAAGGCGGCGTTTTTTCTGGCCACGATTACAACGTCATTGAAGGCGTAAATCGCGCCGTTAATGAATTTGCCGCGTCTGTTGGTGCAACTATTTCACAAACAGATAATGACGTCTGGTATTGGATTAAACCTGAATAATTAGGGGATTAAAATGGAGATATTAGAATTAACCGCTACAGAGATTTTGCCAGAGAAAAAGCCTCTAAAAATCTGCGTTTATACGATCACCAAAAATGAAGAGATGTTTATAAAAAGATGGGCATCTTCGGCAAAAGATGCTGACTTACTCTTGATAGCTGATACTGGGAGCACTGACAGAACAGTAGAAATAGCAAAAGAATGTGGTGTTCAGACCCATAATATCTGTATCACGCCTTGGCGCTTTGACCACGCCAGAAACGCCTCTATTGCTCTTATTCCTAGAGATATAGATATTTGTATTTGTTTAGATGCCGATGAGATTATGGAGCCGGGGTGGCGGGAGGAAATTGAGCGCGTATGGACACCGGGGACAACGCATCTTCGTTATAAATTTGATTGGAGTTGCGGCATAGTTTTTTACTCAGAAAAAATCCACGCCCGCCACGGCTATTACTGGCACCATCCCTGCCACGAGCACATAAGGGCAGACCTCCGCATACAGGAGGTGTGGGCGCACACAGACTTTATGCTCATAACGCATCATCCTGACCCAAGTAAAAGTAGGGGTCATTATATGGAAACCTTGGAGCTATCAGTAAAAGAAGATCCTCACTGCCCAAGAAATGCATTTTATTATGCTCGTGAGCTCTATTTTTATGGTCGCCATCAGGATGCAATTGATGCTCTTGATCGTTACCTAAAAATGCCAGAAGCAACGTGGGTCAATGACAGATGCTATGCGATGCGGATTATGGGAGAGTGCTATCAGGCTCTTAATAACCATTATTCGGCAGAGGCCTGTTTCCACAGAGCCGCGGCAGAAGCTCCTCATACAAGAGAACCGTGGGTTTCATTAGCCAGATTATATTATGACCAAAATAAATGGCCTGAAAGTTATGGGGCCGCAATGCGGGCTCTAAGTATTACCCATAGAGAGCTGGTTTATACGACAGAAGAGGCTTCTTGGGGGTATTTGCCGCACGACTTTGCCGCTATTGCCGCGTGGAATATGGGTTTAAAGGAAATAGCTGCAGAACAGGGCCGCTTGGCGTTGGAATTAGCCCCTGAAGATGATAGACTGAAAGAGAACCTGTCTTGGTATTTAGGCGAAAAAGGCGAGTAAAATGGAACCGCAAACGATCATTAATCTTGTCGCGGGCTCAGTTTTAATGGTTGTAGGCTGGTTAGCCAGAGAATTATGGGTTGCAGTTAAAGAATTAAGGGCCGACCTTCACCGCATAGAGATAGAAATGCCGACAAATTACATTAGGCGGGACGAGTTTTCTGAAGGCATGAAAGAGATAAAAGAGATGCTGCGGCAGATCTTTGATAAAATGGACGGAAAAGCAGACAAACCTTGGGGGGGCAAATGACTTGGCCATTACAATCACAGTGCGATAGCTACTACGGCAACCCTCGCGGGCGCAACGGCAATGCCTCGGCACAATGGGAAAAGGCGAACCTGACAAGGATTTCCCCTCCTTTCAAAATGTATTTTGCTGGCAAGCCTGTAACGTCAATTTCTATCAATAAGAAATGCGCCGACAGCCTGTCTCGCGTATTCGCGGCTATCTGGGAAGCAGCAGGAAAAGACCAAAAGACAATCGACAACTGGGGCGTTTCTGTCTTTTCTGGGTCATACAACTATCGTGTTATGCGTGGGGGCGCTGTTTTGAGTATGCACGCCTATGGCTGTGCAATTGATCTAGATGCTCCCAGAAATTTCTTTCACGACCAAGATCCCCACTTTGCCCACGTCCCACAAGTCGTAAAAGCCTTCAAGGATGAGGGTTGGGTTTGGGGTGGAGATTGGTCGGGGCGAAGTAAGGACGGGATGCATTTCAAGCAGCCCGTGTAGGTTAGTCCTACAGCTACACGGGCCAAAGGTAGGAAAATCAATACCAACGGGCAGTAAGCCCGTTGCGTATCCTTAAAACTCTTGTGATGCTTACGTTGTATTTTTCTGCAACTTGTTTCAGTGATCCTTCTTCTTTTTTTATAGAATTAAATTCTTTCTCAGATATTTTTCTTCCGACCCTTGAGTGTTTATTTTTTCCTAATTCTCTTGAATTGTGAATTTGATTTGTTCTTCTATCGCACCATTCTAGATTATCGACATTATTATTATGCTTATTCCCATCCTTATGATTTACTTCTGGAAGTTTATTAGGATTAGGGATAAAATGTGTTGCCACAAGAATGTGGACATAAAAGTTTATTTTGTTTAGTCTAAGTTGCAAATAGCCTCCGGAATGAGGCTGAGGCGATCTCATGCTTGGCGGAGCGTATCTTTTGGTTTTTCCAAATTTTCTCCATCCACCAATAAATCTGACTTCGCCAGAAGTAGATACTTCATATGAAGTATGATCAGATATTTCTTTCCAGATTGTCATGCGGAGCTCCTATTGCTGCAATGCATACCATCTGTAGTTAAGAATATCAATAACTAAGAGGAGAGAATGATGGGTAGCCTTATTCAAACATACTTTGTAGCAAACTGGAAAACGACTGCGTCTGGCGTTCTGTTGGGCCTCCTTGTTGTTCTGAACTACTTTGGCATCAACATACCCGGCGTTGTTATTCCGTCAGACGTCGGCTCTCAGATTGCTATGGTCCTTGCGGCCATTGGCCTTACCTCGGCTAAAGACGCCTCAACGGTCGGCGTCCCCGGTAAATGAGTGCCGCGTTAATAGCCGCAATTGTAAGCCTCCTTGGCGGCTTTATGTCTGCGGTTGTTAACTTTTTTAACTGGCTGCACGAGCAACAGCTTGTGCAGTCAGGTATTGCACAGGCTCAATTAGAAAGCATGAAGGCGCAAGCCAATGAAGCTCAACTTGCTATCGCTGCCCGCGAAGCTGTTCGCGCTGATGTTGCCTCTAAGCCTGACAGCGTGCCAGTCAACGACCCTTTCCTCAGAGACTAGCCACGTTTCTTTCTGCGAGGCGGCTCGTGCTATATACTATTCGAGGCACGACACGGCCCCCACTAGGGCCCAGATACGCGAGCACAATGCGGTAGGCGTGGCTCTAAAGTGTGGGTGGATTAAGAAATGACGACGGGGTTAAGCTTTAACGGAAGTGACGCGGGGACGTCTAGCTACGTCGCACAAATATCGACGATGGCGGTTGTCGACCCCCTGGACGATGCTTTTGTTACGATCCTGCCTCAAATGATCACATATGCAGAAAACCGCATATATCGCGATCTAGATTTTCTCTTCACGTCTCTGTCCACTACTTCTTATTCATTAACAACCGGAAGTCGACAGCTAGATATATACATTTCTCCGACAATGACGCCTGGCCCGTTTGTCGTCCCAGAGCAAATAAACCTCATCACGCCTGCCGGACAAACGAACCCAGATCTTGGGACACGCGTCCCGCTTTTGCCGACGACAAAAGAGTTTCTTGACGCCGTTTACGGTAACTCGACAGCAACGGGACAGCCAAAATATTGGTGTCCCTTTGACGACTACACGTTCTTAGTTGGTCCTTATCCAGACAACTCTTATACGGTAGAGTTCGTTGGAACGTATCGACCTCAAAGCCTTGGCCCTAGTGCGTCCGGGGATCCTAATTATCCAGGCTATCCAAATGCGGCATACACAACGACGAACACATTCATTAGCCTGTATTTGCCTGATCTATTTATCATGGCAAGCATGATCTACATTTCTGCTTATCAGCGTAATTTCTCAAGTGCTATGGGCAATGATCCACAAATGCCTGTGACCTATGAGACACAGTATCAAGCACTCTTAAAGAGCGCTCTTGAAGAAGAGGCGCGCAAAAAGATGGAAGCTGCTGCGTGGTCTTCACAGGGCGCTTCAAGATTTGCTACCCCAACTCGCGGTTAATATTATGCAATTTAAAAAATGCAACAAATGCGGCAAAACAAAAACAATTGATATGTTTTCTATTAAGAAAGCATCAAAGGATGGCCGCATGAGTATTTGTAAAGATTGCGATGCAGCCAAAGCCAGAAAATGGCACGCAAACAATCAAGAAAAATCAAGGGCTAGGGCAAAAAAATACCGCGAAGAAAATAGAGAGCATGTTCTTCAAAAAGATAGAGATAGATATTACAACGACAAAGAAAATATTTTGAAACAAAGAGAAGAACATTATGAAAACAATAGAGAGATGATAATAGAGCGTGTCGGAAAATATCAGCGTGAAAATAGGGAGGTTAATAGAAAAGCACGCAAAAAACATTATCAAAATAACAAAACGGATTATATGGCTAGAAGCGCAACGCGCAGAGCAGCAAAACTTAATGCGACACCAGAATGGCTTAACGAAATTCATCATATTCAAATACAATGGTATTATGCTGCCGCGAAAATGATGTCAGAAACAACTGGCGTTCTTCATCATGTTGATCATATCCACCCCATACAGGGTAACGGATTTACTGGTCTTCATGTTCCTTGGAATTTAAGAGTGATTAAGGCAGAAGAAAATCTTAGTAAGGGAAATAAAATACCAGCGGAACTTTTGCATTTAATGTGGGAGGCCGCTTAATGCCGCATCAAACACTCAAGCTTATCCCTGGCGTCGATCAAAACCGCACAACGACGTTCAACGAGGCGGCGATATCTCAAACAAACCTCATACGGTTCGTCCCCGATCGCCAGGGCGTCGCGCTTGTCCAAAAGCTTGGCGGATGGACAAAGTTCTTCGCGAACTCCGTCGGAGACATTGTCCGCGCATTGTGGGCATGGGAAGACACGAACGCCAATACTTATCTAGGTCTTGGGCAGCAAAGCACGTCAGTAAATGGTAATGGGCTTTCTGTTATATTTAGCGGGAATAGGCAAGTAATTACGCCCAGGACGGATACATTAAATTATGCATTTGACGCAAGTAATGGAATAACGACACCTGCAGGATCAAGCACAATAACTATTTACGCAGTTGGCTCTAATGTCAGTGCGTATGACACCGTATACATAAAAACTCAAATAGCAGTAGACGGACTGGTGTTGTTTGGCACATACCAGTGTTTGTTTTTAGGTGTTGATCAGTTTCAAATTGTTGCAAAAGATGCGCTGGGGAACCCATTAGCGGCGACGTCAACAATAACGTCTCCAAGCGGCGCTGTCCCCGTCTTTTCTTTCTTTTCTTTTACAAGCAATCAAGCTCAAGTAAGTGTTGTATTAAATAATCACGGCTATTCAGTTGGAAGCACATTTCCAATTGTTATAAGCGGGACTTACGGGTCAGTAACATTATACGGAAACTACACAGTAAATTCAGTTAGTGACGCAAATACTTTTACGTTTATCGCCGGATCTACCGCGACAACCGCCTCTATTGTAAGCGCCAGTGTTACGTCTGGAACTGCTACCGTAATATTCAGTGGAACTTATACTTTTCACGTCGGGGATATAGTAACAGTATCGGGCACGACGACATATGACGGAACGTATACGGTAACTGCGGCGACATCTAGCAGCGTATCGTTTGCGCACGGCGCGGCGGCATCAATTGGCGCTGTAGGGACCGTGTTAAATAGCTCTGCATCTTTAAATGCAGGCAAGGCTCAATATCAATTTTATAGAACTCCGGCACCTCTTCCAACAGGCATAGGATACGGCGTCGGCGGATACGGAGCTGGCGGCTACGGCACTGGCGTTCTTCCTCCGGCGATTATTCAAGGGTCGCCAATTACTGTGAATGATTGGACGCTCGACAATTGGGGACAAATATTTGTTTCGTGTCCAGTAGGTGGCGGAATTTATACATGGCAACCAAATACTGGTGCCGTTGTCGCGTCTGTCATTGCAAATGCACCAATAGTAAATGACGGCATGTTTGTCGCAATGCCTCAACGCCAAGTTATTGCGTGGGGGTCAACATTTACCGGCATACAAGATCCGCTACTAATTAATTGGTCTGACGTTAATGATTTTACTTCCTGGATACCACAGATAACAAATCAGGCCGGCTCTTATCGTCTCCCGCGTGGGTCAAAAATTGTTGGGTGCATTCAGGGTCCGCAACAGGGACTTGTTTGGACAGACCTTGCAATTTGGGCAATGCAATACTCTGGTCCGCCATACGTCTACCAGTTTAACGAAATTGGCACTGGCTGCGGACTTATCTCGCGCAAAGCCGCCACATCAATGAATGGCGTCGTTTATTGGATGGGGCAAAGCCAGTTCTTCAAACTCGGCAATAATGGCGTAGAGATAATTAGATGCCCGATATGGGACGTTATTTTCCAGGACCTTGATCTAAATAATGTCGATAAAATTAGAATTGCCGCCAATTCACAGTTTGGTGAAATATCCTGGTATTACCCAACAACAACAGACGGTGGCGAAGTATCTAAATACGTCAAATATAATGTCACGCTTGATCAGTGGGACTTTGGAACTCTAACGAGAACGGCGTGGATTAATCAATCCGTTCTTGGTCCGCCAATTGGTGCAGGAATATCGTCTCAAAACTATTACGTTTATCAGCACGAAACATCCCCAGACGCTGACGGGGCAGTAATGCAGTCGTTCTTCCAGACTGGATATTTTGCAATGTCTGACGCTGAAGTTAAGGTCTTTGTTGATCAGGTTTGGCCTGACATGAAGTGGGGATACTATGGTCAGTCGCAGACTGCTCACGTAGAGTTATCCTTTTATACTGCCGATTACCCAACAGATACGCCAAAGGTTTATGGTCCTTATGACTTAAGCACTGCGACGACATACATAACTCCGCGTTTTCGTGCACGTCTAATGGCATTAAGAATAGACAGCTCTCCTACTGAAATCGGGACTTTCTGGCGTCTTGGTGCTATACGTTACCGCTATGAACAAGATGGGAAATTCTAGTGGCAACGCTCGACGACACCCTCACAACACAAAAGAATGGCGTCATTGCCATCAACAACCTTAATCAAACGCTGACCACGTTTCAGAAAAACTACGCCTATGCAGTCGGGCAATATACTTCTGATGGCATATCAGCGACTGGGGCAATCATATCTTTATCAGCTGGAAGACTTGTAAGTATTAACACAATTGTTGCCGGCACTGGGGCGAGCGTGTTTTATGATTACCGCACTTATCCGACGATATCCGCCGCAAGCAGTTCAGGAACAGCGACAATTGGATACAGCGGCGGTTCCACAACTACTCCTACATTTGCAGCAACAGACACGGTGATTATATCAGGCGTTGTCCCTACAGGATTTAACACTACTCCCGGATCTACTACGTCTGTCTCCGCTTCTCCCGCGCCAACGACAACTGCCTTTTCTTTCACAAATAGCACGTCTGGCACTCAGACTGTTGCCGGCACTGTGTTTAATTTGAATACGGCAAATAAAATAGCGGCGGCCCCTACAACAATTGGCACGTATCAAATTGGCGCTCAATTCTCATACGGTCTTTACGTCGTTATCGGGACTGGACAGACAATCTCCATCACTTACTCGCTTGGTTGAGGTGACACATGCCGTTACTTAAAGGATCAAGCCAGAAAACAATCAGCAAAAATATTTCTGAGATGGTCAAGGCAGGCCATCCCCAGAAACAAGCAGTAGCCGCCGCGCTTAATCAGTCTCGCCAAAGACGTGCTATGGGCGGAGAAATATCAAATAAGATCCACGTCGGCCCCATACACAGTCCGGTAGCCGGTCGCACGGACCATTTGCCAGTAAATGTTCACTCTGGGTCTTACGTCATCCCCGCGGACATTATCTCCGCAATGGGTGAAGGCAACACAATGGCGGGGTTTCGTATCGCCAATGACGTGTTTGGGACGCAGCATGTTGGCGAAGAGCCGCCAGTAGAAGTTATCGTGGCAGGGGGCGAGTATGTTATTACGCCTTTTAATGTCTCTCGTATTGGCGGTGGGGATATTGATAGAGGCCATCACACACTTGATGACTTCGTTACAGATTACCGCGCAAAAACTGTTCAGACACTGAAAAAACTTCCAGGGCCAAAACGCGACTAAGGGGGAACGATGCCGCGAAAACCTATAGAAGAGGTAAAGATAAGAGTTGGCGTGCCGCAAGATGTCGACGGCGTCATGGAATTGGCGCTTATGGTGTGCAAGGAAAACGGAATTTTTAAGCCAAATGTCGATAAGATTTTGTGGGATATTTGGATGTCGCTGCACCAAGACCACGGCCTAGTTGGCGTCATTGGAAATCCTGGGGAGATGGTTGAGGGCTTCGTTTTGCTACGCGTGGGCAATATGTGGTATTCTGACGCTCCGATAATAGAAGAAAAGACAGTTTTTGTTCATCCAAAGCACAGGGGTGCAAGCGGCGGCAGGGCAAGAAAGCTTTGCGAATTTAGCAAGCAAGTGGCGGATGAGCTTGGAATGCCTCTCATTATTGGCGTGCTATCAACACACCGGACTGAGAGCAAGGTTAAGCTTTATGAGAGAGTATTTGGCGCTCCTGCTGGTGCTTTCTTCTTATACGGCGTAAAAACTGGGGACTGGCAGACACCAGTTATAGAAGCCCAGCAATAAGCGGAGAAAATGCATGTGCGGCAAGGGTAGCCAAAGTGGTGGAGGCCAAGGGGCTCTTGGATGGGGCGGATTAGCCCCCGCGCAGCAGGCCACTACAACGGCATCTCCGCAGGCGCTTGGCTGGTATAATCAGGCAATGGGCATGGCGCAGAATGCCGTTGCCCAGCCATACCAGCAGTTTGGCACTACGCCAGAACAATTTGTCGCGCAGTTAAATCCTACCCAAACCGGCGCTATTCAAAATATTACGAATACGCAAGGCATGGCGCAGCCGTATTACAATATGGCCACTGGCGCGACAATGAATGCCTTGAACCCTGCCTACAATACGGTTGGGAACTACATGAACCCTTACATGAACCAGGTTGTCAGCCCGGTTCAGCAGGCAGTTCAACAGCAGCAAGGTCAGCAATTAGCTCAACAGCAACAACAAGCAATACAAGGCGGCGCTTTTGGCGGACAGCGTGACGCCCTTACACGTGCGACGCTTATGGGTCAGCAAAACCTTGGATTAGGCCAAGCATTGAGCCCACTGTATCAGACAGGATACGGCCAGGCCCTTCAGGCTGCTCAGAACCAACAGCAATATGGCCTTCAAGGCGCGCAGCAGCTTGGCAACATCGGGACTGCCGCGCAGCAGGCGGCGCTTGGTCAAGCTCAAGCACAATTGGGGGCAGGCACTCTTGGCCAGCAAACGCAGCAAGCTGGCATCAACGCCCTCTACAATCAGTTCCAGCAGCAGCAAATGTGGCCATACATGCAGGCGCAGTTTCTTGGCGGACTTGCCGGCGGCCTTGGCCCGCTTACTGGTCAACAGACGTATCAAGCTCAAGCTCAAAATCCATTTGGCATGTTCCTGGCTCGTGGCGGTCGCGCCAAAGGCAAGGAGCGTATGGGCGGCGCTGTAATCGATCTAACGCCAGGTAAAGATTATTACCGCGGCGGAGTTGTCGGTCGTAAGGGATACAATCTCACTGGTGCCGTAGACACGGATCCTGCCGCGTTAGCCCAAGAACAAGCCAAAATGTATGAGGACATGGACAAGGCTGAGAAGGCTCAAGCGATGCCTACCGGCCAGATCCAAGGGTCTCATGGTTTAACGCCAGGCGGCCTTGGAGGCGGGAGCGGCGCTAAACAAGGAACGTCTCTTTCTGGTTTATTAGGATTAGCAGATCAGGCCACCAAGCTTGGTAAAGACCTTGGCATTGGTAGTTTGTTTAGTGGATTAGGCTCTGCGTCTGCACCGACAACCGCTCCTGCATATGGTGTTGTGGGGGCGGCTGGAAATATGGCTGTCCCAACTATTGGAACAGCGGCAGACGCCGCAGGTTCTGGTGGGATATTAAGTTTTCTTTCATCGTTACTTCCTTTTGCTCTAAAGGACGGCGGTCGTGTCGGCTATTACGATGGCGGATTAGTTGGCCGCCGTGGGTATGAAGGCGAAGGTTTTGTTAAGCCATCAGACGACGATTTCGAGCGAAATGTAGAGCAGACATTTAAGTTTGAAGGCGGACTGAACCCAAGCGACACGAACAAAACTCCGTCTATGTATGGCATCAATCAAGCCGCGCATCCGGGTATTGATGTTAGAAACCTCACCCGCGATCAAGCAAAAGACATCTACCGCAAAGAATACTGGCAAGGCATTAATGCCGATCAGCTTCCTGAAGGCGTTCGCGGCATGGCCTACGACACTGCAGTCATGGCTGGTCCGGGACGTGCGCGTCAGTTCCTAAAGCAATCAGGCAACGATCCTGAAAAGTTCATGGCGGCACGCGAGGCGTTTCTTAATAATTTAGTTGCTCGCGATCCTGAAAAATACGGAAAATACGAAAAAGCTTGGGCAAATAGAAATGAAGCACTACGCGGCGGTGTCGGAGACGCTCTTTCTAACTTGCCGCCAAATGCAAGAAGCTATTACGCTCAGGCAAATCTTCCTGAAGAAGGGTCGACAGTAAATCTTTCAGGAGGTGTTAAGCCATCTGAAGAAGGATTTGGCCTTAACCGTCAAACAGTGGTGCCGTTGCTTTCAGGTCTTGGCGCTGCACTTGAGGGGATGGTTTCGTCTCCGACCACAAGCCTTGGCGGCGCAATGCTGAGAGGCGCGGGTGCGGGTCTTGGCGCTGGCGCTAAGTCTTACATGGATGTCGGAAAACAGATCCCAGAGATTGAGAAACTCAAGGCTGAAGTTCCAAAACTTGCCGCTGAAACTAAAGAGCGCGAGAACCTCGCGGCACGCGCTGCGGCAGAGACAAAAGAAAAACTTTCTACTCTCTACGAGAAGCAGTGGGTGCCGAATGTTGGCTGGATGGTCTACGACAAGACGCAGCCATACAAGACGCCTGTTCAGATTTCTGACGCTGATGGTAATCCAACTAAAAACGTCGACGTTAATAAAATACCAACACGCGGCGGTGGTGAAAGAATTGAAGATATTGGCAAGAAGTCTCTTCAAGAAAAGGTTCAAGGAAAAGAGCGTAAAGTTGGTGACGCCATTGACTGGCAGCCGACGCTTGCCGCACCAAAAGACACAAAGATCCCTGGCGCTCTTAACATTGCAATGAGCGGCGATCTTCCTAAGCAGCAAGAAGCGGCTAAGAAAGAAGTAGAAGGGCTTCGCACAACATCGAAGGCAGCATTTGATCAGCTCTACCGTCTCGACGAAATGGAGCATCAATTTGATCAATTGCCTAAAGAGGCAAACTTCTTAGAGCCAGGCCCTGCATCTCAAGCAAGAACAGACCTTGCCAAGACTGCAAATGAAATAACGACAATGCTTGGCGGCCAGCCTTTGTTTGATCCAAACAATGTTGCGGCGGCAGAAGCCTTGTCAAAAGACACCACGCGTCTTGGCTTTGATGTCGCCAGATCTCTTGGCCACGAGCCAGGCTTCATTGTGCAGAGCGCGGTAAAAGCAAATCCTGGCATGGAAAATAGTCCAATTGCATATAAGCGTATTAGCTCAGGCTTACGCGAGGCTGCAAAGTATCAGCAAGACCGACTTGCGTTTATGGAAGACTATGCGGCGCGCTTTGGAACGCTTACCGGCGCTGACGCAACATTCAGAAAATTTAATCCTCCAGAGAGATACGTTAATCGCGCCATCCTTGAAGCAATCGACAAGGACGACATGGGTTACTTGAAGTCTTTAACAAAAGACCAAGTAAAATCCAGTAAAGGCGAAATTGATAAAATGTATGGTAAAGGCGTCGCGGCGATCCTCCTTGGAGAAAAGTAATGGCAGAGGAAGAGAAGAAGGATTTTGTCTTTTCTCCGCCAAGCTTGCGGAGAAAGGAAGCCCCAACCCCTGCATTTGTTGAGGCAGAAAGAAGCGCGACCTCTACGCCTGAATTTAAGTTCAACCCGCCATCGGCGCGTAAGCCAACGCCACCAGGATTTGGTGAAGACATTGGCAAAGGGTTTGTATCTGGGGCCGCCAAGGGCGCAGTCGGCATCCCCGGAATGCCTGGGTCTTTGGCTCAGCTGTATGATATTGCCGGCGAGTATGGCACGCGCAAACTAGCTGAGGGCGCTGAGGCTCTTGGCCTTATACCGCCAACAAAAGCAGGCCAGCCGCAAACTGCCGAGCAGTTTATGGAAGCCGGCAAGAAACTTGGCCAGGAGTTCTACAAGCCGTCTGAGCGCGAGCTCGCCGGTGAAGTAACAACGATCGGTGGCCTTCCAGTCCCGACAGCTCACGGCATGCAGCAAGCAGCAATTCGCGCCGGCATGCCTGAATATCACCCACAAACACTTCCGGGACGTGTCGCAGAAGCAACAGGCGAGCTTACTGGCGGCTCTTTGGCTGGACCTGGAGGTATTGGCACCAGACTAGCCGCAGGCGCACTGGGCGGCCTTGGTTCAGGGATTGCAGGCGAACTAACGCATGGCACAAAGTATGAGATGCCTGCCCGCCTTCTTGGCGCGCTTCCTGGCGCCGCAGGCGCGGCAGGAATTTCTAAACTTCTTGAGGCACGGGCGGCCCCCGCTGTTGCGGAGCGCGCTAGTAAAATTGCGGGACAAGTCGCACGGGAAGCTTTTGCTGAGCCTGAAAAAGCGGCGTCGCGCTTAGAGACTGAGTTAACGCTACAAGGACAGCCAGGTCGTTACGTCGAAGAAGTGCAGCCAACAACTGCGCAAGTCCTTGGCGGTGGCGAGGCAAAGGCGCTTGAGACCAGGCTGGAAGGCATGGGCCGCAAGGAAGGTGAGGAAGATATTGCGCGACGCAAGGCGCAAGAGGCCAGATCGCTTGAGGCAACGACTGCCGCGGCTCCTCGCGTTCCTGGTGAAGTCGGAACGCACATTAAGCCAGTCGACATGGAGACTGCTGCCGGCCTTCCTCCGTCCTTAAACCCACAAGGCGACGCGGCAATACAAGTTAAAAATGTTGTGTCCGCCCTGGAGAAGCAAAAAGCAGAAGCAGAGAAGACCGCGTGGGCGCATCCCGGACTTCAGTCTGCCGCGATCTACAAAACAAAAACGATGAATGAGCTCGCCGACTTCATCAATTCAATGTCTCCATCAAAGCGCAAGGCTCTCGACGCTGACGCCATGTCTGTCGTTGAGGCTCTTAGCCAGACTGAAGGTAAAAACATTCCTCTCTTGCACTTTCAGGATCTTCGCTCGCAAATCCTTTCTGCGGCGCGCAGTGCTGGCGAGAAGGGTGATTATTTTACGCAGCACGCGAATAACGAAGTGGCAGCAAAGCTTGCTGAAATGCTCAACAACGAGAAGAATATTCTCTTTGGTGACAAGACAGGTGCTCAGCGTAATGCGTGGAACACGGCTCGCGCCGCGACAAAAGATTACCACGATACATTTGGTCCAAAATTCCTGTCGGAACTTGTGGCTGATATGCAAGGCGGTGGCGAACGTATCGCGGGTGAAGCTGTTTTTGACAAAATGTTTTCAGGGCCAAATGCCGCGCAAAACTTGCGCATGGTCCGCGAGCTCCCTGGCGTTAACATTGACGAGCCAACAACCAATTGGGTTATTGGCAAGTTAACGAAGAACGGCACGAACTTTAATGTGACGCCAAAAGACGTCCAGAAATTTATCTCTGATCCTAAAATGGCGTCAGTGATTGACGAAATTCCTGGGTTGCGGGGAAGGGTAGAGAATATTGCGCAACGTGCGGGTGAAAGCGTCGAGGCAGCGCAGAAGCGCCAATTGACTGAAGCATTCCAGCGCGAAGCCGACAGCAATAATCCAAAGCGCTTGTCTAACTTTCTCGATAGAAACAAAGACAAGATAAAGGACATTGCCGCGGGCGATCATGACCTACAAAATTATATTGACGCCTTGCATCGTTCGTCAAAGGTCGTGTCTCAGCTTCCTCACGGCAACCTGACAAGCACGAAGACGTTAGACAAGCTTGCCAACAACAACATTATGTCGATCCTTTACGGCAGGGCGACTGGCGCAATACCTGACGTGGCCGCCGCGGCTCTTCTTGGACACATAGCTGAGGGCGTTTCTACGGCGGCAAGCGGTGCGCCCTTTGGCGCTGCCGCTGCCCGCTTCCTGGGCGTCGGCAAAGGTCTTACTGCGCCAATTGTTTCTGGCATGAACTCATTTTTATATGGGACGACAAAAGACGCCGCAATGAAGCTTCTGCAAGAGGCGATGCATGACCCTAAGCTAATGGCTCAGCTAATGCGCAAGCCGTCACCTGAGGCTTTCTCTTCTTTGTCTGGCGCAATTGCTAAGGTGGCAGAAGAAACAGGCAAGACAATTCCGCAAGTTGGTTATCCCGCCGCTATTGAGCAAGCCGGGCAGCCCCCTCGCTTACAGAGAAAAGCTGGCGGACGTATTCCGGGAGAGATGACTGCCGACATGCTCATGAAGGCTGTTGATCGATCCAGAAAGCGTATAAATGACGGCACAAAGCAGATATTAAACGCGCCTGACGAACACGTCGTTAAGGCGCTTGAAGTCGCAAACAGACACATTTGAGGATAGACAATGACTACGCAGAATAAGGGCTTGTATCAACCTACATACAATCAGACGTCGCCAACGTGGGATATTCCTCTTAATCTTAATTTTGGATATCTAGACGCATGTCTTGGTTCTGGCTTGCCGATATCTCTTACTAGCTCAGATTACACGATGTCCGCCTCTGATGTGCAAAATGCACGCGTTGATCTTAGCGGAGCAATTACTACAAATCTTAATGTTAATATTCCAAACAACACTGGCGGATTTTGGATATTCACAAACAACACGACAGACACTGGCGCTGGATACACTGTAACAGTGAAAACTGTAAGCGGAACTGGCGTTCTATTAACACGCGGCTACGCGACACTTGTTTACAGCACTGGCAATGTTAGCGTCACTGGAAATATATTTTACGCGCTTAGCGATCGTTTATCGATTGCGGGCGGCACAATGATTGGCAATCTTAACTTGCCGTCAAATGGATTAAATGTTGGCTCAGGTCAGCTGCAAGTAACAGGCGGCAACGTCACGACAAGTGGAAATATTACTGCCACAGGAAATGTGACTGCCTACTCTGACGAGAGACTAAAGGACAATATTGAAACATTAGACGACGCCTTGATGATCGTTAATCAAATGCGCGGCGTTAAATATACAAGCAAGGAAACAGGCAGGCCAAACATTGGTCTTATTGCGCAAGAAGTGATGGGCGTTCTTCCGTCTGTTGTTCATCACGACGATAAGGGAATGCTTCACATTGCATACGGAAACATCGTCGGTCTTCTTGTGAATGCAATACAGGAGTTAACTGACGAAGTAGCAAATCTTGAAGAACGCGTTATGGAGCTGGAGGATAATCAATGACACTGCCCGCGAGCGGCCCATTATCATTAGGTGGCTCTGCATCCAATTCTATCAACAATGAATTTGGGTATGGCGCAAATCTTGGGGACTATCGCAACAAGCTTTACACAAATGACGCAGGCACGACGACAAGTGCATTTCCATTTGCGCCAAACAGTATTTCTATACCTAGCGGAACTGGTTATTCTTTTTATAACTCAAGAAAAATACCGTCAGGATCAATAATGTATACGCCAGGTTCTGGCACATTTACTATTCCTCCCTACAACACAATCACATTCAGCGTATTGGCTGGTGGTGGTGGTGGCGGAGGAGGTGGTGGCGGAACCGCTAATACTAATTATTGTCAAGGAGATAACGGCGGTTCCGGCGGAGATGGAACGAAATCAAGCCTTACTGCTTCTGGGTGGTCTGGTTATGTAGCAAATGCCGGTGGTGGTGGTGGTGGTGGGTGCGGAGCCGTCAAATGTTCCTCTGCTGGATCAACAGGGAGCCCTAACTATAACGGTAAAAATGGAGGTTCTTATGGCGGTGGAGGCACTGGTGGCGGATCTCATGGCGGTAGCGGTGGCGCTGGGCAATTAATTACGGCAACATTATCAAATCCTTTGCTTGGGGGCAGTGGCTTAGCAGTAGGAACTGTTATTAACTATTCAGTTGGCGGCGGCGGCTCAACTGGGGGGCAAGGAGTTGGTAGGAATATAAATTATTTATTTCAATGCTATAACGACGGTAGTTATTATGGAGGCGGTGGCGACAAGGGCGGCGACGGGTCAATAACAATATCCTGGAACTAATATGCACCCGGAGGACATGAATAAGATCTACATGCTTCTCCGGGCCTTTGTCGCGTTGCTCATTGTGATTTTTACTGTCAGATGCTTAAGCGCCGTGTTTCACGGCGTATTATCTGCGATCGAGTAGTTTCTCCAATTTAACCCTGGCAGGTATGTAGCAACGATCGGCGTGAGGCTTGCAGTAAGAACCGCGGTCAACACGCTCCCCACAATACACTGGCGGCTTGTCGTTTTCTGTTGTTACAATAAATCGGCATGAGTAATAACTCAGATCAAGCAGTGACACGCCTGTAATTGGTTTGCTAAAGTATTCGTTTATGTCAAAGGCACTTGTTATATCTACTCTTGGCATCTCCATTCTTATCTTTGGCTTTACTTCTATTTTCTTTTCAATCTTAACCTTTTTCTTCTCTGCCTTTTCTTTTTCGTTATTTCTTCCAGACGTTCTTTCCTCCACAAAAACGCCGCTCCGTCTTTGTCTGTGAATAAATCCAAGAATTGCGTTCCTGGTTAAGTTAAGGGCGGTGGCTATTTCACTGCCGCTACTGCCGGCGTTCCACATTTCTATAATTTTATTTTTAGCTGCGTCGTCGATCATTTCATCACCTTGCTATATATCTATTTCTAACGTATGATGCGCAACATATTGACGTTATTGACAATTCTGTGACGTCCCCTCATGCGCAAATCAAACATTAGTAAGACTTAACCAAAGGTCAATACAGTGGCGCGAGAAATCCCCTCAAAAGATGACCTAAAAAAATTAATTAAATTAATAGAAAGCCTTCTGCAGGAAGGCTGCAAGCCACAAGGCATTCCAACAAATAGCCACGAGCGGACGGCGATATCGACTGCCGCGAAGAAGATGGGCGTCCACGCGCAAACGGTTCACCGAAGACTGGCAATCGCCGAAACAGAATACGGCCTTGAGCCAGACTGGTCTCTTTACAAGGATCCTGCTTCTTCTGGAGAGGAGAAGTCTGCGGAGCACTTAACGGTCCGCCGCTTAAAGGATAAGCTTGCCAGCGCTGAAGCCAGGGCAGCCGCCGCAGAGCGCACTACAATTAGCGCAGAGGCCCTCAGGGAGGGCGTATTTAATCTTACCGCTACTCCACTATACCCTCAGCCCTGGAAGCCATCCAAGGACACGGCGGGACGCGTCAGAAAAGAGGCGCTTATTCTTCAGATATCCGACGTCCACATGGGCGAGTATATCGACAAAGACCAAATGGGCGGCAGGAACTCCTACAGCAAAGAAATATGCGGAAAGCGCTTGCAGAGGCTATTTCAAAGCGTCGTCAAAATGGGCACGGTTCATTGGTCCGGCCCTCCTCCTGCCATCATATACGTTATACTTTGCGGAGATTTAATCTCCGGGGAAATACATGAAGAGCTGGCAAAAACCAATGATCTTTTGGCTATTCCTGCTGTGCGTGAGCTTTCTCAGCATCTCATATCCGGTCTGGAGCTTCTACTCTCTTCCTTTGACTGTGAAATCCGTGTCGTCTCCGTCCCAGGAAATCACGGTCGAACGACTAAGAAACCGGAAGCCAAAGGATTTGTTGTCAACTCATATGATACTTTGGTCGCTTGGCTTGTCGAGAGCTGGTTTACTGGAAGACAAACAAAGCGGATATCTTTCTCCGCTCCCATATCTGGCGACGCATTAATCAATATAGCAGGCTGGAATTTTCTCTTCACGCATGGCGACAGAATAGGCAGCCGGGGCGGCATGGGCATGATTGGCCCCTCCGCCACGATCGCCAGGGGCATGCAGCGTATCATACAAGATTATGCATCTGAGCAAGTTGTGGTAGACTGGGTGATGGTTGGTCACTTCCACACTCCTGTGGAACTAGAACAGGGGTTTGCCAATGGGTGTTTATCAGGCCCTTCTGAATACTCTCGCTCTGGCCGTATGCGTAGTCATCCTGCTTGTCAGTGGCTTATTTCCGTTCATCCTGATCACGGCGTTGCTCGCCGCTGGAAACTTGTCGTCGGGACCCCGGATGAGGGAAGTATATATAAGGGAAGGGCGTAAGAAGCGTCCGTTTTAAGGGGCAAGTCATGAGCGAATATGACGACGACGATATCCCAGAGATCGACACGTCAGACGTGGATGAATTTCCGCTAGACGCAGTCGCGGCAAGAGTAATTTCCTTCACAAAGCTTATTGCCTTGGTGGATCACATCAAGCACGACGAAGCGCAGAAGGAAGCAGTCATGATGCTGAAGGCCGTTCGTCGCTCGTTCAAGACAATACCAACGGCAGACGAGATAACGTCAATACCAGGCGGCAAGATAGATAAGTAATTACCTCTTTGCCTCTGCTCTAATAATATCTAAAACTTCCTCAAAGTCAGCGGCGTAATGGCTAATTTTAAATATCGTGTTATTTACGCGCGCAATTTCATTCTGCAGTCTGTCGCACTCAGCCTCGTAGCCAATTGCGTCGTGCGTTATTCTTTCACTTAATATTTTTACTTCTTCGCGAAGCCGCACAATTTCTTCCGCGGCCTCAATCATTACAGGCCCGCACATAACGCGGTAAAGCTTACTCTCTCTCTTGGCCAATTCGTTAAGACGCTTAACAATGTCTCTACCTGGCCAGCTCATTTTCCGTTCCTATTTGGAGTAACACTTTATTACAATTGGCGAAGTAGGTTCGCACTTCACTGGTCGGTATACACCATTTGACTTATACTCATACCCATTTGTGTCTACACTGCATCCAATTACTGGCAATATAATTAGGGTCGATATTACCAGAGTGAATGCTATTTTGTCAGCTCTCAAAAGTATTGAGCGCATGCAGCCTCCATTAAAGTATTGTCTTCTCAATGTCCTGCTTGATAAGACCAACCACCTTTAAAATGACCTTCAGGTCATAGTCGCCATAATTACCGTAATTCGACTGAATATAGGTCTGTGATTGCCAAGCTTCACAAACCTGAACGCACTTAGACCATTCTGCTTTTGTGCCGGCAGCGTAGCCGTCGGCGTATGGATCGTCAGACATATTATCTCCTGCAGTGAAAAAGGCCGCAACGTGTGCGGCCATTGTTATTACTCGGCGGGGCCAAGTATTTCATCGGACAAAGCATCCAAGTCTACCGGGACGTTTTTTGTTTTCTTCGTAAAAGAAAGCGTATTGCCCGGAAGCCCAACGCCCTTCATGCCTATCTCTGACGCGACGTGACCGGCAGCAAACTGACCGGCAAACGCCAAATAGTTCATAGCGTCAACGTAATTATCTTCATACGCACGCTTCTCCTGCATGCGGCCAAGCTTCACGCAATGCAAGATCATTGCAATATCGTAAGGCGTGTATTCCTCACCCATTGTCGCCGTTGCAATGCGCGCAATGATTTCAAAGCATGCGTCAGGTGATCCGTATTGCTTTGATCTGTCGTCAACGATTTTTGCGGCAGTGAGTAATGCTTCCTTGTGATGCATATCTATCTCCTATTTCTCACACATATTGATTGGTAAAAACTTTAACCTTGCCCACATAGCGATGATTAATCGCGACATTGCCACGACTAATATAGTTTGCCGAATAGCGATCTTTATAAAACTCTTCAACGACTACGTAGTCATTCTCGTTAAGAGCGCGAACAAAATCCTCAAGACTGTTTGATGATTTGTGCTCGACATGCATTTGGTGAACAAGGTTATCTGTGTAAGACGGCATGTTCATCGTTATTAAAAATCGCATATCAATTCCCTATTAAGCCGGGGTGTGATGCGGCTTTGCGTTGTAACACCACACCCCTTTATTAGATGGAAACAATCCACCTAATCTTTCTTATCAACCAAAGTCATCATCCCCACCCGCGGGAGCCGAAACTTTAGTAGAGCCAGTTGACGGCGGCGTTGTTGATACTTTAGCCGACGAGCTACGCTCCTTGTGGACAAGATCATCAGGACGAGAAACCCAACCCGTGATCTTGAACTTTGGCGCGTAGTTCGTCGACTTACGGGCCCCTTCACCCGAAGTGATTGCTACTGTATCCTCAAGTGATACAATTGGCAATTTGCCTGCATTGGCAGAAGACTGAGACTTGTATTCGTCGTGCAGCTGGTCAAGGCCACGCATGAACGCCTTAGCGGTTGACACAAACTCTCTAATGTCGCCGCCGCAATCCTTGCCAAGCTTAACAATGAAGCGGACGCCTTCGCGGAAAGTGTCGCCTGGCTGCTCTGGCTTTGGGCCAGACCCAAGGACTGCCATTGCAAACTGCGGAGCCCCGCTCTCAAAATCAATCCAACCAGTCTCAAGGTTCTCCAGGTCAAAGACAGCCTTAAATGTTCTTGAGATGTCTGTATTTTGGCTCTCGCCATTTACGCGATCGACGCGAAACATCTTTCCGGCGCGGGCATCATATTTAACGATAGGTAAAAAATCACCACCGCCTGCGCTCTCGTAATTAATGCCTAATGCCATAACTATTCTCCATTGTGCGACGATCTAGCCCGCCGCTTGCTCTTGTCCTTAATGGACGAAGCTCTCACATTTTCCAGATGTCAAAGACTGCCTGTCGCGCAAAGGGATCATTAAAATAAAAGCTGTCAACATCAGGAACAACAAGCGCGGCAAGTTCCATCGGATCGTCACTGATAGATAGAAATTTTTGAATTGCAAGTCCTATTCTGCCTAACGTCGCGACGTGCTCCTCAACATTCTCCAAGCGATAAACTGCGCTTTTTTTAGTGCTTACGTAAGCCAAACGCGGATCAAGGTCGTTACCCTTTGCGGCAGTGTATAACGCCACTTGTCGCGCGTGGTTCGTCTTTATCTTAGACGGAATGGCGTGTGTCGTTTTAAGGTCTACGATAATTTTGTGATTTTGCCATTCAAAATCAAAGTAACCAATGAATGGGACGAGGAGACCCTCAAACCGATACTCGATCTTTCCTTGCGCGCCAGTCGGAGGCCCATAAGGTCTAAGCTCTTTGAGGCCGACGCGGACCATATCTGCAACAGCTGCACGCTCTTTTTCTTTTTGCGGGTCTTGGGAGATCGCAGAAAGCTCATAAAACTTTTCATTTGCGACGCGGATGCATTCATCGTCTAAGGCTCCTGTCTCTAGGCCGTGAGCAATGCCGGCCTCTACCGCGGTCCCCCTGAATGCGGCGCAGCCTACCTGGCCTCGTTGCTTCAAGCATTTCTCAAGGACAAAGGAGGCGGGGCTTCCGACGTATGTGTTGCAGGTTGACGGTGATAGGTGTGGTATGCCGTGGATTTCAAACGGGTTTTTCATAATATCCAATCTCAATTTTGATTTGTGTCACCCTGACTACACAAAACCGCCCCGTCAACCCACTTGACAAAAAAAATCCGGGAGGGCAGCTTGAGCGTCAAAATATGCACTAAGGGGAAATTGATATGAATAAGCGCGATGGAAATAAGGGTCTTACATTTGAAGGAAAGGTCGATTTATCTCATTGGGATCTTTTTTCTATAGATAAAAAAATTGAAGATGCTTTTGATGATTTTGAAACAATGATGGAACGAACAATCCAAAAAGCCAGGGATAATATAGAAAAGGCAATTGGAAAAACGGAAGACCGCGTCAGAGAAATATCAAGCGACGTTCTTCAGATAGCGTTAGAGGAAGATCTTACTGTAGGGTTTTGGGAAATATCAGAACATCCTGAGAAATTAACGATCTATTTATCTGAGTTTGCAGAAGACGGCTATCACGTCCACGTAGACATAAAAAAAGCTATTCATGAACTTCTTATAGACGCTTGTCGCCAAGACACAGATGGATACGTCAGCGACGAATATGAAGAGCATATAATTAAATTTGCTTCTATGCTTGATGATATTTCAAATGAGTTAAAAACCGCCATCAGGCCAAAGGAAAAAGAATGACATACAAATGCATAATGGGCGTTGATCCTGGCGCGTCAGGAGCCGTGGCGTTTTACTACACAAACGACATCCACCTCATTGCGGCGTATGACGTGCCGATTATAGGAAAAGAAATAAATGCGACGGCATTGTTTGAGCTCATTAAGCATCACGCGCCAGATATGGCTGTTGTTGAGGCTGTTCACGCCATGCCCAAGCAAGGCGTTAGTTCGGTCTTCAATTTTGGTATGGCATATGGCGTCGCGAAAGGCGTTATTGGCTCTGCAGGCATTAGGCGCGTTGATGTCTCTCCCGGTAAATGGAAAAGGCACTTTGGCCTTTCGGCGGATAAAGAAGCGGCTCGCGCATTAGCAATTAGCCAGTGGCCTAAGAGCGAACATTTTCGCCGCAAGAAAGATCACGGCAGGGCAGAGGCGGCGTTACTAGCTTTGTATGGTGCTCAAACACAAATGTAATGGAGATTGACGTGAGTGAATATTCAGACCTCGTGAAGCGATTGCGTGGCATAAAGTTAAACTGCACTTGTGCCGCTAAGTCAGCCAGTGAATGTTGTTGCGATACATATTGGCCTGAAAGTTCTTGTGATGAAGCCGCAGACGCTATTGAGGCGCAAGCAAAACGGATTGAGGAACTAGAACATCAAATGAAATTCGAGTGTGATACCTATCTTTGGAGCCGTAAACGAATGTCGAGACGTATTGCGATGTTAGAATATTGGATGGAAAAGTTGTTTAAATACGGCAGTTCGCCGGAGGCAAGACGCAATGAACTGACAATGACGACAGAGATACCTGACAGTTTTATTAGAGAGGGCGAGGATATTCTGCAGCATCTTGAGGAAAGATCAGATTTGGAGAAGGGGGAATGACTGACTATAGCGACATCGTAAAAATTCTTTACGGAAGTTGGAATATAGAGGCGGCTTGCGCAATTGAAGCGCAGGCAAGGAGAATTAAGAAACTTGAAGCGGCACTCAAGCCATTTGCCTACTACGCGGAACAGATACCTGCTGATGTTAGCGATACGGCATCTGCCTCGGGAACTGTTGGCGACCTACGCTACGCCCGTGAGGTATTGGGAGAAGAGTGGGGAGAGAAGTAATGGGATTATTTGACGGGCCGCCAGTAACCGACGCACAGAGAGAACTAGTAGCGATGACAGATGCACGAACGAGAGAATGGTATCTGGAAGCTGAAATTGCAATGTTGAATATGCGCATTTCTGAACTAGAGTCGGCGCTAGAATTGGCTCATAAGTTATATAACAGTGTCAATGGTTCTCTTGATGCTTTTGAGCATGATTTACGTATGGACATAGGTAATACTAATTACAATTGCATAAAAGAACGGCTACATGAGTTTGAGGCCGCTCGTAAGGCATTGGGAGAGGAGGAATGACAGATTACACCGACCTTGTGAAGCGGTTGCGTGACTATCCAGTATGGACTGGTGACTGCCACGATGCAGCAAACGCTATTGAGGCGCAAGCAAAGCGGATTGCTGAGTTAGAGGCAGCACTACGACCGTTTGCTGATAAGGCAACAGCTTGCGAACAAAGATACTCTGACTTCGTCCCAGAGGATGACCGCACGTTTGCTTTTACGCTTGGCGTAGTACGCCAAGCCCGTAAGGTATTGGGAGAGAAGGAATGAGTGACTATTCAGACCTCGTGAAGCGATTGCGTCGTGACGGTATTGCTGCCCGAGACACATTGAAATGTGTGGAAATGGCGCCTACGGTTGACCCAGAAGATGCGCTTAAAGCCGCCGACGTTATCGAGGTATTAGAACGGGACGCCGTTTTGGTTACGGACGCAATGGTTGCCCTGACAGACCGTGTCGCTGAATTAAAGGCGGCGCTTAAACCATTTGCTGATGCCAGCGATGTTCACCTTGGCAACGACGATATGTCGATAGCGTTTGGCATAACTATTAAAGACCCACGCCAAGCCCGTAAGGTATTAGAAAATGCCTGACATCAGCATGTGCGCTGTAACTGATTGTCCAAAGTCGAACGAATGTTACCGACACAAAGATAGCGGCACAAAGCCTTGTGAATACTGGCAATCATATTTCATCTGGCCTGATGATTACAAAGGCCCGTGTGAACATTTTTGGCAGATTTTACCGAACGGTAAATACAATAGTTCCCAAATGAAAAAAGATAAAAATTTTACTGAGCAGTAAATATTACAAATCCCTCATAATTGAGAATTATGTCGAATTTCACATACGTCTAAATATGGATCACGAAGCCTACATACGAACCAAATATGACGCACGAAGTTCACACGATAAGCCCGTAAAATATTGGGAGACAACCAATGAACACCAAGCTTCCTGAGCAATATTATGCTTACGTGCCGCACTCTCGTGTTGATGCGTATGTTGAAATTGGTTGGGAGTTCGAAAGTGAATTGCCGCCGCCGCATTGCTTCTATGCATGCTTATACAGATGGATTGGCGAGGGGGAGCCATTAATGCCAAAACGAACAGATCAAAAAGAATAAAAAAAGACCCGGCTGCAACCGGGCCTAAAAAGTTAACCATTGGAAGAGACATCACCAAAAAGGAAATGGCTATGTCAGTTAGGATATTACCAGACACTTGTTTACTTAGTCAACTATTTGACTATGACAAAGAAAGCGGTTGGCTTTTTTGGAAAAGCAGACCTTTATCTATGTTTGTTGATAAAAGATCTTTTAATATTTTTAATACTCAGTTTGCAGGTGAAAGGGCAGGGAGTATTAAAAGAAAACAATCTGAAAATTGTTATATTGAAATTAGTTTACTTGGTAAAAGCACACTTGCCCATAGAATTGTTTGGAAACTACATTACGGCACCGAGCCACCTTTGATTATTGATCACGTAGATGGAGATGGCACAAATAATAAAATAGAAAACTTAAGGGAAGCCACCATTCATCAAAATGGGTGGAATGCGAAAAAGAGCTCCAGAAATAATAGTGGTTATAAAGGAGTTTCTTTTAACACCGAAAAAAATAAATGGCGTGCTGCAATTCACGTTAATGGGAAAACAAGACTTCTTGGTTATTTTTCATCTCCTGAAGAAGCTTCTGAGGCATATAAAAAAGCGTCTATGGAATTACACGGCGTTTTCTTACGTATTGTTTGATATTGAGGTGATAAAATGGAACATATGGAAGCTTTTGAGCAAGAATACGCGTCACCATCACAGTGGGCGCGTATGTATCGATCACTTGGGTGGCAGGTTGTTCCTGTCATGCTGCCGTCAGAGGCAAAGCCAGGCAAGAGCTGCAAGCAGCCTATTGTAAAGTGGGCGGAGCACGAGCGCGAACTTACGTCAGACGAATTATTCAACAAGTGGTATGGCGCTGACGGTCTTTACTGTAAGCGCATTAATATGGGCATCGTCACTGGCGAGTGCTCGCAGTCTTTATTCGTCATCGATCTAGACCTACACAAGAACACATTCCCTGCGGTGTGGTGGCAAGGCATTCACGACGATCACGCGGGCGGCATACTCCCTGACACGCCAAGGGCGACGACTGGCGGGGGTGGTAAGCATTATTTTTTCAGAGCTCCTCCGGGATGGGTTCCGCCCACAATAAAGACGCCTCAAGGCATCGACATTAGAGGCCGCGGCGGATTTGTGGTGTCTGCGCCGTCACTGCACGAGACCGGCAATAATTACATATGGGACGAAGGCTTCGAGCCCTGGAACATAGAGGTCGCGGTCGCCACGACGTGGCTGTGCGAGGAGGTCGAGCGTCTTGTATTAGAAAACGGCGGCAACATGCCTCACGAGGCCGTCAATCCAAGAACCTATGAAATATTGCCGCCGGTTTCTGGTCACGGCATGACGGGTGTCCAAAAGAACGAGTTCGGTATGATAACCGACGGGCGCGAAAGCCAGATGGCCAAGATGATCTTTGGCCGTATGCTAGACGAGCGGCGCAAGGACCCAACATACCCCGACCCTAACCGCATACAGCGCATAGCGATTGATTTGTTCAAGCAATACGTGTCGCTGGTTAAGACGCGCATTGATGATCCCATTGCGAAAAAGCATGACTTGCTTGAGCGCGAGGGCCGCGGCCTTACGCTCTTCACGGAGAAGATACACGACGCCCTGCGCAAGTGGGACACGAAGATCAAGCAATACGCGGAGGCCGGCCCTCCCCCAAAGCATGAGAGGCTTGAGCACAGACAAGACGCAACAGACAGCGTTAATCCCGACGAGGAAGAGTTTAATCTCAAGCCTGAGCAAATATCCACCCTGATGAGGGACCCCAGCGTCTTCAGGACGCTGACCATCCAGGAGATATATGATCTCCCTGATCCACGTTACTTGATCAAGGATCTCTTAATCGAGAATGGCCTTTGCTTCGTCTACGGAGCTCCCGGATGCTGCAAAACCTTTATCGTGCTGGATATGGCGCTTTCCATTGCTGCTGGCCTTCCTGACTGGTGGGAGAAGCCTATAGAGCGGTCTGGGCCGGTCCTATACATCAGCTCTGAAGGCGTCACTGACATGAAATTCCGCATCAAGGCGTGGTCGGAAAACAACGGTCTTGGCGCTCCCCCTCTTCCTTTTCGCCTGCTTGATGAGAGCATGAACTTTATGAATGAGGAGGACATCGACAAGCTCATACGCACAATCGACAAGGCTATCCAAGGCATGGAAGGCGAGGTGCCGGTCCTTATCGTCATCGACACTGTCTCTCGTGTCCTGCCTGGCGCAGACGAAAACCTGCAAAAGGACATGACGCTCTTTATCCGGGCGTGCGACCGCATCAAATCCAAGTTCGGCTGCTGCACTCTTGGCGTGCATCACACGGGCCGTCAGGGGGCAAATATGAGAGGCTCAACGGTATTTGACGGTGCCGCCGACGGGTCTTTCCTGATCGCTCGTGAGGAGGGTGCAATGGAAGGCCAGATCATGGCCAAGAAGATCAAATCTGCGCCTGACGGGTGGACGTGGGACTTTGGCATTCACTTGACGCCACTGATATCAGGAAACACGTCACTGACTGTTACGCGAATGTTCGACGCAACGACAAAAAAAGATAATGAACCGGTTCGTTCTCATGCTGACTTTGGCAATGCCCAGGAGACTGGACGCATCCACGTCGGCGGAAAGAAGAGGGACGCCGTCCTGTGCTTCAACATCTTGAACGCCCTTCAAGATGACTTTGAGGACGGTCGTGGTTGGTCTATGGCAAAGAACACGTCCAGGGACTTCAGGAAGAACATGCACACACTCTTTAAAATTGAACACAAGGAAGCGGAAGAAATCATAGACGACTGGTATGTGCGCCGTATCATTTCCGAAGAGTATAACAAGAACACAAAGGTCACGAGCTACAAGCTTGGTGACAATTGGCTGCCCGACTTTAAGCGTAAAAAATACGACCGGTAATTGCGGAAGTAACCAAAAGACACTTCCGCAAATTAACCAGAAAAAAATTACTTCCGCAAATAAGGCACTGAAAACAAATGAAATACTCACTTCCGCAAATTACTTCCGCAAATACTTCCGGTCACTTTCTCAAAACATTTAAAATCAAAGACTTAACTTGCGGAAGTAATTTGCGGAAGTGGGGCCTTATACACATTAGTGTATAAGGGCTTCGCGGGGCGCTCCCTCAGGGTCGCGCGCCCGCTCGCCGACACACAGGGTGGTTGACAAAAATGGACTTAGTAGGAAGGATCATTGGGTGATGGGCAAAACGGACAATGGGCCGGCGGGAGTTCAGACGGTGGGAAGCCGGATGATTGGCAATCGGTCGTATAAGATTAGGTCGGACGAGAGGCTCATCGGCGAACGTGACGGTTGGGAGTTGAGTGAGCTGACGGCGTGGTCGAGGGACGGTTGGTTAAGCTTACGCGTGTTGGACGCGAGGACGGACAGACCGAGGGGTAATGGGACGCCCCGCATGCGGGTGTATCAGATTGGATACAACACGGCGCAAGGGCGCGTGGCCAGGAACTTGTATTGGTGGAAGCTGTCAGAGCACTGGCCTGAGGTGTCGGCGTGGGTGCTTGACAAGATCAAGGAGGATACGCAATGAGCTCAGCTGAGTGTGGACTTGTATCATTCTTTTTTGTGTCTTGGCTTATCGCCGGCATCACCTGGGGGTTCTTAGTCAAGGGGAGGTGGTAATGACCGGCGAAGATGTTATGGGATACGCGATTTGTATTATTATCGCAGCATTCGTCGCCTACCTTGCGGACGGTTTGCTTAATGGGTGGGACTGATGGCGATATTGAAAAGGCTGTTTGACGCCGTCGGCTTTGCGATAGCATTAGTGGTGATTTGGGTATTGGTTGTCGGGCTAATCTTTCAAATGCATTGGAAGGGGAAAAAACTATGATTGACTGGACAGACAAGGCACTTGACGCGGCGGTAATGGCAATGGGTGAGGGATCGTATCCCCGCCTGTCTTGGGGCAATCGCCTGAAATGCCGCGAAGACTTTAGGAAGATCCTCAACGCCGCCATAGAGGCGCAAGAGGCAAACTGCGAAGAGTTCGACGTAGACGAAGTTACTGACGAAGGCGAGAAGGAAGAGGACTTTGAGCTTCTTGTCGAGAGGCCGCCGGCAACAAAATCCTATTTGATTGAGATGACGCTAGAACAGATTGATGCAATTATCATTCAAGAAATGAAAGGCACGTATTTGCTTTGCAAGTTAGACACAGAAACAGGAGACAAAAAAGTATTGGAAGCGGCAGGTGTAATCCTTAATTATTTTATGTCGCCTGAAGAATATGACGAGTGGTTAGAAGAAATTGAGGGTTGATGTCGATGTCAGAAACGAAGGAAGACCCTATCGCCTTACTGGCGCAGGAGATTAAGAAGTTACGCAAGAAGATTAAGAAATTGAAGCATGCCGTGAGGGGAATAAAGAAATGACGAGAGAAAAGAAATATTCAGAACTAATTGAATTAATTATACGCCTTCAAAAAGAAGGAAGGCCAGAAGATGCAAAAGTATGTGTCAACGCTTTATACTGCTTGCAGACAAAAGATGGGAAAATTGAACATTTTAAAAAAGAGGCTGAAGACTATAAGTTTTTTTATGAACTAGATAACCATAAACGTAGCCCATAGGCTACACATTTCCATAATATGACGCACGAAGCTTACAAAAGGCAATCAAATGAGCAATCCAATATTTGTCCCGGCATACTGGCCGTTGTTTAAGACGCATGAGCTAAGACGGTTTGATTATACGTCTTCAGACGAACCGTCATTTACGTCAGTGTTTTCGTATGACACTGGCAGCGACAGTATGCTTTACAATAATTACGACAGAGACGGCGTTTGGCTTAACAAGTGGTATTACCGGTATAATGTTGGGTCAGGGATAAATGAGTGGCGTGACGACTATCCGGGAGACAAGAAGGTTGTCATGCTGCCGCCAATTGGCTGGGGAGAGTTTCAGGGGATACCCTCGCTATACGAGAGTAAGCCGCAGTTTAATCCATTGATGTGTTGGCCGCCCGCGTTTGGGTCAGGAGAACAGATTGTTGCGTTTGAAGAGCAGACGTCAATGATCGTGCAAAACGTCCATTACGACGACGTTATTGTCTTCTCTTATCTGCAATCGTGGAACGGCAAGCCAGCAACAGGCGCGAGATACTGGATGGCGTTAGGCATTGGCCCAATCGCCACGCAATTCATCACGCAAGACGCGACAGACAGAACAAAGCTCATTACAACATCACGTTGGGACGCAAAGGTAACAAGATACAATGTCTGAGATAGATCACAGAGGAATTGCAATAAAGGCGTTTCTTAGCCGTATGGTATACGAAGAGCCTACAAGAGAATTGATGGATGAAGCCGCAGATCTTATTGCGGCATTGTATGACACAAAAGAGTTTTGGTTTGAGCAGCACAAATTGATGTCTGATTTGATATATGAGGAGATAAGAAATGGCTTCGCGTCCACGGAAGAGCAAAACACCCCCCACTAAGGCAGACAGAGGCGTCCCCGTCTCTGCCTACACGCCACCGCCGTGGCAATGCACTGAGGGCTGCTACCTTGCCGGCAAGGAGGCGCTCGACGAGGCAGATCATCTTGGCGAGGAGATGGAGAGGTATTGGGGCCGCGGGCGTCTGAGGCTCCTGGTCAATAAGGAGCTCGCGGAAAGGTTTGACCGTCAGAGATACCTGACGGCTCAGGCCCGCTGGGAGGGTCAGTTGGAAGACGTCAAGCGAGAAGCTGGACGCATGGTGAAGGCATACCGCGCGCTGGATAGTGCTGCAAAGGCCGTAGGAGCGTCACCAGTAGACGATGAGACGTGGGAGGCTACTATCCCCCACGGAGTAATGGAAGGCACTGTATTGGTCATTGTGAAGAATGAGGAGGCTATTCCTAAAGTCACGAAGACTGTTGACGGCAGGAATGTTGTCGTCATGACGCTCAAAGACATTGCGCATCACATCAGCATGGACCACGACTTGCTGCAGATACGCCAGTCGTTTCCGGGGGCGGCAGTTGAGGCCAGGTCACGGATAATAGATCCCCTGCAGCCATCTTTGCGTAAAACTGAGGATGGAGTAATAGACGTCAGTGTGCCGATTGACGGCATACAAGGCTTTTCAGACTGGGAGTATGGGGATGAAGTGCCCTTCTGACGAAGAAGAAAAGATGCCATTTAAAATTGAGAAGGTGACAAAAATAGTTTTGGCCTGAGGTAAAGCGACGGGGGAAGTTTGATCTGTGCGTGTATTAGTCGCCTGCGAATATTCTGGCGTTGTTAGGGACGCATTTATCTGGGGGGGGCATGAAGCTCTTAGCTGCGATTTATTGCCTAGCGAAAGTCTAGGGCCGCATTATCAAGGCGATGTCAGAGATTTATTGCATTATCCTTGGGATTTAATGATTGCGCACCCGCCATGCACTGATTTATCTGTCAGTGGCGCCCGTCATTTTGACGCTAAGAAAATAAATGGCCGTCAATATTTTAGCGTATCGTTTTTCATGATGTTGGCTAAAGCCGACATACCGATGATTGCTATTGAAAATCCCATTTCAATAATGTCGTCTATTTACCGCAAACCAGATCAAATTATACAACCGTGGCAATTTGGACATGGTGAAACAAAAGCTACCTGTTTGTGGCTAAAAGGGCTACCAAAACTACAACCCACAAATATTGTTGATGGGCGTGAACAACGTATTCATAAAATGCCGCCAAGCCCAGACAGGTGGAAAGAACGAAGCAGGACATATGAAGGCATAGCTGCTGCAATGGTTGCGCAATGGTCTAACCAATTAGCTTCGACTGCATAGTTATTAACACATTGTAATTGACAAATTTACCAAATCATGCTACGAAAAATACCAAGAATTGGATTGTTGCGCCCGTAGCTTAACCGCTGCGGGTGTTTTGTTTTGTAGTCCTTATCAACGGGGCTTGATGTGAAAAAATATCAGAAAATCGATCAATCACTTTGTTGGACACGCGCGAGTAGATGAGGACATGCTGCCGACAACGTCGTCAAGCAGACGAAAGATCCCAATGTCATTACCCAGGGTTAAATTCCTGGAGGGACCTGATCCAAAATAAAAGGCGGGGATTTCCCCGCCCTTTTTTATAACTGCTTTTCTTGTTTCTTTTTCTTTTCTCTTTCCTTTTTTAAAAACACTATTTCTTCTTTGAGCTCTTTAATTTCATCGTTAAGCGTTTCTATTTTTGCTTCTGCTGATTTTTTTGCTGACGTCATACGCTTTAGCGCGTCTTCTGCCGTTAGTGCTCGCGTCTCAAGTTCGCCAATGGCGTCTCCAAACTCTTTATCGCCATTTAAATAAAATTTCTGCCTCATGTCATTGTAATACGGCATCTTGTCTTTGATCGCGATATACGATCTTTCTCCTACCGCAAAATTTCCGGGGCTTATTTCCAGCGGACCAAGCACATACATTTTCTCTTTGTGTAGTTTCTCTAGCGACATATCAATCTCCTAAATAGTTGCGTCAGCCTCTTGTCTCAATTCGTGGCACACCACCTCAAGCAGCCAGCCTCTGTCAATTGCGCCTTCCCTCAAGCCGTGCATGACAATGGCCACAAGGCGTGGCACTGGGTGCGTCGCGGAAAGCCAGGAAGTAACCTGACGCGGTGTCTTGCCTGTAATGGTAGCCAAGTCATTATTTGACAGACCTTGGGCCGCCATTGCTTGTTTGAGCTCTAGAGGGGACATAGCCTTCTCACTTCTGGTTTTGCTTGTTCGTGTCCCTCCCGCTTTGCCTGTAGATAGTTGTGGACGTCAAGCTCTGTCCAATTGGGGGAGGTGTAAGTTGGATCACGACGCGTAAGCTTGCAAAACTCTTTCCAAAGATTTGGGTTAACCTCCCAGCAAGGTTCTAGCGACACGCTGCACATATCAGTCTCCGTATTTAGTCATGAACCAGACAACCAGGGCGGCGCTTAATACACCGCCCACTAAGAACGATAACGCTACTACAATTGTGGCAAGCGTCTCGCACATCAGTTGTCTCCGACAAAAAATCCGTAGCGTGGGTTAAGGATCTTGAAGCCATTGTGGTAGAGATACGTAGCCAATTGCTGAGCCGGACGGTGGTCGACTGCAATTCCGTTTCTCATATGCGCCCACTCATCTACTTCTATCTCATTCTCAAAGAACTCTTTGGCTGCGTCTGACACTGGTTCGAACATCCAAATGGTTGCAAAGCCCTCAGCGTGAACCAATACGTCTACGTCACTTGTATCTATATTTGTCATGTCAATCTCCATCAGTCTCTGTCAGAATATTCGTCAATTTTGTGCTCAGCTATTTCTGTCCAATTAACTTGGCTAATAAAAGCCAAGGCGTATTCAGCTGCTAAATTTTGTTGGTTCAGTCCTCCGTCTCCGCATCCAGATAAGATAATTTCTTCCGCGTATTCTTTTAGGCACAACCCAATATTGTAAGCGTCATCATCTAATGAACGCCCAAGTATTTCGTAAGGATCAAAGCTGTCGAACAGCTCAAGGTTAACGCGCCACGTCGCGTAGTTTGTCCAGCCGTTGTATTTATTGTCTGACATATCAATCTCCATTATTTATACTGACCATTGACTAAACGCTGAACTCTAAAGATCTGGTTATTTTTTCTGTATACTTCCACCTGAAACGCAATGGACTTGACGTCCCAGGCGTGGGTGATGACAAGCCATTTGTTGTTATACATGAGCTGCAGACGAAATTCTGGATATACGCGCATGTCAATCTCCATTGGTCTCATCAGTGCCCGCGTGACGGACAGACGGGGCGGACCCCGTTTCGACCTTATGCCGCGTCGGCTAAAGACGCCTTGACGCGCAGGGTGGTGATGACTTTGGTCTCCGTGACCAGCGCGACATCCTCAGGGCTGAGCAGCTCCTTGACCAGCGTAGCGCTGACGCTAGAGCGTGGAGCCTTGGTGATGTTGACCGTGAAGTGCAGGCCAACAATAGCGTCGAGGGATGGGTCCTGGTTAACGAGCGCGTAGATCTCTTCCTTGATCTTCTCCAGGTCTTTGGCTGCCTTGTCAGCGATAACCTTGGCTTGAGCGTAACGGTCAGCGAGGATGTTGAGGTTTGTCATATCAATCTCCATACAATGTGTGTTTCGATGATTTGAAGGTATAGGAAGTAACTTCCTATGTCAATACACTTAGTGCGTTTTTTTAAAAAATATTTTGGCCCCCCTTATTGGGGGACCATGACTTCGATCAGTGAAGACTTGGCTCTTGTTGCCGCCACGTAGCAAAGATTGTCTTCCTGGTCCTGCTGCCACTTCTGCGTAGCGTAGGGGCTAGGCAGTGTGCCTTCACGGTCAAGCCAGTAAACCGTCTCCCACTCGCGGCCCTTTGCCTTGTGGATGGTGCTGAGCGTCAGCATGTTGCTGACATTGTCCTCGAACAAAGACTGGATGCTGTCCACCACTGCCTCAATGCTGTCGTTGCCAGCCCTGCGGCATTCGCCAGTGATAACCATGATCGTGTCAGCCTGGTCCTTGATCTGCTGAGCCAGTGCGCCATTGCCCTTGGCCTTAGCGCGGACGATCTGAGCCTCCGACCAATTGGTGACGCGTGTCTCAAGGCCGTGCAGCGTCTTGGCTGTCTTCCACTTGGTGGCCAGGTTGATCAGGCCCTTGCCAATGTCTCTGCCCTCTACCTTGCAGGCGACACGGGCGCGGATGAGCTCGAAGGCTAAGGAGACAAGAGGCTTGGTGTTGCGGCACAAAATAGCCGCGGAGCCATCCAGGTCATTGCGGCCAAATACGTCAGCGCGGTCAATAACGCTGTAAGATCCTTCAGGGGCGCTGTCGTGGGCCTCAATGTGATTAACCCACTGGTGAGCCACCCTGACCACTTGCTTAGGGCAGCGGTAGGTCACTGTGAGCGGCATGTCGACCGCATTGAAGTCTGCCTTGATCAGGTCAAGAGCGTCAGCGTCAGCGCCAGTGAAGCCGTAGATCGCCTGACGACGATCGCCAACGGCCACAACCCGACCGCCTGGCGCAAGCAAAGCCTTAACCAAAGCGCGACGCGCTGGGTTCGTGTCCTGGGCTTCGTCAACAAACACCCAGGGATACGTCCAGAAACGCAGCTTCAGGAAAACAGGCAGGTAGACCATGTCGTCGAAGTCAACGATCGACGTGGTGCTGTTAGAATTCTTGAGGACCTCAATGGCCGTGGCAACAATATCGCCTAAGCGCTTCTCAGCCTTGTCGGTCTTTTCATTGGCCAGGATGTCAAAGTGCTCGGCAATCTCATACCACTGGGAGGTGTCGTCAATAGAGCCAAAGACACCCAGGGCGCGCTGCTTAGCCAGAGACACAAGGTTAGCCACGATTGAAGAAAACAAGCGGACGGCATGCTCTGGGTGAGCTGACTTGCCCATAGACACCAGGATGTCTGTGACCTTGTTGCCGTCGACGCGGACGCCTGGGAATGATTTTTTGTATGCGCCAAGGCCAAAGCCGTGAACCGTATTGGCATTGGCTTTCTGCCAGTCAATCTTGCGCGCCTTGAGCTTGCCTTTGATCTCATCAGCAATTTTGCGGTTGTAGGCAAGGATAGCGACTGGCTTGTCAGTGCGCTCGACAGCCTCGATCAGTGTGGTGGTCTTGCCAGCGCCAGCGACAGCCTCAAGAACGCAAGAGCCTTTGCCGGTCTCAACCCAGTCTAGGAAGGCAGCTTGTTGTGGTGAAGGGATAAAGGCCATATCAATCTCCATAAAATCTAAAGGACGCCGTAGCGCCCTTTGATTGGTATAGAAGTTACTTCTACTTGTCAATCTTTATTTTTATCTAGCCAATTTAATTTTGGCAGACTGACTGGCTTTTCAGCCGCCCGCCGCCTGGCTTGAGCGAACATGGACTTGCGCTTGTATTCCTCGCGGTATTCAGTGTCCCACTTCAGTCTGTCCGCCCTCTCAACAATGTTGCGGTATCCCTCGCTGTCAAGCTTGTTTTGATACTCGACGGAGGTCAGTGTGCCGTTATCTAGAATAGCCATATCAATCTCCAAAAAAGTTAGGGTTCAGCAGTAATTGAGCTTCCATATAAGACTGCAGGCAGTCATGTATCTGCCGGCAGTGCGTTGGGTTGTCTGGGTCAGACCACAGATCGTTAGCCGCCTTGCGTATCAAATCAATTGACTTGTACCTGACTTCCTTCAGGTGATCCGTCAGTATATTCTCCTCCTGCGTCATAATGGTCTCCGTCTGATTTCTGCTTTGGTTTAAGTTCTCTGATTTTGCGCCTGAGCTCTCCTGTTTTCCAGCTGTAGATGTCAGCGAAGGGGATCACCAGTTTCCCCTTCTCTCCGTAAACAACGATGACTTCCCTGTTGCTGGTGATCTCGTAGCCAATCTTTTCATAGTCCACGAGCATTCTCATAAAGGTTATAAGCTTCATGCCGTCACCCAGTCTGGAGTTTTCACTTGAATTGCTCTTCTAAATGGCATCAGAACACCAAGGCCATCTACCTCATCACCAAATGACAAGAGCGCCGGGCCGTCGCCATTGTGGGCAATAGATACATGCGTCTCAGAGCCAGTGAGCGCCTTGGCCACTTTAGCGAAGTCACCCAGGTAGGTCATATTGAACTGGGCGGTTTTGCCGTCGACTTCTTTCGGGATAATGCGCTGCCAGTCAGGGAAGGTGCCGTCTATCACACTAAATGTAATTGTAGAGCCGTCGTGAGTTATAGACCATTGGTTGAATAACTCATCTCCTGGCTTTAGCGTCGCCAAGGGATCTTTCTTGTTCAGCTTGATCTTGGCAATGATATCCAGAGGTATAATGATATTGAACGACTGGCCGTCGTATGGCTGCAGCTGACGCAGCGCCAAGAGACGGTGTCCGTCGGTGGCCACAATAAACACGCCCTTGGCAGAAGCCTGGATGGCTACTCCTTTAAGGTAGTAGCGCGTCTCCTCCTTTGAGGCACACATAGCGGCAGCTTTAACGAGCTTAAGATCGAGTTCCATTTTCATCTCCATATCAATATTCAAGTGGGCTTTTCGTAACAGCGCCTCTTTCGTCAATTTCAGCGCACCAGCAATCCAAGTGATAGCTAAACCAAGCGCCGCGCAGTAAACGGCCCTCGTTGTTTAAGTAATCCCAGGTCGCTGATGGGTCATTGTCAAATAGTTCAGTCTCAACTAACAGCTTCATCATTCATCTCCATATCAATATAAGCGAGTAAAAAGTAGCGGGCTTATGCAGCCCGCCTCCGACGCTTGGGAGCAACATAATTAGCGGCACGGTCTTCGTAATGCTCAACATGACGGAGAAGCTCTTCGCGAGTGTTGAAAAAAGCGACAAATGTCATGATGTCCTGATTGATGTTAGCTTCGTGGTTTTGCGCTGATGTCAGGCGGGCCATCAGGTCTGGGTTTTGTTTCCACATTTCAGTATCTCCATATCAATCTCAATAATCAGAAGCTACAGGAAGTTACTTCTACTGTCAATAGGCTTTTTTCTGACATTGCAAAAAAATATTAGTGCTTGACATGGCCGGCAGTCGTATTGATGGTGCAAGCGCCTGAATGTATTCGTATCGAAATGGAGGCATAAGTGACAAACAATCAGCTGAAGGCTCTTGTTGAGCGTATCGAAAAGCTTGAAGATGAGAAGACAATAATCGCTGAGGACATCAAAGAGGTTTACAGTGAAGCAAAAGGTAGTGGCTTTGATCCTAAGATCATCAAGAAGCTTGTATCTCTTCGCAAGCAAGACGCTAAGAAAAGGGCTGAAGAGCAGGCCGTGCTCGCAGCTTACATGGATGCTCTGGGGATGTTGGCGGGCACCCCCTTGGGAGAAGCCGCGGTAAAGGCTATATCTAAAATAAATAAGCCTGATGGTTACGCAGAAGAGCAGTTCTGACAAACAGGCCAGTATGTGATATCATGTCCTGGTCATCATATTGTGGGTTGAGTTATGGGTAAGGAAGTAAAACAGAAGCGGCCAGTCGGGAGGCCAAGCAAATACAAGCCTGAGTATTGCGAGGCTGTTATTGAAATGGCCAAGCAAGGAAAGGGCTGGGCAAGCTATGCGGCTACTTTTGAAATTGATAGAGCGACGCTGTATGATTGGGCCGCCGCCCACGAAGAATTTTCCACAGCTTTAACACGCGCAAAGGTTTTAGAACAGCAATGGTGGGAAGATCAGGCGCGCGAAAATTTAAGGTCTCGCGAGTTTAACGCAAATCTTTGGATCAAATCCGCACAAGCGCGCTTCCGCGAAGATTACACTGAACGCAAAGAGACAGCGGTCACTGGCGCTAATGGCGGACCAGTGCAAGTGCAGTCTCATGTCCTTGACGCAAAGACGCTGACGCCTGAGCAGCGCAATGCATTAAGAGAAATTTTGATTGCCGCTAAAGAGGCGAAGTGATGACTGAAAACGAGCGCACAATGATGTTGGCAGAAACAACGGTCGATATCATTGCTATGCTCGAAGAGCGCATTGGCCCAAGCGACGATGAGCTCGCGGTCTTGAGCAGCGTGATCTCTTACATCTTGTGCAATCACTTATCCAATGAAGAACACGCGCAAAACGCGTTTAATGCTATTAGTTATAACGTAAATCAGATAATGCAGTCTGCAGACAGAACTGGTAATACATTTTGGGTTAGTGGTCCGGGACATTGAAATGGATATATTTGAGGGGGCACGCTTGTATAAGCTATTTCCGCAACACGTCGTCGCGTCATGCATGCAGCGTGATGTCGAACCGCAAGAAATATCAGCGGTTGATACAGCAAAATATCGGGAGTGCAATATCCTTGATAGCGATCAGCTAAGCGGCATCAGATCGTTCGTCGAAGAGCAGATTGCGTTATACGTCAAGAATGTTCTGAAGCCGCGCAATGACGTAAGCTTAAAGCTTTCGACGTCGTGGGCGCGTCACGGTAATGACGATCACACAATGTTCAGAGTTAATAGTTTTATTTCTGGCATATTTTATTTGCATGCTGACGCAGATGCTGTCTTGCAATTCAACTCTGATCGTCAGCGCGATGGTCTTTACATTCCGACGTATGCGCCAAGCGATCTAAACGTCAATACGTGCGACATTGGATTAGAAAGCGGCTACTTGTTTCTATTCCCGTCACGCATGGCGTATCGATCGCTTGCCGGCGACGGAAGCCTTTACATTGCGTTTAATACATTCCCTAACGGATGGCTTGGCGACGAAGGCGACGCGGATAGTTATTTCCTGGAGGAATAATGGCCGCGATCCTTGACGTCGGTTACACAAACCCGCTCGACATTGACAGGCAGCTGATTGAGCTTGATCGCGAAGACTGCAAGGATCTCGTTAACTTTATCCGTCTGTCGTGGCACCTGGTCGAGCCTGGAGCTGAATACGTTCACTCTTGGCACATAGACTTCTTGGCTGCTCACTTAGAGGCAATCACAAACGAAGAAGAGCTGGACGACGGATCGCTTTACAATCGCCTGCTGATTAACATTCCGCCAGGCACGATGAAGAGCTTACTCGTTAACGTGTTCTGGCCCGCGTGGGAGTGGGGGCCGTGCAACATGCCTCACTTGCGCTATATCTGCGCCAGCCACAACCAAGAGCTTGCAGTGCGCGACGGCTTGCGTATGCGCCGGCTTATTGAGGATCCTTGGTATAAAGACCGCTGGCCTCACGTCGAGCTCACGCGTGATCAAAATCAAAAAACCAAATACGAAAATACAGCCCTTGGCTTCAGGCAGTGCTCCGCGTCGAACTCAATCACTGGCGCTCGTGCCGACCGCGTGATCATCGACGACCCGCTGTCTGTCTCTGACGCCATGTCGCAGCAAGTCAAGGACACGGTCAATACGTGGTTCTGCGAGGCGGTGCCCACGCGTCTCGTTTCGCCAAAGCGATCGGCCATCATAGTGATCATGCAGCGCCTGGCAGAGGACGACGTCAGTGCCACCATCATTGAGCGTGGCCTGCCATACGATCACATCATGCTGCCCATGCGCTACGACCCGTCGCGCGCCATGCCGACGATGCTTGGCATGGAAGACCCGCGGTCACGGCCAGGAGAGCTTTTATTTCCCGCCCGCTTCCCGATAGACGTCGTCGAGCGCGACGAAGAGATCATGGGAAAGTGGGCCACCGCGGGTCAGTTTGCCCAGGCACCACAGCCGCGTGGCGGTGGCGTCATCCTGACTGAGTGGTGGCAGATGTGGGACAAGCCGACATACCCGCCATTTGATTACATTGTCGCCGCAGTGGACGGGGCATACACCACCAAGACAGAGAACGACCCGTCCGCCATGACGGTTTGGGGCATATGGACGGGAGGAGACCAAACTGCGCAAGTCACGCGGACCTACACGCCTGACGGCATGATGGCGTCACTGGAGCGCACGTATAAGCAAGAGCACCCAAAGTGTATGCTGATCTACGCCTGGGCTGAACGCCTAGAGCTCCACGAGCTTGTCGAGAAAGTCCGCGAGACAATGAATGACTGGCGCGTAGACAAGCTTCTGGTCGAGAACAAGGCAAGCGGGTATAGCGTTGCGCAAGAGCTGCGACGCGTTTATGGTTACGACGATTTCGGTGTCCAGCTGATGGATCCTAAGGGGCAGGACAAACTAGCGCGTCTCTACAGCGTGCAGCATTTGTTTTCTGATGGGTTGATCTACGCGCCAGACAGAGAGTTCGCGCAAATGGTGATCGACCAGGTCGCCGTGTTTCCTAAAGGCCGTCATGACGATCTTGTCGACACGACTAGCATGGCGTTGCGGCATCTGCGCGACATCGGGCTCCTCGTGCGTGGCGTTGAATGGACAGCGGAGGTCGACAACAGTAGAGTGCATGTTGGCTCTGCGCCGGAGCCGCTCTATCCAGTATAGCAAAGAGATAAACATGATCTTAGCAAACGCCATTGTGGACGTGCTGCATAAGGCAGCGCCAGCATCAAAAGAACTTAGTAGGTTTCGCGTAGAGGTTTGGGGCAAAGAACCCCACGACTATGTGCGCGTCTATGAGATTGCCGCAAAATCTGATAATCTGGCGGCTCGTGAGGGGCTTGACCGTTTCGTTGAAGAGATTGGGAAGCTTGTAGAGAAGCAAGGCGATTAATCATGCCTATGACACCGGGGCTTAATCCAAATATCCGCATGCCGCAGGAGGAGCCCCAGGCGGGCCTTGGTGCCGCAGAAGACATCCTCGTTGAGATTGAAGAAGGCAAGCCAGACCGTCAGCTAGACGACAAAGGCAATGTCATCCGCATTGAG
>Ga0316224_1000403_pt1 | contig 62535 bp, 49 predicted proteins | sample TBH18013metaG_FD_206254 | JGI IMG/M metagenome (GOLD analysis project Ga0316224, IMG submission 206254) | Freshwater microbial communities from Trout Bog Lake, Wisconsin, USA - TBH18013 | ecosystem: Environmental > Aquatic > Freshwater > Lake > Hypolimnion/Profundal zone | place: USA: Wisconsin... | reverse complement strand
GGGATATTTGACACCGGCTGATGTGTATTTGGGAGGCTCTTTAAAAACGAGGAAATAACAATTTTTATCAACAGGCTTCTATCTTATTTTTAGGTGATTTTGGTCTTGACAATGGGGAGTACCTTAGTAATCTGTATTTCACGAAAACGGAAGTCTGGGTTGTTTAAGTGTTGATAGGGTGGGAGTGTTGGTTTCATAGGTTGGATCATATGATATATATGTCATATGATTTTATGAGTGAATTTGTGAATTGTCAATTTGTTGATCTATTGGGGTAGTGAGTAGATAGTCAAAAAATGGGTTACTACCCTACGCCATTGATTTTTCGGCTTTTAAGTCCAGTAGGGCAGGGCAAACGCATATAAACAAACATAAAAACAATAATTTACCTAAGTCATCCGCAAAGTTTTTCTTAACAGTTCAAGAATTTTTTAACGTCCGTGACAATTGACGTAAAATTTTCCGACCTTTCCGTAAAAATTTAGTCTGTCAAGTCGATTTGGAGCCGACTTCGAAAAGTTGGTGTCTTGTAACTTGTTGATTTGTGAAAAATTTAAATGCGTTTGCCCTGTCCAGTAGGGTACGCAATGCGTAGCCTACTGGGGTTTATGGTAATATTAGCGGTCTGCTGTATGGATAAAGTAAAACTAATTATGGAATCACCCACGGCGCTGACGCTTCTTCCTTAACCGCGACACCGGAGCCTAACCGTCGTGAATTCCGCCGCAGAAAACCCGCTAAGCCCTAAAGTGTTTGTTAGTTACAGTCATAAAGATAGTTTCTGGTTGGAAAGATTGCGGGTGCATTTAAAGCCCCTGGTTCGCGAAGGCAAGTTAGAGCTTTGGGATGATAAAAAAATATCCACAGGCAGTGATTGGCCAGCAGAAATTGCCAAGGCGTTAGCTGAAGCGCACGCGGCCATTTTATTAATCAGCGCAGATTTTCTGGCCTCAGATTTTATTACCCACAACGAACTGCCGCCGTTGCTGGCAGCGGCAAAGCACAACGGTAAGCTGATTATGCCGCTGCATGTGGAGTGGAGCCGGTTTAGCGTCACTGCAAGCCTGAAAGATTTTCAAAGTTTTAATCCACCGGATGAACCGCTGGTGGATTTATCCAAAGGCCAACAAGAAAAATGGCTGGTGGATTTAAGTATCGAATTAGAAAAGATACTGCATAACAAAATTAATAATCCTCCTGCGACCAACGCCAATACATTTGTTTCCACGGCAACCGTATTTGGTGGCGATTATTATATCGCTCCAACTATCCATAAACCCAGCTGGCCACCGGCCAGCGCACAGGACAGCTACGGCGTGTATGCCGACCTTGCTATCCACGGCATAGTCCAGCGCTTCCGCTGGCTCAATCCCGGCACATTTTTAATGGGTTCGCCGGCAAACGAGCCGGAACGAGGTAGCGATGAAACCTTGCATCGCGTGACCTTAAGCAGCGGCTTTTGGCTGGCCGACACTGCCTGCAGCCAGGCGTTGTGGCAGGCGGTGATGGGCAACAATCCCAGCTATTTTCAAGGCGATGCCGATAATTCTGTGGAAAACGTCAGCTGGAATGAGGTTCAAGTGTTTATCCAGCGCTTGCAACAGCAAATGTTAATTGCGGATTTACCGTTACGGTTACCGACCGAAGTCGAATGGGAATACGCCTGCCGGGCGGGTACCGAGACACCGTTTGCTTTTGGTGAAAATATCAACCCGGAGCTGGTGAATTATAATGGTCATTATCCGTACAACAATGCCGCAAGAGGTTTGTGCCGGGAAATGACCTTACCGGTAAAAAGTTTGCCGGCCAACGCCTGGGGCTTGTATCAGATGCACGGCAATGTCTGGGAATGGTGCCAGGATTGCTATGCGGCGAAATATGGCGCCGCACCCGTCACCGATCCGGCAGGGCCGCTAACCGGCTCGGTTCGCGTGTTGCGTGGCGGCTCCTGGTTCAGCCACGGCAGGCGCGCGCGTTCGGCCGGTCGGCGCAGGTTGCGGCCGGACGCTCGGCGCAAAAGCATCGGCTTCCGGCTTGCCTTAGGTCGGGCTGCATCCGGTTAGGGCAGGGGAGGCGGGCTGTGGCAGACGGGCTTGCCGTCGCGGAGCGCGGTAAGCCCGTCTGACACCGCTCGCCGGGCGCGGGCGGTTTTGCATTTTAAACGGCGGCAAGCAACGGGCAATGAATGCCGTTGCCGGCTGAGTTTAGGAGCAACCTTTTAAGGCGTGATGCGCCGCCCGCAGGTGTGCACCCCCTGGCTTGCGTAGCTTGATTGTTTGCCACGGTAAAGCAGGACAGGTAGAATCCATAACACAATAGTCAAATAAATGCCAAATAATCCGTATGGAAACCTTAACCGACCAGTACGATAGCCCCTGGAAAGAAGCGATTGAGCAATATTTTCCGGAATTTTTGGCGTTTTATTTTCCGCAAGCGTATGCCCAGATCAATTGGAACCACGAACATGTTTTTCTGGATCAGGAACTACGAGCCGTGGTGCAGGATGCCGAGTTAGGCAAACGCTTGGTCGATAAACTGGTGCGGGTGACTTTGCTGGCGGGTGACGAGAGCTGGATTTATATTCATCTTGAAGTACAGGGCAGCAGACAAGCTGAATTCGGCAAACGTCTGTTTGTTTACAATTACCGGCTGTTTGACCGTTATGACCGGCCTATTGCCAGTTTGGCTGTATTGGCAGATGAGCATCCCTTATGGAAACCCAATACGTATGGTTTTTCGGTACTGGGCTGCAAGCATACCCTGGAATTTCCTATCGCCAAGTTGACCGACTACAGCGGTCAGGAAGAAGCCCTGCTGGCGGAAGATAATGCCTTTGCTTTAATTACCGTCGCGCATATTTTAACGCAAAAAACCCGCGCACAGTATCAGGCACGTTACGAAGCCAAGCTTGGCTTGATTAGGATACTTTACCAACGGCAATGGGATAAACAAAGAATCATTAATCTGTTTGCGGTATTGGATTGGCTGATGCGCTTGCCGGACAGCCTGGATCAACAACTCTGGCAAGAAATTGAAACGATAGAGGAGAGTGAAAAAATGCAATATATCACCAGCGTAGAACGGATCGGTATTGCCAAAGGGCGGATTGAGGGGCTGGCTGAAGGCCGAGTTGAGGGCAGGGTTGAGGGCAGGGTTGAGGGCAGGGTTGAGGGCGAATCCAGGATACTTAAAAAACAATTAACCCGTCGTTTTGGCGAACTACCGACATGGGCGGCAGATAAATTAAACAGCGCCGCCGAACAAGAACTGGAAGCCTGGGCTGAGGCGGTGTTAACGGCATCTACTCTGGAGGCTGTTTTCGAGAATGATGTCAAACACTAACCATAATTGTCAGGTATTTATCATTTTGGTGCAAAATACCCGCTTTAGTGCGCTGTTTTCCCTGTTTTAGTGCAATAAAAAGCGTTCAAAATGATTGGCTTGCCGGTACAATATACGGTAATTAATCAGGGCCGGGCAACGGCATAACGATCAATTTTTTTCTTAACACAGGAAAATTCATGCTGGAACAATATCGCATACACCAAGCCGAACGTGCCGAAACAGGCGTCGCCCCCAAACCTTTAAGCGCCGAACAAACCGCCACGCTGGTGGAATTGTTTAAACAGCCGCCTGCCGGCGAAGAGGGATTTTTGCTGGATTTACTCAGCAACCGGATTCCAGCCGGGGTGGATGAAGCTGCTTATGTGAAAGCCGGTTTTTTAGCCGCGGTTGCCAAGGGCGAGACCAGCACACCCTTGCTGACGCCGGAAAAAGCGACTGAGCTATTGGGCACCATGCTGGGCGGCTACAATGTCGCGCCGTTGATCGAACTGCTGGATCATCCCACGCTAGCCAGCGTTGCGGCGCAAGCTTTGTCACGAATTTTGCTGATTTTTGATGCCTTTCATGATGTACAGGCTAAAGCCGAGGCGGGCAATGTCTACGCCAAGCAAGTGCTGCAATCCTGGGCCGATGCTGAATGGTTTACCGAGCGGGCTGCCGTGCCGGAAAAATTGACGATCACGGTGTTTAAAGTCAGTGGCGAAACTAACACCGATGATTTGTCGCCGGCGCAAGATGCCTGGTCACGGCCGGATATTCCGCTACACGCCAAAGCCATGTTAAAAATCCCCCGCGAAGGGATACACAACGCCGAACAGCAAATTACTGAGCTAAAACAAAAAGGTTTTCCAGTGGCTTACGTGGGTGATGTCGTCGGCACCGGTTCCTCGCGCAAATCCGCCACCAATTCGGTGCTGTGGTTTATGGGCGATGATATTCCTTATATACCCAATAAACGGGGCGGCGGAGTGTGTATCGGCGGCAAGATTGCGCCTATCTTCTTTAATACTATGGAAGACTCCGGGGCTTTGCCGGTCGAATGTGACGTTAGCCAATTGCAAATGGGCGATGTGATTGATATTTATCCGTATCAAGGTTTAGTTAAAAATCATCACACCGCTGCGGAAATTACTCGTTTTGGTTTAAAAACCGAAGTGATATTGGATGAAGTCCGCGCCGGTGGGCGGATACCGTTAATCATAGGCCGTGGTTTAACCGATAGAGCCCGGCAATTTTTGGGCTTGCCGGCGTCTACGGTGTTCCGGCGTTTGGGGGCCAGTCAGGATAGCGACAAAGGGTATACGCTGGCGCAAAAAATGGTGGGTCAGGCGTGTGGCGTGGCCGGGGTCAGGCCGGGCAGTTATTGCGAGCCACGGATGACCACCGTCGGCTCGCAAGATACCACCGGGCCAATGACCCGTGATGAATTAAAAGATTTGGCTTGTCTGGGTTTTTCTGCCGATTTGGTGATGCAGTCGTTTTGCCATACCGCCGCTTATCCCAAACCGGTGGATGTAGCGATGCAGCATAGCTTGCCGGATTTTATCATGACCCGTGGCGGGGTTTCGCTACGGCCTGGCGACGGCGTGATCCACTCCTGGTTAAACCGGATGTTGTTGCCGGATACGGTCGGCACTGGCGGCGATTCGCACACCCGTTTTCCAATCGGTATTTCGTTTCCGGCCGGTTCCGGTCTGGTGGCGTTTGCCGCCGCTACCGGCGTGATGCCTTTGGATATGCCGGAGTCGGTATTGGTGCGTTTTAGTGGCGAGATGCAGCCTGGTATTACCTTGCGCGATTTGGTTAATGCCATTCCGTATGCCGCCATTCAACGCGGTTTGCTGACGGTCGCCAAAGAGGGCAAGCAAAATGTGTTTTCCGGCAGAATTTTGGAGATAGAAGGTTTGCCGGATTTAAAAGTGGAACAGGCTTTTGAATTATCGGACGCTTCAGCGGAACGTTCAGCCGGCGGTTGTACCATTAAATTAAACGAAGCACCGATTCAGGAATATTTAAACTCCAACATCACCTTATTAAAATGGATGATAGCGGAAGGCTACGGCGATGTTCGTAGTTTGCAAAGACGAATCGCGGCGATGCAGGATTGGTTGGCTAAGCCGGTATTATTAGAGGCAGACGCCGATGCCGAGTACGCGGCCATCATTGATATTGATTTAAACCAGATCACCGAACCCTTGCTGGCTTGCCCTAACGATCCTGATGATATTAAACCGTTGTCGGCAGTGGCCGGCACTAAAATTGATGAGGTGTTTATCGGTTCTTGTATGACCAATATCGGCCATTTCCGTGCGGCGGGCAAGTTGCTGGAAAAAGCCGGGGCCTTGCCGACTCGTTTATGGGTAGCGCCGCCGACCAAAATGGATCAAAACCAGTTGGTGGAAGAGGGCTATTACGGCACTTTTGGTAAAGTGGGGGCCAGAACGGAAATGCCGGGTTGCTCGTTGTGCATGGGGAATCAGGCCAGGGTGGCGGAGGGCGCTACCGTGGTCTCCACCTCTACCCGTAACTTCCCCAATCGCTTAGGCAATGGCGCTAATGTGTACTTGGCCTCTGCGGAACTGGCGGCGGTGTGTTCCTTATTGGGTCGCATTCCCAGCGTGGCAGAATATTTGCAATATGCGGCGGGGATAGCGGAAACCAGCGCCGATACTTACCGCTATCTAAATTTTAACCAGCTGGATAGTTATCAGGCTAAGGCGGATTTGGTGTAGGGGAGGGGTGGGCATTTCTGATGCGCAAGCCAAGGTTGAATCTGAGGCTTTGCAGAACGTGTTAGCTGAAGCCTTAGGATTCACAATTGGCTACTAAAAGCGACCTGATTAAGCTAGAGCGTCGTCTGGATGGGATAGATGCTAAATTGACCGGATAGATACCTGAATTTCAGGCGAACTTACCTTGCTAAAATGGATGATTGGGTTAGTTTTAGGCGGCATCTTAGCACTAATCTTAAGGGCTTTTTCCCGTTATAGCTTTGATGGATTGTTCGACCTTGATCAGCGCTTAACCATCAAGCTTGGCGCTATTCAACGCGGTTTGCTGACGGTTGCCAAAGAGGGCAAGCAAAACGTGTTTTCCGGCAGAATTTTAGAAATAGAAGGTTTGCCGGATTTAAAAAGCGTAGGGTGGGCACGCGCTGTTTCGTGCCCACGCGGGGTAGCTGGTGGTATTAGCAATGTTTGAAGCCTAGTCAGCGACCCGGCAGTAGGCGCCGGGCTGTCTGTCAGAGGACGCCGTGTATGGCTTTCTACAGCATCCATGCTGTAGAAACCTCTGCCAGACCCCCGGCGTCTACTGCCTAACTGGTCTGCGATTTATCAGTCTTTTGAAGCGCTGGATAAATCTGTTGTCTTTGATCAGGATCGGAAACTTGGCTGGTAACGGGGGTGTTTTCCCTGGGACCGCTGAGCCCCAGCTCGGCAACTGAGGCCGTGAAGGGTACCAGCGCCCTGTGAATAAGCAAGGCGCTACGGTATTAGACCTGCCCTCCCACGGAAGTGTGAGCTAAGGGATTTATGTCGCGGATTTCTCAGCTTAGTGGTTCCGCTGCAATAAAGCTCTCGCAACCTTCGATGGGCTGGCGCCCATATGCCAATCTGGGGCTCAGCGTTCCCAGGGATGGACTATCGCCCATTAGCCGCGCTAGGCGCGCGGCGTTCCTAGGTCTGGTTCCAATCACCGATTTCGGCAATTTGTGTTTAGGTAAATGCTAAATACTGCCGCCATTGCGCATGATCAGGGGTTTTGGTGGTGAGTGGGATTAATAGCGCCTCAGCTGTTTTTTACGATTAGCGTTATTTTATTTATAAGTTCTTGAGGGGTGGGGGTAATGCCTTGATATAATATGAGGCGATGAACCACCCTGCCGGGGTACGGACAGAGAGCGCCCGGCCTACGTTCACTTTCGGAAAAGAAAAATGGAAATTGCTGAACCCATCGAAAAATACGCGACGTTTTTAAGTCTGTTAAAAGTCAACGGTAAGTTGTCCGATAATGATTTAGCAAAGGCCAAGCGGATGCAGAAATCATCGCAGGATGACACCTTGCCGCAGATGCTGATTAAATTGGGGCTTTGCTCTGATAACGACATTGCGCAAACCTTTGCCCAAACCAGCGGTTTGTCTCGTGTCGCCACCGAGCAGTATCCATCGCAATCACCACTGGATGAAGCGGTTTCCCGGCGATTTTTGAAGAACTTTCATGTGGTGGGGCTGGAGGCGGATGAGCAGCAGATCCATCTGGCGGTGATGGACCCGGAGGATGATTATGTGCTGCATGCCTTAAAGCTGGCGACCGGCAAACAAATCCAGATGCATATCGGTCAGATGGCCGAAATTGATGCCGCCTTGGAAATCCAGTACGGTGAAGGCAAATCGCAAATGGATAAGCTGGTTGACGATCTAACTGTTGAAGACGCCGGTACTGAAGACCTGGAGCATCTTAAAGATTTAGCCAGCGAAGCGCCGATTATCAAAATGGTGAACTACATTTTGCAAAAAGCGGTGGAAAGCCGCGCTTCGGACGTACATATCGAACCCTTTGAGCAAAGCCTTAAAGTAAGGTTACGGATAGATGGCGTGTTGCAGGACATCGATTCGCCACCGGTTGCCTCCACTGCCGCGGTGCTGTCGCGGATCAAAATTATGGCTAAACTCAATATTGCCGAACGGCGTTTGCCGCAGGATGGCCGGATCAAGTTGCAAATGATCGGTAAAGAACTGGATTTGCGGGTGTCTACGGTGCCCACTCTGCACGGTGAAAGCGTCGTCATCCGTTTGCTGGATAAAGAAAATGCGGTGTTGGATTTTGCCGCGTTAGGTTTTGCCGGCAAGCAGGCGCAACAGTTTATGGAAGTGCTGGCGCAACCACACGGCATTATCTTGATTACCGGCCCTACCGGTAGCGGTAAATCCACCAGTCTGTACGCAGCGCTCAAACAATTGAATACTTCGGAGCGCAAGATCATCACGGTGGAAGATCCGGTCGAATATCAAATGGAAGGCATTAATCAGATTCAGGCTAAACCGCAAATTGGTTTAACCTTTGCTTCGGCTTTACGCTCCATCGTCCGGCAAGATCCGGATGTGATCATGATAGGCGAGATGCGGGATCTGGAAACCGCCAAAATCGCCGTGCAATCTGCGTTGACCGGACATTTGGTGTTGTCCACGCTGCATACCAATGATGCGGCGGCCGGGATTACCCGCTTGCAGGATATGGGGTTGGAAGAATATTTGTTAAGTTCCACCATCAACGGCATACTGGCGCAACGCTTGGTGCGAAAACTGTGTCCGCATTGTAAAAGCAGCCAGCCGGCTTCAGAAACTTTAATTGGGGAAATGCAGCTTAGACGTTGGCAACCGGAAGGTGAAATTTTGCTCTGTAAGCCGGTCGGCTGTCCGGCTTGTAACAATATAGGTTATAAGGGGCGTTTGGCAATCATTGAATTTTTAACCATGACAGACGCCATCCGCAAGCAAATTATGAAGCATGAAGAAGCTAATATTATTCAGCAGCAGGCGATTGCCGAAGGCATGCAGACTATGTATGAAGATGGGGTAGGTAAGGCTTTAAAAGGGGTGACGACGCTGGAGGAAGTATTACGGGTGACAACCGATAACTAGTGGTTCGCCAAACATATAATAACGGTTAACAGCTACCCATCTGATGTCGGGGTATTCTGTCAGAGAACGCCGTGAATACATCCGCTGCAGGAGCAAATAGCCGTCCATGCCTCCTAAACCTCTGACAGAATATCCCGACATCAGATCAGTCTGCCTGTCAAAAATAGATTGGTGGACGACTAGGAGCTTTAGCTGATTTGTGTTATTTAATCGAAGCCGTCATTCCGACAGGGAAGCGGGTGTGACAAATTAACTGAAGTTTATGGGTAATCAGGAAAAACTTATAACTTAGCGGGTGTTTTTTGAAAAATATTAAAATTGAAGAAGTTGTTTTTTATCTGATTATTTTGCTTTCCTTAGTCGGGGTGGCAATTACCGATTACGCGCCGACCCAAAGCTGGGCTTATTGGCTGTTTATGGTGCTGGTATTATGTGCGTCCGCCATTGTGATCGAAAAAACTTTGTTGCAGCGTAAAGATATTAGCTTTTCCAAGTTATTGATTACTCAATTGATTCATTGGGGGGTGACGCTGTTGGCGATTATCCTCAGTTTTGCTTTTGTGCAAACCGGGCGGATGACTTACGAGGGATCGGGATTGGTTATTCTATTAATCCTGGCATTGGCTACCATACTGGATGGATATCACGTCGGCTGGCGTTTTTATCTGCTGGGGATTTTCCTGGGAATCTCTGCCATCTTAGCCGCCTATCTGGAAGAGTTTATCGGAATTTTGTTGGTGATTGCGGTAGTGGGGTCAGTTTTTGCGGCCTATTTGGAAAAATATCTGGCCAAGCGTCACGTTTCAGCGAGTGAGTGAAATCAAGCGCCCGCTTAACTCAAGATGAGCTTTACGCGCGGGCGTTAAAACTTAGCTGATGGGTATTAGAGCTTTTTGATCCAGGCATCAATGCCTTGGTCAATTTGCTCCAGCACAGTCTCAAAAACTTCTAACTCCAGTTTATAAGGATCTTGAATATCGTATTTGCCCCATTCGCCTAAGCGGAAAATCTTACCTTTGGCGCTGGGTTCGTTGGCTTCAATGGCTTGTTTGTGACTAGATTCCATCACCAAAATAAGATCCGACTTGCGAATCATGATTCTATTGATTTGGCTGGCGCGATGGTGGCTAAGGTCCAGGCCGCGGTTATGCATTAAATGTATGGCTTTAGGATCGGCCTGATGACCGACCATGGCTTCAATACCGGCGGAGCTGACTTGGCATTTGGGTTTTTTTGAGTGGGTAAGCGCTTTTCTAAACAGAATTTCCGCCATCGGACTTCGGCAAATATTGCCGACACAGACTATTAGTATATTATTAAACAAAAATCATTCCTTTTTTTAAAAGCTATCGAATCTTAGAATCCTTGTCAATATTGAGTTATGTAGATCTTAAACTGTCGGCAACTTTTTGTATTGTCATATGATCAGCGATGTATTTGCTGTATCATGCCTTAGCTCTAAAAAGCTGACCATTTGGCCTATAACTCATCAGTATGTGTTGGGCCGGGATTCTTTGCAAGCATTTAGCCGTTTATGATACACCGATATGACAAAATGTTAACAACTAAAATTCCGACGGTCAAGCTTGGTTTTAGGTTTTATGCGCTAATTTGCTCGCATCTCAACGGCCAATGCGGATGTTTTATCATAAGGCTGTCGGCTGGAGTCTGCTAACTTAATTTGCTTGGGATGTGCGCATTGGGAGTCATTTTTTTGCTGTCCAACGAACATAAGTAGGCGGGCATAATAAATAAGGTAGAATTAGTTCATAACCTATTGGTTTTTAATGGTGCGGATGCCGGAAAAATTATGCAATCGTACTTATGTTGGAGCAAATATGTGAGAAATATGACATAAATACCTTTTCAGACAGTCTCTGTAATTTGATAGACATATGTGTTGCAATGAATATCGCCAACTGTAGTAATAGCAGGAGCGAATATCATAAAATAAGAATTGCTTTATTTACTAGATGATGGATTGTGATGAAAATGATAAATGTTCAGGGTTTTTAATACTGAGGATAAATAACTGTTTCATCAGGTGTTTTTAATTTAATGGCTTGGTTTTGCTGTATAGTATTTTGCTTTATTTGCTCGAAATGCGTTATACTTAAAGGATTGTAAAAAAAAGGATGCAAATGTTAATGGTTTTACAAGATTTAAATTTCGCTAGGCTAATTTTTCAATCTTTAATAGTAACGGTAGCGGCAATGCTGATATTGCGCCCTTTTTCCTTTAAAATTGGTCTGGTTGATCGCCCCAATGCCCGAAAAAAACATCAAATTGAAACACCGTTGATCGGTGGATTAGCTATCTATCTAGCCTTTGCTATCGCCATTTTGACAGGTGCGGTGCATACCGCTGTTAACACACCTTTTCTAATTTCAGTCACTATAATTGTTGTGGTCGGTCTGCTCGACGACTTCAAAGACCTGGGTTTTAGAGTGCGTTTGCTTGCCGAGGTTGCCGCCGCGCTGATTATGGTTAAATGGGGTGGAATTGAGATTACCAGTTTAGGAGATTTGCTTGGTTTTGGTGAAATAAAGCTGGGTTTTCTTTCAATTCCATTTACTGTGTTTGCCATTGTTGGAGGTATTAATGCCTTTAATATGATAGATGGAATTGATGGTTTAGCCGGTAGTACTTCATTAATCATTTATCTATTGCTTTCGGGATTGTTTTTGATTTATGGCGGCCCGGAAATAATAGTATTCAGCTTTATCTTCGTCGCCGCAACCATCGGTTTTTTGTTGTTCAATTTCCCCCTTCCACAGCGTAAAAACGCCCTGGCTTTTCTGGGCGATACCGGCAGCATGTTGTTTGGATTTACGATTTGCTGTTTGGTTATTTCTGCTTCACAAGATAGTCATCATTATATTGCGCCTGCCACTGCATTATGGCTGATCGGCGCACCTATCCTGGATACCGTCTGTGTAATGATTCGGCGAGTTAGAAGAGGTCGGTCGCCTTTTGAGCCGGACAGAGAACATTTGCATCATATTCTTAATGTTGTCGGCTATGACAGATTTGAGAATCTGTTTTTTATTTTACTATTCGGCGCTTCGTTGTCGGTGTTTGGTTTGGTCGCCGATGTGTGGGTTAAAGCGCCAAACTGGCTGATGTTTTACTTGTTTTTAGTGCTTTTCAGCGGTTATTTTTGGAGTTTGAGTCATGCGTGGCGGGTGGCGAAAGTCGTCAGATATTTTCGCGAGCATCGTATTTTTAGATCAACAATTTATGTACGTCGAAAAATGGTGAAGTTTGCCGCCTCTATGGAAGAGCGTCGAGTGATCGCTGATCGGCGAAAGGAAACGGATGGCCCAAATGATATAGATAAAGCGTATGCCATGATAGGTAGGCGTTTTGCTAGGTTTGTCTCCGATGTTTATAATATATTGAGAAATAAGCGTCCTAATGCTTAATTTGAGATCGGCCAAAAAGATTTGATTATTGAGGAGCCTAATGTGCGAGGTGGGGGTGTTTAGGCTTTTTAAAACATCAAAGCTAACGGGCTTTAAAATGTTGGGCTGCACACTGTTTAGCCTACCTACGTGCTATGTGCTTACTGCTCTATTCAGCAGTTATCAATTTATCTGCATAGTTTCTGCTGATGTATGTTATTAATTTTAATTGATAAGATTTCAAGTCTTGAATTATTGCCATTTTGCCGAATGATTAACCATAAAATAAATAGGCTATGAATAGCGGCGCATTTTGGTCTATCGGCACACAACTACTGAGTTATTCTCTCTCGCTGATTTTTACAGCAGTGCTGTCGCGTATTGTTTTGCCTCATGAATATGGGCTTATCAATATGGTGAGTACCGTAACGGCATTTTTTACCGTTTTTGCAGATGGTGGCTTGGCGTGGTCTGTGCTGCAGAAAAAAAATATTAATCAGGACGAAGTAGCGAACTTGTTCTGGATTAATGTGGCGCTTGGGCTGATAATGGCTCTATTATGTGCTTTGTCCGCACCCTTTATCGCCAGGTTCTATGGCTATCAAGAATTAAAGCCTTTGACCATCCTGATGTCCAGCAATTTTATATTCTCCGGCGTCAGTGTCTTAGGCGTTAGTTGGTTGAAAAGAAATCTAAAGTTTAAACAATTAAGCTTGATAGAAACCGTCTCGCTGCTGGTGGCCGGTGGCATAGCGATCTATCTTGCCCGACAAGGCTATGGTTATTGGGCCTTGGCGGCTTTGGCTGTGGTTAAATCTGCCCTTAAAGCCATTTTAGTGATCATTGCCAGCTGGAGTGTTATTTCCTGGTATTGCCGTAAGGTCGCTGTCAGTAAGTTACTGACTTTTAGTCTATGGATACAAGGGTTTGGGGTTATCGGTTATCTTTACAAAAATCTGGACAGCGTGTTAATTGCCAAATATTGGGGCAGTCAGGAAGTTGCGATTTATTTAAAAGCACAGTTCTTGATGAATTTGCCCAGTATGTTGACCGTTGGCGCATTGGGCGGCTACGCCGTTTCATTGTTGTCAAAGCACCAGGATAATAATGAAAAATTTCATAATATTTATTTGCGTCTGTTGCGGTTGATCCTATCAATAGCCATGCCCATGTGTCTATTTGTCTATGTTTTTAGCGATGCGGTGGTGTTGTTTCTGTATGGCCCTAATTGGGAGATGTCTATATCGGTGCTTAATGCCTTTGTCGGCACCTTATTAATTTTACCCGTTTACGGCACGATCAGCTGGTTTTTTATATCGAAAGGCGATAGCCGGCTATTGGTTTATTGGGGTTTACTTAGCGCTGCCGTGTACGTGCTTGCTATTTATTTATCGCTTAATAACAAGGCCGTCGGTATCGCGACCTATTATTCTATCGCCAGCGTTTTATTAACTGTCGTGATGATTTCATACACTCATTTTAGATATAAATTAAGGATAATACTGACGCTGAAGCAAATTATAAAAAGCGTAATTCCTTCGGTTATTGCTATAGGCATTGTAAAATATTTGTCTGTATTATATGCTTTTGATAACCTATGGTTTATATTAACAACCATTGCTTTGTATGGTGTCATTTATTTGTTGGTGCTGTTTATGTTTTATAGAAAGAACGTCATCAAAATTTTTATGATGTCGGAATCGGCATAAAATATTTATTATTTGACATTTTTGTATATTGATTTTGAGTTTTACGATAGGCGCAGAATCACGAAAAATGAGTTTTATACTGTTCTGTACTGCGTAATGATTTTAATGCTAAAAAATCACGCTTAGGCTGTCAGTTTTTGGAGGGTGCCATTAAAATTCTATTTTTGTCTAATGAATATCCACCCTACCACTCAGGAGGGATTGCTACATTTACTTGCAGTTTAGCTGAATCCCTGGCTGCCTTGGGGGTGGATGTGACGGTGATCGGTTTATATAATCATTCGGATCAAGACCAGTTTTCAGTGGTCAATGGTGTTAAGTTGGTGTTTTTGTCGGCCGAAAAAGGCTGGGGAGCACCGCTCAAAAATCGTGTCCGTCTTTATCAGGCCATTCAGCGCATTGCCGAGGAAGGAGCTATTGATGTGATAGAAGCGCCCGACTTTGAAGGAGTATCCGCCTTTTTGCCGCGACAAAGCCGTCTGCGGGTGGTTAGATTGCACGGCAGCCATGTTTATTTTGCCGATGAACGGCAGCTTAAACCATCGCGATCGATTAAATGGTTTGAAAAAACCGCCATGATGCAGGCGGATGCTATTTTATCGGTGAGTGCTTATACTGCACGTAGAACCCAAGCTTTATTTTGCCTTAAAAACGACATACAGGTCATTTATAATGCCGTGCGTTTACCGGAGCCTAGTCATATAAAAACCGATTATGCACCGTTGAAACAAGTGCTGTATTTCGGTACCCTGGCCGAAAAAAAAGGGGTATTCAGCCTTGCTAAAGCTTGGCGTGAATTTCATCGGCGGCTGCCGGACTGGCGATTAACGTTGATCGGTAAAGACTCCCTGTATCAGGGCGTATCGGTACTGGCTAGCCTGAAACAGTTGCTGGCAGAAGCCGGTGACAGTGTCGAGTACTTGGGGCCATTGCCGCAGCAGGCGATATTAGCCCAGTTTCAGCACTATGATTTTGTGGTGTTGCCTTCTTTTTCGGAAGCGTTTGCTCTGGCGCCCATCGAAGCCATGTCTTGCGCCATGCCGGTGATTTTTTCCAGCTTGTCGAGCGGGCCGGAACTCATTCAAGATGGTGAGAACGGCTGGCTGTGCGATCCAGGGCAACCGGATACCATTTTGGAATGCCTGTTGCAGGCGGCGGAAAACCAGCCGTTGAGAATGGCAATCGGTCTGGCGGCGCGCGAAAAAGTGTTGACGGATTTTAATTATGAACGCTTTATTCAGGAAAATCTTGCGTTTTATGAAAACTCAATCGCATGAGAATAGCAGAAAGCAGATGGCAGACACACCGATATTGATACTGACGCCTTATTTTGCCCCGCAAACCCATGCGGCGATGTTTCGGGTGCATAAGCTGGTGAAATATTTGCCGGAGCATGGTTTTCGGCCGTTGGTGGTGACGACCGATATCAATTATCTTTATAACGAAGATCCACAGCTGCTGGCGGAATTGCCGGATAGTGTCGAAGTGATACGGGCGCGATATATTGAGCCGACGGCGCGCGGAATTAGAATGGCTTTGGGCGGTGCAGATAGAACTTTTGCCGCTTTAAAATCAAGGTATCAGGCAAGCGCTGTTGCATCCGGCCCGCCTCGGCAAACCGGAGCCGGATCGTCTGCGCGGCTGCCTGCCGGTTGGGCCTCGGCATTGGTGCGAACATTTGCCGAATGGCCGGATCGGCATTGGACATGGACCTTGGCGGCGGAGCAAGCTTGTTGCCGACTGATAGAACAGCATAATATCCGATTATTGTATACGACCGCCAATCCGTTCAGTCCATTGCGGTTGGCGCTGAAACTACAGAAACGCTATGGCCTGCGTTGGGTGGCGGACTTTAGAGATCCGGCCGGCTATGGACAAAAACATACCGCGCGCGGTATGGTGGCGCAAGCCATGGAGCATGATCTATTGAGTCGGACTATGGCCAAGGCGGATAGAGTCACCGGTTTGGCTGAATCCTATGGCGCTATTTTTTTTGATTTATTTGCCTTGCCTAGCGAAAAATACAGTTTCATCCCGACCGGGGTGGATATGGCATATCTGCCGAAAACTACGAATTTGCCGCTAAATCAAGCTAAAAGAGTGTTGTTTATTGGTGAATTTATGCCAAATCAAAGCACTTATGTATTTCAAGTGCTGGCAAAAGCGCAGCAACTGGCGCCGACCACCGTGCAAGGGCTGGAGTTTGTCTTTATTGGCCGGCAAGAAATCAATCAGCCCTTGGTCACCCGGTTGTTACAGTCCTTGCCTGACTGGTCTTATCCCATCAGCTTTGTAGACCATTTACCGCAATCGCAACTGTATGCACACATTCAAACGGCCTATGCCTGTTTGTTGACGCCGGGAAAAAATCGTTATTGGTGGACCAATTTTGCCAAAATGGTCGATTACATTGGCCTTAACTGCAGGGTAATAGCCGATGTGTCTGCGGTGAGTGAGGTTAGAAACGAACTGCAAAAAGCCGGTCTGGGATTTTTTCTGGATAATGACGACCTGATTCAGGATGCCGAACGCCTTGTTGCCTGGATAGCATCGGAGCAGAGCGCAATGCCGACTGCCTATACCCAGCGCTATACGGCAACTAGCCAAGCTAAAGCCTTTGCCGCGATTTTTGAGGAATTATTAAATGACAGGCAGTGATAAATTGCGGCAAATTTGCCTGCTGAGTTATGATTATCCGCCTAATGATGGGGGTATTAGCCGGTTGGCGGGCGCGGTTGTCGAGGAACTGAGTCGACAGCGCCGCCTGAGTGAAGTGGTGACTTTGCGCCGTGATGATGGCAAGGATGCGTTACGGCCGCCTGTGCCGACCCGCGTGGTACCCTTCAACAAACTGTGGCGCGATCTATCCACCTTCCGCTATTTATTAGGCTTACGGCGCGGCACGCAGGTGTTGGCAACTATCTGGAACCCTGAAGCGACTTTGGCTTGGTTGGCAGGCCTTAGGCGCTTTGCGGTGATGGCGCACGGCAATGAAGTGATGCCTTATCCCAGCGGGCTAAAGTTTGCGCTGAAAGCCGCGCTCAGGCGTCGAGTTTTGGCGGCGGCCGGAGCGGTTATCTGTAACAGTCGTTATACTGAAAAAAGGGTGCAGGCCATCAGTCCAAGCGCCAAAACGGTGGTGATCTGTCCGGCTGTCGATGCTGACCGGTTTTTGGGTTATGATGACCAATCGGCTTGCCGTCGGCGCTTGGGCTTACCGGTCGATAAGCGCGTGTTGCTCAGTGTCTCTCGGATTGATGCTTATAAAGGGCATGATGTCGTGTTAAAGGCTTTAGCCCAATTACCGGTTGAAACCCGGCAGCAGCTGCATTATGTGGTAGCCGGTCGCGGCAGCCATTTGCCGCAATTGCAACAGCTGGCCGACAGGCTGGGGCTGACTGACTGCGTCACTTGGCTGGGTTTTGTCGATGACGAGGCTTTGCCGGCGTTGTATGCGGCGGCTGACTTGTTTTTGCTCTGTACCCGCGAAGACCCGCAAAGCCGCGGCGTCGAGGGTTTTGGGATGGTGTTTTTGGAGGCGCAGGCAGCCGGTATTGCTGTGCTGGGTACAGCGATCGGCGGTATTCCCGATGCGATTGTCGTTGGCGAGGGCGGCTGGCTGGTTGCTCAAGACGATGTCGCTGCGGTTGCCGGGCATTTAAGCGGGTTGGCAGCCGATCTGGAGCGCTATCGAGTGCAGGGCCGGTTAGGCAGAGAACGGATAAGCCGGGATGTCAGCTGGGAAAAATATGTCAATCGCTTACGCTCGGTTTTGGAGCCAACAGATGTCTAATCAAGAATGTTTACACGGGGTGTCGGTAGTGATACCCACGCTGAATCGGGCCGAGGAATTGGCTGATACCGTGCGCGACATATTGAATCAGAATTACCGGGATTTTGAACTGATCATTGTCGATCAGTCGGCAGAAATTAATCATCAGGTACTTAGCTTGCTGGCCGCCGGCAATATTCCCTGCCGTTACTTTCACGCCCAGTTTCGCGGATTGCCCTTAGCCCGGAATTTTGGTTGGCGGCAGGCGAAAAACGATATCGTACTTTATATTGATGATGATATCCGTTGTGGACAGGATTTTGTCGGGGCGCACTATCAAGCTCATCAAACCACGCAAGCTGATTTGATTGCCGGCGGCATTGATGAAGCAAAGGGCAATGGTCATCATCAAGGCGCGCCGGGTTCTTTTAATCCCTGGCTGGCGACCAGCATCCGTAATTTTCATCATAAAACGCCAGGCTGGTGTCTGCATGGCCCGGGCGGCAACTTTTCCATTCGCCGCCGGGTTTTGGCTGAAATCGGCGGCTTTGATGAGGCCTTGACAATAGGCGCTGCTTTATATGAGGAAACAGAATTGGCTTTACGGTTAAAGCAAGCGGCTAAGAAAGCCTGGTTTGCGCCTGAGGCCAGATTGCTGCATCTGGCGGCGCCGATGGGGGGATGCCGAGTGAAAAACGACTGGGCTCGCTATATGTACGGTTTGGCGCATAATCGTACCTTGTTGATTTTTAGGCATCTGCGTTGCTGGTATTGGCCTACCGCGTTGCTGCGCTTATTGATGCTGGGCGTTTCCTACAGCCGGCTAGATGCTTCCATTCGGCCTTTACTGGCAACGTTGCGGGCTGTTCCGGTCGGTTTTCGTGCGGCACTATCCGCACCTGTCAATGCTGAATTGAGCGCAAAAGAATGCACTTTTTATTGATTCCGTTTTTATGTTTGAACTTAATTTTTATGGTGATTTGTTCACTGCCGCAAAACCTACAGAGCCGACAAATTTTAGCTTTTGTTTCCTGCGTTGCCTTAATGATCATCTTCTCGATTATGAGTTTACGACCGGCTACCGGAGATGGTTTTCGTTATTATCAGCATTTCTTAGAACTGAATGGAGCGAGTTTTACATTTCTAATTACAAAAATGTTTGAATCGGATCCGATTTATATTTTTTTAAACTGGATATTTGGTTGGTTTGGAACACAACCGTTTTGGTTATTCGGTTCCTGTGCCGGGTTGTATATCGTATTTTTTGTGTTATCGGTACGGCTGATGACATCAAAACCGGTTGAAACGGCTATTGTAGTGATGCTTTATAGTGTGTACCCTTATTTTATTACCTATTCGGTTAACGCCATACGGCAAGGGTTATCGTTGACGTTTTTGATGTTTGCCTATGCAAATTTTCGACGGCAAAACTCAGTTGGTTGGATCTGGCTATTTTTGGCGCCGTTTTGGCACAGCGGATCTTGGTTGGCCGTAGGTGTGGTTATAGCACATCAGCTGATGTGTAAATATATCGCAACGCCTCGTTTGCGTTGGCAACTGGTGCTGCTTGGGTTTTTTGTCTCCATCGGCCTGTCGGTCACTGCCGTGAATGATACTGTGGGGGCTATTTTTCATAGTCAAATTGCCGTAGACAGCAGCCACGAAATCTACTTCGAAGATAATGATGACGTGGATTATAGAACCGGATTTCGAGCAGATTTCTTTCTGTTTTCCATATTGCCGTTGGTATCGGCATTTATATTGCGCCGCCAGTCGCCCACCTTCAGTTATCAGGGGTCGGGTTGGCTGTTGTCGCTTTATCTGAGTCTTAATATTATTTATAACCTATTTTCATTTGCACCGTTCAGTGATCGTTTTGCAATTTTTTCATGGTACTTAGTTCCATTGCTACTGTTTATGCAGGTTAATGAAATGGAAAATCGTAGATTTATGTTAATTTTTGTGAGCGTTTTTCTATCTATAGATTTAGTTTTATTGCAAACGTTTACTGGAAAATACATTTCATTACCGGTAGGCATTTGATTTCCTGATGGGCAGCGTATCTAAGCTAAATCGGCATACCTTCCGGGAAGCAGGTATCCAGTGCCAGGGCCGCACAGCGTTGGAGTCTAGGTTCCGACAATCCCTGCTGGAATGACAGTTTCGAAAGGTTTTTTCTCATTATTAGGGTTAATCGAGTTCGGACTGTTCGGTTTCGCGTTGGCATTTTTAATTGAATTTGTTAGGAATGTCGGTATTCCTGTTGTTGCTGATTAATTGCTGATAGATTTCTTGCCATTGCTCGGCAACTGCAGTAATTGAAAACTGTTGCTCAATACGGCGGCGCAACGCTAGACCAATCTGTGCTGTTTTATCAGGCGGTAACGCCAAGGCAAGTGCTAGTGCATCGGCCAGCTTGTCGGCGTCATTGACAGGCGCTAAAATGCCATGCGGGCCTATCGTCTCGGCAATGCCACCGCAATTAGTCGACACCACCAAGCGCTGACAAGCCATTGCTTCCAACACAACTAACGGCGCACCTTCCCAGGCCGATGATAATACAAAAATATCCGCTGCACTTAATAACGCATCGACATCGTCGCGAATACCCAGAAAAATAAGCTGTTTTTGTAAATCCAATTGAGTGGTGAGTTGTTTCATATCCGCTAGCAGCGGGCCGTCTCCGGCAATGGCCAGGATGAAATTTGGAAAGCGAGCCCGTAATTTAACCATGGCTTGCAGCATATTCGGATAGTCTTTTGCCGGATAAAAGCGACCAACAGCGAGTAATAGCCGAGTACTTTCATCAATACCTAATGCTTGACGAAGCTGTAGCCGTTTTGCCGAATCAAAGTGGAATTTTGTCGTCGAAATGCCGTTATAGACTACCCGAACCCGATTATTTGACACGGCTCGCCAGCGTTTAAACATTGCCACCCCTTCTTCACAGACATTGGTGGTTAAATCGGATAACTTATCGGTGACAGCATAAGCCAGCATTCGCCACCATCCTTGCTGATTAATACTGTGTGCTGAGCTTATTAAAACCGGTATGGCAATAAATAGCCGGATAATACGTGCGAACAAATTGGCGTGTACCAGATGACTATGCACCACGTCAGGTTGAAAGGCTTGCATCAGTTTTATGAAATGGCGGCCGGCTTTTAGTAGGCCGGACGGGGTTTTAGTCATCTGCAAATCCACCAGTTGCACTCTGGCATCGGTAGTTCTCAGTAATATCGGACCGTGCATATAGGCGAGCAATACTTGGTGCCCATTAGCGGTAAAGCAATCGGCAAGGTCAATCGCTTGCCGTTCCGCACCACCAATACCTAAGCCAGTAATTAACAGCAAAATTTTCATTTTAAAACTCGTTGATCCATCATGAACATTAACCAGCCCGGAATTGCATAAATCCAGGCAGCCTTAAATGTTGACAGCATATTCTTCTGCTGACTCAAGGCATGAAACCGATAACGCCACCAATTAATTGATGTCCTTATCAAGGATAGCCAGGGCAAGTTGGACGCCAGCATGGACTGGTAAACTGCCATGGCGTTGCGTGGCGAATTAGCCCGAATTTGTCTACTACCAGCTGATAAGCCTTCTTCTTGGTAATAGCATTCAATCCAAAAATTATTGATAAAATAAGTAAGATACTCACGCCCTAATTGATGCCAAAGCCAACTCTCAGCCATAAATCGCTCTCCCGAAATTTCCGGAAAAGGGTGCTTTTGTAATACCGCTGTGCGAATTACCTCCGCGCTATCAAAGCCATAACGTTGTAATAGTATCCAATTTTTATGAGAACAAGGATTTGTCTCAACCTGAAAATGGTATTGTTTAAGTCGTTGTGGAAAATATTTAAGACCTCGCAATATGGCAATGCGTTCATCATCTTTAGTTTGCTCAATGGTGGTCATTATCTGGCTGATGGCGTTATCGATCAGAAAATCATCGCTATCAACTGTTAAAAACCAATCTCCACGGGCTAATTGTGCCGCTAAATTCATGGCCCGATGTTTACCGCCATTTTCAACCCGTTGATATCGAACCAATCCCGAATGTTTTTTAATAATTTCAGCGACAACTGTTTGCGTTTGATCTTCCGAGCCATCATCAATAACCAACCATTCGACTTTATCATTAGGTTGCAGCTGAGAATGGATAGAGCTAAACAATTTCGGCAAAAAGTCTGCCCGATTATAGGCTGGGGTAAAAATTGTTAGACAGACAGCGCTTTCGCGGCAATTTATCATTTTGGGCACTCAATCAGTATTTTGAAATTTCCGATATATTTTGGTAAAGCAACGCATGGCATTATCAAATTATATGGTTGCCTACCAATGTTTATATAATATCTATTATAGGTAATTCAAGATTTTAAATAAAGCTGCATTTGACGAGCAAATCTATGCTTCGCTTGGCGGAAATGGTTAAGCGGTTAACATTGTAACTACTCAGCCCTCTAAAAAAGCGTTAAATCAGGTGCATGGAATCGTCCAGACAAAATTAGATTAGCTGAAGCCATGAAGAAAAAAAATCAGTTTGTCATGATGCTCATTTGATGAGTTGAATGACTTAGGGAGTCGTGTCAAGGCATTCGAAAGCAAAATCGATTTAAAAACTTGCCACAGCAAAAGACCAGGTTGCCGGCATTTATCTGGCGCCGGGATTCTTTATGTTTTTGCTTGATCGCTATTTGATGAGCGAAAGCAGACCCTGCCAAATGATGTGGGGTCAACTGTGTAGTCGGGTAAGAAAGTCCGGTGTTTAGCTATTTTTTTCGATGAAAATCGCCTAAGATAACACGGTGATATTAGCCAAAAATTATAAAAACTAAAGGTGGCGCACTCATGTCAGTCGAAAGTCTTACTTTGCCGTATCAACAAGATAGCCGGGCAACCCGTTTGCAAATGCCGGTGTCGTTTCGCTTTTTACTGGGGTTGTACGGGATTGTACCATTCTGTATTGTGCTGCAATTGGTCGATCAATTCGGCTTTAATTTTGCGTTGCGCGATTTATTACCCAGCAGTCCCAGTCATTTCTTATTGTTTCAGATATTGTTCGGCACCCCGCATATTATCGCCGGCAGTCTACTGCTGGCCGGCAATAGCGAGTATTTGGCGGCCTTTAAAAACAAAATACTGGGCATGACGGTTTTTATTATTGCCTTCTTTGGCGTTGGCAGTCTGTTTATCCCTTACAATGTATTGTATGTGATGACCGCCTGCTGGACGGTCTATCATGTCCTGAAACAACAGCACGGTGTTGCCAAAGCGGTGTGCCGATTATCACCATCGGCTTTTTATCGGCAACTATGGCTGAGTGTCAGTGCCGGTATTTTTATCTATTTAGGCGTTTTTTTAAAGAACAGTTTAACGCCGGTAGAGGCGGGCTGGGTGCAGCTGATTGCCACCAGTTTGACCTTGGCTTTACTGCTCAGCACCCTGTATTGCCAGAAACAGACGCCAAACCGCTTCGGGTTTTGGTTTTTGTGGGCAAACACCTTGCTGGTGGTCGGTAGCTGGTATGTGTATTGGCAACATTATTATTTTTTGGCTATTTTAATGCCCAGGCTGGTTCACGACATTACCGCCTACAGTTTTTACATCAGTCATGATGTTAATCGGCACGGCACGCACCCGCAAGCCGGTTTATATCGGCTGGCGAAAAGCTGTCGAGTGCCGGTAGCTGTGGTGTTGCCTTTGCTGTCGTTTCTATTGACCTGGTTATTACAAGGCTATGGCGATGATGCGGTCAATTTTATTTTGCAGACCTTGTTCGCCACCGAAATTTATAAAGCCGTTACTTTAGGCCTGATCGGCTATTTGGCCTTGATGCATTACTATACCGAGGCTTTTGTTTGGTCGACTGGATCGCCGCTTAGGCGTTATATTTTCTTTAGTCGTTGAAGACAACTTGTTTTGCAAGCTGTTAGAGGATGCAGTTTATCTATTTACACTGAGTAGTTACCATAACTTAATTTTATGCCTAATTTTAACCGAATTTGTACCGCGCTAGGTATTGGGCTGTTGCTTAGCCAGCCGATCTATGCCGAGCAATCTTCTCCTGAAGCTTGGTTCAACGCCGGGCGGCAGGCAGTGATTGACGCCAAACACTTGCCGCGTCACGATAAAAAAGCCAAAAACGTGATCTTGTTTTTGGGGGATGGCATGGGGATTTCCACCATTACCGCCGCCCGGATTTTTGACGGTCAACAAAAAGGCGGCAGCGGCGAAGAGAATTCGCTGAGTTTTGAAAAACTTCCCTATTTGGCGCTCTCTAAAACCTATAGCGTTAATCAGCAAACTCCCGATTCCGCCCCCACCATGACCGCGATAGTCACCGGTGTTAAAACCAACGGCGATTTGCTGTCGGTCAATCAACGGTTAAGCTTAGGCGAGCCCGATGCCCGGCAGATTGAGGCTAATAAATTGACTACTATTCTGGAATTGGCTAAGCAACACGGTTTATCGGCCGGAGTGGTGACCAGCACCCGGATTACCCATGCCACGCCGGCAGCGACTTATGCTCATACCGCCAATCGCGATTGGGAGGCCGACGCCGATAAGCCGGCAGGGGCTACCGTGCCGGACATTGCCTTGCAATTAATCGATTTTAATATCAATGGCGGCATTGATGTAGCGTTGGGCGGCGGCCGCGAGCGATTTCTGCCCGATACTGCCCAAGATCCTGAATATGCCAGCCGCGGCAAGCGTAAGGATGGTCGGGATTTAACTGCTGAATGGCTCAGTAAGCATCCAAATGCGGTCTATGTCTGGAATAAAGCTCAGTTTGATGCGCTTGATCCCCACACCACCCGATATTTACTGGGTTTATTTGAGCCTTCGCACCTACATTATGAAGTTGACCGTCTAGCCCATGATCAAGCCGGCGAACCTTCATTAACGGAAATGACCGCTAAAGCCATTGATATTTTAAGCAACAATTCTAAGGGATATTTTCTGATGGTAGAAGGCGGCCGTATCGACCATGCCCACCATGCCGGTAATGCCTATCGGGCGCTTAGCGATACTCAGCAATTTGCTGCTGCGGTACAAGCGGCCATGGATAAAACCAATCCTGCCGACACCCTGATTATTGTCACCGCCGATCACAGCCATGTTTTTACCATAGGCGGTTACCCGCAACGCGGCAATCCGATACTGGGCCTGACTCAAGGTGTTGGCGCCGCCGGCCCGGAGCATGATGCGCTGGGTATGCCCTACACCACGTTGAATTATGCCAATGGCCCAGGCTACACCGGCAAATCGAGTCCTCATCCTGAGGGGTTTAAAACCCTGACCATTCCAAGCACGGCTACCTGGCCGGCCGGCAGCGAAGGCTACAGTAAACACGCCCATGAGCCGGACAGTGAGCCGCATGTACTGAATAATGCGCAAGCGCAAGCGCCGGATTATTTGCAGGAAAGCGCCATTCCCTTAGGTGGCGAAACTCACGGCGCCGAAGATGTGGCGATTTTTGCCGGTGGCCCACAAGCGCATTTAATACATGGTGTGATGGAACAAAATGTGATTTATCATGTTATGGCTGAGGCATTGGACTTGGCCGGCCGTATAACTGATAAGTCGGATAGAGTTAAATCCGAAGTAACTATTCAGCGTAGGATGCCGGATATTAAACCCATGTAGATTTTAGCGAATTTCCTGGGTAAATATTCTTAAGATCAATCATACAAGGATGTGCTGAACAGTGTGAAGCGCATCTGTCGCGATTGATACGCTTACCTAGAGGCCATTATCGGCAAAGCATATGCAATGCCGTTAGACCGCCTTATTTTTTTCGTTTTTTACCTAAAGCAAGTAGCCCCATCAAACCAGCCATAAATGACCAAACCGCTGCCGGCAGCGGCACCGCTGTCGAGGATGAATCCCAGCCTAATGATTGCATCATCTTAAATTCAGTAGTGTTTGTGGTATAGGCCTCATAAGCACCGGTGCAATTAAAGGCGTTTTGGATGCTCAGTCCGCCGCCGACGCCGGCGCCGCAAGATGGGGTAAAATCGCCGTAGTCGCCGCTGTTGTTCTGATTAAAACTAACCAGTTTGGTTATGCCGCCATCCACCGATAAATAGGATGAGGCCGAGCTGGAGGTCGTAAAGCTGGGCGTTTGAGCGGCGGAATAGCGATAGAGATCAAGTGGCCCTATTTCAGTGCTCAGTCCGGCGGTATTACTGTAAACGCTATTCAGTGTCGAACCGCCGCCGCCGCCGCCCAGCACTTCATTCAACTCATGCTCCAGACCGCCGACAAGGTCGTATTGAGATGAGGAAACCGGCTGGCTTAAACCAAAATTCTGGCTGCTGTTAATGTTAATAGTCGGGGTGTAGGCGCTGGGTATTGATTGTAATAAACCCAGCATTTCCGCCAAACCAGTGCTTAGTGCAACGTATTTACTGCCGTTGGCATCATTGCCGTATGGCAAATTGGCTACTGCGGTGGCTAACGTGGTATTAGTGGGATTAGCCGTCGAATCACTGGTTAATGCTCTAACATAATGAGAATAGCTTACGCTGTCCATTGATTGCGAAGTGGATAATAACTGCCCGCTGCCGGCCGAGTCGTAGGTAAAATCCACGGCGAGGGTGACAGAGTTATCATACAGACCGTCTATGGTTTGAATCGCGCTGTTTATCGCGCCTTCAATTTGATTGGCGTTGCTGTTGCCGCTGATGGAACTGTCGAATTCCGGTGTGATGACCAAGGCTTGCGCAGTTGCTGCACCCAGCAGCAGTGGCACTAGCGCGAGATGGGCTAAGCGACCAGGCTGGTTGACGATATTAGAGATGGTTTTACTGAGCACGATTGATAATCCCCTTTGCTCGAAAGCGAATGATTTTTTAATTTAAATTGATATGCCGATGTAGGAGCATTCTATCTTGGTACGATGAATATTCGCCAGTTTTAGCATAATCATATGTCAACTTTGTTACGGCGGGTCGACTTTAGGCTGGTTATCCCTAGGATAGTCCATCAATTAAATCTGCCGTTGTTTGCGTTTTCGGATGCTTAAAATACCTAGCAAACCACTCAAAAAACTCCAGCCGGCCAGCGGCAAAGGTACTGGTGCGGCATTAGCGGTGGAATCCAGGCTTGAGCTTATCGCCGCCTGAGTGATAAAGCTATCGCTAGTGCCGGGCGCCAGGCTTAAAACCAGATTGTAAGAGCCGGGTTCTGTTTCAGTGTCGGTAGTATATCCCAAGTAAGTACCCGCACCCACATAGTCTTGATTATCGGCAATATTATTTAAGGTATCCCAGTAATCCAGCTGGATGCTGCTATTAGCAAATAAACCGCCGGCTGCCGCTGTTAATACATAACTCAGGGTGACATCAATGGTGTAGGTATCACGGCTGCTGTTATTGCTGAAATTCAGGCTGTATACGCCGGTATGAAGCGTATTGACCGTTCCGTACAGCGGGGTATCGCCGCTGACGCTATAGGTGTTGTCAAAGCTGGTGGTCACGGGCTCTGAGCTTAGGTTCGGATTGTTGGCTGTGTAGCTGCCGTCGCCAGTGGTGGCGGCATAAAAATCATTGGCGTCAGTCAGTTGTTGAAACGATCCTGATACACTGAGCGAAGATATATCATTTGGGGTTGCGGTATTGGAATTGCTGATGCTGGTGATGGTGTAGTCAATTGCCGCCGAACTATCGTACGTGGCATCGGCAGAAACGGCCTGGGCAAACAACAGTATGCCGCCGCTTAAACCGGCGCTGAACAAGCGGTGATTTTTAAGCCTTATCTTCATGACGTCGTTCCTAAAAATGTTGATGCTAATTGGCAGTGGGTTAATTGGATTGTAACTATTCAGAGTAATTTTTTACCTTTTAAACCAATGTGTTATGGTTCTATAGGATGTGCGCAGCAGCGTGAAGCGCATCTTTCGTGATTGATGCGCCTCCTTATTCTAGGCACGTCCTATGCAGCTTATCTATTTACCCTGAATAGTCACATTGGATTTATATAACCAGCAATTTATATGCCTTATTTTAACTTGTTAATTATCAATAAGATAGTTTTGTGACAATCAAAAGCTGTGTGAAATCACCTAATATCAGTACAAAAACTGTGTGAAATGACACAGTTTTTGTCGTGTTTAAGTTCAGAGCTTAATCGTTTCTGTCAATTCATCATACCCGCCGGGAAACGGGTATCCGTACGCCATAGATGGCTAGCCGCAAACCATCCATGTCGTCCAGATTCGCTACGTGGTCATGATGACAGCTGAAGCAGATGAGTAATCAGGTTTTTTTTCAGCTTTTAATAGTTACTTATCTACTATTGACTAACAACCAATCCGGCAGCACCGACAGGTATTGAAATAGAACTGATATAATTTAAATCGCCATGTTGATCGATTTCGTGCACACCAATAGTATTATCGCCATTGTTTAGGCTGAACAGCAAAGTACCCTGATTGTTAACGATAAGATCAAGCGGATGGTTGGGCGTTGCCGCCTGAGCATTGACTAAACTCAAACTGCCGTCTTGATTAATCGCAAATGCAGCAATACTGTTAGAGGCTGCATTGGCCGTAAATGCCAGACGGCCATTTGGCGTGGTCGCTACCCAGCAAGCGGCAGATTGGGTGGTTGCAACTTTTCCATCAATTACTGCTATCGAGCCGTTTTGGTTTAATACATAAGAAGAAATGGTAGAGCCGTTAGTGCCGTTGTCAGCTTCGGAAACAAAGAAATTTTCGTGTTTACCAAACATAAAACCATAAGGCGTGGTGCCGGCAGAGGCTAAAGTATTCGGGGTGCCTGTTGGTATGCCATTGTGATCTAACAGAAAACTGCTGATTTTATTCACAGCTTTCTCGGTAATCACCAGTGTGTCGCCATCGGTATTGAAGGCGATTTCAGCAGCGCCTGAGCCGGTATCGCTGAGTTTAGTGTAAGATGCGGGTAGGGCTTTTAGTGATTCGGATTCTCGATCAAATTTAAAACCAAAGATTGAGTCATCCCCACTATTAACGACATAAACAATATCGTTACTGACCGTTACGCTGACCGGTTTTACGCCTTGTACCATTTCGTGATCCATCAGCGTCAGCTTGCCGTTGGTAATTTTAAAAACCGAGACCTCATTACTGCCGGCATTGACTGCAAATAAATATTGTTGGTCAGCGGTTAAAGCTAAAACACCTTGACTGCCCAACCCAGCGCCTGTGCCTTGTCCGCCGGTATTATACTTGCTTAATCTTGCATGACCGAAATCATCAAATGTGTAGGCGTATACTTGATTTTGCATGGTATTTGACAAAGTATACACGGTTTCGGCATGGCTGATGGCAGATATAAACGGTGTTAAGCAAAGTGCAGCCAGTGCTGTGTATTTCAGTTTATTTTTCATGATATTTCCTTGTGAATTGATTTTTGAAGTAATTACCACTAAGTATCTGTTTGTTGTGGCGAGATTATTATGCAATCCAAAACTTCACAAATTCATCACAAAATATTAAATAATAAATGATAAACTACCTGAAACCAATCAGCTTATAAGTTAAGCGCCAGAACCAATTGGGATAGCAATGCTGAAATGCTGGCTGCCACCAGCAGCAGGGATTATTTGTATTACAACGCCCAATCTCCTCTTGGATTAACCGCTACCATACCTTAATTGAAACGCTGCAATAAAGCCCTCCAGCTGCTGTTTATCCAAATGATTAATACCAGCCGCTGCCTGGCGGCCACCGCCATCGGCAAATTGCCGGCACAATTCATCCGCACCGGTTTTGTTGGTCAGCGGCGCTCTAACGCTAACCTGAAACCCGCCTTGCTGATTAGCATGAATCAGGGCATGGGCGCGGTCGGGATATTGATTAACCAATTCATTAGCCCATACGCCATTCACGCGTCTGGCCCATTTTTCATCCGGCAAGATAAACACGGCAATGCGGTCGTTTTGTAGGTCTGCCGTTAAAGTATTGGCCAGACGCATGTCATCGGCATATGCCGCCTGTAATTGTTCAAATAGCATCGCCTGTTCGGCTATAAAATCAAAAGGGGAGGGGTAGGCCGCCAATTGCCGGTACAACTGCTCTGGTGGAATATGCAAATCTTCTAGTGCTGCGCCATAGGCGTTGTAATTAATGCAAATGCCTAATTGCTGCAACTGCGCCAACTGCGTGGCGGACAGCTGCAAAGGCTTGGCCGCTTGATAAGCGCTATGATTGAGATTGTCGCCGAATGCGCCGGTCACCGCCCAGGCCGGAAAACGCTGCTGCAGAAAATCGTTAATTAATAAACTGGTACAGCAATTGGCAGCGGTGTCGATCAGACAGGTTAACCCCGAATGGTTCGGAATCTCGCCGGCAAAATGATGATCGACGTATAAAATTTCAACCTGATTTTCTAAGAGCGCTAATAAGGCCAGACGATTTTTATCCAGGGAAATATCCAGTACGCTAACGCGGTCGCCCGGGCCGGCGGATACTTGCTTTAACAACCCTATATCACGCTTGACGCCGGTGACTAATTGGTTTTGCTGCGGGTAAGCCAGCCGCAACTGGATCAGGGCGCAAATGCCGTCGGCATCGCCATTAAAGACATCAATTGATTTCATAAGGTATCTCCCTTGTCGGCCGCCGGTCTATTGATAAACCGCTTTCCTGTGGGCTATTTCAATGACCAATATCAACAGCTCATTATCTTTAGCGCCATAAACCGGATAAATTCCCCTGCAAGGCTTTACCGGTAGTTCTGGGGTTTTCAGCATCCTGTAGGCGATCTGTCAAAAAAGTCGCGACACGCTTTTGGATGGATTTATCGAGCTTTCGAAAATCGCGCTTGGCGTCGTCTGAGAGCTTAATTTTCCAGGCCAATTTCTTTTACCACGTCTTTTAAATCATGTGACACTTTTCCGTCATTGATGTACTTTTGGTAGGCTTCCTCGCCGCGTTTGGCATCTTGGATATCCTCTAGATATTCAAATAAAGCATTTTTAATCAATAAGGCCGGGCTGATATGTTGTTGTTGCACCAATTCATTTAATACGCAAGCGGTTTCATCATCAATTTCTAATATCATGTTGTTTTCCTTTTAATGTTAATTCTGATTAGCAACATAGCTTAATCGTCATACTCGTCGAGCAGCCGGTATCTGGGAAGGGTCAGGGGATTCATCATAGCCGAAACTTTTTATATAAGGCAGCAGTATCGGCAAAACTTCTGCCATTTCTGCTGGATAATGCTGCCAACGGGCTAGCGAAGATTGATATAAAGGCTTGGTTACCTGATCAAAACTGGGGGTTTTAATCACTTTAGCTTGGGCATGGCGATAAAATTGGCTGCATTCGTCTGACCATGTCAAACCCATTTTGGCAAAAATGGGCCGGAATTGGCCTTCGAGATCGTTGACCATCGCTTCGTAATGCAACTCCTGCCATTGCAGCGACAAGCCGGCGCGAATAGACAACCAATAATCCATGATCAAGGCGTAAAACCGGGCGGTGTCCGGCCAGCTTAAAAAATTGGCGGTCAAAGCAGATAGACTAAAAGGTTGCATAAAACAGCTGAGGCAAACATCGCGCGGATCGCGCAGCACAAACAGCAGTAAAGCTTCGGGAAATAACGTATTGATTAATTCAATATTCAGGGTATTCAGCGCGGTTTTGTCCACCAGTCGTTGCTGCATCACGTTTTCGCCCAGCATTTGCCGGGCTGTTTGCCAATAGTATTGGCGTAAATGGCTAAGATCCGGCCCATTCAAAGACTTAAGGCGCTGATGCAGGCTTAAGTCCGACTGGGTTATTCGATAAAGTTCATGCAACACTGCCGGGATTAAATGCGCCTCGTCGCTGCTGGCCACTTCGGCGTGCGCGGCCAGAATTTGTTCGGCCAAGGTGGTGCCTGAACGGTAAAAACCGATCAGAAATACCGGCGACGGCAAATTATCAGCGGGTACGCGTTCAGCGGCAGATTGCAGAAACGGCGCATCAAAAGCGGCTTTAAACTGGCTAATCTCCTGAAACACTGCCTGTTTATCGATGCTGGCGATGGCCGGGTTTTGTAAGCTAAGTTGCCCGCCCGCGCGCAAATGTTTAAAGGCTAGCGCAAATTCCCCCAGTTTATCCAACACCACCCCCAGTTCTCGATGTGCTCTGGCTAGATTAGGGTCGGCGGTTTTAGCAAGCACCTGCTGTAGACTTTGTTTGGCTTCAACCAGCTTACCTAGCTTGGCGGCCAATACCGCCAACAAAATTAGCGCGTTGCTGTCGCCGGGGGCTAATTCAACGGCGCGTAAAGAATAACTGTAAGCCTCGGCGTGTTGGTTTAAGCCTTGTAAACTCAAGGCGGCAATATGGTAGGCATTGGCGGAATGCGGCGCAATACTGATAGCAGCCTTGGCCTGCTGCAGGGCTGCTATTGGGTCATGCCAGTGATTAAGTTGATAAGCCAAATCCAGCAAATGTTTAACATCACCGGTCAGTTTGGCTTGTTTTTGCAAGACGTTCCCGGCTTGACTCAGAAATGGTATGCCTTCTTTAGGCCGGTTTAATTGACATAAACACTGACCCAAGCCGGCGAGCGCCAGGGCGGAATTTTTTTGCAATTGCACTGCAGCCCTAAAAGCCGCTACGGCGGCGGCAAAGTCTTGCTTGGACACGGCGGTTTGCGCTGCCTGTAAATGCATCTGGAATGGATCAGCGGCAAGCGTGGCGGTAGGCGGCAATTTCCCCATGCAGCATTTTTTAAATTTCTTCCCGCTGCCGCAACAGCATGGATCGTTACGTTGGGGTTGGGGGCGAGTGTTAATGGCTTTCTCCTAGGCGGCGCAGTTTTTGACTATTTTATCTGATTCTCCATAAGCTTTAGTTAATTCGTCATATCTGCCGGGAAGCGGGTATCCAGTGCCATGAACGGCTAGCTGCAACCCATTCATGGGGTCTGGATTCGCTACGCGGTCTTACAGCTTCAGTAATCCCTGCTTTGATGTTGGAATGATAAAGAAATAATATTGCAACATACTGCACTTTACTCTAAGTCTTTAAAATCATGCCTAGAAATATTGATTTTGTTTCTATAAGCCTCGGCATCCCCATAGTTGATAAATTTATAATAACGGCTATGCAGGTTTTTAATGTGCTTTGCATGTTTAATCGGGCACCAGAATTGTTCTGTGCGTGCAGCAATTTCTTGTACATATGCAATCAGGCCATTAGCGTAACTACAATAGCCACAATTAAATTTTTCAATGATGTTCAAGTAATTGAGATATTGCCTGTCAAAAACGATATATTCCTGCCTATTTACTTTGGGTATATCATAAATAGGGAAACAAACTAATTGATACAAACTGATAAAAAAATCCAATAATAAAAAGGGTACAATGCATATCCAGATAAATGGCGCACTAACAATATGTTTTAGTGGTGCGTCAAATATAAAGCGGCTTATTTCTTTAATCAGTAGCTGATGACGAATAATAATGTCTTTCTCAAAATGGATTCGATGCTTTAAAATCTCATAATGAGCGATTTCCTGTTGTTTTTGTAATTCATCAACAATCTCAATTTCCAGTGCTTTCATTTTATCCAGCAATGCTTCAAGTTTAGCAGTCATGGTTACGCCTAGTGAGTGGGAAAAGGGAAGGGGCGTCCATTAGCCCCTTGCCCCTAATCGGCAACAGAGAGCCAACTTCATGGAGTTGGGGCAAATCCATCATATAATATGGCTTTTATCGACCAAATATTGATTTAATTTCAAAAAAAATGTAGGTTATTGAAAGTAGGAAAAACAATTTGTGCGGTTACAAGTTGCTGCCGCTCTACCTATCCACTCACTGAGCAGTTATAAAATTATTAAAGCTGTTATTTATGGACTAAAAAAATAATTGGCATTAGAATTGCCTCAGTGGATTTGCTGACACACAATTTGGTTTCAGCAACAATGCAATGGTTTGTACAATATGAACACATTAAGGTACTCCCTTATTGTCAAGACCAAATTAAAACAATCGGAGAATTTTTATGATAAAACTCATCATCACTGCCAGCTTGATATTAAGCGGCATCATGACCAGTCAAACGGTTGCAGCAGCGGAATATTATATCCAGCTCATTACCAACGGTTCTACGCCGCTGTATGTGATTAACCCTAAAAACACCACTGCACCGGCTAACGGCAAAGACCGTGTGATTCACGCTTTTATAGCGACTAATACCGAGGCCGAGCCGGTAACGGTAACCATTACCAAACAATTTAACACTAGCCCCACTGATTCAACCGAAAAAAGAGTCGTGTTCATTGTGCCAGCCAAATCTACTCACGAGATCAGCCTGCCTTCCGGCATTTATTTACATCGCAATAGCGCAAAAGTTTACGATACGTTGCAAGCTGAATTATCTACTGCCGGCAACACTCCAAGTGTTGACTTAACTGTGGACTACAAAGACGAGTAAGTTCAGCCAGTCGGCGCCGCAATCGGCTGATGCGAAGCCGGTGTTAACTGGGAAAAGGGTAGAGGACAGGCGCAAGCATGTTCCTCGACGTTACCCTTTATTCCTTAAATGTTATATGCATATCACTAATTATCGTTTAATACTGCCGCGCTGATTCAGTATCCTGCTAAGCAACGCTGTATATCGTTCAGACTATTCATTGACCACAATCGTGTTTTATCATCAGCCACATGACATTTTCTATCGCCAATCGTATCGCCAACCTGCAACCCTCCGATATCCGCCTGATGACCCGCGAATGCGAACGGGTGGAGGGGATTAATTTAGGGCAGGGGTTGGGAGATTTGCCGACGCCGCCCTTGGTTAGAGATGGCGCGATCAAAGCCATACAGGAAGGTCTTAATACTTATACCCCAGCCGAAGGCGTGCCACCGCTACGGCAGGCTATTGCGGCTAAACTAAAAAGGGATAATGGTTTGGAGGTTGATCCTGATACGCAAATCGTCATCAGCAGCGGCACCACCGGTGCGTTTGCCGCCACTTTAACAGCCTTGCTTAATCCAGGTGACGGTATTTTGCTGCTGGAACCTTATTACGGCTATCACCTTAATACCATTATATTAAGTGGTCTGGAACCACAGTTCTTAACACTGACAGCACCGGAGTTTGCATTGGAGGAAGCGGCATTACGCGCGGCGGTGCAGCCCAATACCAAGGCTATTGTGGTTTGTACGCCCTCCAATCCCAGCGGCAAGATGTTTGGTGCTGCTGAACTAGCCATTATCGAACGGGTTGCCGAGCAGTATAATTTGCTGGTTATTTCCGATGAAATCTACGAATACATCACCTACGACGACCGACCGCATCTATCGCCGGCTGCCTTTGGTGGTTTGGCTAAACGCACGGTTAGTATCATGGGTTTTTCCAAAACATTCAGCATTACCGGTTGGCGCTTAGGTTATGCCGTGGCTGATGCGGCGCTGGCGACAGCCATTAATCTGGTTAACGATCTGCTATATGTTTGCGCGCCTTCGCCATTGCAATACGGCGCGGCGGCCGGTTTGCAGGCCCCGCCGGAATACTTCAGCAAATTAAGAGCGGAGTATCAACGCAAACGCGACATCATTTGCGAAGGCTTGGCGGACGCAGGGCTTACGCCATTGCCGCCGCAAGGCGCGTATTATGTGCTGGCCAGCATTTCGCATTTGGGTTATCCCACCGCCAAAGCCGCCTCGCTGGCCTTACTGGCACAAACCGGGGTAGCCAGTATCCCCGGCAGCTCGTTTTATCAAGGCGATGGCGGTGAAGGCTTAATCCGTTTTTGCTTTGCCAAAGATGACGCTACCTTGCGGTTGGCGGTTGAGCGGTTGGGTCAGTTTAGGCCCTAAGCGGCTTGCTGCGGATGCCGGGTAAATAGGTAGGATTGTGCCACCTGCGGGCGGTGAATCGTTCCTAGCGAGGCCTTTATCAGCAAAACATAGGCGTTGTGCGATGCGATTGATCTTATGGCATTGAATAAAGTCGCTAGATCACCTTGCCGCTTGTAAGCTTTAAATTGATGCGCCGCTCGATGGTTGGCACATCCTACCTTTAAGACCTACAACTTAAACTTCTGCAACCGCGCATTATAATCTTCAGCCTTTAACGCGCCGCTAACCCCTTCGCGCTGATGGTTTTTGGAAAAAAAATAGGTTCTGGGTAATTCGCTATACCAGCCGGGGTCTATTTCATAACGCAGTTTTTGGCTGTTATCGTCGGCAAACACCCAGCTTTCCAATTCCGCCAATTGGTATTTAGCCAATAATTTTTCAATTTCGGCGCTGGCGGTCGGTTCATCGGTGGATAACAAAACTATTTTTAAGTCCGGGTGGCTTTTGTGAATAGTGCTTAATAGCTCCATATCTTTAATGCAAGTAGAGCAATCCAATGACCAAATGACCAACATAAAGCCTTGATTGGCTTTTTCGGTTAAAAGTTGTTGATAACTGCCGGGTACGAACGGCTTGATAGCATTGGGCGCTGCCGGGGCTAGTGGGGTGTTAAGCAGGAATAGGCTGAATATTGCTAACCTGGCGGATTTTAAGTATGTCTGCGGTCGATAGGCTGACTTGATGGGTTTTGCTGTCGCTCTACTCATCCGACGGATTAATCCTAGTATAGACATTAAGACGGGTTTAATCTGCATACGGCAACCTCTTTATAAATAGTTGTTGATGGCGGGATGCCCTATCAGCAACTGCTGATGAAAGGCTTCAATTTTAGTCTTATCGTGCCGCTCCTGTCTGGCAATGTTAACCGGAATATCGGCAACAATTTGCATCGGCGCGGCGGATAAAAAAATCAGCCGATCAGCCAGTGCGATGGCTTCTCTTAAGTCATGGCTGATGAACAAGACGGTATGCGGACGCTGTTGCCACAGTTCATATAATAAGCTTCTGATCTGGCGGGCGCTAGGCGCATCCAGCGAGACGAAGGGTTCATCCATCAACAGCAAATCCGGGTTGATGGCAAAGGCGCGGATAATGGCGACGCGGCGCTGCATCCCCAGCGATAACCGTTCTGGGTAACTGTGTTGCACATCGTTCAGCTGCATGGTGGCCAGCAGGCTGTCGATCAACGCGCTGGGCGGCGGCTCGGCAAACACCAGCTCGATATTGCGGCGCACGGTAAACCATGGCAGCAGCCTGGGGTTTTGAAAAACATAACCGATAGTCGGCAGACCTTGGCTATGATTAATGCTGATCTTTCCATGATAATGGCTGTCCAGGCCGGCAATCATGTTTAACAGCGTGGTTTTACCGCAGCCGGAGGGGCCGACCAGGCAAACAAATTCATCGCGTTTAACGTGTAATTGCAGATTAGCAATAGCCTGATGGCGATGGCCGGCCACGCTGTAGGTTTTGTCCTGTATATCAATCAACAGCCCGCTCATCGTTTCCACCGGGCGGCTTTTCTGTCCAGCGGTTTTAACAGCCATAATTCGATTAATTGAATCACGGCCACAAAGGCAAAGGTATAAGCCAACAGGCTGGCGACATCAAATAATTGAAAAAACAAATGCAGCTGGTAACCCATGCCGTTGCTGCGGCCTAATAATTCCACCACCAGAATAATTTTCCAGATCAAAGCCAGCCCAGAGCGGGTGGCCGACATCACAAACGGGTGCAATTGCGGCCAGATGACATACCTAAAAGTTTTGATTTTACCCAAACGATAGCTTTGCGCCATTTCTAAAAAATCTTTGTTCAGGGTACGAGCGCCTTCGCGGATGGTGACAATCACATTGGGTAGTTTGTTAATCACTACCGCTAAAATGGCGGCCCATTCTTCCAGGCCAAACCAGACATAACACAAAATAATGGTCACCAGCGCCGGCACATTTAAAAAAATCACCAGCCAGTTATCAAAAAAAGCATCGGCGGCGCGATTTCTGCCCAGCCAGATGCCGATGGCGCCGCCCAGCAACATGGCGATGGTAAAACTAAACACTAGTCGTGTTAGGGTCGCGCCCAAATGGTAAGGCAGTTCGCCGGAGACAACCGCCTGCCAAAATACCTGACCGACTTGGGCGGGTGCCGGCAGGGTGGGGTTATGCAAAATCATCGCCAACCCTTGCCACAAGCCAAGCAGCAGCAACAGCGATAAAATCGCCGGCAGCTGCCGGTAAACAGTAGACTGGCTGGGGGTCATTCCGCTTGCCAGAAAGTGCCGGCTTGCAATTGCGGATTTTTACCGGTGAGTTTGTTGTCTGCCAATTGATGCAATTGTTGGTAAATACTGCCGGCTGCATCCTGGTTGGCGGCATCCCAATGTTCAATGCGGCCTTGGCAATAGCGGCTGCGCAATTGTTGCTGGGTGGCCAGGTCTTCGGCTTCGGTTAGGTTTTTAATGTCTTGCCAGGCTTGATCATCACTGCACAGCGTATCTCTGGCGATTTTGGCGCTGTTTAAAAAAGCCTGCAACGCTGCTTTATGCTGTTGCGCCCAGCCGGCTTTAAACACATAGCCCAAGCTGGGTACTGTGGCGCGGATGCCTAATTGGCGGATAATTTCTTCACCGCTTAACAGTTGCTGATAGCCCTGGCTTTCTAAGCGGGCGGCAAACTGCCAGTAAGTCAGCAAAGCGTCTATGTGCTGATCGGTGAGTTGTTGATTCAGCAGGGCAGGGGCGGCGTAAACTTTATTTAAAGATTTATCCAGGTCTATGCCTTGTTTAAGCCCCAGCGCCTGTAGCAGCAGCCAGTTTTTGTCCAGCTCGCCGCCGGCTATGCCCAGCTTTTTGTTTTTAAGATCCGCCAGGGTTTTAATCGGGCTGTCCGCCGGCACCAGTAAGCCGCCGGCGGCGCTGGAATAGGGTGCAAAAGTGTAGTCGGCGCCTTCGGCGCGCATACTGGATACCCAGATCCAGTCGGAAATAATAATGTCCACGCTGCCGGCTTGCAACGCAATTTTGCCGGCTTGTTGATTAGCCAGATTGATGCTTTCCAGGCTAACGTTATGGGTTTCCTGCAAGCCTAGGTTTTTGATGGCCGCCAATTCCCAAGCCAGGGTGCCGGATGCCATGACCCCTAAGCGTATCGTCGGTTTTTCGGCGGCATTGGCGGCAGACACAGCCAGCGCGGTGAAGAGAAATAACAGGATTTTTAGGTTCATGGCTGTTGGCTTGCCGCCGTTAAGGAAAACGACAATTTTAACTTAACTAGCCGAGGTGAGGGTTAATAATGATATTTAACGTCGCAGGTGCCGGTTAAGCGGCTGGTCAGGGATAAATCAGCCGCGGTGTTGGGATAAAGATCCATGCCGCAGTCCAGATTTAGTGGCTTTTTTTTGTGCGTGTCGGCCAGCAGTTGCGGAGTATCGTGATTGGTTTGGCTGTTTAGTGGGTCGGGCGTTCCAGTGGGGGTGTCTATTTTAAGTTCTTTATCCGGTAAGCTTAAAATCAAGCCTCTGGATTTATTGAACGTTTCGGGTGATACCGTGATGGAGCCGGCCCAAACAGGGGGGCTGGCCAGCAGACTGATTAGAGCCAACGGAATGCTTGATGATTTGAATAATGCGTAGTAAAAACCGGTTGCTGCCATAACTCCCTCCTAACATTAGGATTCTACATTAATAAGATTAAAGTAAAATGACAAAAGTTCAACTTTTAACGGATTTTTGAGTGCAAATATTGCCGGTCTCTTATTTTGGCACTTGAAAACGAAAACAGCTACCCCCAATTTGCCATTGACCGATTTTTTTACGTCTTAAACTTGAAACGAGCACAAACATGACTGTTGAAGCAAAAAAAGAAACTCTTGGCTTTCAAACCGAAGTAAAGCATTTACTGCATTTAATGATTCACTCCTTGTACAGTAACAAGGAAATTTTTCTTCGCGAATTGATTTCCAACGGCTCCGATGCCGCCGACAAACTGCGTTTCGAAGCACTGGGCAATGATAGCCTGTACGAAGGCGACAGCGAGCTGAAAATTCGCATCGATTTTGACGAAGCTAAAAAAACCATTACTGTCAGCGATAACGGCATCGGCATGACCCGCGCCGAAGTGCAAGAACATATCGGCACCATCGCCAAATCCGGCACTAAACAATTTTTTGAGCGCTTAACCGGCGATCAAGCCAAAGACAGTGAGTTAATCGGCCAGTTTGGCGTGGGTTTTTACTCGGCTTTTATCGTGGCCGACAAAGTGACGTTAACCACCCGCAAAGCCGGTGCCGCCGTGTCTGAAGGCGTCCGTTGGGAATCAGCCGGCGAGGGTGATTACACCATAGAATCTGTCGATAAAGACAGCCGCGGCACCGAAATTGTCTTGCATCTTAAAGACGGTGAAGAGGACTTTTTAAACAGCTGGCGTTTACGCAGCATCGTTAAAAAATTCTCCGATCATATCTCGCTGCCTATTGTGATGAGCAAAGAAATTCCGGCAGAGCAAGATGATGAAGGCAACGAAACCGCCCCGACCCGTATCGAAGATGAAACGGTCAACAGCGCCTCTGCGTTGTGGACCAAAAACAAGGACGACATTTCCGCAGAAGACTATAAAGAATTTTATAAACACGTTGCGCATGATTTTCAAGACCCATTAACGCATGTGCATAGTCGGGTAGAAGGCGGCAATGAGTATAGCTTGCTGCTGTATGTGCCTAGCCGCGCACCGTTTGATTTATGGGATAGAGATGCCAAGCACGGTGTAAAACTGTATGTTCGTAAAGTGTTTATTACCGACGACGCCGAACAATTAATGCCGCGTTATTTGCGCTTCATTCGCGGGGTAATTGATGCCGATTCCTTGCCGCTGAACGTTTCTCGTGAAATTTTGCAACAAAGCAAACAAATCAGCGCGATTAAAGCCGGCGCGGTTAAAAAAGTGCTGGGTTTGCTGGAAAGCTTAGCGGAAACCGATGCCGAGAAATATCAGGCGTTCTGGGAACAGTTTGGTAATGTGATCAAAGAAGGGCCGATTGAAGATCATAAAAATAAAGAGCGAGTGGCTAAATTATTGCGCTTTTCTTCTACTCATACCGATAACAAAACCCAAAACGTGTCGCTGGATGATTACATCAGCCGGATGAAAGAAGGCCAGGACAAAATTTATTTTGTCACTGCCGACAGTTTTGCCGCCGCCAAAAACAGTCCGCATTTAGAAATCTTCCGCAAAAAAGGCATAGAAGTGCTGTTGATGGCGGATAAAATTGATGAATGGCTGGTATCCAGCTTAAGCGATTACAACGACAAGCATCTGCAATCTATCGCTAAAGGCGAGCTGGATCTGGAAAAATTCGATACCGAAGAGGAGAAAAAACATCAAGAAGAAGTGAGTCAGGATTTTGAATCGGTATTAAAACAAATGAAAGACGTGTTGGCCGATAAAGTCAGCGAAGTGCGCGTCAGTCATCGTTTAACCGATTCACCGGCCTGTCTGGTCACCGGTGCTTATGACATGAGTCTGAATATGGAACGGATCATGAAAGAAGCCGGGCAAAACTTTAATATGATGGGCATGGGCGGCAGCAAACCTATTTTTGAGGTTAACCCCGATCATGGTTTGGTCAAAGCGATTAAAAACGAACAAGATGACGGCCGTTTTGCCGACATCACCCACATCCTGTTCGATCAAGCCATCCTCAGTGAAGGCGGCCAGCTGGAAGATCCGGCAGCGTTTGTCCACAAACTCAATGGCTTGCTGCAAGGCTTGCTGGGTTAATTGCCCGACTTGCCCGGTTAGGGTTAGCGTGAGTTAAATTAAGAAAATGCCCTGTTGGGAAACCGGCAGGGCATTATTTGGAAAGGATGGAACTATCCACCTTGACATGGCTAATCCTGAGCAGTATCAAGATTATCATGCCGATTTTGGGCAAACTGTACGGTAGGCAAAATCAATCTAGGTAGATGCATTCGGGTACATTGATTCATTAAAAACTCTCGCCAATAAGGCCAGACATGGAAGCTGGCATTTTTCAATGCATATTCGTTAATACAAGCCTCTGCCGGCTCTTCATCTGAAATGTATTCAGCAACAAATTCTGCTTCAATGATGGCTTTAACTGAGTTATCTTCCGATTTATCAAGTGGATCAACCAACCGGATACCTAGCTCAATAAAAATGCGAACCAACCATCTTGAATCATCAAGTTGTGCAACTTGAGATTGTTTAACCGCATGTTTGCTTTGTGTTTCTAGCTTATCTAGGTTTTGGGCGTATTTCGGTTCAAACCCATTGGCGCAATGCGAAATTGAATTTCTCAGATAAACATCATTGATACGCAAACTGTCGATGGCCTTTTGTAAATTTTCGGTTAACATTAGGCGTATCTCTTTGATGAAACTGGTATCCATTCATCCGAAACAGTTTTCTTAGTTAGCTTCGAGGAATTTACCACTCGTAGCTTTGGTCGTTTAAGATTGGAAGTTTCAGTTTCGATTATTATTGGCAATTCGAAGCGAACATATTTCGCCGGATCAGACGATAAGTCGGTTGCTTGCGATTGCCCAAAGATATCAACGCCAGCTTTCTGAGCCAAAGAACTAAGCACTTCAGGAAACTTTGCTGCCACCCGCAACAATTTGTCCATTGCTTCCGATTGCATTACATCGTCACTCTCATATTTTGAAAACGCCACCGGGCCACCACCAAAAATTGTAGCCGCTTCTGCTTGATTGATGCTCATGTGTTGTCTTAGTGCTTTTAATTCGGCACCAGTCAAAAGACCATCCACTTGTTTTTTAAATGAGATCATTGCTCGCTTGTTATTACGAGTTTGAATAGGACTAGCCTGCTCGGAACCACAAGAATTGCAAATCGAATAATGACTATCAAGCAATATAGTTTGTCCGTTGTACTCCACCCTGTTTTTTTCGACTTGATGATCAAGATGCCCTGCGCCACAGATAGGGCAAATTTCTTCTTGTTTGGTCATGGCTATCACCTGTTTTCAGAGAGATGGCAAGACACCAGCAGCAGAATCAAGCCCGTCTTGCCAATTGCAAATTTTATGTAATATTCAAAATCCATTTCCTTATGAGTGGCTTTTACCCATTGTCGTACAAATATCCGGTAAGCATCGGACGCGGCCCATGGTCCATTAGGATTTTGTTTGCACCATTCAGATCCTAAAAATTGACCGGTGCGTAAGCAACGGTTAATCAAGTCCAAGGCGTCCTCTGTATTCATTGAGTACTTTTGTAGATCATTCTTGCACTTGCGCGTCCAAGGAATCACACCTTCGCAGCCTTTCGCGCCCAAGAGTTTCAAGACGTCGTCAGGCTGATAAAGTGGCCCACCCCAAATTACGCGATCGGCATCCATTGAGGCTGGCACAACACCATTATAGCCGCTTATGTTTGTATTATTTACCATTATGGTAATTTTCGCAAGAGACGGATAGAAATGATATTGTTAAGTTCACTGCAAATGATCCTGGATTTCTAAATAGATTTCGTTAAGTACTTTGAAAAAAGTCCGCGAGTGTTACTGCACGTCACCGGTATATGTCAATAAATTGGTAACAGAAGCCCACTGAAACGCATTCTAACTTACTTAAAGCCCCCAGCGAAGTTGAGAAGAACGGAAAAAGGGGTCACGGAAAAAAAGGGGGGGAGTTGTTTTTTGCGGTGATCGTGTATTTATTTTCGTTCAAGCCCAGTTTCAATGCCTCGCTTATCCAGACTCGATTTACCTGGCATCATTTCATAGCATTTAGCGCCGCGTGGTAACAATCGCTGAACTCAACCCCGGCTGAGAATTATGTTTAAATAGATTTTATAGTCTTGCTAATAACTGCTACAATATCAATAAGCTTTAATTTTTTACTACTCGATAATGCGGTGCGCTTGCTACTATCCAAATCTTGGCTGGTACAGATCTGTTTTGCCAAACGTTTCCGGCTTGCTTGTCGGCGTTATGCTGCAGCTTATGGCTCAGCGGTATTTTTTATTTTCTTTTTAAACTGATTTCAAGGAGTTAGATGTGAGTTTCAAAATCAATGAATTTAAGTTGTCCGCTATTTGCGCGGCGCTGATGGCAGCGGGAATGACCATCGCGCCGGTGTCGGCTGAGGCGGTCAGTATTAGTAACCTAGGGCTTACCGGCCTGAATGGTGTCGATGGCGATGCCGGCACAGCCGGTAGTGCCGGCAGTAATGGCGCCGATAACGCGGCGGATGCCGGATACACCACACCTAACAGTGATGCCGCCAATATTGCTACCGCGCAAGGTGGTCTAGGCGGTAATGGCGGGCTCAGCGGCAATGGCGTGTTAGTCGGCAACAATGGCGGTAACGGCGGCGGCGCCAATGCGACAGCCGCAACGCTTACTTCCGGCAATATTTCGGCAATCGCCACCGCTAACGGCGGCGCCGGCGGCAACGGTGGTGTCAGCGGCGTCTCTGGTGGACTTGGCGGCAATGGTGGTAACGGTGGCGTGGCTACGGCAAGTGCCGCCGGCAGTTCTTTGGATGGCAATACGGCAGTGGTTTCGGCTTATCAAACCGGCGGCGCGGGCGGCAATGGCGTTAACGGCGGGGCCGGCGGTAATGGCGCCGACTCTATCCTGAGCAATGCGGTTAGCGGTTCCAGCAGCGGCTTGCTCAGCTTGACTCAGGCGGCAGTCGGCGGCGCGGCAGGCGGCAGCGATACCGGCGCGGCAGGCGTGGCGGGCATTGCCAATACTCTGTTAAATGCAAGCAACAGCGGCGGTGGCGCGCTTAACAGCAACAGTTCGGCTACCGGCGGCAACGGCGGATATGGCATTGCCAGTGACGGCGGCAGCGCAACCAACAATAATACCGGCACCAGCAGCGCCGATGGCCAGTCGATTACGGCGGTCGGCAGCGCGGTGGGCGGCAATGGCGGCAGCAACAACTTTACGCTTGTCACGGGTAACGGTAACAGCAATGGCGGTAACGGCGGCATTGCTGTCAGCAGCACCAGCGGCGTGGCGAACGGCGATAGCGTGGTGAATGTCAATGACAGCGCCACCGGCGGCAATGGTGGTAATGCCGGCACCAGTCTTATTACCGGCAATTATGTCAATAATATCTATAGTCTAAACAATGGGCAGGTTAACCAGGGTGATGTCAATATCTATAGTCTAAGCAGTGGTGTGGTCAGCCAGAGCGGCATAGCTGCTTCGTCCGGGGTTGTGACGACTAACAGCATAGTGAACGAGATTGCCTACACACCTGTCATCAGCCTTCACTCAGATTTTATTCCGGTCATCGGCACTGTCATTAGTTCAACCGGCGCGACTGTCGGCAACGGTGGTAATGGCGCAGCGGCGTCTTCTACCGCCAACGGCAGCAATAACGGCGCTTCAGCGGTCAATGTAGCCGCTACGGCAACCGGCGGTAACGGCGGGCAGGGCGCAGGCGTTGGTAATCAAGGCGGTAATGGCGCGACGGCAACTGCCACGGCTACGGCCAGTTCACTGTCGGGCGCGGTGGCTGTGTCAGCCAGCCAAAATGGCGGCAATGGTGGCGCAGGCATCAATGGTGCTAACGGCGGTAACGGTGCAGATTCCAGTATCAATAATGCCGTCAGCGGTTTCACCAGTGGTTTGCTGAGCTTAAGCCAAACAGCAACTGCCGGTGCGGCCGGCGGTAGTGATAGCGGTCTGGCGGGGGTGGCGGGTATCGCCAGCGCCGTTTTAAATGCGGTTAATAACGGCGGCGGCGCTTTAAATACCAGCAGCTCGGCGATTGGCGGCAATGGCGGCTATGCTTATAGCAGTACTGCCACTGATGGCGGCGCGGCAAGCAATAATAACAGCAGCACCAGCAGTGCAGACGGGCAGGGCATTACCGCCATCGGCAGCGCCATCGGCGGTAACGGCGGTAGTAATAATTATTCTTTCTTGACTCAATCCGGCAACGGCACCGGCGGCGCGGGGGGTAATGGCGGCATTGCCGTCAGCAGCACCAGCGGCATTGCCGGCGGCGATAGCCTGGTGAATGTTAATGACACGGCTAACGGTGGTAATGGCGGTAGCGGTGGCGATGGCGCTCTCCATTTGATAAATTATTACAGTATTTACGGCGCTGCCAACAACAATAACGGCGGTTATGGTAACGGTGGTAATGGCGCGGCAGCCTCTTCAACCGCCACCGGCAGCAATAATGGTAGTTCGGCGGTTACCGTCAGCAGTTCCGCCACCGGCGGCAGCGGTGGGCAAGGTTCCGGCACCGGTAATCAGGCCGGCAATGGTGCGGCTGCGACGGCAAGCACGTTCGGCAGCTCGCTGTCCGGTGCAGTGGCTGTTTCTGCCAGTCTGTATGGCGGCAGCGGCGGTTACGGTTCCGGCGGCGCCAACGGCGGCAATGGCGCCGATGCCATCTTAAACAATGCGGTGTCCGGTTCAACCAGTGGCGCACTCTCACTTAGCCAAACGGCATTCGCCGGTTCGGCCGGCAGCAGCGATAGCGGTTTGGCAGGGCTGGCCGGCCAGGCCAGCTCCACGCTGACGACTACCGATACTCTCAGCAGCTCGATCACCACCAGCAGCACTGCGGTCGGCGGTAGTGGCGGCGGTAGTAGCGACGGTGGCGCAGCCGGCAACACCAACACCACCAGCAGCACTTTGGATGGGCAAAGCATCAATGCCACCGGCGCCGCTTATGGCGGTTTTGGCGGTGGCAGTGGCTACGCTGGTTTCTATTCCATTATCAACAACGGCGGTAATGGCGGCGCAGCCATCAGCAATACCAGCGGTATTGCCAGCGGCAATAGTCAGGTGATTGTCAGCGATACAGCGGTCGGCGGTAACGGCGGCAACAGTTTTAGTTCTTATTATGGCGGCAGCGCCGGTACAGCCGGTAACGGCGGCAGTGCCAGCTCCACTGCCATCGGCAGCAATAACGGCAGTCAAAGCGTCACTGTCAGCTCCACCGCAAGCGGCGGCAACGCGGGTTTATTCTATGGTGGCAGCGCTACCAGTTTGGGTGGTAATGCCGGCGCGTATGCCGGCGCCACCAGCACCGGCGGTTTTGCGACTGCCTCGGCTAACGCCACCGGCGGAAACGGTGCCGCGCTGCTGCCTAGCGGAGTGAGCGCTCAGGCAACGGCTGTTGGCGGTGCTGGTTCGCAAGCCGGCAGTCAAGCAACGGCAAGCGCTTTTCAACTTAATGCGCAAGCTTCCGTCAGCAACAATGGCGCCGGCACCAGCGACACCGTTGCCACGATAGGCCAGGCGCTGCCGGCAGCCGGCAGTTCTGCGGGTAAAGAAGCCGTGGCTTATGGCAGCGTGTTGCCGGTTAATAGCGATCTTAACAACGCCTTGGCCGGCAATGCCGTGGTTAGTCAAAGTTTTGACAGCAACTCAGGTAATCAAGCCTGGCTGTTGGGCGAAATGAGCGTATTAAATACCTCGTCAGCACCTGGTCTGCATCAGTACGACAGCTCGTTGAGTCTTAATATCAACACCGCCGCGCTGGGTAATGCGCAGGATGTGTTAATTGGTTTGTTGAATCCGTTGTTGGGTAACAATAACTTTTTGGCCGGTAACGGTGATAGTTTAACCTTCTCGTACAGCATCAGCGGTGCAGATGGCACTATCAGCAACAGCTATGCCTTTAATGCCGCTAATATCAGCAGCGCAGCCGGCTTTTTTAATGATAAAACCCTGGATGCAGGCGCTTATACCGGCTTGGTAGACTCAAGCAACACCACGCTGCATTTGATGTTCGATCTGGAATTAACCTCTGCCGTCACCGGTGCCGGTTTAGATTTGGGTTTAATTGTCGGCGGCTCGGCGGTGACTGGTTTGCCGGTCGCTACAACGCAACCTATCTTCTTCCCGGTAGCTTATGACACAGGGGTGGTACATCCGGTCTTTGCTGTCAGTCAACCCGGCATTAACCTGACTGGCACGAGCAATTCCGGTGCTGCTGTGCCGTTACCGGCCAGTTTCTGGTTATTGGGTTCGGCGCTGGCAGGCGTTGGCGCAGTTGGCAGACGTAAAAAACCAGCGTAAGGATTTAAAAATCAGGTTTAAGAGGGTAGCTTTGGCGGCTACCGTCTTAACCTGAAACAGTGTTATAGGTGCTGAACGCGTGAAGCGCATCTTTCGCGATTGATGCACCTACCTTTACAGTTTGTCTATGTACGCTGTTCAGCATTAAAGCCTAGATGCAGCTCTACGCCGGCCCAATTGTAATAAAAAAAACGCTGTAAAAAATACCTCATACTGGCAGCTTTGCCGTTAAAATTGATTGAACACAGTTTAGCCTAAAGTTAAAAAGGCATAGACTGGTCATTATTTGTTCTCTCAATAAATAGCGAGGTACTATGATTAACATTCCCCGCGACCGGTTTAAGGTACCGCCAGTCAGGCTAACACTGCTGAATGCCTTAACCGCTGTGGTGGCGGCGGAAAATCGGTCGCGCTGGCCTATGTACGTTTTTGCCGTGCTGTTAACGTTGGCCATGCTGTTGGTGCGCGAAAGCGTTGCTGATTTATTCCTAAACCGGCCGCTGATGATTCTGTTCATGCTGCCCATCATTCTCAGTGCCTTGCTGGGCGGTTTTGGCCCTGGCCTGCTATCAACCGCTCTGGCCGTACTCTGCATCGATTACTTTGCACTGCAACCGTTACACAGCTTACGCTTGGCAGCCAGCCAAGATTTATTTCAATTGAGTTTTCTGATTGCCAACGGTGTGCTGGTTAGTCTGCTCAGCGAAGGGCTTAAACTAGCGCTGATTAAGGCCAAGACTGATCGGCATCTGCTGGATGCTGTAGTTTCCAACACCGGAGACGCAATATACGTCAAGGATACCCAGGGCCGTTACCTATTAGCCAATGAAGCCGCCGCCCGCTTTGTTGGTGTGGCGGCTGAAGACATCATCGGCCGCGATGATTACTCCGTCTTCCCAGAGCCGACCGCCAAAGAAATTATGGCGACCGATCAGGCCATTATGTTTGGCGGTTGCAACCGAACCATAGAAGAACGTGTTACCACTCTTGACGGCAAACAGCTGATTTTTCTGGTCATTAAAGGGCCGGTGCTGGATGATGCCGGACGAGTGACCGGTCTTTTCGGTATTTCCCATGATATTACCAAGCGGGTTCAAGCCGAGGCGCAGCTTAATCAGTTAAATCAGCAACTGGAAGCCCAAGTAGAGGCCCGCAATCAAGAACTGCTTGATCTCTACGATCAAGCCCCCTGCGGCTATCATTCACTTTCTCTGGACGGCACAATACTGCGCGTCAATAAAACCGAGCTCAATCTGCTGGGCTATGCCCATGACGAATTTGTCGGGCACCCAGTCACCCAATTTCTGACCCCGGAAAGCGTTGCACTGTTCGGTGATAACTTTCCTAAATTTTGCCGAATTGGGCGCATACGTGATCTTGAGCTTGATTTTGTCTGCAAGGATGGCAGCATCCTGCCGTTCCTGGTTGGCGCTGACTTGGTGCGTGATGCGCAAGGACAAGGCCTTTACACCCGAACCTCGCTGGTCGATAATCGCAAGCTTAAGGCGCGCGCGCAGAAACTCATTGAGCTTAATAAATTTCTTAATAATGTTCTGGAAGTGCTGCCCTTTGGTGTAGTGATCTACAATCAAGAACATATAGCCATTTTGCGCAACACGCTGTTTGGTACTTTATTGGATTATCCACCTGCATTGCTTCAAAAAGAGCCGTTATACTTTTCAGATTTAATTCGCTTCAACTTTGATCGGGGCGATTACCCCGACCGGCCATTTACCGAGGTGCTGGCCGGGTTTACCCAGATGATGGAAGCCAAGCAACCGGTTCGTTTTGAGCGTCAACAGGCTAACGGGGTGTTTCTGGAAATCCGCGGGCAAACGATTGCCGACAACTGGACCTTGCTGACCTATACCGACATTACCGCGCATAAACTGGCCGAGCAAACCATAGAAGCCGCCAAGCATGAGGCTGAAGCCGCTACCGATGCCAAGAGCGCTTTTATTGCCAACATGAGTCATGAAATCCGTACGCCCATCAACGCAATTCTGGGGCTGGCTTATTTGTTGGAAAAAGCGCAGTTGCCGGGTGATGCGAACGATTTGGTTCGCAAGATCCGCATCGCCGGCCGGTCACTGTTAGCCATTATTAACGACATCCTGGATTTTTCCAAGATCGAGTCCGGTAAAATGGAAATAGAACTGGCACCCTTCAGCCTTGGCGATGTACTCGATAATATTGCTATCATTATGTCAGCGATTGCAGGCGAAAAAGACATTCAACTCATCATCGCCCCGCCACCGCTTCACACCAATCAACTGCGTGGTGACGCGCTACGGCTGGAGCAAGTGTTGAGTAACTTGACCAGCAACGCAATCAAATTCACGGAACGGGGCCATGTAACGATGTCCATTCAGGTGGTTACCGAGGATGAGAAACAGATCACCCTGCATTTTGCCGTGCGTGATACCGGCATAGGCATTCCACTTGAAAAACAGCAGGAAATCTTTGCCCCATTTTCGCAAGCAGATAGCTCCACCAGCCGCCGTTTCGGTGGCACCGGGCTTGGGTTGACCATCAGCCGCCGGTTGGTGGCGAATATGGGCGGAGAATTGCAAGTCAGCAGCGTACCAGGTAAAGGCAGCGAATTTTGCTTTGATTTGACGTTTGAACGAGGGCAGGACGCCCCGGTTCTGCACGGGGAACGGATTGCTGATGATAACCCGCTTGCCCTACAGCGTCTGGTCGGGTTACGGATACTGGTGGTCGATGATAGCGAAATCAATCGGGAAGTGGCACAAAGCATTATGGAAGGTGAGGGTGCTCATGTCGTACTGGCTGAAGAGGGCAGTCAAGCCGTGGCTTGGTTGCAAACACATCCAAACGAGGCCGATATTGTGCTGATGGATGTGCAGATGCCTATCCTGAACGGCTATGAAGCCACCCGCCAGATTCGGCAGATACCCGCTTTAACTAAACTGCCGGTGATTGCTCTGACAGCCGGCGACTTTACCGAACAACAGGCCTTGACCAATGACGTGGTCATGAACGGCTTCATCAGCAAGCCTATTGATGTCGATGCCGCTATTGCCTTGATCATCAAGCTTACCGGGCAAGTTGCTCAGGCCGATTCAGCAGAGTCAGCCGCCATTACAGCGCAAGACCTGCCGGGGCTGGCGGTTGGACAGGGTCTAAAAATTTGGAGAAATCCATTGATTTATCAACAATGTCTGCGTAAATTCGTGGATGAATACGCTAATGCCGCGCATTTGATGGCGGGCTTGGACAAAACCGAGGCTGCCTTGCTGGCGCATAAGCTGAAGGGAACTGCCGGCTGTCTAGCGCTGCAAGAAATCGCCGCGCGGGCAGCTGACGTGGAGCAGGCGCTTCAAGTCAGCCAAGATTCAACTGACAGTCTGATCAGATTGCAAGTTGCACTGGATAAGGCGCAGACATCCATCCAGCGTTATGCAGTTGATCACTCCTCTATTTGTCGGTAATTTTTAAAAAATCAGGTTGCGCGATTGTTGATTTTGTAGTCTGGGATCAGCTGGTTAAGCGCAGAACAGCAATCACCAAGCTAGCGACGGCGATAATCGTGCCAAAGCCCCAGCGCATTAATTGCTTTATCTCAGCATGAATCGCCATGATTTCCTGGTGCTGTTGTTCGAAGCGTTTGTCGATTTTTTCAAACTGTTGGTCAATCTGTTCAAAGCGCTTTTCGACTTGTTCAAACCGTTTGTCTATCTGTTCAAATCGTTTATCAATCTGTTCAAAGCGTTTTTCGACTTGTTCAAACCGTTTGTCTATCTGTTCAAATCGTTTATCAATCAGCTCAAAGCGTTTTTCGACTTGTTCAAAGCGTTTATCAACCTGTTCAAAGCGTTTATCAACCTGCTCAAACCGTTTCTCCATTTGCTTGAAGCCTTCCAGCATCAGTTCTCGCTGATGTTTCAGTTCTTCTTCAACACGGATGGTTCTTTCCCGCAAATCCAGTTCATAGCGCACGTTTGCGTTTTGGGTTAACAAACGCTCCGTCAGGTTTTCTTGAATTAATAACTGAATTTGTTCAATATCTTCTTTTGCTAGAGCCATAAAAGCACCTGGTGCATTTTTTTACTGCTCTAGGATAACATAAATGTGCCTTAAGCCGCTAAGGTGCACGCTCTTCACACTAACGCTTCACCCCGACTACCTTGAATATTATATCCCTTTCGACTAAGCGCCCGACGTTTGCTACAATACGCTCTTTACACCTCTGAGCCAGGCATTAAGGATTTGATGCTTTGGCCTTATGTGGAACCCGGCTATCACTAGGCGGCATTGGAAATACGGACACATGTCAGACTTCGCTAAAGAAATTATCCCGGTCAATCTCGAAGACGAGATGAAACAATCCTATCTCGATTACGCCATGAGCGTGATCGTGGGCAGGGCGCTGCCAGATGTCAGAGACGGCCTTAAGCCGGTGCATCGGCGTGTACTGTACGCGATGAGCGAATTGGGTAACGACTGGAACAAACCCTATAAAAAATCGGCCCGTGTGGTCGGTGACGTCATCGGTAAATACCACCCGCATGGCGACACCGCCGTGTACGACACCATCGTCAGGATGGCGCAGCCATTTTCGCTACGCTATATGCTGATAGACGGCCAGGGCAATTTCGGTTCGGTAGACGGCGATTCGCCGGCGGCGATGCGGTATACCGAGGTACGGATGTCCAAAATCGCCCACGAATTGTTGGCCGATCTGGATAAAGAAACCGTGGATTTTGTCGCTAACTACGACGAATCAGAATCCGAACCCACCGTCATGCCCACCCGGGTTCCCACGCTGCTGGTTAACGGCTCGTCCGGTATCGCCGTGGGCATGGCCACCAATATTCCACCGCATAATTTGGGCGAGGTGGTCACCGCTTGTCTGGCCTTAATTGAAAACCCCGATTTAAGCATTGCCGAGCTGATGCAAATCGTGCCCGGCCCGGATTTCCCGACCGCCGGCATTATTAACGGCGCTTCCGGCATTTATGAAGCCTACGCCACCGGTCGTGGCCGGATTTATTTGCGTGGCCGCAGCCATTTTGAAGATATCGGCGATAGCGGTAGACAAGCCATTATCACTACCGAGCTGCCTTATCAGGTTAATAAAGCCCGCTTGTTGGAAAAAATTGCCGAATTGGTTAAAGAAGCCAAGCTGGATGGCATTTCCGGTTTGCGTGACGAGTCCGATAAAGACGGCATGCGGATGGTGATTGAGTTAAAGCGTGGCGAAGTGCCGGACGTGGTACTTAATAACCTGTACAAGCAAACCCAGATGCAGACGGTGTTTGGCATCAATATGGTGGCGTTGCTGGGTGGCCGGCCGTATTGCATGGGGTTAAAAGAGATACTGGCGGCCTTTATCGACCATCGCCGGGAAATCGTCACCCGTAGAACGCTTTATAACCTGCGCCGGGCGCGGGAGCGGGCGCATATCTTGGAAGGTTTGGCGGTAGCGTTGGCCAATATCGACGCGATGATCGAACTGATCAAAACCTCGCCAAATCCGCAAGAGGCCAAGATAGGGCTGTTGGCGCAAACCTGGCAAGCCGGTCTGGTGGCTGCCTTGCTGGATAGAGCGGATGCCGATCGTTCCAGACCGGAAGATTTAGCGGTGGAATTTGGTTTGGCGGATGGTTTTTATAAACTGTCGGAAACCCAGGCCCAGGCGATTTTGGATTTACGTCTGCACAGACTGACCGGGCTGGAGCAGGAAAAAATTGTTAACGAATACAAGCAATTGTTGGAATTGATAGATGAATATCTTTACATTCTAGCCAGCGATGTGCGTTTGATGGAAGTCATCCGCGAAGAACTGGAGGAAATCAGAACCCAGTATGCCGATCAACGTCGTACCGAAATTGTCCAGGATTATTCCAACCTCTCGCAAAAAGACCTGATTACCGAAGAAGATATGGTCGTCACCATGTCGCATGAAGGCTATGTCAAAACTCAGCCGCTGACCGATTACAAAGCGCAGCGCCGAGGCGGCCGTGGTAAATCGGCAACCGCCACCAAAGAAAACGATTTTGTCGAGAAGCTGATTATTGCCAATACCCACGATACCATCCTGTGCTTTTCTTCACTAGGCAAAGTCTATTGGTTAGAGGTGTTTAATCTGCCGGTTGCCAGCCGGGCTTCGCGCGGTAAGCCTTTTGTTAATTTGTTGCCGTTGGAAGAGGGCGAAAAAATCAACGCCATCTTGCCGGTTAGAGAATATACCGAAGATAAATTTATTTTTATGGCGACCTCTTCCGGCACCGTGAAGAAAACCCCGCTCACTGAGTTTAAACGGCCACGCAGCAGCGGTATTATCGCCATTGATTTAAATGACAACGATACCCTGGTTGGCGTCGCGGTGACCGACGGCCAGCAAAATGTGTTGTTGTTCAGTAGCGACGGTAAAGCGGTTTGTTTTAATGAAACTGACGTGCGGTCAGTGGGCAGAACCGCTTCCGGGGTGCGCGGTATCCGTGTGCAGGACGATCAGAAAGTCATTTCCTTGATCATCGCCAGCGAGGGCACGGTGTTGAATATCACCGAAAACGGCTACGGCAAACGCACCAAGTTGGAAGAGTTTACCCAACATAAACGCGGCGGCGTGGGCTTAATCGCCATTCAGACCTCAGAGCGCAACGGCGCGGTGGTGGGTGCGGTGCTGGTTAACGATACCGACGAGATTATGCTGATTACCGACGGCGGCACCTTGGTTAGAACTCGGGTTAACGAAATTTCCGTGGTCGGCAGAAATACTCAAGGCGTCACGGTTATTAAGCTGGATAAGGGTGAAAGAGTGGTCGGCGTTGATCGGATAGAAGGTCTGGGCGATGAAGAACAGGAAGGGGATGGCGAAGAGCTAGATGTGGAAACCAATAGTGCCGAAAGCGGCGGAGAAGAGGAATAATGGCCAGAATCTTTAATTTTAGCGCCGGGCCGTCTATGCTGCCGGAAGCGGTGTTGCAAATTGCCCGGCAAGAAATGCTGGATTGGCAAGGCAGCGGCATGTCAGTCATGGAAATGAGCCATCGCGGCAAGCATTTTATGGCGATTGCCGAAGCCATGAAAAATGACCTGATTGAGCTGCTGGCAATCCCCGCCAATTATCAGGTGTTGTTTCTGCAAGGCGGCGCCAGCGCCCAGTTTGCATTGATTCCACAGAATATTTTAAACGGCAAAAGCAAAGCGGCTTATGTTAACACCGGCGCCTGGTCAACCAGCGCCATTAAAGAAGCGGCTAAATATTGTGAAGTACAGCTGGCCGCCAGCTCAGAAGCCAGCGCCTTTACCACCATACCAGCGATTAGCGATTGGCGGGTGGATGCCGATGCCGCTTATTTGCATTACACCTCCAATGAAACCATACACGGCGTGGAGTTTAACGAAGTGCCGGCATTTAGCGATTTACCGCTGGTTTGCGATATGTCATCCAATATTTTATCGCGGCCAATTGACATCAGTCGCTATGGCCTGATTTACGCCGGCACCCAAAAGAATATGGGGCCGTCCGGGGTGACGGTAGTCATCGTCCGTGACGATTTGATCGGTTTGGCGCAGCCTACCGTACCGGCGGTGTTTAATTACCAGCAGCAAGCTAAAGCCGATTCCATGCTCAATACCCCAGCCACCTATAATTGGTATCTGCTGGGGCTGGTGTTGCAATGGCTTAAGCAGCAAGGCGGGGTAGAGGGGATAGAGCAGCGCAATATCGCTAAAGCCGATAAGTTGTATCAAGCTATCGACAGTTCCAGTTTATACCGCAATCCGGTGACGCCGGCTTACCGTTCGCGGATGAACGTGCCGTTTGTGTTGAGTGATGCCGGGTTGGATAAAGCCTTTTTAGCCCTGGCCGAACAGCAAGGGCTGGGTTCTTTACAAGGCCACCGTTCGGTAGGCGGTATGCGGGCAAGTATTTACAATGCCATGCCGGATGCCGGTGTCGATGCCTTGATAGCGTTTATGGCCGAGTTTGAACGCACTCATTAAACGGTAACACAGCTATGACCGAAATTATCCCGCTGAGCGAACTAAGAGACCGTATTGATGCGATTGACCGGCAGATTTTACAGCTGATCAATCAGCGCGCCGATTGTGCATTGGAAGTTGCCAAAACCAAGCAGGCTGAAGGCGAAACCGGCAGCTTTTATAGGCCAGACCGCGAGGCTCAGGTGTTGCGACGCATCAAAACCTTAAATCCTGGGCCTTTGACGGATGATACCGCCGCGCATTTGTTTCGGGAATTAATGTCTGCCTGTCTGGCGCTGGAAAAACCATTAGAAGTGGCCTTTTTAGGGCCGCAAGGCACGTTTACTCAGCAGGCGGTGTTTAAGCATTTTGGTCACGCCGTTAAAGATATTCCTTTTGCTAGTTTGCATGATATTTTTCATGCCGTGGAAACCGGCAACTGTCAATTTGGTATCGTACCGGTTGAAAATTCCACCGAAGGGGTGATAGCCCATACCCTGGACAGGTTTATGGATTCGCCTTTGCAGATCTGCGGCGAAGTGGAAATCAGGGTGCATCAAAATCTACTCGGTAAAATGAATAGTCTGGCTGAGGTGCGCGAGGTTTATTCGCATCAGCAATCGTTGGCCCAATGTCGGCAATGGTTAAGCAGCCATTTGCCTAATGCCGCCTGCATTGCCGTCAGCAGTAATGCTGAAGCGGCGCGGTTGGCGTCGCAAGATGCCGGCAAGGCGGCAATAGCCGGGCTGGTGGCCGCCGAATTGTACGATTTGAATGTACTGGAAAAACATATAGAAGACGAAGCTAATAACACTACCCGCTTTATTGTGATAGGCCGGCTGCTGCCCGCTGCCACCGGCGCCGATAAGACTTCTATATTGGTATCGGTCGGCAATCAACCGGGCGCTTTGCACAATATTCTGGCACCTTTCGCTGATTACGGCATCAGCATGACCCATATCGAATCCCGGCCTTCCCGGCAGGTGTTGTGGGAATATGTGTTTTTTATCGATATTGACGGGCATCGGGATGACGCTGATGTTGCCAAGGCTTTGGCCAGCTTGCAAGCTAATGTAAAAATGCTGAAGGTTTTGGGGTCTTATCCTAAAGCGGTGATTTAATTTAGGCTTGTTCGTAATCAGAAGGCCTTTAGGTGAGTTACGGGTTTTGTGATCATCCGTAGGATGGGCATGGTTTATGTACCCACTATTGGACACTAGTGCATTATTAGACATTATTCGCTCGGCAACCAGTTTGTCTCCTGCCGATTTAATAGCCAATCTCCTTTTGGTGCCGCACTGCCAGAATGGTGACGGTATCACCGTCGAAGCGATAACGCGCCACATAGCCGTTATCGCCAAAGTCAATCAGCCATTCTCGATAGTTCACTGGCATATCCTCAACGGCTCGCCCGATTTGCGGATGATGCTCCAGCACTTGCACCGCTTTCATGATCGTTTCGGCAGCTCGCTTGGCCGCAACCGGATTCTTGGGTAGCAAAAATTCCCGTAACCGTTGCAGATCGCGGATTGCGCCAGGGGCATAGATTACTTGTGGCATAGGGGGGCCGGCATTTCTGTTTCACTACCCCAACTAGAAAGCCATGTAGATACCTCTTCAGTGGTGGCGTGCAAACCTGTTTCCTGATATTCCTCCCATGCCTTGAGCGTGTCTTGCCGAAAGGCTTCGCGCTTTTCCTCGCGATCAACGTATTGACAAATCGCTTCGCGCATTATCCAGTGCGCTGAACGATGGCGAGCTTCGGCCAGACTTTCAATTCTGGTTCGGGTATCGGCGTCAAGCTTTACTGATACAATTTTCGCGGCAATGTGTGGCTGTGGCATGGCGCTATCTCTTGAGTTAACAATAGGTATTACCTTAGCACGTTTTAGGTGCCTATGTTCCACAAATGGATTATATGCCTAGAATTGACAGATGATTATTCAGCATACGGCCAATTTGTTTGTCTCTTTCTACATTTTCATCGATAATTCATCAGTTAATTGTGCATAAATTCTTGTGGAATTTGAATGACCACACGTCTAGGTTTCATTTAGGTTTCATTTCTATCGCTAACGGCAGCTCCTGGCCGTATTTATGCGTCCGGCGGCGGTGGGTAAAGTCGACCCGAAAGCGACATTCGGTGTGGTTTTGCCAATGACCCAAAATGGAAAATCAGCTGACGTTAGGGTTGCAGAAGTAGGCTGGGTTGAATGATAATGAAACCCAGCTTCGAAGCCGATAAGCTTTAAGAATAAAAGGATAGTTTGAATGCAAAGAAACTCGATTATTTCAAAGCATTTGCTGGGTTTCGCGTTGCTCTACCCAGCCTACGGCCCTTGATCTCATTCAGACTTTTATTTTGTGATTATTATGAAAACACTTGAGCTTAAAATTATTCCGCCTTTGCTAGCGTTTATGATTGCCGGTTTTATGAAATTGGCTACGTCGATTTTGCCTGGATTTTTTTTTGAAAATTTAGGCTGGATTGCCGTGCAAATTCCGGCGAGTATTGCTTTGTTTTTGGTATTGAGTGCGTTTTATAGTTTGAAAAAGGTTAAGACCACTGCCAATCCTAGAATGCCGGAGCGTACTGAAGTATTGGTTACCAGCGGGATTTTTCGTTATACCCGTAATCCTATGTATTTAAGTCTGTTATTTTTGCTGGTTGCTTGGGCATTTTGGCTCAGTAATTTTGCAGCATTTCCATTTTTACCGGTGTTTATTGTTTATATAACCCGTTTCCAGATAATGCCGGAAGAAAGGGAGCTGAGCAGAAAATTTGGCGAGTCTTATCAAGATTATCTAAACTGTGTTGGCCGTTGGTTACCCTTAGTTTAAAAAGTCTTCCTGATTACCCATTCTTCTGTTAAGGCAAATCCAGATTTTTCTTCAATTCCATCAATTCATTTTTATTTAAATCAGATACTATCCAATAATTCATGCCTTGGGCGTTAAATGCCAGCAAATTAAAACCGTTGCGGGTAGCGCTGTATTCTTTCAGTAATTCATTTTGATTTTCCGGCCAGATAAACACATTGATCAAATGTTGCCTGCGCCGATATACCAAGGCCGTTACCGGTCTGGCGGCCAGGTAATCCAGACGGCCGCCTACCAGCGGAAAGCCCTGAGCAGTCAGATCAATTACCTGCGGTGCAAAATCCAGTTTGCCGTTAAACCAAGGTTTTACGGTATGTTGATCGGAAGAGGCTACATCGGTTAAATGCGCTGCCATTAAAGAACGGATATGTCCGGCAACAACTTCTTCGGATAATAGCTCCATTTGTGAAGCAGGCCGGAGTTGAAAACCCAGGCTGACCGCCAATACGATGCCGGCAAATGCTACCACAGGTTTAAACTGGTTCCAGGAAGGAAACCAGTTGCTAAAACGGCGTTTGCTTTGGTTGGTATCACTGGCTTCTTGCAGCGAAAGCTTTAAGCCAGCAGGCGCACGATGATAACTCATCTCCTGACGCACGCTATTTTTTAGATTAGTTAATTGCAATACCTCCGCCTGGCAATGGTCGCAAATTTGCAGATGCGACTCTATCTGTAGAGTGGTTTGTAAATCCAATTCATTATCCAGATAAGCGTGTATTAATGCCGATGCATTTTTGCAATTCATTGCCTTTAAACCTCTTTAAAATGCGGAGCTAGTTGCCGGCGCAGCAAGCCACGGGCGCGGGACAATCTTGACATTACTGTGCCCACTGGTATTCCGGCGATTTCGGCAATTTCATGATAAGAAAATCCTTCCTGCTCCCTTAACACCAATACTTCTCTAAATTCAGGCGGCAGGGTTTGTATGGCCTGGTTGATTAAATCCCGATCCAGAGTCTGTAAGGCGATATTTTCCGGATTTGTCGGGTTAGATGATTCAGAAAACGGATTTTGCAGGTCGGCATCAGCAGTTTCTTCATCAAACACTTCCATCTGCCAATGGTTTTTAGATTTTAGCCAGGTGTAACTGCTGTTTCTGACGATGGTCAATAGCCAGGCCCGGCTGTCTTCGCCTCTAAAGCTATCAAAATGCCGAAAGGCCTTCATATAACTGTCCTGCACCACATCTTCGGCATCCTGATCATGCCGTACCAGCCATTTTGCCAGATTGTAGGCTGCATCCATATGTTGCATAACCACTTGATTGAATCTTTGTGTCTTGTTTGCCTTGATCAAGGAGCTGCCCGCCTAAGTTCCATACCTAAGTAACTAGCTTAATCGTTTTTTATTCCCCGATACAAATTATCTGTTGCCACCGGGAATAAATTCGGCGTTCAACCGGTACAGGGTAATGACTGCTATTAACTTTACAACAGGAGCTTTTACTATGCGCGACAAGATAGATCGAAGAGATTTTATGAAATTAGCCGGAATGGGTGGACTGGTTTTTGCCTCCGGACTGGGGTTTGATGCGGTGGCCAGTGAAAACGGCAAGTATCCGCACGCTGTTTATCAGGATTTTTTCTTTGCGCAATTGTCCGATACCCACTGGGGATTTAACGGCCCGCTGATCAACCCTAATGCCGACAAAACATTGCTGAAGGCCATTGAAAGTATTAACAGCCTAAAACAGCAGCCGGATTTTATCGTATTCACCGGCGATTTGACGCATACCACCGACGACGCACAGGAAAGACGGCGGCGAATGCAGGAATTTCGGGAAATTGTCGCTAAGTTGCGGGTAAAAAATATCAAATTTTTACCCGGCGAACACGATGCATCCCTGGATAAAGGCGAGGCTTATCAAGCGTTTTTTGGCGATTTATATTATAGTTTTGATCATAAAGGCATCCATTTTATTGCTCTGGATAACGTTTCCGATCCGGCGGCGTTATTAGGCCCAGCGCAATTGGATTGGCTGAAAGCCGACCTGGAACAACTGCATCGCGATGCGCCTATCGTGGTGTTAACCCACAGACCACTTTTTGATTTATACCCGCAATGGGATTGGCATACCCGCGACGGCCAATCGGCAATTAATTTGTTGCTGCCGTTTAGTAATGTGGCGGTTTTCTACGGACACATTCACCAAGAGCATTTGCATACAACTGAGCATATTATTCATTATGCAGCTAACTCTTTGATTTTTCCTTTGCCGGCGCCGGGATTAGCCGCAAAACGCGCACCCATCCCCTGGAATGCCAATCAGCCTTATGCCGGGCTGGGCTATCGGAATATTGAATCCTATGCTAAAAAGAAAACCTACTCAATTGACGAGAAAGCATTAAATGAGGCAGGTTAATATGATAAAAAAATTAATGCTTGCCGGTTTGCTGGGATTAACTGGGCAGATGACCGATGCCTATGCCGAAAGCAATAGCGCTGAGGCGGACATCCCCGTCATTGCCATTAAAGCCAGCCGATTTGTCTATAGCCCCAGTCAAATTGCCATTAAAAAAGGCCAGACGGTTATTTTAGAGATTGAAAGCAGCGATAGGCAGCACGGTTTTGCCATTCCGGACTTAGGGGTTAGGGTGGATGCCACACCCGGTGAGAAGAAGACCATAAAGATAACACCAACGCAGAGTGGCAAGTTTGTGTTTTATTGCGATATCTTTTGCGGATCGGGCCATGAGCAGATGGCGGGGGAATTGGTGGTGGAAAACTAGCTTAGGCTGAACGCTGTTATTGAAGTTGTAGGGGCGATTAACGAAGTGTAATCGCCCATTCGAAGGCAGCATTCATCCGGTAGGCTAATACTTACAGGATCGGAATGGCCTTATTCCTATAATAATGAAAGACTTATCTGTTTAACTAATGTGGCGGCTAAATTTAGAGATTGATGGTGTTAAACATGCGTGCGATTACGCGTTGCTAATCGCCCCTAGTGTGCCCAGCATGGGCTAAAAAAAACTTGTTATCTGAAAGGAGATAACCGGAGATAGTAACGACAACCGTAGCGAAACCGCAAGGGGGAAGCCGTGAGGCCAGCCTGAAAGAAGCGGATAGCAAAAGCACGACCGTAGGAACACGAACAAGCAGCGAGGCCGGGTGTGGGCGATGAGTGTGCTAGGGAACACGAAATCCAACCGTTACTGAAAGACGCATCAGGTAGAGCTTGGCGGCACGGGCAGAAAGTTTTAGCACCTTACCTGGGGAGATCTCCTAAATGAGAGTTTGGGAGAAGTCAGTAGACGCCGTAGTAGCCCCCTGTGTCAGAATAGTTGTCGTCTCAAATTTTTTAAAGAAATTAAATTTGAGATAAGAAATGAAAACCTATACAAGGTATTCTGAAGCCTTTAAAGAGCAAGCGTTGGCGAAGGTATACAGCCTTAGAAACGATCAAACGATTCATAGCGTCGCAGACGACTGTGTGCCACGAAGGCGCATAAGGGCGTAAGCCCGAAATGCAGCTATGCTGCACAAGAGATGAGGGAGGGCCCCTCGAAGTCGGCGTACAGGCGCTGGCTTCAAACCGCCTGCTGCTGCTTCGCTTAAGAGGCGTGTGGTGAGCGAGACAGGAAAAGGCCGGGTTAAACTTGGTCAGGTGTGAATTGTGAAGTCGAATGAAAATGAACCACTGATGACGTGTCGAAAGCGTAGGAACGATGTCAAAACTGCGGGGGAGTCGTTACCGCAGGATAAGTCCGGGAGGTGCCTGTTGATGGCCCGGACGGCATCCGGCATAAAGGTGGCGAGAGCACAATTCAGGCTCTTGTGTGGAACGTGGGAACCTGTCACCGTGACCCCCCTGTGTCAGAATAGTTGTCGTCTCAAATTTTTTAAAGAAATTAAATTTGAGATAAGAAATGAAAACCTATACAAGGTATTCTGAAGCCTTTAAAGAGCAAGCGTTGGCGAAGGTATACAGCC
>Ga0316224_1000401_pt1 | contig 62639 bp, 53 predicted proteins | sample TBH18013metaG_FD_206254 | JGI IMG/M metagenome (GOLD analysis project Ga0316224, IMG submission 206254) | Freshwater microbial communities from Trout Bog Lake, Wisconsin, USA - TBH18013 | ecosystem: Environmental > Aquatic > Freshwater > Lake > Hypolimnion/Profundal zone | place: USA: Wisconsin... | reverse complement strand
ACAACCAGATCACAGCCTTTCATCCGGGCGCCATGAACTACTCGCATTTAAACCAAGTGAGCGATGCGCCAGAAGCGAAATTTGGTATTGTGGCCCCTGATGGGCGCGAAGGGATGCTGGCCCACGCGGAACAATTTTTTAAGGCCGGTGTTCCGTTCCTCTTCGACCCTGGCCAAGGGTTGCCCATGCTAACTGGTGCTGAGATTTTACAATTTATAAAACAGGCCAGTTACTTTGCCGTTAATGATTACGAAGCAGAGCTTATGACCGAAAAAACCGGTCTCTCTATTGAAGCCCTAGCGTCGCGCGTAAAAGCAGCCATTGTGACGCGCGGTGCGGAAGGGTCTGTCATCTACAGCGATACAGATATTATCCATATTCCGGCCGTACATGCTGAAACCGTGGAAGACCCCACGGGTTGCGGCGACGCCTACCGCGCTGGGTTGGTATACGGCATTTCGCAAGGCTGGGAATGGGCCAAGGCCGGACGGTTAGCGGCGCTCATGGGGGCCATTAAAATTGCCTATCGTGGCGGGCAAAACCACGCACCCACGCGCGCGGATATTGCAGCCCGTTTTGAACAAGTGTTTGGATTGACTCTGGATTCGTGAAGCCGCTTGTTTTAACGTTTCGTTTATTTATAATTTGCACGCATATTCTGCGCGGTGTTATGACCAGCGCCTTGGTATTGCCCGGCGCCTCTGCGCAAAGGCGCGATGCGCTGATTCTGGATTGGTCACAGTCGCTATTAAAAAAGCTGCGCATTACTGTGCATGTTCATGGCGCCTTGCCGGCCCGCTCTGAATTTCCCATCATGCTGACCTCCAACCATATTTCATGGGTGGATATTTTTGTTATTCATTGCGTAAGCCCCATGCGCTTTGTTTCCAAATCGGAAGTGCGGCACTGGCCCATATTCGGTTGGTTGGCTTTTAAAACAGGTACGCTTTTTTTAGAGCGCGCTTCACGCCAGCAAACAGCGGCCATTGGCGGTGCAATGGAAGAAGCGTTCATGAATGGGGATAGCTTGGGATTGTTTCCAGAATCCACCACTTCGGAGGGCTTAACTGTTTTGCCTTTTAAAAGCTCCATGCTGCAAGCAGCCGTGTCGCGACAGGCGTTGGTACTGCCAGTGGCATTGCGTTATCGATTACATGATGGAAGCGCTAACCCCAATATCCCCTTTATTGGTGATATGACCTTCGCACAATCTTTGGTACGCGTATTACAAGGCCAGCCCTCACGCGTGGATGTTACTTTGGGAGAAGCGGTGGTGCCTGGAGCCATGAACCGACGCGAATTGGCGCGTCATTTGGAATTAATAACCTCATCTTTATTGCAACGATCGTTGCCTTAGCTATGGTGCGAGCGCTTCTCGCAAGGCACTTGAAATAAAGCCCTGTCTTCTAACCTAACCGCTGTTAGCAATCCGCCCCACAAACAACCCGTATCCAAGGCCAAGACATTAGAATCCAGACGCAAACCGAGCGCGGACCAATGGCCGAAGATGAGTCTGTCCTGCACAGTTTGTCGATTCGGTGCTTCATACCACGGCAAGTAGCCCGCCGGGATATCTTTCAGTTCACCCTTATGGGTAAATTCCATTTCACCTTCCGGTGTGCACAGCCGCAGACGTGTCATGGCGTTGGTGATAACGCGCAACCGATCCATGCCTGTTAAATCATCAGACCAACTGTGTGGTTTATTACCGTACATAACAGATAAAAATTCAGTGTAATGTTCTGCTTGAAGCGCGGTTTCCACTTCGCGTGCCAAGGATTGTGCCTGTGTAAGGCTCCACTGCGGTAGAAGACCCGCGTGCACCAAGGTGTACCCCAGGTCAGTGTGTAACATGGGACAATGCCGCACCCAGTACAGCAGCTCGTCCCGATCAGGGGCGTTTAATATTTCTGTAAGAGTATCGCCACTGTGATGTTTGGCATACCCTTCTGACACACAGAGTAAGTGCAAGTCATGATTGCCCAGCACAGCAATCGCACGGGGTCCTAAATTTTTAACAAAACGTAGCGTTTGCAAAGACTGTGGACCACGGTTAACCAAATCACCTACAAACCACAATTGATCGTGACTGTCGTTAAAAGGGATTTTATCGAGCAGGCGCTCCAACGGCGTTAAACAACCCTGCAGATCACCAATGGCGTAAATGCTCACAAACTATTTGGCTGCCGCCACCATGTAGTCCACCGTAGCCTTAATATCCGCATCGGATAAAGCCGGGTTACCGCCCTTGGCAGGCATACTGTTCTTACCCTTTAACGCGCTGTTGTATAAAGACTCTATACCCGTTGCAATGCGGGGTGCCCAGGCGGCTTTGTCACCAAACTTAGGCGCCTGTAAGGCGCCTGTGGCGTGACAACCCATACAAAGGCCGTTATAGGTGGTTTCACCCACTTTGCTGACAGGCGCTGCTGGGGCGACGGCAGAAGCTGACGCAGCTGTAGCATTGGCAGGTGCCCCAGCTTCTGCTCCTGGTGCGGGAGCGGGTGCTGGCGCGGCGGCAGCCGGTGCGGGTGTCGTTTGTTTTGGAATTGCGGCAATGGCCACCGTGCCAACCGGTTTGATACGCTCTTCAACACTTGTAGCCGGTTGATTGGCGGCCGTGCTGGCCATGCGTTTCTGTAGCGCTTGTTGTGCCAATACAGCGACTAAAACCGCCGCCACAGCGGCTGCGGTCCATTTAAGTTTTGAAAAAAAAGAGGTCATGATGGGTTTCCTGAACAATGATTCTAAAGTTGATTACCGGATTATAACCTTTGTTGCCGCACCACTGCTATGAGCCGAACTGGACGTAACCCCTCAATTTTGTTAGAGTTTTGCTCCCACGCGCCCGTAGCTCAGTTGGATAGAGTATTGGTTTCCGAAACCAAGGGTCACAGGTTCGATTCCTGTCGGGCGCGCCAAAGCAGCTTTGGACCCCTATTCTAAATTTTGTACCCATGACACAACGGCAAAAACGATACTTAGTGGTCTGCACCTTACGTCTGGGTGACGTATTATTAACCACGCCGTTAACACACTCTATTCGGCAAGCCGACCCGCATGCATTGATTGATATGCTGGTTCTAAAAGGCATGGAAGGCATGCTAGAAGGCAATCCCGATATCGATCATGTGATTGCCGTACCACACCGCACAGGTTTAATAGAGCGCCTTAAGGAATTTGTTGGGCTGTGGCGCCGCTATGATGTGGCATTAACTACAGTTTCATCAGATCGTGCCCGCTGGTATTGTTTTATTGCTGGAAGACAAACAGCAGGTTTGTATAACCTCCATAGCGCTTGGGCTTCAGTGCGCCTACTGCAACATCGGGTATTGTTTGATGACCTCAATACTCACACCCTAACCATGGGATTGGCGGTATTGGATTTGGTAGGCCTTCCACGCCATTACACCGTTGTGCCCCCAACAGCAGGTAGGGCAGTACCCGAGCAGTTAAAGGGCATCCATTATGCGGTTCTGCACCCCTACCCAAAATTCAATTACAAAATGTGGACTTCAGAAGGTTGGATTGCGCTGGCACAATCCTTACAGCAACAAGGGCTCAGAGTTGTACTAACCGGCGGCCAGGATGCGGATGAACTGCACTACAACCGCAATATTGCCGCAGCCAGCAGCGCCACGGACTTGTCTGGAAAGCTAACGCTTGCCCAAACCGCCGACCTACTGCGCCAAGCCAAACTATTTGTCGGGCCCGATACCAGTATTACGCATATGGCAGCGGCCGTGGGTATTCCAACCCTGGCCTTATTTGGCCCCACCAACCCCGTTAAGTGGGGGCCCTGGCCCGCTACCTACGCAGAAGAGAAAAGTCCATGGGACATGAAGGGATCAAAGCAAGTGGGCAATGTTTACTTACTGCAAGGGGAAGGCGAGTGCGTGCCTTGCAAGGAGGAAGGATGTGAGAAACGAGTGGATAGTTTTAGCGCCTGCCTTCAGAACCTAACCATTTCAACAGTACTAAATAGTGAGCACACGCGCCCGGGGACGTTTTGAATTCCCGCAAAAAACGTGCGCTTATCATTTGCACCGGCTGGATCGGTGACACCATTGCGTGCACCGCTGCCGCAACCTCATTAAGTAAAAAGGGTTACCAGACCACGCTTTTAACCCGCTGGCCGCAATTAAAGGAACTGCTTCAAAATGACAACCGTTTCAATACAAAAATCTATTGGCACATCAATTTCATAAAATTATTACAACCAATTTTCAAATTATATTTTGACCTGGTGGTTTGGGAACCAAAAAAATGGAGTTACCAAGAGCCGTTTACATGTGAAATAAGAAGATTGTCAGGCTGTGAACCCACACCCGAATACGAACTTTTCTTGCAACCTAAAAGCCCCGCAATGCATTTAGAAACGCCACGCATCAGGCCAGTAATTGCCTTGGCGCGCGACATATACAAAAGATCTTACGACAGAGATATAGAAGATTTGGTCACAATGCTTTCTCAATTCGCTGATATCCATTGGGTGGGTCTTAGTCCGACTCTGGACTCAAAAAAAGGCAAGAGTGGGAGTATAGTGAGTGACGCTCATGTTATTACAAATTCAGATGTCTTCATGGGCCCAGAAGGGGGCCTATTATGGATTGCAGCTGGCCTAGGAAAGCGCTGCATTTACTTTACAGAACACTTTCTGGAGGTTCAAAAGGTAAATCATACAAATAATTTAGAGAACATATTGGGCAGCAAAAACCATTTCCCAGGTAATACAAACTACGTTTCATTGGCGCCTTTTTGCACTAATGATGAAGCCATTAATATGTGCAAATCACTTATAGGGGCATCGTACCCGTGAACAAAAATTATTACTCTAAAGAGTCCCTTATTCAACGACTAATTCTTAGAAAGAAAGAAACTCTATTTAAATGGCTTACGTCCAACTCACTACCGTTATTCTTACGAGGGCGCGATGTAATTAGTGTTGCCCCACAGATATACGGCTATTACGAAATTCGTATAAAGGATTTAATTGAGCATTATGCTAAAAATGGATATGGTGATTTTCTTATAGACATCGGTGCAAATATTGGCCTTAGCACATGTCAGTCAGGTGATTATTTTAAAGAAGTTCATTGCTACGAGCCAAACCCAAATTGTTTTAATATTTTGATGGTCAATACGAAGATTTCTTTAAATAAGTGTAAGGTCTATTTAAATAAATTTGGTCTTGGCTCTGAAGATGCAACAAACACTTTATATGTCCCAAGAGGCAATTGGGGAGGCGGCTTTATTCATGATGAAAATAATTCTTATGACGATGATGAACTTGGCAGTAAGGATGGTTATACAAAACTTGATCTTGAAAAATACGACGCAATGCCCATTCTTATACAGTCTGCTCCAAATAAGTTAAAAGAGCTTTTTCTGTCACTTATTGAAAAAAATTTACTGAATGGCTTTATTAAAATAGACGTTGAAGGATATGAACCGCTCATTTTAAAGTCTATTGCGCAAGTCATCCCAGACAACCTAAAAGTTATTATATTATTTGAGTGCTTCACAAAAAATCTTAGCCCTGAAAACCTTCTTGCCAACTTTAATGGTCGGGCTGAAGCTTATAAGCTTGTAAGAAACCCCCCGAAAAATACCAGCAAAATTAAACGATTTTTTAAAATAATTGCACAGTTTGGTTACCGATTTGAGTTAGAGAAATTTAGCGTGGAGAGCACCTCAACAGACATTGTTTTCATTGTTAATTCGGCTTCAGCCTAGCCTAAGAACTGTACATTTGTAATTTATATTTTCACGTTACTTAACGCCACACATTAAGAATACAATGTCTTTTATGAACCAAAGAGCGCATAACATTCTACATTTGCTGCTGACCATCATGCCGATTGGGATATTCCTAATTAAGGGATGGATTAGCAGCGTGCTCTTCGTATGTTCAGCACTTTCTCTTTTTATTATTATTTCCGGCCAGCTCTCCGGTCTTAAAAACCAACCCGCAGTTGAAAAGACCAATTCTTTACGCTGGTTTTATTTAATCCTAATAATGCTAATTTTTCCCGTCACTGCGGTCATTATTAGTTCTGTGTTACGTAATGAATGGATATGGCCAGATTTTGATAGTCCTTTTCGTTTTTTATTGGCTGCACCCATTTTTTATGTGGTGTTTAAACATAAACTTAACTTGATCAATCGGTGGCAGTACATCCTCCCGCTCACCCTGGTTGTAACGTTACTCGCTCTACCATTTATTCATTCTTATTATCCCGGTCAGGACCCATTCAAAACTCGCATGGGTACTTATTTCGTTGACCCACTTACTTTTGGATGGATTTCACTAACCTTTTCTCTGCTTACGTTATTCAGCATCAATCTTGATCGCAAAGAGCATTGGTCATTAATCCTGTTTAAGATCATTGGCGCCGGCATTGGTTTCTATTTTTCAATGAAATCACAAAGCCGCACGGGTTGGCTGGCTATTCCATTTATATTCTTCCTATTTGTATTTACCCATGGCCCGAAGAATAAAGTTGTATCCATGTTGACGGCCTTTATTGTTTCGCTTGTCTTGATTGCAGCAATTTACCAATCTTCTCCGGTGGTTAAACAAAGAGTTTTGGAAGGATACGATGATATCGTTTCATACAAAATGAACGATGTTAACGAGCTGAGCTCTTTGGGTGAACGTATTTCATTTGCGCGAATGGGGTTTTATTATTTTAGGTTAAACCCTGTTTTGGGATGGGGTCATAATGGCTTTAACGAACATGTGAATGACGCTGAAATTAGTGCTTATGCAAACGAGCACACCAGACACACTCCCGGCGGGGGCGGTCTTTTTCATAATGAATTGGTTACCAATGCTGTGGCCTTTGGTGTTTGGGGCATCATTTACACTGTTTTATTATTTTTTGTGCCTCTTGCCTTATTCATCACATCGTGGCGCAAAAAAATAAATCCAAAAATCTGCGCCTTAGGTGTGGTTTATATTATTTGTGAAGTGATTAGCAGCTTTAGCACCGAAGTATTCGCCTTGAAATTTACCGCCTCTTTTCATGCTGTGTTTCTTTCATGTTTTTGTGCAACTATACTGGCAGGCCTTTCTAATGCTTCAAGATCCAATTCATGATAAACCCTAATCAATATGCCATAACCTTTGCGTGCTATAACGCGCTTAATTACACCAAGCTTTGCATTGACAGCATGGTTAAAAGTGGCACGCCGCTTGAAAGGCTGGTTATTGTTGACAACGGCTCACATGATGGTACACAAGAGTATCTACAAAACTTGCCCGTCGGCAGAAAAATATTTAACACTCAAAATTTAGGATGTGGCGTCGCTTGGAACCAAGGGGCTCTAGCGTTGCAAGCTGAGTGGACCATTATCATGAACAACGATGTTATCGTTTCCCCTCTTTGGATTGAAAAACTCATTGGTGCGGCGGTAAAATTAGGTGTTAAATTGGCCAGCCCCGCCCTCATTGAAGGCGCTCTTGATTATGATTTTATACAATTTGAATCGGGCGCCTCAAAGATAATGGAGTTGGTTAATAGGCCCAACCAGCAGCATGCAGTTTGCCTGGCTGTTCATTCTTCTGTTTGGCAGGAAATTGGTTATTTTGCTGCGGTTCCTAAATTATTAGGGTTTGAAGACACGCTGTTTTTTAATGAAGCAAAGAAGTCTAAAATTTCTGGCGCATTGGTTGGCGCCTCCTGGCTGCACCACTTCGGTTCAATCACCCAATCTCTTATAAAGGTTGAACGCGGTTTGAGTAAAAAAGCAGGGCTTGGGGATCGCCACAACTTTAAACTGCTTCAACAATCTTGGTTTGAAAGAAAGTTTAATAAGTTTTTAAACAAGCGGCAAACTCGACTTTATCGAGAGCATGAGCTAATGCAGTTTGGCATGACTCTTCATGGTGTGCGTGAAGAAGGAAAATTTGTTTGGCTTTGAGTGTGCACGTCATTCTTCCCCCCGCTGTGAGGCCAGCTTTACACCCAATTGCTTGAGCTTGCGATATAGGTGCGTGCGCTCCAGCCCCACCCGTTCTGCCACGCGCGACATATTGCCCGCTTCCAAGCGAATGTGGTGTTCAAAGTAAGCCTTTTCAAACAAGTCACGCGCTTCACGTAGTGGCAAATCAAATTCCACACGATTGGCGTTGGGTGCCGTAGGGCTGTCAAACTGTCCGGCAATTTTAATCACATCATCCGGTGATATTTCTGTAGAAGCGGCTGTTATGGCCAAAGTGCGCAAGGCGTTGGTTAGAGCCGGTAGATTGCCCGGCCAATCCATTTGACGAAGAATGTTGATGGCGCCAGAGCTTAAAATACGTACCGGTGTTTCACCTGCTTCTGTCATTTTAGAAAGCAATGCCGTGGCAATTTCTGGAATGTCATCCGCATGCTCACGCAAGGGGGGTACTGACAATGTCAGTGCCGATAAGCGCACTGCTAATTCAGGATCGATTAAATCTTGGCCAATTAAGGCCGCTATGGGCTTGCTGCTGGCGCAGATAAGACGCACGTGATGCTTTTCTAATTTGTTTAATAATTGTAGCAAGCCACGCTGTTCACCACGGCTCATGCCGCTCACTTCAGAAATAAAAATGACGCCGCCTTGGTATTCAGCCAATGGTTCAAACGGATTTTCTGCTAACCACAGATTATCTTGTGGAGCGTACCAAGGCGTATTGGGTTGATGCAAATAATGAGCCGCCAGTTCCACGCCGCACCCGGATTCCCCCACCAGCAGTACCGGCGCGTTACGATTGGCTACTTGATCCAAGCGGCGGCGTAGATCTGTAATTATGGGTCCACGACCTAACTGATGAACGGTGAGTTCTGGACGGTATTCGGCTTCGCCTTTGCGCAACGCGCGCTCCACAGTAGCCAGCAATTTCGGTAGAGTAATGGGCTTTTCTAAAAAATCGAAAGCGCCAATGCGCGTGGCTTCCACGGCAGTTTCCACCGTAGCGTGCCCAGACATCATCACCACCGGCATATTAAGTTGACCCGCCGCACCCCACTCTTTTAACAGGGTAATGCCGTCCATCTCGGGCATCCAAATATCCAATAGAATAAGATCGGGTCGCTCTGCGTGCCGCATAGCGCGCGCTTCCATAGCGTTTGCCGCCAGCTGCACGCGATAGCCTTCGTCGTTCAAGATTTCGAACAAAAGCTCTCGAATACCGACCTCGTCGTCTACCACGAGGATATGATTTGCCATTACAAATTCTCCGTTAGCGGGAAGGTGATGGTAATACACGCCCCCCCTGTATCCAGATTCGCAATCTGAATTTTTCCATGATGTTCTTCTACTATTTTCTTCACAATCGGCAGCCCCAACCCGGTGCCCTTACTTTTGGTGGTGACATAAGGCTCAAAGATGCGCCCTAATAGCTCTTCTGAAAAGCCCTGACCATTATCAGAAACGGTCAGTTTAACCGCGTCACTCAAGCGCTCCGTGGCCACCAGCACCAAGGCATTGTCTTGTCCTTGCAAGGCGTCTAAAGCATTTTGTACCAGATTGTGAATCACCTGGCGCAAGCGCGTGCTATCACCACTAATTGGCGGCAGCATGTCCGCCAAACGTGTTTCAATTTTTTCACCCATGCCTTCATACAGAACCAATACTTCGCGTATCAAGATGTTTAGGTTTAAGCTTTGTGCCACCACTTTCGATGAACGTGCGTATTCGCTAAAGTCGTTCACCATGCTCTTTAGGGCGTCCACTTGATTAATGATGGTGGTGGTGGAGCGCTCTAAAATATCCGCCTCATGGGTTGGCAGTTTGTCGAAAAGCTTCATACGCATGCGCTCTGCAGCCAACTGAATAGGGGTCAAGGGGTTTTTAATTTCGTGCGCCAATCGCCGTGCCACTTCGGCCCATGCAGCGTCCCGCTGCGCCTGTATCATTTCAGTAATGTCATCAAACACCAACACATGATCGCTGCCCTGGTCGCCTGGCAGGCGCATACCCCGAAAATGTAATTTGCGACTACCCAAAGGCCCTGTTATTTCGGCGTCTCCCTCCCAGGGCATATCCTCTGCCTTGTTAAACTGCTCGGTTAGGTATTTCGACACCGGTTGCAATTCAGGAACGATGTTGCCCCAACTGTGCACACGCACACCACGTACCCGGGCAAATCGCACGCCTAAAATTTCATTGGCACTCAAGTTGGCGCTTTTAAGTTCGAACTGCGCGTCAAACACAATGACGCCCGTAGACAGATTAGAAAGGATGTTTTCTTGATACGCTTTGGCAGCTGCCAATCGATCTTGATCACGCTCTTGGGCAGCGGATGCCTCCTGCAGTCTTTGTGTCATGGTGTTAAAAGATTGCGTTAGTACGCCCAATTCGTCATCACTCACCACGGGCGTCATTTTGGTAAAGTCGCCTGCACCAATGGCGCGCGTGCTTTCGGCCAAAGCACGCAAGGGGGCGCCCATGCGCTCTGATATCACAAAAGCAAATGCGATGGCTGAAAGCAAAGACAACAACAGGGCCAATGTAAGGTTTAATCCATAAATTCGTTTTAAGCCGGTGCGCGCCAATAATAGTTCTTGATATCCCCGATAAGCCGCCTCAACGCTGTCGGCATCCGCAGCCAAATCTTTAGATACCGGCTGCATCAGCTGTAAAGCGCGTAAATCTTCAGTATAAGATAAGCGGTTCACAGGAACCACAACGCGCAGAAACAAACCTTTTCCAGGAATAGTTTCCACAACCTTATACGGGCGTTGCGAGCGAATTTGATGAATCACGGAGCCGCCCGTGGGCAGCGCATCGGGCATAAGCGCATCATTTAGCGCACTGGAAAAAGAAAGCACCGTGCCCGATTTAGAAAACAATGTGACTTCTTGTACGCTGTATTGCTCGCGCAGATGATTGAGCAACGTACCTTCTTCCAATGCGGATGCGTCGCTCAATTGCGAGGACATGTTGGCACCCTTTTGCGCCAAATCATTGAGCAGGCTGTCAAAAGTGGTACGTCCCAGGTCAAGTCCGGAACTTAAGGCTTTATCCACATTCACATCAAACCAAGACTCAATACTGTTGGATAAGAATTTAACAGAAACCCCATACACCAGCGTACCCGGTAGTACCGCCATGAGGACAAACAACACAACCAATTTTACTGTTAGCTTCGAACCAAATACCCGATCACGTACCTTTCGATACAGCATCCACAGTTGGTACACAATAAGTAAAAATAGCGCGCCCGACACGCCCGCTCCTAATGCCAGCAGCCGTGGATAATGCTCAGCAAAGAGCGAGGTATTGGCGGTTGCAGCGGAGAGCAAATACAGCAAGCCACCACCGGCCAATACACCGATCGCCAACGCCCACCCCATGCGACGTGTAGCCAATGGGATTTTGGCTTTCATGGATTCACCACCCATTCAAATGCGCTCGAGGACAGTTTCCAATCACTCGAAGAGAGCGCATCCACCTGGAACGGTTTGGGGAGTTGTGCCAAATCCAAACGCAGTTGAATAATGGCGCGGTAATGCGCTCCTTTCTTTAACGTGCCCGCTTCTGCTACCTTAATTGAGCTTAATTGCGTAAGGGCTTGTAGGGCATCGGCTAGGGAATTAAAACTTAAGCTCAGCGGACCCATAGAAAAACGATATACGCGCGTGAGAGGGTTAAAGCTGATACGACGCTCTTGCTGCATGCTCACGATGGTTTTGTTCAGCCAGTACCAACGTGGCTCAATCAGCTCAAAACTCAACACAAAGTTGAGCGGTATGCCGCGTGTAAGCGCTTCTTCTAGGGCCGGTGTCAGCTCCACATTAAAATCAGCGTTCAGCAAAACACCTTCTTCCGCGGCCGTCACCACAGCCGTCTTCACCGTCACACCTTCACCCCAAGCGGTAGTCGTGAGCATTAACAACCCCACCAACAGGAAGGCTTTAAGTTTTTTGCAAAACGGCATAGAAAAAACCATCGTGAAGCGCATCGGGAGTGAGCAAGCCTTCTTTAAAATGTGTGTCTTCTATTGGATTCAGGCGCGCGTCCGTGTGACGTTGCAAGAAACCCTGCACTTGATCCTGATTTTCTTCTTTAAATAAGGAACAGGTTACATATAGCAATCTACCACCGCGACGCACCACGTGCCACAATGCTTCCAGTAGACGTTCTTGTTCTTGAGCCAGTTGTGGGATGTCTTCAGGACGACGCAACCATTTGATGTCAGGGTGGCGACGCACCACGCCAGAGCCGCTGCAGGGCGCATCCAACAGCACTCGATCAAAGAGTTTTTGATCCCACCAATCCTCAAGCCGCCCCGCATCCACTGCCTGTGTATGTGCTGCCGTCAATTTTAAGCGCTGCAAGCTGGCTTCTACTTTTTTAAGACGGCCCGCATCACGATCCAACGCAACCACTTCCAAATCAGTGGTTTGTTCAAGGATGTGACTGGTTTTACCCCCGGGGGCGGCGCACGCATCCAATACACGCTGGCGCGGGTGCAGACCCAACAAAGGTGCCGCCCACTGAGCAGAAGCATCTTGCACCGACACATCGCCTGCATCAAAGCCCGGCAAACCTTCCACCGAGAGGGGCTCGGCTAACACCAAACCCACTTCTCCTACCGGGGTTGATTCCAGCCCCAACTGTTTTAGACGCGCCTGATATTGATCGCGACTGCTGTGCCGACGGTTTACACGCAACGTCATGGGTGCGCGTGTTTGTGCTTGCGTAAGAATTTCTTCCCAAAGCGCCGGGTACTGTTCTTTCAGTTTTTCAATCCACCACTCAGGGTGACTAAAGCGTCCCGCGTCGGTACTGTGCGCCTGCGTTAACAATGTTTCGCGTTGGCGCAGCAGATTACGCAATACCCCGTTAATAAAACCCTTGCACCCAGCGCCGGCCAGAAGCGCGGCCGTTTCAACAGCGTGGCTGACAATAGCATGGTGGGCTGAGCGGGTATGGAGCAACTGATAAGCCGCCACCATGAGTAAGGTGTCTAAGGGGGGCTGTGGCGCACCTTTCACATACAATCCTTGCAACACGCGTTCCAACTCTGTGCGATGACGCAACACACCATAGCCCACATCTTGCAAGCTAGCGCGTTCATGATCGGTGAGCTGACCTGCCGCCTGTCCGCGGGCATCGGTTAAAGCATGATCGAGGTTTTTTCCAGCGAAAACGCGAATCAGCGCTAAAGTGGAGAGTCGTTGAATTTCGATCATGATTGTCCCAATTGTTCGCCCACCCGCATGGGAAACCCTTTTAAAAATTCACCCGCGCTAAGCGGTTTGCCACCCGGACGTTGCAACATTTCCAATACCAGTGAACCCTGTGTGCAGCCTACAGTAATGCTGTCTTCCCCCAGGGCCAACACCTTGCCAGGCGTACCATAAACGCTTGTGGCACTGGCTTCCCACACCTTAATCATTTCGCCTTGTATCATCGTTTTGGTCACTGGCGCTGGATTAAATGCACGCACATTGCGCGCCAATTGTTCTGCGCTTTGCTGCCAATCCAACAATGTTTCGGCCTTGGATATTTTAGCGGCATAGGTGACGCCGTTATCAGGTTGCGCAATAGGGGTCAGACCCCATGCGGGGTCTGACCCCTTTATTGACCCCTTTGTTGCTCCAATCTTTAAAAACTCCACCAGGGTACGCGCACCCAAATCGGCGAGGCGCTCATGCAATGCATGCTGGGTATCGGTGACCAGAATAGGACATGATCGCATCAACAGCACAGGTCCCGTGTCCAAACCGGCATCCATTTGCATAATGCTAATGCCCGTTTCAGTGTCCCCCGCTTGCAAGGCACGCTGAATAGGGGCGGCACCGCGCCAACGCGGCAATAATGAAGCATGCACATTAATACAGCCTAAGCGTGGCGTGGATAGCACCTTTTCCGGCAATATCAACCCGTAAGCGGCCACCACCATGACATCCGCTGCAAACCCCTCTATTAAAGCCAAGGCCTCAGGGGTTTTCATAGATTCTGGTTGGTACACTGCAATTCCATGTGTCGTGGCCACACGCTTAACTGCTGAGGGAAATGGTTTTAATCCGCGCCCTGCGGGGCGATCAGGCTGCGTTAACACCGCCACTACCGTATGACCCGCGCTGAGCAAGGCTTCTAAGCTGCGCGCTGCAAACTCTGGGGTTCCGGCAAAAATAAGTCGCATTACAAATTTTCTCGTGCGCGTTTGCGCAGTTTGGTTTTAATTCGATTTTGTTTAAGCTGGGAGAGGTGCTGCACAAACACCCTGCCCTCCAAGTGATCCATTTCATGCTGAATACAGGTGCCCAGCAACCCTTCTGCTTCTAGAGCGAAGAGTTTGCCTTCGCGATTCATGGCTTCCACCTTAATGCGACGCGCACGGGTTACTCGGTCATAAATGCCGGGCACGGACAGACAGCCTTCTTCGTTTTCAGCCTCGCCTTCGGAACTGAGTAAGCGCGGATTAATAAACACCTGCAGCTGTTGATGGTCTTCGGACACGTCCAGCACGATGATGCGCAGATGAACATCCACCTGGGTGGCCGCCAAGCCCACCCCCTCTGCGGCGCGCATGGTTTCTGCCATATCGTCCACCAATTGACGAATACGCTCATCCACCACCGCCACCGCCGTAGCTCGGGTGTGTAAACGAGGATCTGGATAATGCAATATTGGAAGAAGCGCCATAATGTGATCGAGTTCTGACGAAAATGCTGTCACAAAGGACACTATTATAGCGGTCTCGGCCCATGCGCTTACGGAAAGCTGTGTTCATGACCCAAAACCACCCCTTACACCCAGCACTGTCTGATAATGAAACGTCAGCGGCCATGGAATGGTTGTCCCATACGGGTAACCATTTTTTAACGCGCCAAGAGACCTGTTATCCCGCTTTGTTGCGTGAAACAGCCGATCCACCCCCGTTTTTGTTTGTTACAGGCCGTTTGTCCCTATTAAACAAGCCCATAGTGGCTCTGGTGGGCAGCCGTAATGCCACGCGACAAGGCTGCCTAGATGCTGAGGCCTTTGCTCAGGCGCTCTCGGAGGCCGGAGTAACCGTGGTGAGCGGCCTGGCCGCGGGAGTGGATGGGGCAGCGCACCACGGCGCCTTGGGCGGTATAGGCGGCACCATTGCAGTATTGGGCACAGGAGTAGATCGGGTTTACCCCAGTGGGCACCGGGAATTGGCCCACACCATTGCCCGAAAGGGGGCGCTGATCTCTGAGTTTCCACTGGGAATGGGGCCACAAAAATGGCATTTTCCAAAAAGAAACCGAATTATTGCTGGTCTTTCCTTAGGGTGCCTGGTGGTGGAGGCCAGTCTTTCCAGCGGTTCTTTGATTACCGCTCGCCTGGCCTTAGAGGCCGGTCGCGAGGTGTTCGCCATCCCAAGCTCCATCCATTCCCCTTTTAGCAAAGGTTGCCATCAGCTCATTAAAGAGGGAGCCAAACTGGTAGAAACCGTACAGGACATCCTGGACGAACTCCCGCTAAACGCCCTGAAAGTCCCGACTTTAGGGGGTTTTGGGTCTGTATGCCCCATTCCAGTGCATACGGGCATAACCGGCCGATTGTGGGCCGAATTGGGGCAATGCAACCTATCCCCAAATGAATTGAGCCTGCGTCTTGGCTTGACGATCGGACAGGTATCCCTCATGCTGACTTCGCTAGAACTCGCTGGACAGGTGGCCGCCGTTTCGGGCGGACGCTACCAACGGTTGGACTCCGGGCGGGGCAGGCCGCATCCCGCCCCCGGTTGGCAATCTTTAAAAGAGGGCGGTATTGATGGTTGACATTCTGATTTTTGTTTACGAAAACTTCTTTGCCAGTGGCATTTATCCTAATCACGCCGTTCTTCAAAACCGTCTGTTTGCTGCAGGTTTCGACGAAACCGAAGTGCGCGAAGCGTTGGACTGGTTGGACCATGTTAACGGCTTGGACCAGTTGGGCGAGGCCGACACCCTTAGTCACGATAATGCTATTCGCTGCCTGTCGAGCGCTGAAATTGAACGCTTGGGGCCCGACGGTTGGGGATTTTTGGTGTTCCTTGAAAACAACCACATTCTTAATGCGCAACAACGAGAATGGATTTTAGCCAGTGTTATGGGTTTAGATGCTTCTGAAGTGGATGTTGATCGCTTAAAACTCATTGTGCTCATGGTGCTGTGGCGCCAAGACCACCCCATAGACGCCCTCTTGTTAGAAGAATTGCTACACGACCAAGATTGGGTTTTGCAATAGAGTGACTGTGTCTAAAAATCTGCTGATTGTTGAATCGCCTTCCAAGGCCAAAACGCTTAAAAAATACTTAGGGCCCAGTTTTGAAATACTGGCTTCCTACGGTCATGTGCGCGATTTAGTGCCTAAATCCGGTGCTGTAAACCCCGATGACCACTTCGCCATGAAGTATCAATTGGTGGAGCGCAATGAAAAACATGTGGATGCCATCGCCCGTGCGGTTAAGGCTGCCGACCAAATCTATCTGGCAACCGATCCGGACCGCGAGGGGGAAGCCATTGCTTGGCATTTGGCAGAAATCCTGCAAAGCAAAAAACTACTGAAAGGCAAGACCATGCAACGCGTGGTGTTCTACGAAATTACGCAGAACGCTGTGCAAGAAGCAGTGGCACATCCGCGTGAAATTTCCATGCCCTTGGTGAATGCCCAGCAAGCACGGCGCGCCTTGGATTACTTGGTGGGGTTTAATCTATCGCCCTTGCTGTGGAAAAAGATTCGACGCGGTCTCTCGGCTGGGCGCGTACAAAGCCCCGCCTTGCGATTGATTGTGGAGCGCGAAAGCGAAATTACCGCATTCAAGAGCGATGAGTATTGGAGCCTGCATTTAGATAGTCATAAAGACAAACAATCCTTCACGGCGCGCCTTATTCAGTTTCAAGGTGAAAAATTGCAACAACTCAGCATTGGCTCGGAAGCGCGCCAAGCAGAGGTACTGAAGGCTATTGAAGGCAAGGCGGCACGCGTGACACGCGTGGAAAAGAAGCGCAAACAACGGCATGCCGCGCCCCCCTTCACCACCTCTACCTTGCAGCAGGAGTCTGTACGCAAGCTGGGCTTTACCACCGACCGCACCATGAAAATTGCCCAGCAATTATATGAAGGGGTAGACATTGGTGGTGGCGCAGTGGGTTTAATTTCGTACATGCGTACCGATTCAGTAAGCCTGTCGCAAGAGGCTTTAAATGATATTCGCGCCCACATTACACAAAATTTTGATGGTGAATATTTACCGCCAAAACCTGTGTTTTACGCCAACAAATCCAAAAACGCACAAGAGGCCCATGAAGCCATTCGTCCCACGGCTATCTCACGCTCGCCCGCTAATTTGCGCGGTCATTTGTCTGCAGAACAGTTTCGTTTGTATGAAATGATTTGGAAGCGCACCTTGGCCTGCCAAATGACACAGGCACAATTTGATACCGTAAGCGTGGATATTGCAGCAGGGGATGAGGCCTTGTTCCGTGCCAGCGGGCAAACCTTAGTATTTCCCGGCTTCATTGCCGTTTACCGCGAAGACGAAGACGAAGGTGCAGAAAAGAAAGCGGATAACGATGATGAATCACGCCTACCCATTTTGGCAGAAGGTGAAACGCTTCCCATAGATCGATTATGGGGCGATCAACATTTTACCCAACCGCCGCCGCGTTACTCAGAAGCCAGCTTGGTAAAAGCTTTAGAAGAGTACGGCATTGGCCGCCCCTCCACCTATGCCAACATCATTAGTACCTTGGTAAACCGAGAATACGTGTTGCTGGATAAAAAACGTTTCACACCTACGGACGTGGGCGTGGTGGTGAACAAGTTCCTCACGGAACACTTTGCTCGTTATGTGGATTACGATTTCACCGCCAAATTAGAAGACCAACTGGATCTGGTATCGGAAGGCAAGCTGGAATGGTTGCCTGTGCTGGAACAGTTTTGGGGCGATTTTTCAAAGCAAGTGCAAGAAAAAGCGTCGGTAAGCCGCGCGGATGTCACGCAAGAGGCGCTGGATGAAGTCTGCCCCAAGTGTGGCAAGCAGCTTTCCATCCGCCTAGGGCGGCGCGGCAAGTTTGTGGGTTGCAGCGGATTTCCAGAGTGTGACTTTACACGCAATCTTGATGGTGCTGCGGCCCCCACGGAGCCGGTGGTCATTACCCAACATCCCGAAGCCAACTTGCCAGTATTGCTCATGAACGGACCCTATGGTCCTTATTTGCAGTTGGGTGAAGCGGGGGAAGAAGGCAAAAAACCAAAACGCATTTCCATTCCCAAAAACCTAAACCCCGCGCAGGTCACGCCGGAAATTGCTCTACAGCTTTTGTCGTTACCGCGCCAGTTGGGTACCCATTCAGAAACCGGCAAAGTGGTGAATGTAAACATTGGCCGCTTCGGCCCCTACATTCAGCACGATGGCGGTTTCCGCTCTATTCCACGTGCAGACAATGTGTTCGATATTTCCTTAGAGCGCGCCCAACAAATTCTGGCGGAACCCAAAGCGGTAGGTCGTGGCGCCTTGCGTCAATTGGGCCCTCATCCTGATGATCAACAGCCGATTGGGGTTTACAGTGGTCGCTACGGCGCCTACGTTAAACATGGAAAAGTAAATGCCACCTTGCCCACAGACACTGAAATCGATGCGCTAACCATTGAAGAAGCGATTGAGTTATTGGCTGCGCGAGTAGCCAAAACCGGTGGCGCCACTAAGAAAAAAGCAGCACCGAAGAAAAAAGCGGCAACCAAAAAGAAGGTGGCCGCTAAAAAGCCGGCCAAGAAAGCGGCTGCAAAAAAACCAGCCAAAGACGCGCTAAGCGACACCCCAAAAGAAAAGAAAGTGGTAGCAAAAAAACCGGCCAAGAAAGCAGTGGCCAAGAAATCAGCGGATTAGAAGCGCCACCACATCAGCCGCATTAAACCCCGGAAACGATCCCACACATAACGCGCGTTTACTGCGGGTTCGGGCAAGATCACGGTCTGTGCCAACTGGCCCCGTCTTAAAAAATGGGTATCAAAGGTCGATTGCGTCATGCCCCATTTGTGCAAAAACTGTTTGCGGCCGTTGTTGCGCACCACCTTACCGGTTGAGCGCGACATAAAGTGGTAAACCTGCGAGCGGCCCACACCTAAAAATATACGGCAACCAGCGGCCCACAACTTCATGGAAAAATCGTTGTCACTGCTCATGCCCGGCGAAAACTCCGCGCTATAACCGCCCACCTTGTTCCACCACTCACGATGCACCACCGAAGGAGGCCAGGTGGCACCATACCAATCGGGTTTAATTCGCTTGGATTGGTCGGCCAACAAAGCTGTTTCATTAAAATCAGCTGGGCCACTGCCATAGTCGGCAATCAATGTACACGCATTACCCGTTTCCCGACGTTCAATCATAGTTCCGGAAACCATAAAGGCGTTGGTGTTAAGGCCTTGGATGCGTTCCAGTAGCGTGCTGTCCCAGCCGGGACAGCACACCATGTCGTCATTGAGGTAAACCAAATAAGGGGCGGTAGAGATTTCGACGGCGCGATTTACCGCCAAACAAATGCCGATATTTTCTTCAGAATGTGTGTGGGTGATGCCTTGTGATCGGACCCACTCCAAGCTGCCGTCGCTGCCGTCGTTTACGTGCAGCACGATCTGATAGGGCACAACGCTGTGACGGCGAATACTGTCTAGGCAAAGCTGAAGCAACGCGAGGTTGTTCCAGGTGGGGATAATGATGGCAAAGACTGCGTCCCGACGGCTTTCAGACATCTAGATTGGTCACACCCAACGCATTGGTTTCAATAAACTGCCGACGCGGCTCTACTTCATCGCCCATAAGGGTAGTAAAGATTTCGTCAGAACGAATAGCGTCTTCAATTTGCACCCGCAGCAAGCGACGTGTAGTGGGGTCCATGGTAGTTTCCCACAACTGCTCAGGGTTCATTTCGCCCAAGCCTTTGTAGCGTTGCACGCCCATGTTTTTGCGTACATCCGCCAACAACCACGCCAAGGCATCTCTGAAGTGCGGTGTAACCAAGCGTTTATCCCCACGCGCAATGATGGATTCAGGCCCCATCAAGCCCTCCAGTACGACACCTGATTTTCTGATTTGGGCATAGTCGCCACTGGCCAGAAAATCTGAATCCAAATAACTGCTGTGGGTATTGCCATGGGTCGTGCGCACAATAGCCAAGCGATAGCCGCCACGTCGCTCATCCGCTTCTGCGTTCACTTTTATATCTTCAGCTACTAAGCTTTGTTGCAAGTGTGCAGCCGCCAGCTCTGCGTGGGCCAGATCGCTTAAACCCTCAATGGGGGTTTGCATTAAGGCGTTTAACACAGAGGGATCGATTAAACGGCTTAAGCGGGTGATGACCGCCTCAGCCAATAGGTATTCACGCGCAATCTTTTCTAGCGCGGCGCCGCTCACCACCGTGGGGCCATTAATCAATTCAGCACCACCCAACGCTTGGGTTAGTAGGTATTGATCTAACTCCAGATCATCTTTAATGTACTGCTCGTTTTTGCCGTGCTTTACTTTGTAGAGTGGGGGTTGGGCAATATAAATATGGCCGCGTTCCACCAACTCGGGCATTTGTCGGTAGAAAAACGTTAACAACAAGGTGCGAATATGCGATCCATCCACATCCGCATCGGTCATGATAATGATGCGGTGATAGCGCAGTTTATCGGCAGAATATTCATCCTTGCCAATCCCGGTACCCAAAGCGGTAATCAGCGTGACGATTTCTTGCGAGGAAACCAATTTGTCAAAACGTGCGCGCTCCACGTTTAAAATTTTACCTTTCAGTGGCAGAATCGCTTGAAACTTGCGATCGCGCCCTTGCTTGGCCGAGCCCCCCGCTGAATCACCCTCCACCAAGTAAAGCTCGCATAACGCGGGATCTTTTTCTTGGCAATCGGCTAGTTTTCCGGGGAGACCCAGGCCATCTAACGCCCCTTTGCGCCGTGTCATTTCACGTGCTTTGCGTGCCGCTTCGCGAGCACGGGCCGCTTCAATAATTTTACCAACAATAATTTTGGCTTCGTTGGGCTTTTCTAATAAAAACTCATTTAACTTTTCGGCCACCACATCATCTACCACGGGGCGGACTTCGGAGGACACCAACTTATCTTTGGTTTGTGATGAAAACTTAGGGTCTGGCACTTTCACGGAAAGCACGCACATCAACCCTTCGCGCATGTCATCGCCAGTGGTTTCTACTTTGGCTTTTTTAGCCATTTCGTTTTGTTCGATATATTGATTCAGCGTGCGCGTCATAGCGGCACGCAATGCGGTTAAGTGGGTACCGCCATCACGCTGTGGAATGTTATTGGTAAAACACAACACCGCTTCTTGGTAGGAGTCGTTCCATTGCATAGCCACTTCAACAGAAATGCCTTCGCGCTCGCCAATTGAGTGAAACACCGTGGGGTGCAACACCGCTTTGTTGCGGTTAAGGTATTCCACAAAACCGCGCACACCCCCCACAAAAGAGAAGTTTTCTTCAACCCCAGTGCGTTGGTCCACCAAAACAATTTTCACGCCATTATTCAGGAAAGACAGTTCGCGCAAACGCTTAGCCAGGATGTCGTAATGAAACTCAACCAACCGGAAGGTTTCAAGGTCTGGCATAAAATGAACTTCAGTGCCGCGCCGAGTGGTATTACCCGTCTCTGCCAGGGGTGCCACAGCGTCGCCGTGGCGAAACTCCATCTGATGTATTTTGCCATCACGGCAAATGGTCAGCTTCAACCAACTGGACAGCGCGTTTACCACCGAAACGCCCACACCGTGTAAACCGCCTGAAATTTTATAACTGTTGCCATCAAACTTACCGCCGGCATGCAGCACCGTCATAATCACTTCGGCTGCGGAGCGCCCTTCCTCGGGGTGAATGTCAGTAGGAATGCCGCGGCCATTGTCGGTAACGGTAATTGAGTTATCTGAATGGATAATGACGTTAATTTCATTACAATGCCCAGCCAACGCCTCATCAATGGCGTTATCCACCACCTCAAACACCATATGGTGCAGACCAGTACCGTCATGGGTGTCGCCAATATACATTCCCGGGCGCTTGCGTACCGCCTCTAAGCCTTTTAAAACTTTAATGTTTTCGGAAGTGTAGGTGCTGCTATCAGGGCTATTGCTAATATCTTCCACGAATTAATTTTCCAGTTTTATATGTTTTTTGAACAGACGCTTAAATGCGCATGGGCATCACGACGTACTTAAAGCTGTCGTTTTGGTTGGGCACCGTAATCAGCACGCTGCTATTGGCATCACCAAAAGAGCACACCACCGTTTCGCAGGTGAGATGAGTTAAAACATCCAATAAATAAGCAATGTTAAAACCAATATCAATAGGGTCTTGCGAGTACTTTACATCCAGGTCGTCTTGCGCTTCTTCTTGTTCATTGTTAGAGCACACAATAGCCAAGCTGTCTTTTGTAAGCAGTAAGCGCACGCCACGAATTTTTTCATTGGATAAAATCGCCGCGCGCTGCAAGGCTTGTAATAAATCCAAGCGCGGTAAGGTGAGGTGTTTATCGTAATTGGTGGGGATCACACGGGTGTAATCTGGGAACTTACCATCAATTACTTTAGAGAGTAATTCAATGTGTCCAAAAGAAAATATCGCCTGACTGGGCCGCAATGTCATGGTTACGGGATCGTCTGTGGTGCCCATAAGCTTAATTAACTCAGAAACGGTTTTGCGGGGCAAGATAACATCGGTTTTTTCATATTTTTGCGTCATCGCTTCCGTGGTGTAGCTTAAACGATGGCCATCTGTGGCCACCACTGTGAGCATGCTGCCGTTTACTGACAGTAACGTACCATTGAGGTAATACCGCACGTCTTGTTGCGCCATAGCAAATTGCACGCGCTCTAGCAATGCTTTGAGGGTTTTTTGTGCCAAGACCAGCGTAATTCCTTTGTCGGTGGATTCCGCCACTTTGGGGAAATCTTGCCCAGGTAGAGTTTGTAAACTAAAACGGCTCTTACCCGCGCGCACAATTAAGCGGCTGTCTTTGGTTTCAAGAGCTACCGCAGATTCATTGGGGAGGCTGCGCAAAATATCGTGCAACTTGCGCGCGGATAAAGTGAGTGCGGGGCTGTTGGGTGCGGCCTCGGTTAATGTGGCTTTGGTGCGAATTTGTACTTCCAGGTCTGTGGCGGTCATAAACAGTTCTGGACCCTGAGCCTCAATGAGTACATTGGATAAAATAGGCAAGGTATGTCGACGCTCTACAATTCCAATAACCGCCTGTAAGGGTTCTAACAGTTTTTCACGTTGGGTCTTTAAAATAATCATTAATTTAACCTAAATAGATAAGTAATTAAGAGTGGGGGTTAACCTGTGGAGTACCCCATAAATAACCATATAAACATTATATTGCGTAACGCCCATCCTATGGGATAAGTCTTGTGTGTTTGGGTATGAAATGGGGATAAGAATTGTGTTTTTTTTAAATCTTGTTTTATCCACATTTAACGCACACGTTATACCCGACTTATAAGCCGGGTTATTAACCGTTTAAAATCTGTTGTAAGGCCTGAAAATCCCGCTGGATGGTGTTGTCTGTTTCGCATAATTCTTGCACTTTTCGACAAGCATGCAACACCGTGGTGTGGTCCCGCCCACCAAACGCATCACCAATATCAGGCAGACTCAAGCTTGTAATGTCCTTGGCCAACGCCATGGCCACCTGGCGCGGACGTGCTAGGGCCCGCGTTCGCTTCTTAGAGAACATGTCGCTGACCTTGATTTTATAAAAGTCGGCCACTGTTTTTTGAATGTTCTCAATGGAAATTTGTCGATGGCGCAGGGCCAAAATGTCCTTTAGAGCCTCTCGTGCCGATTGCAAGGTGATGGGGTCGCCCTTAAAGCCCGCGTACGCCTGTACGCGTTTTAGGGCCCCTTCAAGCTCACGCACGTGGGAGCGGATATGTTTGGCAATAAAAAAAGCCACGTCTTCGTCCAGCGTGATCCCCTCTAGGCGCGCTTTGTTAATCAAAATGGCCACCCGCATTTCCAGCTCAGGGGCCTCTATGGCCACGGTTAGACCCCAACCAAAACGGGAAATAAGGCGTTCTTCTACACCCGCAATCTCGCGCGGGAAGCTGTCGCAGGTAATAATGACCTGTTTATGGGATTCCACCAGCGCGTTAAAGGCAAAAAAGAACTCTTCTTGAGTGCGTGTTTTGCCCCCAAAGAACTGAATGTCATCGATCATGAGCAAATCAAGCGAATGGTAGTGGCGCTTAAAGCTGTCAAATGATTTGTGTTGATAGGTGCGCACGACATCTGATACGTATTTTTCAGCGTGCAAGTAGCGTACCTGTGCCTGGGGCCGACGCTCTAAAATACGATTGCCAATGGCGTGCATTAAATGGGTTTTGCCCAACCCCACTCCCCCATAAACGAACAGGGGGTTGTACGCGACACCGGGGTTTTCGGCCACCTGTAGCGCAGCAGCACGCGCCAATTGATTGGCTTTTCCGCCAATAAAGTTGTCGAAGGTAAAAGTAGGATTGAGGCGGTGTTGTTCAAGTTGGGTGCGCGGCGTTGTGTGAACGGCAGCAGACCCAGGTGGGGTCGTCTGGTTTGTGGGTATGGAGGCGAGTTCTGCACGCTCAATGGTTCGACGCTCAGTCACCAAACGCACCTCCGTGATGCCTTCTTTGAGCGCCATTTCTTCAATGCGTCCCATAAAGCGGTCTTTTACCCACTGCAACACATACCGATTGGACGCTGTAAGCGTTAATGTATTGTCCTGAATAACGCCCCGTAAGGGCTTGATCCAGGTGGTAAATTGCTGTTCTGGCAGCTCTGTGCGCAGCTGGCTAACAGTATTTATCCAAAAATCAGTCATTGTAACTCTTTGATAATTATAGTTATTAAATTACTTTGGGTGGAATATCTTAAACTTATCCACGTCAGAGTGTAGCGTGGTCGGGATAACTTATCCACTGTCATAAAAGGTTTCTTGTGGATATATACTCCTTGACGTGGAGGGGTGTTTCAGGGTTAAATCGCGGGTTCTGTTCACTGGTTCGAGAGTTTAATCATGAAGCGTACTTACCAACCGTCGGTTACCAAGCGCAAGCGTACCCACGGATTCCGAGTTCGCATGAAAACCCGTGGTGGTCGTGCAATCATTAATGCACGTCGCGCACGGGGTCGCACGCGTCTCGCTGTTTAAGGGGCTCATCTGAAGTCCGCTGCCTCGGCGAAGCTGTCCGATGGTCGTGAGTTTCAGGCGGTCCTCAATGCCCGCTGTGGTCGTGCGGGTGCTCACATTCGCCTATTGGCGCAGCCCAATGGTTTGCCATATGCCCGTTTGGGGTTAGTGGTAGGCCGGAAGGTCTGTGCCTTGGCGGTGGGGCGTAATTACATGAAGCGGGTATGTCGAGAGCTGTTTCGGCACCATGCCAAGGAATTGGCTGGTCTGGATGTGGTGGTACTTCATCACAAAGCTTTTATACCTGGAATGTTTGAATCAATTTCCGCGGAGTTTGGGCTTCTGGTCCAAAGCGTTCAGAAATGTCGCGATTCATTAAAGCCCTTATCCGCGCCTATCAAATCGGCATAAGCCCCCTTATGGGACGCCATTGCCGTTTTGAGCCCAGTTGTTCTCATTATGCTATTGAGGCCATTGACCGCCATGGCGTGATGCATGGTGGTGCCTTATCCCTAAAACGCCTCTGCCGCTGCCATCCTTGGCATGTGGGTGGTTATGACCCCGTACCCTGAGACCCTTCCATGAATCTGCAACGCATTATTCCGCTCGTTGTTTTTACCCTTTCCAGCTATATGTTGTGGGATGCTTGGCAAACCCATAACCGCGCTCCTTTGGCCGCTACCGCGGTGAGCGCGCCTACGGGAAATAATTCTCTGCCCAGTACCACGGTGGCCAATATCAATGCCAATACCACCGTGCCCACCTTACCCCAGGCGGCCCAAACGCCTGCTGCGGAAGGGCTAAAGCGCGGTGCGCGCGTGCATGTAAAAACCGATGTGGTGGATGCAGAAATTGATACGGACGGTGCTGATTTACGCAGTCTTAAATTGTTGCGTCATTTTGCTGCAGACGATGACGGCCGGCCCATTGATTTATTTGAAGACCGCGGCGACTTAATCTATGTGGCGCAAAGCGGGTTACTGGGCAATGGGTTGCCCAATCACACCACGCTCTTTAGCGCCGACCAAACGTCCGTTTCTTTGGGTGATGGCCAAAATGCGGTAGATGTTAGCCTCAAGGCCGTGGTGCCTGGAGTAGCCGAAGTCACCAAAACGTATCATTTTGTGCGCGCCAGTTATTTGGTCACGCTCACCACCACAGTGCGAAACTTAGGCGCAGTGGAGTTATCCCCGGATGCCTACTTTCAATTCTTGCGCGTCACCAAAGCGCCACCAGGCGACCCTCGTTTTGTGAGCACCTACACAGGCCCCGCGGTGTATACCGACTCGAATAAGTTCCAAAAGGTCAGCTTCGAAGATATTGGTAAGGGCAAACACAATTATCCCACCAGCGCCAAAGACGGTTGGGTGGCTATGCTGCAACATTACTTCATGGCGGCTTGGTTGCCGGCAGAGGGAATGCAGCGCGAATTTTTTATGCGCAAAGTAAGCGATGATTTGTATACCGCGGGCGTTATTGTGCCCATGGGTAAAATTGCGCCCGGCGCCAGTGTGTCGCTTCCTGTGCCGCTTTACGCGGGCCCTCAAGAGGGCGATATGCTAAAAGCTTTGGCCCCCGGCTTAGATCTCACCATTGATTATGGATGGCTCACCATTATCGCCACCCCTCTCTTTTATGTATTGTCGTGGATTCAAAAAGGGGTAGGCAATTGGGGCGTGGCCATTATTTTATTAACGGTGTTGATTAAGGCGATCTTCTTCCCGCTCTCGGCGGCCAGCTATAAATCCATGGCGCGCATGCGTCTGGTGCAGCCTAAAATGACGCGCATTAAAGAGCAGTATGGCGACGATAAGCAACGCATGAACCAGGCCATGATGGAGCTCTATAAAACAGAAAAAATTAACCCCTTGGGCGGTTGCTTGCCCATGGTGGTGCAGATCCCTGTTTTCATCGCGTTGTATTGGGTGTTATTGGGTTCAGTGGAACTGCGTCACGCGCCCTTCGTGGGGTGGATTCACGATTTGGCAGCGCAAGACCCGTACTATATTTTGCCGGTGCTGATGACGGTCACTATGTTCTTGCAACAGCGCATGAGCCCTAAGCCGCCCGATCCTGTACAGGCCAAGATTATGATGTTTATGCCGCTGGCTTTTAGCGTGATGTTCTTTTTCTTTCCAGCGGGTTTGGTGTTGTATTGGGTGGTGAACAACGTGCTCTCCATTGCTCAGCAATGGCAAATCACCCGCATGATAGGTGATGGCAAGCACTGAGATTATTGCTGCCATTGCCACTGCCCCGGGCCGCGCTGGCATTGGCGTGGTGCGGGTGTCGGGCCCTGACTTATCTTTCTTTGCCAAGCAGCTCACAGGCATGGGCGCCCCTTCTGCGCGACAGGCCAGCTTACGGACCTTCCGTGATGCGCAGGGCGCTCCTCTAGACCAAGGTTTATTGCTGTATTTTCCGGCCCCCGCATCCTTTACAGGGGAAGATGTCCTTGAAATTCAAGGACATGGAGGAGATTCTGTGCTGCGTCTCCTGCTCTTGCGCTGTCAGGAATTGGGTGCGCGCCTGGCCCAACCCGGTGAATTTACCCAACGGGCTTACCTCAACCATAAACTCGATTTAGCGCAAGCCGAAGCTGTAGCCGACTTGATTGACGCGGAAAGCCAGGCGGCTGTGCGCGGCGCCTTACGTTCCTTGAGGGGCGTGTTTTCAGAGCAGGTCAACGCCTTAGTGGTGGCTCTGATTGATTTGCGTCTGCGCGTGGAGGGCAGCATAGACTTTGCCGATGAGGGGATTGAATTCTTGGCGCAAGCCAACCCCGCGGACCGCATCAATGAACTGTTGGTCTTGTTAGCGGACTTGTTGCACAGCGCGTTGCAGGGCAGCTTACTGCGCACTGGGCGCCGTGTGGTGTTGGTGGGCGCACCCAATGTGGGCAAATCAAGCCTGCTCAATGCCTTGGCCGAAGAAAGCCATGCCATCGTCACCGACATTCCGGGTACCACGCGCGACGCCATCCGCACCACCGTGTTGATTGAGGGGGTGCCGTTTCATATAGTGGATACAGCCGGCATTCGGCCCACCCAAGACCCTGTGGAGCAAGCGGGTATTGAGCGCACCTGGGCCGCTATTGCTGACGCGGATCTGGCGCTGATCGTGACCGATGTCGCTCATGACGCCCCTCACGACCTTCTGACCCAGCTGCCGCAGTCCCTGCCACGTCTGTTGGTGCGTAATAAAGTGGACCTTAGGGGTGGTGAATTTAGTGAACTTAGGGGTCAGACCCCGAATTGGGGTCTGACCCCTAAGTTCATGACCCCAAATCTTGAGGTTTCGGCCAAAACCGGTGAGGGCCTCGCGGCACTGAAAGCCCTATTGCTGCAACAAGCGGGCTGGCAGTCCTCTGCGGAGCCCCCATTCATGGCCCGTGAGCGTCATGTGGCCGCCCTGCGTGAAGCCCAATCCCACCTACAGCTGGCCCTAAATCAGAACGCCGTGGAGTTATTGGCAGAATCCTTGCGCTTGGCCCAACAGGCCTTAACAGGCATTACCGGTCACTTTTCAGCGGATGACTTGTTGGGCGAAATCTTTTCGCGCTTTTGTATCGGCAAGTAATCCCCTCGGTGGCAATGTTTCACGGACCGGAGGGGTCAGACCCCGTATGGGGTCTGACCCCTCCAAATAATGTTTCACGTGAAACATAAGGGACTTTTCTTGGGGAACAGGCGTGTCATACAGTATTATGTTTGTCCGATGGATTTGGGGTTGAAAAACGCTTTTTATGCAGTTTCCTGAAAAATTTGATGTGATTGTGGTGGGGGGCGGCCATGCGGGTTGCGAGGCGGCCTTGGCCGCGGCGCGCTCGGGTGCTAAAACCCTATTGCTCACGCATAACCTGGAAACCTTGGGCCAGATGTCCTGCAATCCTTCCATTGGCGGTATTGGCAAGGGCCATTTGGTGAAGGAGGTGGACGCCCTGGGTGGTGCCATGGCCGTGGCCACAGATCATGCCGGCATTCAATTTAGAATCCTTAATTCTCGCAAAGGGCCTGCGGTACGGGCCACACGCGCCCAGGCCGACCGCGTGCTGTACCGCGCTGCCATCCGCACCAGCCTTGAAAACCAGTCGCTACTGACCTTAATGCAGCAAGGGGTAGATGATTTGATTGTGGAAGGGGGGGCGGTACGCGGCGTGGTCACTGCCTTGGGCCTGCGTATTACCGCCACCAGTGTGGTGCTGACCACCGGTACTTTTCTTTCAGGGCTCATGCATGTGGGCCTAGAGCATAGTCCAGGTGGGCGCGCCGGGGACCCGCCGGCCATGGCCTTGGCGCGTCGTTTGCGCGAATTAGACTTGCCCGTGGGGCGGCTTAAAACGGGCACGCCTCCGCGCTTAGACGGCAGAACCATTGATTATTCAGCGTTAATTCCCCAAGCGGGAGATGTGCCGGTGCCCGTATTCTCTTTTTTGGGACGTGCAGACCAGCACCCTGCCCAAGTGAATTGCTGGATTACCCATACCACCGCCCTCACGCACGACATCATTCGCAGCGGACTGGATCGTTCGCCCCTGTTTACCGGGGTCATTGAAGGCGTGGGTCCGCGCTACTGCCCCTCTATCGAAGACAAAATTCATCGTTTTGCTGATAAAGACTCCCATCAAATCTTTTTAGAGCCCGAAGGCCTTAATACCCATGAGGTATACCCCAATGGCATTTCAACCAGCCTGCCTTTGGATGTGCAGTGGGGTTTGGTGCGCTCTATTCCGGGGCTGGAGGCGGCGGAGATTCTGCGTCCAGGCTACGCCATTGAATATGATTACGTGGACCCCCGCGCTCTTAAAATGTCGCTTGAAACCCGCGCCATTGCAGGGCTTTTCTTTGCTGGGCAGATTAATGGCACCACGGGTTATGAAGAAGCGGCTGCGCAAGGCTTGTTGGCCGGCGTGAATGCCGCACGCCAAACCCGCAATGAAGAAGCCTGGTGGCCAAGGCGCGATGAAGCTTATCTGGGTGTATTGGTGGATGACCTCATTACCCAAGGGGTAAAAGAACCCTACCGTATGTTTACCAGTCGGGCGGAATACCGTTTGCAACTGCGTGAAGACAATGCGGATTTGCGCCTTACCCCACTGGGCCGCACGCTTGGGCTGGTGAGCGACGAAAGATGGCAAGCTTTTGAATATAAAAGAGAAAGTATAGAAATAGAGGGACAACGCCTGCGCAATACTTGGCTGCGCCAAGCGGTGGTGGATGAGGCGGCGGCGCGGCGCGTGTTGGGCCAGCCCATGGACCACGATCAACCGCTGCATGAAATATTGCGTCGTCCCAATGTGAGCTATGACACGCTCATCACGTTACCGGGAGCAGCACCTCAACAAGCCGTAGCGCCTGCCGTGGGCGAACAAGTGGAAATTCAAATTAAATACGAAGGCTATATCGCGCGTCAACTAGAAGAAGTGGCGCGTCATAAAGAATTGGAAGACCTTGTTATTCCCGAGCAGATGGATTACGGCCGCGTGCGTGGCTTGTCAAAAGAAGCCGAACAGAAACTGACGCAATATCGTCCATACACTTTGGGGCAAGCCGGGCGACTGCCCGGCGTAACGCCCGCCACCGTGGCGTTGTTGCTGGTGCATATACGTCGTCCTGCAACCCTCATTAATCAACCCATAAGCGCATGATGCACACACAAACACATCACCCCATACTCGCGTTGCCGCAACCGCTCAACGCCACGCAACAGGTACAACTGCAGCGTTATTTGGATCTGTTGGAAAAGTGGAACAGCGTGATTAATCTCACCGCCGTGCGTGATCGCAGTGCTATGGAATTCTTGCATGTGCAAGACAGTTTAAGTGTGCTGCCCTATTTGGAACAGTGCGCCACATTATTAGATGTGGGCAGTGGGGCGGGATTGCCCGGCATTCCCTTGGCCGTGGCCTGTCCCCATATGGCGGTGACGCTGTTGGAATCCAATCAGAAAAAGGCGGCGTTTCTGCGCCAAGCCAAACTGGAATTAAATTTAAACAATGTCACAGTGGTGGCCGAACGTGTGGAGCAATGGCAACACACAGCAGGCTTTGATGCCATTGTGTCGCGTGCGTTTTCAGACCTGCCGGATTTTGTGGCGGGCGCGCGCCACCTGCGTGCCAAGGGTGGCATGCTCATCGCCATGAAAGGCGTGGTGCCCTTTGAGGAAATCACACGCTTAAGCCCTGAGTGGACGACGCAAGTGGTGCCGATTGTGGTGCCGGGGTTAGAGGCAGAACGCCACCTCATTTTAATTTCAGAAAAACAAGCATGACCCGCGTGTTGGCCGTGACCAATCAAAAAGGCGGCGTGGGCAAAACCACCACCGTAGTGAATGTGGCGGCAAGCTTGGTTAGGCTTAAACAGCGCGTATTGCTGGTGGATTTAGATCCTCAAGGCAATGCCACCACCGGCAGTGGCATTGATAAATCGTCGCTCACGCGCACGGTGTATGACGTATTGTTGGAACAGGCCAGCGCGGCAGAGTCGCGCGTAACATCTCCTTCGGGAAACTACCATGTGTTGCCCGCCAATCGTGAATTGGCCGGTGCTGAGGTGGAGTTGGTCAACGCCAGCGAGCGCGAGTTTCGTTTAAAGAAAGCGCTGCAGCCCGTCACGCAAGATTACGACGTGATTTTGATTGATTGTCCACCGGCCTTAAACCTACTTACTGTGAATGGCTTGGCCGCTGCCTGGCGCGTCATTATTCCCATGCAATGCGAATACTACGCATTGGAGGGGCTGTCGGACTTGGTGCAAACCATCCGCCGTGTGCGCAGCCACCTGAATACTGATTTGGAGATTGAAGGATTGTTGCGCACCATGCTTGATCCGCGCAACGCGTTGGCGCAACAAGTCTCGGCCCAGTTGGAACAACATTTTGGTGACAAGGTGTATCGCACCGCCATTCCGCGCAATGTGCGTTTGGCGGAAGCCCCCAGTCATGGCATGCCGGCCTTGCAATATGACCCCAGCTCGAAAGGGGCCATAGCCTATTTAAAATTAACCGAAGAAATGCTGGCACGTTTTAGCGCCAACGCGGCATAACCTTAAGCGAGAAAAGATCATGGTTAAATTAAAAGGATTGGGTCGTGGACTGGATGCGCTGTTGGGGGCTGATGAAACCAAGAGCGTGTCGGGGCACCCGTCCACATTACAGGTGAGCCACATGCAACCCGGCCGCTATCAACCGCGCACACGCATGGATGTGGATTCATTAAACGAACTGGCGCAATCCATTAGCGCGCAAGGGTTGCTACAGCCCATTTTGGTCCGCCCTGTGGGCACGGACCGCTACGAAATTATTGCCGGAGAGCGACGTTGGCGTGCGGCTCAGTTGGCGGGCCTTAAAGAAGTACCGGTGCTGGTGCGCGACATTGCCGATGAAGCCACCTTGGCTGTGGCTTTAATTGAAAACATTCAACGAGAAGATCTAAACCCCTTGGAAGAGGCGCTGGGACTAGAGCGCTTAATTAACGAATTTGGCATGACCCATGAACAAGCCGCAGGTGCCGTAGGGCGCTCGCGCAGCGCCGTGAGCAACTTGTTGCGCCTAATCAATCTTTCGGAAGGCGTGCGAGCGCTTCTGATGGAAGGCCAGTTAGAAATGGGTCATGGGCGCGCCTTGTTGGCCTTGACTGAATCGCAACAGATTGTTTTTGCTAGAAATATTATTGCTCAAGGCCTGTCGGTACGGGAAACAGAAAAGAAGGTGCAAGCACTGCAAGGCAATAAAACCGCTAAGCCCAAGGCCGGCGCCAGTCGCGATTTAATTCGTCTGCAAGACGAGCTCTCTGATCATTTGGGCGCCAGCGTCACCCTTAAAACCAATCGTGCCGGCACGGGTGCTGTCACCATCCGATATCACAGCCTAGACCAGTTGGAAGGCTTGCTGCAGCGATTACGCGCTTGATCGCCATCATTGACCATAAAAGTGTAACAGTTTACAATCTGCCTGTTTGGCAGGACTGTCCCTCTTAATGAGGCCTAAACTGGTCCAGATCGTGGTTCTGCAAGTGGGCGTAACCCTACTGATTTCATTGTTTTTATTGGTGATTTTAGGCGCAGAATCCGCACTCTCAGCGGTCTTGGGAGGCGCCATTGGCTTTTGTACGAGCGGCATAGCCGCTTGGCGCAGTTTGGTAACCCGGGGCGAGACCCCGCGCCATTGGTTAGAAGCGCAATATGCAGCAGAACGGCTTAAGTTTGTGGGGTCCATCCTGTGTTTTGGCGCGGTCTTTGCGCTTTACCGGTCGGTGAGATTACCCGAATTATTTTTAACCTATATCGCAACGCTGTTGGTGTATTGGGCAGCGCTGGTGATGGATTGATTTGCGGATTTTTGTGGAATAACCCAGAAAAAAATGTCGAGCGAAACCCTAACTTCTTCCGAATATATTCGCCATCACCTGCAAAATTTAACCTGCAGCGTGCAACAAGGGCATTTTCATTGTGCTCACAGCGCAGATGAAGCGCGCGAAATGGGCTTCTGGGCCCTTAACGTAGATACCCTCCTGACCGCCTTTGTTTTAGGCACCTTATTTCTATTCTTTTTCTACCGCGTGGCAAAAAACCCAGTAGCGGGAGTGCCCAGCGGCCTGCAAAACTTTGTGGAATGGATTATTGAATTTATCGACAGCAGCGTGCGCGGCTCGTTTACTGCCAAAAGCAATCTGGTGGCCCCCTTGGCTTTAACCGTCTTCATCTGGATTTTTATGATGAACCTGATGGATTTAATCCCCATTGATTGGGTGCCCATGTTGGCCGCTCAATTGGGGGTAGGTCACTTTAAAGTGGTGCCCACCACGGACCCCAATGCCACCTTTGGCATGTCCATCTCTATATTCTTTATTGTGTTGTTCTACAGCATCAAGATGAAAGGCTTGGGCGGTTTCGCAGCTGAATTAAGCCTGCAACCTTTCGGTAAGCTTGGTCTGCCGGCCAACTTGTTCTTGGAACTGGTTAACTTAATCGCCAAGCCCGTGTCTTTGGCCCTGCGGCTTTTCGGTAATATGTATGCCGGTGAAATGATCTTTATCTTGATCGCCATTATGGGCAGCACCTGGGCTGGCTTCAGTTTAGGCAACGTCACTTTATTCGGTTCACAAATTGTCTTGTCGTTAGGTTGGGGCATTTTCCACATCTTGATCGTGACCTTGCAGGCGTTCATTTTTATGACGCTGACCATCGTTTATCTCGATATGGCGCATCAAGAGCATCACTAAATTTTTTAGCAGTCAATTAAGCGGTTATTTACAGGAGAAAGAAACAAATGGAAAACGCACTGCTGTTCATCGCTGGCGCGATCATGATGGGTTTGGGCGCTTTGGGCGCTGCCGTCGGTATCGGTATTTTGGGTGGTCGCTTCTTGGAAGGCGCAGCACGCCAACCTGAACTCATCCCCATGTTGCGCACCCAGTTCTTCATCGTGATGGGTCTGGTTGATGCCGTTCCGATGATTGCAGTCGGTATCGCGATGTATGTTCTGTTCGCGGTGGCTAAGTAATTTTTACCCAGGCATAGTTGTAGCCAATTAATTTAGGAAAGGTATTGGCATGAATATCAATGCAACCCTAATTGCGCAAGCCATCATGTTTGCGCTCTTCGTTTGGTTCTGCATGAGCTTCGTTTGGCCCCCCATTGTGGGTGCTCTGGCGGCGCGTCAAAAGCAGATCGCAGACGGGCTGGCAGCGGCCGATCGTGGCAAACATGAGTTAGAAGCAGCTGCTAAAACAGCAGCGCTTGAACTGCGTGCGGCCAAAGAGAAGGCCACCGAAATCATTGGGCAAGCCGAAAAGCGTGCCAGTGAGATCGTGGAGGAATCTAAGATCCAAGCCAAAACGGAAGGTGACCGCATTATTGGCGGCGCTAAGGCCGAAATTGACCAGGAAGTAAACCGTGCCAAAGAAGGCTTGCGTCAGCAAGTGGCTGCTTTGGCTGTGGCCGGTGCCGAGAAAATTCTGCGTCGCGAGATTGATGCCAATGCCCATGCATCCATGTTGGCCACCATTGCCAACGAGCTGTAGACGAGGCGGACGACCATATGGCTGAAGCGATAACCATTGCAAGACCTTACGCCAGCGCGGCTTTTCGCCTGGCTAAGGAAAGAAATGCGCTGGCCGCCTGGTCGGATATGCTGGGCTTGGCTGCAGCGGTGGCCGATAATGTGCAGATGAAGGCGTTTATCGACGACCCCAAAGTCACTGTGGCTGATTTGCAAAAAGTGTTTTTGGCGGTATGTGAAAAACACCTCGATGAGTCGGGTGTTAACCTCATCAAGATTTTAGTGGAGTATGGACGTTTGTCCTTATTGCCCGATGTGGCGGCAGCGTTTGAAGCCTTGAAGGCGCAAGACGAAGGGGTGTTGGATGCAGAAATTACTGCAGCCGTGGCCTTGCCGGATGCTGAGGTGAAAGCCTTGGTGGAAAAGCTGCACAGTCGTTTTGGAAAGAAAATTGAAGCAAGCGTTAAAGTGGACCCGGAGCTCATTGGCGGGATCAAAATTATTGTTGGTGACACGGTCATAGACGCTTCCGTCCGTGGCCAATTGCAAGACTTGGCCTACGCGCTTCAAAGCCAGGCCTAAAAGTCAGGAGAATAGAGTAATGCAGTTATCCACTTCCGAAATCAGCGAGCTGATTAAAAGCAGATTAGAAAATTTCACACCCAGTGCAGAAGCCCGCACTCAGGGCACGGTTATTTCAGTAACCGATGGCATTGTGCGTATTCATGGGTTGTCCAACGCCATGGCTGGAGAAATGATCGAATTTCCTGGAAACACCTACGGCCTGGCGCTCAACCTAGAGCGCGACTCAGTGGGTGCGGTTATTTTGGGGGCCTACGAGCATATCGCCGAAGGCGATACCTGCAAATGTACTGGTCGTATCTTAGAAGTACCTGTGGGCCCAGAACTCATTGGCCGCGTGGTGAATGCGTTGGGTCAACCCATTGATGGCAAGGGCCCTGTCAACGCCAAGATGACCGACAAGATTGAAAAAGTGGCCCCCGGTGTTATCGCCCGTAAATCCGTATCGCAACCCGTGCAAACGGGTCTCAAGTCTATCGACTCCATGGTGCCCATTGGGCGCGGGCAGCGGGAACTGATCATTGGCGATCGTCAAACCGGCAAAACGGCGGTGGCAGTGGATGCCATCATTAATCAAAAAGGTCAGAATATGACCTGTATCTACGTGGCTATTGGTCAGAAGGCCTCTACCATTGCCAACGTGGTGCGTAAGTTGGAAGAGCATGGCGCCATGGAATACACCATCGTGGTGGCGGCTACGGCGTCCGATTCCGCAGCGTTGCAATTTATTGCGCCCTACGCTGGTTGCACCATGGGCGAATATTTCCGCGACCGCGGCCAAGACGCTCTCATTATTTATGACGATTTGACCAAGCAAGCGTGGGCCTATCGCCAAATTTCACTCTTGCTGCGCCGCCCACCGGGTCGCGAAGCCTATCCTGGCGATGTGTTTTATTTGCATTCCCGTCTGTTAGAGCGCGCCGCACGAGTCAACGAAGAATATGTAGAAAAATTCACCAACGGTGAAGTGAAAGGCAAAACCGGCTCGTTAACCGCGCTGCCTGTTATTGAAACCGCTGCTGGTGATGTGTCGGCCTTCGTGCCCACCAACGTGATTTCCATTACCGATGGTCAAATTTTCTTAGAAACCGATCTGTTTAACGCCGGTATTCGCCCTGCTATTAACGCCGGTATTTCGGTGTCTCGCGTGGGTGGGGCAGCTCAAACCAAGGTGATTAAGAAGTTGGGCGGTGGCGTACGCCTGGCCTTAGCGCAATACCGTGAGCTGGCGGCCTTCGCGCAGTTTGCCTCCGATCTGGATGAAGCCACACGCAAGCAGTTGGATCGCGGTCGTATGTTTACCGAACTCATGAAGCAAGCGCAGTACGCCCCTTTAAGCATTTCGGATATGGCGGTCAGTCTGCTGGCTGCAAACAAGGGTTATTTGGATGACGTGCCGGTAAATAAGGTGTTGTCCTTTGAATCGGCTCTGCATTCATTCATGAAGTCGAAATACAAAAACCTGCTGGATAAAATCGAAACCACTAAAGATTTGGCTGGTGACGACGAGAAGGCGGTGGAAGCGGCGATACAAGATTTTAAAGCCACTAACGCTTACTAATTATTCCGACGCGCAAGAACTAGGATAGGCAACGCAACATGGCCAATAGCAAGGAAATCCGCACTAAAATTAAGAGTGTGGAAAATACGCGCAAGATCACCAAAGCCATGGAAATGGTGGCGGCATCGAAGATGCGTAAAGCCCAAGAGCGCATGCGCGCGGCGCGCCCCTATGCGGAAAAAATTCGCAATGTGGCAGCGCATTTTTCTAAAGCGCACCCCGAATATAAGCATCCTTTCGTGGTGGGTCGCAGCGAAGTGAAGAACGTGGGTTTGATTGTGGTGAGTTCGGATAAGGGTTTATGTGGTGGTCTTAACACCAACATATTGCGTTTATCGCTCAACCAAATGAAAGCCTGGGAACAAAGCTCGCACGGTATCGCCATTAGTGCCATTGGTAATAAGTCCTTAGGCTTTATGGGCCGCGCTGGCGCCAATGTAAAATCATCGGTGACGGGCTTAGGCGATACGCCCCATATGGAAAAGCTGATTGGCCCGGTGAAGATTATGTTGGATGCGTATGCCGCGGGCGAAATTGATCAGTTGTTTATTGCCTATACACGCTTCATTAACACCATGAAGCAAGAACCCGTGATTGAGCAATTGTTGCCGCTCTCCGGCGACCAAATTGGCAGTGCTGAAGGACATTGGGATTACATTTACGAACCCGATGCCGCTGCAGTGGTAGACCAATTGATGATCCGTTACATCGAAGCACTGATTTATCACGCCGTGGCCGAGAACATGGCCTCAGAACAAAGTGCGCGGATGGTGGCCATGAAGTCGGCATCTGATAACGCGAAGAATGTGATTGGCGAACTGAAGTTGATTTACAACAAGGCCCGCCAAGCAGCCATTACCAAGGAAATTTCAGAAATTGTCGGCGGCGCAGCAGCAGTATCGTAACGCCCTAATTGCAAATGATGTGCTAACAGAATCGTTAGGATAAGGAACTCAAAATGAGTATAGGTAAAGTGGTTCAATGTATTGGCGCTGTGGTGGACGTGGAATTTCCGCGCGATCAAATGCCCAAAGTGTATGACGCCCTATTATTGGATGAGGTGGGTTCCACCGCTGAAGAGGGTCTGACCCTAGAAGTGCAACAGCAATTGGGCGACGGCATTGTGCGCACCATTGCCATGGGCTCCTCTGATGGGTTAAGCCGGGGTATGAAATTTAAAGCCACCGGCACACAAATTACCGTGCCCGTGGGTAACGGCACCTTGGGCCGCATTATGGATGTGTTGGGCCGTCCCATTGATGACGTGGGCCCCATCCTGTGCGATGAGCGTCGCTCCATTCACCAACCGGCCCCAAGTTTTGAAGATCTTTCGCCTTCCGTAGATTTGCTGGAAACCGGTATTAAGGTGATTGACTTGGTGTGTCCGTTTGCTAAGGGCGGTAAAGTGGGCCTGTTCGGTGGCGCGGGTGTGGGCAAGACCGTGAACATGCTCGAACTCATCAACAACATCGCCAAGCAACACGCGGGTCTTTCTGTGTTTGCTGGCGTGGGTGAGCGTACCCGTGAAGGCAATGACTTCTATCATGAAATGGCAGAAGCCGGTGTTATCAAATTGGATAACTTAAGTGAATCAAAAGTGGCCATGGTGTTTGGTCAAATGAATGAGCCTCCCGGCAACCGTTTGCGTGTAGCCCTATCGGGCCTCACCATGGCAGAAAAATTCCGCGATGAAGGCCGTGACATCCTCTTTTTCGTGGATAACATTTACCGTTACACCTTGGCTGGAACGGAAGTATCTGCATTGTTAGGTCGTATGCCTTCTGCTGTGGGTTATCAGCCTACCCTGGCCGATGAAATGGGCCGCTTGCAAGAGCGTATTACCTCTACCAAAGTGGGTTCCATCACTTCCATCCAGGCCGTGTATGTACCTGCCGATGACTTGACCGATCCATCCCCGGCCACCACCTTCCAGCATTTGGATTCCACCGTGGTGCTGTCGCGCGACATCGCCTCATTGGGTATTTACCCCGCGGTAGATCCATTGGATTCCACCTCCCGTCAGTTGGACCCCTTGGTGGTGGGTGAAGAGCATTACAACGTGGCGCGCGCGGTTCAGCAAACGCTGCAACGCTATAAAGAATTGCGCGACATTATTGCCATCTTAGGGATGGATGAACTGTCCCCCGAAGATAAGTTGGCTGTGGGCCGCGCCCGTAAGATTCAACGTTTCTTGTCACAACCATTCCATGTGGCTGAAGTGTTTACCGGTTCACCTGGTAAATACGTCACCTTGAAAGACACCATTAAGGGTTTCAAGGGCATTGTGAATGGCGATTACGATTCGTTACCCGAACAAGCGTTCTACATGGTGGGCACCATTGAAGAAGCGATTGAAAAAGCCCGCACCCTGCAATAACGGAGAAGCTTGATGACCAATGTAATCCACGTGGATGTGGTCAGCGCCGAAGAGCAGATTTTCTCCGGTGACGCTGAGTTTGTGGCGTTGCCCGGTGAAGTGGGTGAGTTAGGGGTATACCCCAATCACGCTCCGCTCATTACGCGCCTGCGCGCCGGCGCTGTGCGCATGCGCATTCCAGGCAAAGCGGATGAAGAGTTGGTCTTTGTATCCGGCGGCATTCTGGAAGTGCAGCCCGGTAACGTCACCGTATTGGCCGACACCGCCATTCGCGGTCATGACTTGGATGAAGCGAAAGCCTTAGAAGCCAAGCGTGTGGCCGAAGAAACCTTGAAAGACAAAACCGCCACCATGGATTACGCCCGTGCTTCAGCAGAACTGATTGAAGCCATGGCGCAACTGGCGGCCATTCAAAAGCTGCGCAAAGGCGCGCGCTAATCCGGTTAACCCCGGCCGCCGTGCAAAGCGCCATCCCTAAAAATCTGTTGAGCGTTGTTGTTTTGGCCGCCGGCCAGGGCACGCGCATGCGCTCCACTATCCCCAAGGTTTTGCATGACCTAGCCGGTCGCCCGCTCCTGGCCCATGTGCTCGAGGCGAGCGGAGTGGGGTCTGACCCCCCTAGGGGTCTGACCCCGTACGGGGTCAGACCCCTAGGGGGGTCAGACCCCTATGCGGTGACGGTGGTATATGGTCACGGTGGTGAAGCAGTGCGTCAACATTTTGCAGGAGCACCACTGAACTGGGCGTTGCAAGAGCCGCAACGGGGTACAGGTCACGCCCTTATGCAAGCCTTGCCCTTTTTGCCCGAGCAAGGCACGGTGCTGGTGCTGTATGGTGATGTGCCACTCATCTGCGCAGACACCTTGCGCCGCTTGGTGGAACTCTGCCAAGGAAAACATTTGGCGCTGCTCACACAAACCTTTGAAGACCCCACGGGCTACGGGCGCATTATTCGCAACAGCGCGCGAGAAGTCACCGCCATTCGCGAACAGAAAGATGCCAGCGCTCATGAAAAAACCATTACAGAAATTAACACCGGCATTATGGCGTTGCCCGCAGGACAGGTGGCAGGTTGGTTAAAACGCTTATCTTCTCAGAACGCGCAAAACGAGTATTATCTAACCGATGTCATTGCATTGGCGGTACAGGATGGTGTGGCTATTCACACCATCACGCCAGGGCATGCTTGGGAGGCATTGGGCGTGAACAGCAAAACACAATTGGCGGAATTGGAACGCATTCATCAAGGAGAAATCGCCAAAGCCTTAATGGAGGCGGGTGTTTCCCTGCGCGACCCCGCACGCCTGGATGTGCGCGGCACGCTGACCTGCGCGCAGGATGTGACCATTGATGTGGGTTGTGTGTTTGAGGGCGTTGTTACGCTGGCGAACAACGTGTCCATCGGCGCCCATTGCGTGATTAAAAATTGCACCATTGGTGCCAGCAGCAACGTGGCGCCCTTCTCACATCTCGAGGGTGCCGTAGTGGGAAGCAACAATAAAATTGGCCCCTATGCGCGCCTGCGCCCCGGCACCCACACTGCAGACCATGTGCATGTGGGCAACTTTGTGGAAGTAAAGAATTCTGAGTTGGGTGAAGGCACCAAGGCCAATCACTTATCCTATGTGGGAGATGCCACAGTAGGCAAATACGTCAACGTGGGTGCCGGGACCATTACCTGCAATTATGATGGGGTGAACAAACACCGCACGATTATTGAAGACCATGTCTTTATTGGTTCCGACACGCAATTGGTGGCGCCGGTTACCGTAGGGCGCGGGGCCACCATCGGTGCGGGTTCCACCATTACCACTTCCGTTCCCGCCGACGGCCTCACGCTGTCGCGCGCCAAACAAACTACTCTCGCGCGCTGGAAACGACCGGTTAAAAAGAGTTAGTTTACCCAGATTTATAGCCCGCGCTCTTTGGCAGCCTTCTTAATTAACTCATCCAACAACGGAAATAAAGTTGCATTTCCTCCAGCAATACTGGGCGAGGTGCGGTACTTGCCATCAATGATGATGGTGGGAACAGCATCCACACCATACGCCATAGACTTTTGATCACCACGCGCCACTTTGCTTTGTACGGCAAAAGAATTGTAAGCGTCTAAAAATTTTTGACGGTTCACGCCCTGCTTTTCAATCCAATTAAACAAGATGTCTTCAGAAAACAAATTCAGTCTCTCGGTATGAATGGCGTTAAAAATCTTTTCATGCAAACGATCGGCTTCGTTCATGGACTCTAAGGCATAGTAGGCCTTAGACATCACCGTCCATTGTGGACGTCCAAAACTAACAGGAATGCGCTTATAGGTTACGTTGGCAGGTAATTTACGTGCCCAAGACTCAATAGTGGGGGCCAAGCTGGCGCAATGGGGGCAGGCGTAAGAAAACACTTCCACCACCTCCACTTTTTTCACCGAGTCAGTGGGTTGCTCGGGAATGATGGGGATGTAGTCAATGCCTTTATCTGCGGCAGAAGCCATGCCCACTGAGAACAGACCCACTAACAGCAGCGCCCGAGCGCTACGATAGAACATATTCATGATGACTCCCATATCAATTAATAAGGTTTGGCTTTGCTGTTATCTACTTTAATAATGTTGGTGGGGATGCCATTATTCTTGAGTGTCGCCACCAGCGTGCGTACCTCATCCACAGAAACAATGGGGCCCACGCGCACACGGTACAAGGGCTTCTCGCCTACTTCAGGGGACAGAATAGTGGCATCCACACCCGTCAGGGCCAAGCGCGCTCGTTGATTATCGGCTTCCGCTTGTTTTTGAAACGCCCCGGTTTGGACAAAATAGGTCACCGCAGGTTCCGTTATAGGCAATGGTGCGGGTGCAGGCAAGGGCGGTGCAATGGCCGCATTGTCCGCAGGCGCTGTGGCGTCGGCAGTAGGTGCTGTTGAAGGGGCCAGTAGATCGGGGCGCACGGGCGTGGGATTAATCAGGCCGTGACGGGATACATCGGGCATATCTGCTGCGGGCTTATCCGGAGCCGCAGAGGCTTGGTCGGCATGCGGGGTAAATGGATTATGAAGGCGCATCACATACAGCGCCACACCCGCACAAAGGGCCACACCCAGCACCACACCCACCATCAAACCTTTTAAAAATGGTGCGCCATGGGTGGGAACAGGTTTGGGGTGACTGCTGTGGTCAGACCGATTCATCAACACTCTCCCGATGCATAGCGTTAGGTGCACCAACACCCAACAATGTTAATCCATCTTTAATCACTGAAGCCACTGCGGCAATGAGGGCCAAGCGGGCCAACTTAAGCGCTTCATCAGGCACTAAAAATTGTTCGGCATTGTAATAGCTGTGTAAGGTGGCGGCCAACTCGCGCAAATAAAAGGCCACCATGTGCGGCGCATATTCTCGTGCAGCAGATTCAATTAATTCAGGGTATTCGCGCAGTATTTGCATGAGGGCAAATTCTGCAGGCGTGGTGAGGGAAGAGAGGTCTGTTTGCGCCAGGACAGCCCTATCACCGCCCCATTTGCCCAGCACGCTGCAAATGCGCGCATGGGCATATTGCACATAGAAAACTGGATTGTCGTTGCTCTCCGAAAGGGCTAAGTCCAAATCAAAATCCAGATGCTGATCTGATTTACGCAACACATAAAAGAAGCGCGCGGCATCACGTCCCACCTCGGTGCGCAATTCACGCAAGGTGACAAACTGTCCCTTGCGTGTGGACATCTGGGCTTTTTCTCCATGGCGGTAGAGGCTTACAAATTGCACCAAGGGCACCATCAGGCGATCTGCATCTTGCCCTAAAGCGGTCAGTGCGGCTTTCACGCGTGGAATATAGCCATGGTGATCGGCGCCCCACACATCCACTATGGTGCTAAAGCCACGGTTAAATTTATGGAGGTGATAGGCAATATCGGAAGCAAAATAGGTGAAGAGACCGTTTTCTCGCTGCACCACGCGGTCTTTTTCATCCCCAAAGGCGCTGGAACGAAACCAGCGTGCACCATCTTGCAGGTACAGGTGACCGCCCGCATCAAGCTGGGCCACCACCGCGGCCACAGCCCCGCTATCAAATAAGGATTGCTCGGAAAACCATTCATCAAACACCACACCAAACTCTTCCAAGTCGGCGCGGCAATCGGCTAATTGTTCCTTCAGTACCAATTGATGCATGGCCACATAATCCGCACCCAATAAAGATTTGGCGTTGGAGATTAACCTATCCATATGCATTTCGTTTTGCGTGGCGGCGCCAGCATCTTCAGGCGTGGCGTCCAAAATGGCGCCGGGCGCACCCGCACAGGCTTCCATGTCCGTGCGTTTTAAGCGGTCGCCTAAGGTGGCACGCAATTGCACCGCCATGGCCGCCACGTAATCGCCTTGATAGCCATTGGGCGGAAAAGGGATTTTGGAGCCAAAGAGGTCTAAATAACGCAACCAGGTGGAGAGCGCCAGAATATCCATTTGGCGTCCGGCATCATTCACATAGTATTCGCGCTGGACGCGAAAACCCGCTTTCGCCAAGATGTTGCACAGGGACGCACCGAAGGCAGCGCCGCGCCCATGGCCCACATGCAAGGGCCCAGTGGGGTTGCTGGAAACAAACTCCACCTGAATATGGCGCCCATGGCCCAAGTTTATGGCGCCCCATTGAGGTTGGCTGAGTACATCGTGTACCACGCCTTGTTTGGCGGCAGCTGTGAGATAAACGTTAATAAAGCCCGGGCCTGCCAGTTCCACTTTTTCAATTAAGGGGGAGGTGGGCAAGGCTTGCAGCAGAGCCTGGGCCAATTCTCGCGGTGGGCGTTGTAAGGATTTGGCCAGCTGCAGGGCTAAGGTGCTGGCAAAGTCGCCATGATCTGCTTGTCGGGGTTTATCCAACACCACGGCTTGGGTGCTGCCCGGCGCCACCGATTGAAGGGCGGTTTTAAACAAAGCGACGACGCGTTCTTGCAATGAGGTCATGGATATGGACATGGGTTTTGGTTCATTAATCGATCATTATAAGGGTTGAGCGGCCACCTTCATAATTCCAACGGATCCACATCCAATACCCAGTTCACACGAGACTCTGGGGTCTCAAATAGAGCGTTTTGCCAAGCACTCAAAAAGCTTTGCAATTCTGAACGCTGAGCGCATTGCACCAATAATTGCAGACGGGTTTTGCCGGCTAAGCGGGCCATGGCGGGGGGCACGGGGTCGAATATCAGCACCCCCTTCTGCACTAAATGATGTGCGGAACTTAAGGCGTTTTCCATGAAGCGGATGACGGCCTTTTCGCTGATGGATGAGGCGCGCAAAATGGCCTGATGGATGAAAGGCGGAAAGCCCGCCATGCGCCGCGTGTCCAATTCTAAGGCGGCAAATTGTTCGTAATCGTGATGGCGAATGGCCGTGAACAAGGGGTGACCAGGAAAGGCGGTTTGGATGACCACTTCCCCCGGATGCTCTGCACGCCCGGCTCGTCCGGCCACTTGAACCAGTTGTGCGAATAAGCGCTCACTGCCACGGAAATCGTTGCTGTATAAGGCGCCATCAACGTTTAAAGCCACCACCAAGGTGATGCGCGGAAAGTCGTGTCCCTTCACCAGGACCTGCGTGCCCACCAAAATATCCACTTCCCCCGCGCTAATGGCGGCTGCTGTTTCAGCCCATGCGTTCACCCGTGCCAAGCTGTCGCTGTCTACGCGCAGAATGCGTGCATCAGGAAAATGTTCGCGCAAACGCGCTTCAATTTTTTGTGTCCCCTCTCCTGCGGTGGAGAGCTGGGCATTGCCACAAGTGGGGCAATGATGTGGGATGGGACGATGATGTCCGCAATGGTGACAGCGCATTTCACGCGCGCGCAAATGCACCACCAAGCGTGCCGAGCAGCGGTCGCAACTGCACACCCAACCACATTGATTGCACACCAAGGCGGGGGAGTAGCCGCGCCGATTAATGAATACCAAGCTCTGTTCACCGCGCATGAGCCGCTCGCCCAAAGCCCCCAAGGCCGCAGGCGATAAACCCTGAGCAACCCCTTCGCGCGGAGGTTCTACCAATTGAATGGCGGGCAGCGTGGCATTGGTTTGCGCACGACGGCTTAAGGTGAGCAAATGGTAGCGATTGGACCGGGCATTGAACCAAGACTCTAGGGAGGGGGTGGCGGAACCCAGAACCACTGGAATCTTTTCAAGTTGGGCACGCACAATTGACAGGTCCCGTGCTGAATAGCGCAACCCTTCTTGCTGTTTGTAGGAGGGGTCATGCTCTTCATCCACCACAATGAGGCGAAGGCGCGGAATAGGGCAAAACACTGCCAAACGAGTGCCTAAAATGACCGTGGCTTCACCGCTTTGCGCTTCCAGCCAGCGCGCCACTCGTTCTTTTTCAGTGAGGTGGCTGTGCAGGCTGACCAAATGGATGCCGGGCAGACGTTCGCGAAAACGGTGTTCCAAAGCGGGGGTCAGATTAATTTCGGGCACCAGTACCAGCACCTGACCGCCCTCTTGTACCGCAGCGCTGATGGCTTCTAAATAGACTTCCGTTTTGCCGCTCCCCGTAATGCCCTTCAACAGAAAGGCATAAAAGTGATGGCGCTGGGCGTGGATGGCCGCCGCTGCCGTGAGTTGTTCGTCATTCAATGGGGGGCACGCACGGGGCTCTGGTGGGGCAACGGTGCGACGACGTTTCAGCGGCACCCAACCCTTGGTGCGCCGTAAGCCCGGGGGCAAGGCATTTAAAATAACCGGTCCCAAGGGGTGATGGTAGTACTCACTGGCAAAGCGCAGCAAGGTGAGTAAGGGTGTAGACAACGGATCCACGTCGCGCCATATTTGGGTCACCCCCTTGAGGCGCTCAAGGGCAATATCACTTTGTTGCGACACGGCCATAATGACGCCGACTTTTTGCTCACGACCAAAGGGCACCAACACGCGCCGCCCCACATCCTGTGTAGCGGCATCCTCACTGAGGTAATCGAATAGCCGATTCAGCGGAAGATCGAGTGCAACGTGAACAATCGGCATGGAATAAGGGGTTTAAGCGAGATTAGGCTGAAAAAAGCGATGAAAAGGGGGTGTGGATAACTCTGTTCATAAGTCCTCGCAAAGGCGCCGTTCCTTTAGGGTTTTCAAGGGATTACCCTAGAAATCAATAGGAGTTAATTTTTTTTTCATTTAATATCAATTACTTATAAATAAACTGAAGTCCTTTCCCGGTGGGTGCATTCATTTGAGCCAATAATCCCATTTTTGTGCATAAGCACAATCCTTAGAGGATATATTTCAAAGGGTTACTGACGAATCTGACGGCTTTGGTTATGCACAGCATCCACCATCAAGGCCACGTTTTCAGGAGGGGTAAAGCGAGAAATGCCATGACCCAAATTAAATACATGGCCAGGATGATTGCCAAACCCATTCAGTACACGCGCCACTTCTTGTTGGATGATTTCGGGTGTACCAAATAAGGCGGAAGGATCCATATTGCCTTGCAAGGCCACGCGATCACCAATGCGTTTACGGGCATCGGCAATGTTGATGGTCCAATCCAACCCCACGGCATCAAAGCCTGCTGAGGCAATGGATTCCAACCACAGTGCACCACCCTTGGTGTACACAATGCTGGGCACAGTTCGTCCCTCGGCTTCCTTCGTCAGGCCTTCGGCGATGCGGCGCATGTATTGCAAAGAAAATTCTTCATAAGCCGGCGTGGTGAGCGTGCCACCCCAAGTGTCGAACACCATGACGGCTTGGGCACCTGAGGCAATTTGAGCATTGAGATATTGAATCACGGCCTCGGTAGTCACTTCTAAAATACGGTGCAGTAAATCAGGACGCCGATAAAGCATACCTTTGATGTGACGGAAGTCATCGGATCCACCCCCTTCCACCATGTAACAGGCCAGCGTGAAAGGACTGCCCGAAAAACCAATCAGGGGCACAGTGCCTGATAAGGCGCGTCGAATAGATTTAACCGCATCCATAACATAGCGCAGATGAATTGTGGGGTCTGGTGCGGTGAGGTTGCGCACTTCCCATTCGTCGCGCAGGGGGCGCTCAAATTTAGGTCCTTCGCCATCAGCAAAGTAAAGACCTAAGCCCATGGCATCGGGAATGGTGAGAATGTCGCTGAACAAAATAGCGGCATCTAAGGGAAAGCGTGCCAAGGGTTGCAACGTCACTTCCGTGGCCAAGTCCGGGTTTTTGCAGAGCTCTAAAAAACTTCCCGCGCGCGCCCGTGTGGCGTTGTACTCAGGCAAATAGCGGCCTGCTTGGCGCATCACCCATAAGGGGGTGTGATCCGTGGGTTGGCGCAGTAAGGCTTTTAGGAAACTGTCATTTTTTAGCATGTAAACCTTATCGGGGCAGCAAGGAGCTGCCCATTAAAAATTCATCCACAGCGCGTGCGGCTTGTCGCCCCTCGCGAATGGCCCAAACCACGAGTGATTGACCACGACGCATATCACCTGCGGTGAATACCTTGGCCACACTGGTTTTATATTCTTCAGTATTGGCCGCCACGTTGCCGCGCGCATCAAACGCCACACCCAGTTGTTGCAGTAAACCCGCCTGTACGGGGTGCGTATATCCCATGGCCAGTAAAACCAGATCCGCTTTCACGTCAAACTCCGAACCCGCCACTTCACTCATGGCCATTTGGCCTTTATCATCCTTTTTCCAAGCCAGGCGAACGGCGCGTAATTGTTCCACTTGGCCCTGGTTGCCGGTGAATGCTTTGGTGGCCACGCTCCAATCGCGCACACAGCCTTCTTCTTGAGATGATGAGGTACGCAGCTTCAAGGGGTAATTGGGCCATACCAAAAACTTGTTCTCCATTTCAGGAGGGCAGGGCATCAGCTCAAACTGAGTCACCGATGCAGCGCCTTGTCGAATGGAAGTGCCCACACAATCAGAGCCTGTATCGCCCCCACCAATCACCACCACATGTTTACCGGTGGCAAGAATGGCATTGGTAACAGCGTCACCCGCATTGCGTTTATTTTGCTGAGGCAAAAACTCCATGGCAAAATGAACACCATTTAATTCACGCCCCGCTACGGGTAAGTCGCGTGGGTGCTCGCAGCCACCGGTCAACAACACCGCATCAAATTCAGCCAACAGGGCTTTACTGTCCACCGATACGCCCACATGGGCATTGGTACGGAACTCCACACCTTCGGCACGCATTTGCTCCATACGCCGATCAATTAAATGTTTTTCCATTTTAAAATCAGGGATGCCATAACGCAGCAAGCCGCCGATGCGATCATTCTTTTCAAACAGCACCACGCTGTGACCCACGCGGGCCAATTGTTGTGAAGCGGCCAAACCGGCAGGACCTGAACCAATCACCGCCACACGACGGCCGGTTTTTTGCACGGCGATTTGTGGCGCCACCCAACCTTGCGTCCAGCCTTTGTCGATGAGGGTATGTTCAATATTCTTAATTGTGACCGCATCATTGTTGATGTTGAGCACGCAGGCTGATTCGCATGGGGCTGGGCAAATGCGCCCGGTAAATTCCGGAAAATTATTAGTGGAATGCAAAACCTCTAAAGCCGCCTGCCAATGTCCGTGAAATACCAAGTCATTCCAATCGGGAATGATATTGTTCACCGGGCACCCGGTTTGGCAAAAGGGAATGCCGCAATCCATACAACGCGCACCTTGCTGACTCACTTCAGCGTCTAAGAGAGGCACATCAAATTCGTGATAGAACCGAATGCGCTGTTCGGGAGGCATTGAGGAGGGATCTTGCCGCTCAATCTCCATGAAGCCGGTTACTTTACCCATGGTGATGAGCTCCTTCTTGTTCGGCAGCCAATTCAATTAAAGCGCGACGATATTCGGTGGGCATGACTTTGACGAACTTGGGAAGATAGTGATCCCAATCGGTCAAAATGGTTTTTGCGCGCAAGCTGTTGGTGTAGTGCATGTGACGCTCAATCAGTTTTTTGAGCAACACGGCATCGCGCTCACCCAAATGATTGACGCGCACGCGCCCATGGCTATCTAAATTGCCTTTTGATTCTTCTGAGGCATCGTCTTCAGCGGGGATGGGTTCCAATTCAACCATGGCGAGATTGCAGCGCTTTTCAAAGTCGCCCACCTCATCTAATACGTAGGCCACACCGCCACTCATGCCGGCAGCAAAGTTGCGCCCCGCTTCACCCAATACCACCACAGTGCCACCCGTCATATATTCGCAACCATGGTCGCCCACCCCTTCAACTACGGCGGTGGCGCCGGAATTGCGCACGGCAAAACGCTCGCCCGCGACACCACGGAAATAACATTCTCCATTGATGGCGCCATACAGAACAGTGTTGCCCACAATAATATTTTCTTCAGCCACGATGGGGCAGTCCGCTGCGGGGTAAACCACAATGCGCCCACCAGACAATCCTTTGCCCACATAGTCGTTGGCCTCACCAATCAGCTCTAGGCTGATGCCATGAGCTAAGAAAGCACCAAAACTTTGTCCGGCAGTACCGGTGGCTTTAATCACAATGGTGTCATCAGGCAAGCCTGCGTGGCCATGATGGCGTGCCACAACGCCGGATAGCATGGCGCCCATGGTGCGGTTAACGTTACGCACGGGGGTGTGAATGAGCACTGGTTTTTTATGCAAAATGGCGGGTTGTGCTTGTGCAATGAGGGCGTGATCCAAAGCGCCATCAAGGCCATGGTCTTGGGTTTCCTTCCAGGAGCGCGCCACCTCGGCCGGCATATGGGGGCTGTGGAAGACGCGCGAAAAATCAAGACCGCGCGCTTTCCAATGCGAAATCCCTTTCTTCATGTCGAGCTTATCCACGCGCCCCACCATTTCATCAAAGGTGCGAAAGCCCATCATGGCCATCAGCTCGCGTACCTCTTCGGCCACAAAGAAGAAATAATTAATCACATGCTCGGGTTGGCCAGTAAATTTCTTGATCAGCTCAGGGTCTTGTGTGGCAACACCCACAGGACAGGTATTGAGATGGCATTTGCGCATCATGATGCAACCTTGCACCACCAGTGGTGCCGTGGCAAAACCAAATTCATCCGCGCCCAGTAGGGCGCCCACCACCACATCACGACCGGTTTTCATCTGGCCGTCGGCTTGCACGCAGATGCGTCCACGCAGACGGTTCAGTACAAGTGTTTGTTGGGTTTCTGCTAAACCCAACTCCCAAGGGGAACCGGCATACTTAATGGAGGATAGGGGTGAAGCGCCCGTGCCGCCATCGTGACCTGAAATGGTCACATGGTCCGCATGCGCTTTTGATACCCCGGCTGCAACAGTGCCTACACCCACTTCAGAGACCAGCTTTACGCTGATGCGCGCGGTTGGGTTGACGTTTTTCAAATCGTGAATCAGTTGCGCCAAATCTTCAATGGAGTAAATGTCGTGGTGCGGTGGCGGTGAAATAAGCCCCACGCCCGGTACAGAGTGGCGCAGCTTGCCAATATATTTGCTTACTTTATGCCCGGGTAATTGTCCGCCTTCACCCGGTTTGGCGCCTTGCGCCATTTTAATTTGCAAGTCATCGGCGTTGACCAAATATTCTGTGGTGACGCCAAAACGCCCGGAAGCCACTTGCTTAATGGCCGAGCGCATGGAGTCGCCATTGGCCATGGGTTTAAAACGCATGGGGTCTTCGCCACCTTCACCGGTGTTCGACTTACCACCGATGCGGTTCATGGCAATGGCCAGCGTGCTATGGGCTTCATGTGAAATAGAGCCCAAGGACATGGCGCCCGTGGCAAAGCGTTTCACAATAGACTTTGCAGACTCCACCTCCGATAAAGGCAATGGTTGCGCTGCGGGCTTGAGTTCAAACAAACCACGCAGCGTCATCAAGCGTTGCGATTGATCGTTAATGGCCTGCGCGTACTCGCGATAGGTATTGGCATTGCCGGTGCGCGTGGCGTTTTGCAGTTTGGCGATGGTATCGGGTGTCCACATGTGGGCTTCGCCACGAATGCGGTAGGCGTATTCACCCCCTGTATCTAATGCGTTTTGGTAAATGGGGTCGCTGGAATAAGCGCGGGCGTGTAAGCGCAGGGCCTCTTCGGCCACCTCTTTCAAGCCAATACCCTCAATGGTGCTGGCTGTGCCGGTGAAGTATTTCTTCAGAAACGCGCTGCTCAAGCCCACTGCTTCAAAAATCTGCGCACCACAATAAGACTGATACGTGGAGATGCCCATTTTGGACATCACTTTCAGCAGGCCCTTGGAGACGGACTTGATATAGCGCTTATGCGCATCTTTAACAGCCAAATCGCTGGGCAATAAATCGCCCATGGTGGCAATGGTTTCAAAAACCAGGTAGGGGTGGATGGCTTCAGCGCCGTAACCGGCCAGCAAGGCAAAGTGATGGGTTTCCCGTGCGGAACCCGTTTCAACCACCAAGCCGGTGGTGGTGCGCAAGCCATGCTTCACCAGGTGATGGTGCACGGCCGCCGTGGCCAATAGACCTGGAATGGCGATACGGGTGGCACTGCTGTCGCGATCGGACAAGATCAGAATGTTGAACCCCTCGCGTACGCGGGCTTCAGCATTGCGGCACAGATTGGTCAACGCATCTTCCATGCCGTCGGCCCCTAATGCGACGTCGTAGCAGAGGGTCAGCACAGTGGAGCGGAATTGCTGGTTGGTGTAGTCGCTAATGGTGCGAATTTTTTCCATATCCTCAATCGAGAGGATGGGCTGACTGGCTTCTAAGCGTGCTTGCGGTTCAGTGACATCCACGCCCAGCAAATTGGGGCGCGGTCCAATGAAAGACACCAAGGACATCACCAGTTCTTCACGGATGGGGTCAATGGGCGGGTTGGTGACTTGTGCAAACAGTTGCCGAAAATATTGATAGAGCGACTTTGGGCGATTGGAGAGAACGGCCAAAGGGGTGTCGTCTCCCATAGAACCCACTGCTTCTTGCCCGGTACCGGCCATGGGCGCCAATAAAAACTTCAGATCTTCTTGGGTTACACCAAAAGCTTGCTGGCGATCCAATAAGGTGGTGGCGTCCCCCTTGGGAACCGATGCGGGAGCAGGCAAATCCTCTAAATGGGTTTGTGTCTGAGACAGCCATTTTTGGTACGGCCGCCCTTGGGCCAATTGCTGCTTTAATTCCGCGTCACTCACGATGCGGCCTTGGTCCAGGTCGATGAGCAGCATTTTTCCGGGCTGTAGACGCCATTTTTTGATGATTTTATGTTGTGGAATATCCAGCACGCCCATTTCAGAAGCCATGAGCACCAGATCGTCGCTGGTTTGCAAATACCGTGCGGGACGCAGGCCATTGCGGTCCAAGGTGGCGCCAATTTGGCGTCCATTGGTGAAGGCTACGGCTGCAGGGCCATCCCAGGGTTCCATGAGGGCGGCGTGATACTCGTAGTAGGCGCGACGGGTTTCATCCATGAGTGGGTTGCCGGCCCAAGCTTCAGGTATCAGCAGGGTCATGGCTTGTGCCAAGGGGTAACCACCGGCCACCAATAATTCCAGCGCGTTATCAAAACAGGCAGAGTCGGATTGACCTTCCATAATCAGCGGCCAGATCTTTTTAAGATCCTCGCCCAGATAAGTGGAGGACATGGCCGCGCGCCGCGCCGCCATCCAATTGACGTTGCCACGCATGGTATTGATTTCGCCGTTATGGGCAATCATGCGGAAGGGGTGCGCCAAATCCCAAGTGGGAAAGGTATTGGTAGAAAAACGTTGATGCACCAAGGCCAAGGCCGACGCCAGCAGCGGGTCGTTTAAATCGGGGTAATACTGGCCCACTTGGTCTGCCAGCAGCATGCCTTTGTAGACCAAAGTACGCGAAGACAATGAGGGCAGGTAAAACAAAGTGCGGTTCATGCCCAGCCCAGCAATGGCGATTTCAGCGCGTTTGCGCAGCACAAATAATTTGCGCTCAAAGGCGTTCTGGTCGGGGGTATTGGGGCCCTGCGCAATGAACAGTTGGCGGATAACGGGCTCGAGGGCTTTGACGCCAGCACCTAAGCTGCTGTTGTCGGTGGGCACTGTACGCCAACCCAAAATTTGCTGCCCTTCTTCGATTGCAAAGCTAGTAAGCGCTTGCTCACACTGCGCCCGTTGGGCGTCATCTTGGGGCAAAAACACCATGCCCACGGCATAGTGATTGAGTTTGGGTAAGGTAAAGCCGAGGGCAGCGGCCTCACGACGAAGGAACGCATCGGGCATTTGAATCAGGATTCCAGCACCATCTCCGGCCGTGGGGTCAGACCCCGTGGCGCCGCGATGGGTGAGATTTTCTAAAATTTTGAGGCCTTGTTCCACGATGGAATGGCTCTGCATGCCCTTAATATGGGCCACAAAACCGACGCCACAGGCATCATGTTCATGGGCGGGTTTGTATAAACCCTGTGCGACGGGGGGTGAGAATTGGCTCACTCGAATAACCTCGGCAATTTCAAATGGTCGGTTGCGTGGAGCCAATGCAGCTATGGCGAACCGGGTAGAAGATGATACAGCCAACACCCTGACGGGGCAATGGTTTTGGCCTGGTTTTGATGGCCATACAAGGAGATATGGCTATTGCGGGATTAGGTTGGCCGCACCAATAAAGCGTCCAGTTTTGGCAGTAAGGGCATCCGTCACCATCGGGATGGGCACCTCATGGCTTAATACGGCATGGCCCAAAGCCTTAAGCAGCACATAGCGAATATGACCGGCTTCAACCTTTTTATCCGATCCCATGAGTTCTAAATAGCGCGCCGCACCCAAATCAGGGGCTTGGATGGGCAGGCCTGCACGGAAAAAGAGTTGCGTGATGCGTGCCACATCCACATCACTGAGCCAACCCAGGCGATTGGATACATCCGCAGCCAGCAGAGTACCCGCAGCCACTGCTTCACCATGCAGCCATGTGCCATAGCCCATGCCCGCTTCAATGGCATGACCAAAGGTATGACCTAAGTTAAGGAGCGCGCGTTGGCCGTTGGTTTCAAACTCATCCAAAGCCACCACCTCGGCTTTGTTGCGACAGGCGTTGTGAATGGCTTGTGCCAGCAATGTGGCGTCTCGTTGTAACAACACATCCAAATGGGTTTCCAACCAATTTAAAAAGGGTACGTCACGAATAAGGCCGTATTTAACCACTTCAGCTAAGCCTGCGCGAAACTCACGGGCCGGTAACGTGTTCAGCGTCAGTGTATCGGCCAACACCAGGCGCGGCTGATGAAAAGAACCGATTAGGTTTTTGCCCAATGGGTGGTTAATACCCGTTTTTCCGCCCACGGAAGAATCCACCTGAGCCAATAATGTGGTGGGGATTTGAATAAGAGGAACACCTCGCAAAAAAGTAGCCGCGGCAAAACCCGCCAGATCGCCCACCACACCCCCGCCTAAGGCGATTACAGTGGTTTTGCGCTCACAGCGTTCTGCCAGCAGTGCATCATGAATATGGTTAAGAGAATCACGGTTTTTATACGATTCGCCATCGGCTAGGATAATGGCAAAACTTTTAATGCCGGCACTGCCCAAAGCGCTTTGCAAGGAGGCCAAATAAAGAGGGGCCACTGTATCGTTGGTGACAATGGCCACCTTGGGCAGCATTAAATGAGGGGCAATCAGATCAGCGCGGCCCAACAGACCGGGGCCAATATGAATGGGGTAATGGGACTGGCCCAGATTAACAATCAGGGTTTTCATGGGGTACCGTAGGGTTAATATCGTTTTCTAATTGAGCCACCAGCTTTTGCACCGATTGTTCGCCTGTATCCACCACAATATGGGCCACCTCTTTGTAGAGGGGGTCGCGCTCAGTATAAAGCTGTTGCAAGCGGGCTTTGGGGTCATGCGTTTGCAACAAGGGGCGCGTGCGGTCATGGCGTGTGCGGCGCCATAAATCTTCAACCCGGGCACGCAAATAAATCACGGTGCCATGTTCTCGCAGTCCTTGACGCGTCAGGGGGCTTAAAATAGCCCCGCCGCCAGTGGCCAATACAATGCCTTGACGCTGCATAAGCTCGGCGACGACCTCTTCTTCGCGCATCCGAAACCCGCCCTCACCCTCTAATTCAAAGATGGTGGAAATTTTAACGCCTGTGCGCGCCTCAATTTCATGGTCGGAGTCCACAAAAGTGAGTTTAAGACGGCGCGCCAAGGCCCGGCCAACGGTGGATTTGCCGGCTCCCATAAGGCCTACTAAAAAAAAATTGCGATTCGCATCCATTCTGACATTGTACCGCGACCACCCTTTATAATGCCGTAGTACCCATTTACGAGCCCAATATGTCACCACGCAGTTTTCTCTATCCACTGGCTATTCTGGCCACCTTAGGTTTGGTGGGTTTGGGCCTGATTGCCTTCACATTAGCCTTGCTCTACCCCAACCTGCCCAGCTTGGAAACCATGACCGACTATCGGCCCAAAGTGCCGTTGCGTGTTTTTACCGCGGACGATCAGCTGATTGGTGAGTTTGGTGAAGAGCGGCGCGCCGTGTTGAAATTGTCCGCCGTACCGCTGCGCATGCGCCAAGCTATTTTGGCCGCGGAAGATGACCGTTTTTATCAGCATGGTGCGGTGGATTACCAAGGGGTGGCGCGCGCCCTTATGGCCAATCTGTTTTCTGCCAGCGTAAAAGAAGGAGCCAGCACCATTACCATGCAAGTGGCGCGTAATTTCTTCCTCAGCAACGAGCGCACGATGACGCGCAAGCTTTCAGAAGTGTTGTTGGCCTACAAAATCGAAAGTAATCTGAGCAAGGACCAAATTCTTGAGCTCTATATCAACCAAATTTACTTGGGCCAACGTGCCTATGGGTTTGGTGCGGCAGCCTATGTGTACTACGGTCGCCCTATTGATCAATTGAGTGTATCCGAGCAGGCCATGTTGGCGGGATTACCCAAAGCTCCTTCGCGTTTCAATCCCATCGTAAACCCCAAACGCGCTGCGCTGCGCCAACAATATGTGTTGCGCCGTATGCATGAGTTGAAATTTATTAATGATGCGGAATATAACGCCGCACTGCAAAAACCAGGGCATATTTCGCCATTACGCGGCGGTTATTTGTTAAAGGCTGATTACGTGTCTGAGATGGTGCGTCAGTACATGGTGCAAGCCTACGGCGAAGAAGTTTATAACAAGGGCTATAAAGTGGTGACCACATTGCTCAAGGCCAATCAAGATGCCGCCTATCAAGCGGTGCGCCGCGGTGTGATGGATTATGATCGTCGCCATGGGTACCGTGGACCTGAAGACCAGGTAGAGCTGCCAGCCAAAGGGGAGGCGGATGAAGATTTGGAAGACGCGCTTTCCGATGCTGATGTGAGTGACGACTTATATCCTGCTGTGGTTACCGAGGCCTCCGAAAAAGAAGTGCGCGCCTTTGTTAAAACCTTAGGCCCTGTTGTGCTGAAGGGTGAGGCCCTGTCTTTTGCGCATGTGGGACTAAGCGCCAAAGCCACCGCTGCACAACAAATTAAGCGCGGATCTATTATTCGCGTGCATCATGACGATCACAATAATTGGGAAATTATTCAATATCCCAAAGTGGAATCAGCGTTGGTATCGTTAGACAGTCACAATGGCGCTATCCGCGCTTTGGTGGGGGGGTTCGATTTTAATGAGAGCAAATTTAATCACGTGGTTCAAGCGTATCGTCAGCCCGGCTCCAGCTTTAAACCGTTTATTTATTCCGCTGCATTGGAAAAAGGCATTACGGCAGCCACTTTGTTTAATGACACCCCCATCAGTATCGACCCTGCGCAAAATGGTGGCGAGGTGTGGGAGCCCCATAATTACGAAGATGAATATTTAGGCCCCATTCGGTTGCGCGTGGCGCTGGCTAAATCCAAAAACATGGTGGCCATTCGGGTCTTGCAAGCCATTACGCCCTCATATGCCCATCAATACATTACACGTTTTGGTTTTGATCCCGATCGTCATCCCCCGTATCTGAGTATGGCATTGGGCTCAGGGCAGGCCAGTCCATTACAAATGGCCAGTGCCTACGCGGTATTTGCCAATGGTGGTTTCCTGGTAAAACCGTTTTACATTGATCGCGTATTGGACAGCCATGGCAATGTGCTCAGCCAAAGCCAGCCGCAAGTAGCCGGCGAAGGGGCGGAGCAAGTGATTGACCCGCGCAATGCCTTTATTATGACCAGTCTGTTGCATGAAGTGATTCGCAGCGGTACGGCCATGCGCGCACAAAGCTTAGGGCGACAAGATTTGGCAGGTAAAACCGGCACCACCAACGATCATGTGGATGCTTGGTTTACCGGGTTTCAGCCCAGCTTGGTGGCGGTAGCCTGGGTAGGCTTTGATAAACCCGCGTCGTTGGGTGCGCAAGAAACGGGCGCGCAAGCGGCGCTGCCCATTTGGATGAGTTATATGGCGCGCGCCCTGCGCCCTATTCCGGAAAGTTTTCAGATGGTGCCACCGGGTGTGAATACTGTAATGATCGATCCTGTTACCGGTCGGCCCGATGACAGCGGCCCCAACCGCGTGAGTGAATATTTTTATTCGCCACCCACACACGCCGACTAAGGAACGAACAGCCATGGCGGGTAAGCGCAATCAACAACGTGAACGCTTGGCTTATTTGGCGGCACGCATTATGGCCGAAGATGGTTCGCAAGATTTTTCTGCAGCCAAACGCAAAGCAGCGCGTCAAGCGGGCGTAGAGGGCACGCAGCAGCTGCCGGACAACCGCGAAATTGAAGCCGCCTTACGCAGTTGGCAATCGCTTTATCAGCGCGACAGTTTGCAACCCTTGCTGCGCGAATTGCGCGTCGCCGCCCTCGAAGCCATGCGAATATTAGAACCTTTCGATCCATGGCTCATCGGTTCGGTGTTGTTGGGCAGCGTGGGACCGCATTCTGACATTAATTTACAATTGTTTACCGATGACCATAAAGAGCTGGGCTTGGATTTGCTCAATCGCGGACTGGATTATGAAACGAGTCAGCGCAAAATTCGTTTGGGCGATCGCATCCTAGATATTCCGGTGATTAGTTTTGAGGTGCATAACCGTGTGGTGAATGCGCAGCTGTACCCGCGTGACGCGCAGCGGGTGGCACAGAAAACGGCAGACGGTCGCCTAGTTGAGCGTGCCCGCGTGTCTCAGGTGAAGGAATTATTGGATCTATCCGCTATAGCGCTGTGAAGCAGAAAATTCTGTTAGCGCGCTTTAATAGCTGCAGCAGCTTCTAAGGCAAAATAGGTCAGCACACCGTCCGCACCCGCGCGCTTAAAGCACATTAAACTTTCAAGAATACAGCGTGCATCCAACCAACCGGCGTCAATGGCACCGCGCAGCATGCTGTATTCACCGCTCACCTGGTAGACAAAAGTAGGCGCCTTAAACGTATCTTTTACTTGGCGCACAATATCCAAATAGGGCATACCCGGTTTCACCATCACCATGTCCGCGCCTTCTTCTAAATCCAGACCCACTTCCCACAACGCTTCGTCAGCATTGGCAGGGTCCATCTGATAGGTTTCTTTGCTGCTCGCCCCCAAATTTTTAGCGGATCCTACCGCATCGCGGAAGGGGCCATAAAAGGCTGAAGCATATTTGGCCGAGTAAGCCAAAATGCGGGTGTGAATATGGTGTTGGGCGTCCAGCGCTGCGCGCACGCAACGGATGCGACCATCCATCATATCTGAGGGCGCCACAATATCCGCACCGGCTTGGGCTTCCACCACTGCTTGGCGTGCCAAGGCTTCTAGGGTGACATCATTCATCACGTAACCCTTGTCGTCCACAATCCCGTCTTGGCCATGACTGGTGTAGGGGTCTAAGGCCACATCGGTGATGATGCCCAATTCTGGAAAACGTTTTTTAAGCTCGGCTACAGCACGCGGCAGCAACCCATTGGGGTTCCAGGCTTCGCGCGCATCGAGGGACTTTAGCGTGCTGTCGATAACCGGAAACAGCGCCATGGCGGGAATCCCCAAAGTAAGGCAACGCTCGGCAGTGGCCAATAATTTATCCACGCTCTGTCGATGAATACCCGGCATGGAAGCCACCGCCTGCTCAACATGTGTACCCTCAATGACGAAGGCGGGGTAAATGAGATCGTCGGCGGTGAGGGTGTTTTCTCGCACCAGACGTCGCGAGAAGTCATGGCCGCGATTGCGGCGCGGACGTCGTGCGGGAAAGTGGCCTAGAGTTTCCATGAAGATACCTTGCGTGTGGGACTAAAGGATAAAGTTAACCGACCTGAGGAGTAATGACAACTGGCCCATCTGTTTGGGGCTGGTAGAGGCGTGAAATAGCCGCTTCCGCTTCTGGCAATCCTTCGCGAGAATGGCTGGAAAAGGCAATCACGTCAAGACGTTGGTCAAAGGCTACCAGTTGGGTGCGCACTTCATTCACCACCTGCATGCGCGCCGAGCGCGACAGTTTGTCCGATTTGGTCAGCAGCACCACCACCGGTTTACCGCTCGGTAAAAACCAATCCAATAGTTGTACATCCAGAGGCGTTAAGGGATGACGAATATCCATCAGCACCACCAAAGCACGCAAGGATTTGCGCGCCACCAAGTAATCAGAGAGCAAAATTTGCCAATGACGTTTCACGGCCAGAGGCACCTGAGCAAAACCGTAACCGGGCAAATCCACCAAATACCGGTTGTCGCCAAAGCTGAAAAAATTAATGTGCTGCGTGCGCCCCGGTGTTTTGCTGGTGTAGGCCAAACGTGAGCGATTGGCCAACACATTAATGGCGCTCGATTTGCCGGCGTTAGAGCGACCGGCAAAGGCCACCTCAACACCATCATCGGGCGGTAACCCTTCCCACTCATTCACGGTAATAAAAAATTCGGCTTTCTGAAAAAAAGACATGAAGGGGGCTCGAGGTTAGCGCAGTTGAGACAAAACAGTTTCAGCAGCGCTGAGCGTTTGGTCCAGCTCGGTGCTGCCATGTACGGAAGAGACAAAGCCCGCTTCAAATGCCGAGGGTGCCAAATACACACCGGCTTTTAACATGCCGTGGAAAAATGTTTTGAAGCGTTCGGTATCCGAGCGCATCACTTCTTTTAAATTAGTGGGCAATGCTTCCTGGAAATGCAGACCAAACATCCCACCCAGCGAACAGGCCACCAGGGGAATACCGTGGTGCCGACCAATGGATGCAATGCCTTCTGTGACGGCGTGCGTCATTTCACCTAAGCGCTGATACAAACCCGCTTGCATGGATAGTTTCAAATTAATCAACCCAGCGGTGACCGCCACCGGATTACCGGAGAGCGTGCCCGCTTGGTACACGGGTCCCACGGGAGCTAAATATTGCATGATGTCGCGCCGACCGCCAAAAGCCGCCAGGGGCATGCCCCCACCAATGACTTTGCCTAAGGTGGTGAGGTCAGGGCGAATACCGTAGAGCGATTGTGCACCGCCCAATGCCACCCGAAAACCCGTCATCACTTCATCAAAAATCAGCAGCGCGCCATGTTGCGACGTGAGTTCACGCAAACGGCGCAGAAACTCCGGATTCGGCAGCACCATATTCATGTTGCCGGCCACAGGCTCCACAATGACAGCCGCAATCTCGTGGCCCACGCGGGCGAAGAGTGCCTCTAGGGCGTCCACTTGGTTGTATTCCAATACCAAGGTGTGCGCGGCCAAATCCGCCGGCACACCACCGGAATCAGGTTGACCAAAGGTAAGCGCGCCAGAACCCGCTTTCACCAACAGCGAATCACCATGGCCGTGATAGCAGCCATCAAATTTAACAATGTTGGTGCGTCCCGTAAACCCGCGCGCCAGACGAATGGCGCTCATGGTGGCCTCCGTGCCCGAGCAAGTGAGGCGCACTTGCTCAATGGAGGGCACTAAGGCGCACACCTGTTCTGCCAATTCAATTTCTAATTCGGTGGGGGCGCCAAAACTCAAACCCTTGGCCGCCACCGCACATACCGCTTCAACAATGTCGGGATGCGCATGACCGTGCAGTAAGGGCCCCCAAGAACAGACGTAGTCGATGTATTCCTGCCCGTCGGCGTCCCAAGCGCGCGGCCCAGCCCCGCGTGCAAAAAAGCGCGGCGAACCACCCACAGCACGGAATGCGCGCACGGGTGAATTAACGCCCCCGGGAATATGAACTTGCGCGCGCTTAAACAGTTGATCGTTGTGGCTGTTCATAGTGTTCCTGAAAATAATGTTGAAATTGTGCAGCTGTGGCCGCAATGTCGGGGGTATCAAATAGTGCGCTAATCACCGCCACGGCATCCGCCCCCGCCTTAATCAGTTGGTCCACATTGTGCAGCGTAATTCCGCCGATGGCCACAATGGGAATACGAAGCGCATGGTGCGCCGCTGCCAGCAAAGAGAGCGGAGCCTGCACCGCATCAGGCTTGGTGCGGGATGGAAAAAAACTGCCAAAGGCCACATAGTGAGCCCCTGCCGCTTGGGCGCCAACAGCCAATTGCAAAGAGTTGTAGCAAGACACACCCAGCATAAGTTGGTGTTGTGTATCACGGGCCAGCGCATCTGCAATTGATCCGTCTTCGCGTCCCAAATGAACGCCATCGGCACCGCAGGCTAAGGCTAAGGACACATCATCGTTGATGATCAGGCGCGCACCCTGTTCATGACAAAGTGCGCCTAGGGCCTGCGCTTGTTCCAGGCGCAGCGTGGGCGGTAATTGTTTGGCGCGGTATTGCAGCGTGAGCGCCCCACCGTGCAGTGCTGCCGCGGCTTGCGACAGCAGGTGCGCGCTGTTGGTCGTTTCGGGCGTAATGGCATAGAGCCCGCGCAGAGGAAAAAAATTAGTGGGCATTGCCAGGCAGGTTTTCTTCTTTGGCCCAGAACAATCGGTCGGGGATGGGCTGCCCCATGCCCAAGCGAAAGCCGTCTTTTAATGTTTGCCAAGTGTATTCCTGCGCTTCTGCTACCGCCTCTGCAATATCGAGGCCTTGCGCCAAGCCAGCCGCGATGGCGGAACTCAACGTGCAACCCGAACCGTGATAGCTGCCTGCCAAGCGCTCCCAGCCATCCGAGCGCACCACGCCCTCGCGCCCATACAGCGTGTTGATGACCTGCGTAGAATTGCTGTGCGTGCCGGTGATGAGGA